>Ga0306871_1000293_pt1 | contig 19664 bp, 5 predicted proteins | sample AntRauMeHopE1497_FD_190447 | JGI IMG/M metagenome (GOLD analysis project Ga0306871, IMG submission 190447) | Saline lake microbial communities from Rauer Islands, Antarctica - Metagenome Hop E1 #497 (v2) (version 2) | ecosystem: Environmental > Aquatic > Non-marine Saline and Alkaline > Saline ... | reverse complement strand
CCCGTGTCCGCGGCGTGCGACCCGAGGCTGACCGAGGCCGCTGACGTCTTCTCCGCCGGGTGCGTGCTGGCAGAGCTGTGGAGCGCGGAGCACCGGCCGCCCTTCGACTACCCCGCGCTGGTCTCGCTCCGCCGCGGCCTCCTCCCCGCCGACCACGCCGCGGCGGTGGTGTCGCCCGACGCGCCCCCCGGCGTGCGCGAGCTGGTGTCGCTCTCCGCGCACCGCGACGCGGCCGCGAGGCCCGGCGCCTCGGCCCTGCTCGAGGCATTCACCGGCTCGCGCCGGCTCTTCCACCCGGTCTTCCCGCGGGTGCTGTTCCCGCTGCTGGCCTCGGCGGTGGCGCACCCTGCGCTGGCCTCGCCCGACGCTCGCGTCCGCTGCGTGGCAGCGCTCTTCCCGACGCTCTGCCGCGCCGTCACGGGGGGCGATGACACGCTCGGGACGGCGGCCGTCGGGAGGCTGCTCGCCGCCGAGGCCGCCGACATGGCCGAGGGCGGCAGGGCGCTGTGGGGCGAGGAGGCCGGCATCGCCGCCGCGGCCATGGCAGCCGCCGCCTCGGACCTCGAGGACAGGGACCCGGCCGCGGGCGAGCCCAGGAGCCCGGCGGCCGGCGACGCGGGCGACGAGGCGGCCTGGTTCGGGGAGGTGCTGGCGCCGTCGCACGGGCCGTGGTGGGACGACTCGGCGGCCTTTGGCCTCGGGGCCTCGGCCCTGGACCGCGGCGCGGGGGGCTGCGACGCCTGGCTCGACGCCATCGGCATGGACGCCGGGCCGGGGACCGCGGCGCTGCACGGCGGGGCGGGCGTGCTGGCGCTGTACGGGCGCTGGAAGCCCGAGCGACGCATCCCGCCCGCCGGCCACGTCCGGTGCTGCCCCGCCGCGGCACTCCCCCTGGTCGCCCTCCTCCGCGCCAGCGTCCGCCACGTATCCTCGCCGCGCCTCCGCTGCCTCGGGCTCCTCCTCGTCGGCCGGCTCGCCACCTTTGAGCCCGTCCCCGCCCCCGTCCCCTGGACCATCGACGCCGGCCCCTCCTCGCTCCCCGTGCCGGGGGCAGCCGCGGCGGGCGCGGCGCCGTCCGCCGCCGCCGCCGCCGCCGCCGGTCCCGCCCGGCCCCCCACCCCCCGCGACGCCCTCCTCCTCGACCGCGTCCTCCCTCTCGCGGTCCAGGCCATGGGCGACTCGAGCCCCGCGGTCCGCGCGCACGCCCTCGCCCTCGCGGCGTCGGCCGCCTCGGCCTCGTGCGCCCCCGTGCGCCGTGCCGACCGGGCCGTCTTTGCCGAGTTCGTCCTCCCCGCCGTCAGCCGGGCCGTGACGCCCCCTCCCGGCGCCGGGGCGAGGGACCCGGTGGCGGCGACCCACCCGCTCACCCTGGCGGTGGCGTCCGCCGTGGTGCCCACGCTGGCCATCGCGGGGCGGCGCCTCGTCGACGCCGCGCTGCTCGCCGACACCTCCTCCGACCAGCAGGAGGCGTTCAGGGCCCACGCGTCGGCGGTGGCGGCGCTGGACGCCCGAGTCCGCGCGCTCCTGTTCCGCCTCGCCGGCCACACGGCCCCGGGGGGCGGCGCCGCGGCCGTCGGCTCAGCCGTCGCCGGCGGGGGCGGGGCGCCCGACGACGACGGCCCGACCCCGGCGGCGGCGTCGGCGGCGGCTGCGTCGTCCCCCCGGCGGCAGGCCACCGCCGCGTCCCGCTTCATGTCCTCCACCGGCCTCTCCCTCGCGCGGGCAGGGACGCGGGACCCGCAGTCGCTGAGCGACGCGGCCGCGGCGTCGTCCTCGGACCGCATCCTCCTCGACGTCCTCCCCCGCCTCGCTGCCTCCCTCTCGCTCTCCACCGCCCTCCCCGCCGCCGCCCTCCACGTCGTTGCATCCCGCTGCCTCCACAGCCAGGACGCCCCGTGGGAGCTCAGCGCCGCCGCCGCAGGCGCCGCCTCGTCCGCCTCCCTGCTCTCGGGCCCGGCCGCCCTCCGCCCCGTCGTCCGCTCCGCCACCAGGGCCATGCGCCGCGTCCACCCGGTCTCCGCCGGCCGCGCGGCCTCGCTCCTCGCCGGCCTCCTCAGGGACGGGGCCGTGGCCCCCTCGTCGCTGGCCCAGCCGGAAGCCGCGATCCCCACGGCGCTCCTCCGGTGCGCCGACCCCAGCGACTGGTGCCGCGGCCCCTGCCTCGACCTCGCCGCGGCCTTTTGCGTCGCCGCGAGCTGGCACGAGGCCCGGGCGGCCGTCGCGGCGCACGTGGCGACCTACCCGTCGCTGCTTGCGCCTGACGTGCTCCGGGCTGACGCCGGCGACGATGTCATCGACGCCGACGAAGGCAGCGGTCACGCCGCCGTCGGCCGTGTCCGGCTCGTCATGTCGCGCCTCCGCGCCGCGCTCGATACACAGCCCGGCGGGAAGCCGCCCCCTCGGCCGGCCCGGTGGCCGGCGGAGCGCGAGGCGGCTGTGCGCTCCGTGCTGTCGTCGTGCCTGCGCCGGCGAGTCGGGCGGCAGCAGCTGAGGCGCTGCCTCCTCCTGCGCGTGGCGACGCAGACGTCGGCCGTCGTGGTGCAGGTGGTGGGGGACACCTCCGTCCTGCGCACGCTGGCGGAGGCCAAGACCCTGGCCGCCACCCGGGCCGCGACCGAGGCCGCCGCCGCGTCGCTGGCCTCCACCGCGTCCTCGGCGGACGGCACCGCGGACCCCGACTCCGCGTGGGCGCTGGCCTCGGAGCTGGGGCGGGCCGTCGGGGCTGCCTCGACGGCTCTGTATGAGGAGGAGAAGGAGGACGATGAGGGCAAGGAGGAGGAGGAGGACGACGACGACCTCGGCTCCCCGCGCGGATCATCCCGCCTCCGAGCGGCGCCCGCCGTGTCGGCATGGGAGGCCGGGAACCTCCTCGCGGACATGGCGAGGGTCGTGGTCGCCGTGGCCGCGAGGCAGCCGGCCGGCCTGTCGAAGCTGGCCTCTGCCACGGTGGCCTCGCAGGCGGCCGCGGCGGGGGAGGCCACGGCAGCGGTGACCGCCATCGGTGCGGCGGCGCCCGGCCCCACGCCGTCCCGCTCTGCCCCGTACGCTCTGGCTGCCATCGCCGCCCTCCCCCTCAGGGCGGTCCGGGCCCCCTCCACCCACTACGCGCCCTTCCATCCCCCCGCGCCCCCCGGCGTGAACCCCGTGCCGCTCCCCGGCCAGTCGGCCCCCTGGTCGACGTCCACGCCGGCGCAGCGGGCCATGCAGCGCACCGCGGCGGGCGCCGACCCGGACGCGGCGGGGCATCCGGGCGCCGACTGGGCCACTGACGACGCTGGGGCGCAGCACCTTAGTGCCGCGCTCACGCTCAGCGGGGTGAGCGGAGCGAGGGCGGCCGTGCTCGCCCGCGCCCGCTCGGCGGGTGAGATCGTGCCTGGGGCGGACTACAGCGACTGGAGCGCCGAGGCGGTGAGGGTCCGGGTCGAGGCGGGGCGGCGCATCCGCCGCCTCGTTCTCGCCCAGGGCCTGTGGGACGGCAAGGGTGAGGACCAGGGGGGCGCGGGCGACGAGGCGGCGGCGTCGGCGGCGGTGGCGGCCAGGCACGCGGCGGCCGCAGCGGTGGCGGCGGGCAGGGGGCCAGGCGCCGGTGCCGGCGGCGAGGAGGTGGCGGGCGGCGCCGCGGGAGCGGGCGGGGCGGCGCAGGGCGGCGCGTGGTCCGGCACCTCCGGTCGGTCGCACCTCCGGTCGACGGACGCGGCGGTCTCGGGCCCCGCGGGCGTCGGGGTCGGTGACGACAGCCGCACGGGCGTCTCGGCGGGCATGTGGGCGGCCCAGGGCCGGAGGTCGGGCGACGCCGGCTCCGCCGCGGCGGGCTCGGCCTCCACGGGCGGGGCCTCGGGCCATGGCGCCGCCGGCGCGGCGTCGGGGCCAGCGGGGCACAGGGACGGCGACGATCTGGACGACGAGGAGGACGGGGGCAGCGGCGCGGCATTCTTCTACCCGTCCACGACCGCCGCCACCGAGGGCGACGCCACGCTCATCGGGCCCGGCGCGGCGGAGGACAGGGAGCGGCAGACGACAGGCGGCGCGTCTCCGGCGGCCGCTGGCGCGGCGTCGGCCTCTTCGACCAGGGGCGCCGGCCGCCTCGCGGCTGCCGCGGTGCTGCTTTCGGACCAGCCGGGGGCGGCCGAATCGCCTGCGGGCGGCTACGCCCTCGCCGTGGTGACGACGCTCGAGCGGGCGGGGTCCATGACGGCGGGCAGCGGCATGGCGGCCGGGGAGGCCACCTCGGCGGGGGCCGCGGCCCGGGCTCTCGTCCGGCGCGCGGCCGCCGCCGCCGGAGCCCTCCGCGCCCCCATGCGCTTTGAGGCCGACGCCTGGGCGCTGGCCGCCGTCGGGAAGGACGCGTCGTGGGTCAGGCTGACCGCGGCGCAGGCCGGGTGGCTCGCCGCCGGGGCCGCCAGGCGGCTGGTCCAGGCCCTGGCCCGGGCCTCGGCGCCCCAGCAGGGCGACGCCCTGTCGGTGTCGATACCGCGGCAGCCGGGATCCCAGCCGGCGGCGGGCGGCGCCGCGTCGTCCTCCCTGACCGACGCCTCGTCGCGCCTCGAGGCTGCCGCGCCCGCCCTCCTCGTCGTCCTCGCCCTCCGCCTCACCCCGTCGATGCCGCGGTGCGCCGCCTCGGGAGGGCGCCTGGCCGAGACGGTCCCCGACGCCCTGGGGAACCCGAGCCGCCGCTCCCCCGGCGTCGCGGCGGCCTGGTTCCTCCAGACGGCGTCGGCAGCCGTCGTCGTCGGCGCGAGCGACGTGTCCCGGGTCGCCGTCGGTGGCCGGGGCGCCGCCGTCGCGGCCAACACGGGGCGGGCCGTCGCAGCCGCGGTGGTCTCAGCCGTCCGCGAGGCCTCCGCGGGCGCCCCGGCGGCGGTGCTCGGGCGCGTAGGCGCGGCGACGAGCGCGGCGGTGCTTCTCGACGACGCCGAGGACACCGCCCGCCGCCTCGTGCGCTGGTCGCTCCCCGCCCTCGCGACCGAGGGCGGCACGGTGAGACCTGCCGCGAGGCGGGCGCCGCGCCCGCGGTACGCCGGCGCGGACTCCACCGGCGCGGCCCAGCGCGAGGCCGAGTGGCGGGACGCCGCGGCCGAGGCCGCCCTCTCCGGCGGGGTCTCGTGGGGCTGCGGCCTCCTCCCCGGCACGCAGCCGGCGCGCCGGTCCCAGGGCTGGGCAGGGGCGCCCGCGGAGGGACGCGGCGACAACCCCCCGGGCGCGGGAGGGCCCACGGACCGGCTGCGGTCGTCAGAGATGGACGCCGCATCCTTCGCCGTCGTGCCGCGGGGACTGCGGAGCGCGCTCTCCCACGCGGCAGAATCGGGCCTCGTCGCCCATGCCGTCCGGACCGGCCGGGCCCTGCACCCGGACCCATCGGCGCCGTCCCGGGCGAGCGACGCCGTTGCCCTCATGGCCGGCCACCTGATGCGGGCGATGGCGGGACCCGCCGCGAGGCTGCAGCCGCCGTCGTCCGGCGCGGACCCCGCTCGCGCGGCTCCGGCGGCCCTGGCCGCGGCCGAGCGCGCGGCCCTCGCCGCCGGGATGGTGGCGGCCGCGCAGGCGCTCCCCCTGGGGATGACGCTCGCGGGCCTGCGCACGGCCGCGGTCCGCCGTGCGAGGGACGGCGCGGCGGCCGTGAGGGCGCTCTCCCGTGCGGTCCGCTCCGCCGCCGACGGCGCCATGACGACATGCAGCGCGCTGACAGTTCCCGGGCCGACCATCCTGGCCGTTCGCGCCGAGGCTCTGGCGAGGCGGAGGCAGGCCGTCGACGGCCTCACCGCAGCCTCCGCCGCCGCCGCCGGGTACCCCTCGCTCGGCCCGCTCCCGGCCGTGACACCCGCCCAGGCGGCAGCGGAGGGCGCCGCGCCGCAGTCCGCCTCGACGGCCAGGAGGGCTACCGGCGCGGCCGCCACGGGCGCCGCCAGGGAAGCCGCGGACACTGTCACCGGCTCCCCGAGCGCCAAGGCGGCGCGCGGCTCCGACGAAAGCGACGGCCACGGCGGCGACGACGACGAGCAGGGGCTGCTCAGCACGGACGCCGGTCGCGTGGAGGACGCGGCGCGGGCTGCGGCCGAGGCGGCGGGCGCCACCGCCCCGTTGGACGAGGCTGGCGCCTCACTGGCTGAGACTGCGCTCGACGACGGGGGCTGGGCGTTCGAGTCACGGTGGGACCTCGCGTCAAGCGAGCTGGCCTTGCGCGCGTCGCTCCGGGCGCAGCAGGCCGTGCAGCAGGCCGCGGCCAAGGCGGCCTCCCAGTCCCTCCCGCACTCCACGGCCGCGAGCTCCCTGGCCGCGCTTGGGGTCGCGGGCGGCCTCGCCCCGCTCCCGCCCCTGGACAAGCAGGGCGGGCGGGCGGCGGCGCACAACGCCGAGCGCCTCCGCGCACAGGAGCTGTCGTCGCCGCGCCTCGCCGTCGCAATGACGCTCGCCGGCGGTCCGCTCGGCAGCGCCGTCCTCCTCCCCCTCACACCGTTCCGCGCCCTCGCGGCCGCCGAGACCAAGGGGCCGCTACAGCTCGATCCGCTGCGCGGTGAGGACGAGCGGCTGGACTTCGCGTCCCCCGAGCAGGCCGCCGCCCTCGGCCGCCGCCTCGCGGCCCTCGCGGTCCCGCCGCTGGGACCCTCCCTGGGGTGCCTGCACGGCGGGAGCCGCGCACCGATGGCGGCCGCCGCCCTCCGCGCCGCCCTCCGCCACGTGCGGGAGCGCTCGGCCATCGGGGGCGTGCTCGGCGGCGCCGGGGTGGCCCTGGTCGAGGAGGAGGCGGGCGTTCTCGGCGGCTCGGGCGCCGGAACCGTCGTCTCCTCGGGCCGCCTCGCGCGGCTCAGGGCGGCCGCCGCCGTCCGCGTCCTCCTCCGGGCCGCGGGGTCCGCTATGGAGGCGTGGCCGGCCGCGGGGGCGCGTGGTGGGAGGCCCTTCGACCCGCCCGGGCGCCGCGCCTGGCTCGAGACGTCGGGCCCCGCGCCCTGCGTCGAGTCGGCCATCATCGGGGCCGTGTCACGCGTGGTGTCGAGGGGAGCCGACCCGCGTCGCGGGGCACTGTTTGCCCTGCTCCGCTCCGGTCTCGCCGCGGCCGAGGCCGAGTCCGACTCGGACACCGACGAGGACGCGGGGGAGGCGGGGCCCGGCGGCGCGCCGGTGGCGTGGCTCCCCTCGTCCGTGGCGACCGCGGCGGGACTCCGGCGGCAGGCTCGGACAAGGGCCGATCGAGCCATCGCGCACAACGCAGCGTCGGCCTCGAGAAGGTACTCCGCGGCATCGCGCGCCGCGAACTTTGCAGTGGCGGCGGGGCATGCAGGCAAGGGAGTGCAGGTGGAAGAGGAGGAGGTCGAGGCGGAGGAGGAGCTGCAGGGTGCGGCGAGGTGGGGCCGCGACAGCGACGACTCCGAGGCCGACGCCGCGGGCATGAATCGCTCCGCGCGACGCGGCGTCGCACCCCCGCCTTTGGTGCCGCTGGACACGGCCCTCCGCGCGGCGCTCGGCGACCCCGAGGCGGCAGAGGAGGTCCGACAGATCGCCGCCGAGTCGGCACGCCGCGCAGCAGAGGACGGGGAGGACGACGCTGAGGAGCGGGCCGCAGCGGCCATGGATGCTGCCTCGTCGCCGGACCCGCCCCCATCGTCGTCGCTGCCGCTGCCGCTCCGGAACGCGGTGGCACCCGGCCTCGGGCCGTCCGGCAGCGGGTCGGCACCGCAGGCCCGCGCGCTGGGCTTTCGTCCCCCCGAGCCCCTCCCCGCCCCGTCTGGGCGGCCGGCCGGGGTGGTGGTGTCGGAGCTTCGGGGCCACGTGGGCGCTGTCCGGGCCGTGGCGGCGTGTCAGGACCACTCCTGGCTGGCGTCTGCGGGGGATGACGGCACGGTGCGGGTGTGGCGGACGCGCTCCATGCTCCGGCAGCCCCTGCCCAGCCCGCGTGCCGTGTATGCCCCGGACACGCCCGCACCCGGCGCCGACGCGTCGCGCCCCGGCTTCTTGTGCCTGTGCGCCCTTGACAACGTGAGCGCTGTCGCCGCGGGCAGCGCGGCCGGGGAGATCCACCTGCTCCGTGTGGACGCGGGGGCGCCGGCGCCGCCGGGGGGACAGCTCCTGGACGGGTGGGCGGCGGGGGAGGAGGAGGCGGCGATGGCGAGAGAGGAGGCGGACGGCGCCGCCGAGGCCGACGGCGACGCCGCGGTCGGTGGGCGGGCGCGGCGCGCCCTGGCCTCGGACAGCGTCCCCGGGTCGCACTCCAGCGCCTGGAACGGCGGTGCGGGCGGTGCGGGCGACGGGACACCCCTGGTGGGAGGCGGCGGAGTGGTGCTCGGCCCTGCCACGGGCGCCGGCGGCAGGCACTCGAGCGGCGCGGGGAGGTCTGCGGGGGGCGACGCCGCGTCCCGGGTCCTGCGTGGGATCCGGCGAGCCATGGCCGGGAGCGACGCCGACGACGCGGCAAGCGCGGCGTCGCCCGTGCGGCGCGCGCTCAGCGGCGGCGGCGCCTCGGAATGGGGCTCCGTGCGGCGCCGCGGTGTCACCCTCGTGGCCCGCCTGCCCGTCTCCTGCGGCTCCCCCGTTGTCGCCGTGTGGCACGCCCCGCTGGAGTCGGCGTCCCTCCTCGTCGCGGTGGCCGCCGACGGGCGCGTCCGCTGCTTCGACGTGCGACGCCTGGGGCAGCCGCTGCGGCGCGGCGCCGCGCGCGACGGGCTCAAGCACGCCGCCCGGGCCGCGGCCGCCGCGGCCGGGGGCGGTGGCGGGCCGGGACCAGGCGGCGCTGAGGCCCCTCGGCCCGACGCGTCGCAGCTGGGTGCCGGCCTCGGGGCGCCCTGCCCGGGCCAGGGCCCGTCCGCGCCCGAGTGGTCGGCCGACGCGTCGCTCGCGTGGGAGGCGTGCCTCCCCACGTCGCGCACGGGGGACGTGACGTGCGCGCGCGCCCTGCCATGGGCCCCCTCGGCGGCCATGGTCTTCGGCACGGCGCGCGGCTTCGTCGGCGTCTTTGACTCGCGGTTCCGCCGCCTCGTCGCGCTGTGGCGCGCCCCGGGCGGCCGCGCGGTGACGTCGCTCTTCCCGTACCTGAGGAGGGCCGCGGTGCCGGCCTACCGTCTCCGGCCGCGCGGCTCGGCCGGGCAAGACCGGCACGACGAGGAGCGGGACGAAGGCAGGGACGCGGACGCAGACCGCGCCGCCGCGGACCGGTGGGGGCACGGCGACCGCCGACGCCGCGCGTCCACGTCGCTCGAGCCCGGCGACGTCGGCACCGTCAGCGGCGCTGCGGGAGCCTCCGCCGCACCCCCTCCGCTCCGCGCGCTGGCCTCGGCCGCGAGCCTGGGCGAGGACGGCGACACCCCCTCTCAGTCCCGCGCAGCCTCGCGGGCGGCCGCCCCGCCGGTGCGCGTGCTCGGCCTCCGCCTGGACGTGGTGATGGTCAAGCGCCTGGCCTGCGCGGTCGCGCTCGACCCCTCGGGCATCGACTCCGCAGCATGTGAAGCTGGAGGCGCAGGGGGGGCGTGGCTCCCCAGCAACGGCGTCGCCTTCTGGTGCCTCGAAACAGGCGCGTGCGCGCGCGCCCTCGCGTCCGTGACTCGCGGTCACGGCCCCCCCGCGTCTCCCCCGGCGCTGGAGCGCGTCCTGCTCACGGCGCAGGTGCCTGCGGGCATGCAGCGCGCGTCGGAAGCCGCCGCTGCGCCGGCTGGGCCGCCCCGTGCCTCCCCCGTCGTCTCCGCGGTTCGCTGCATCCTCGCGCCTCTCCCCCTCGTGCACATGGCGGCCAAGGAGGAGGGCTACGCCATCACCGGCGCGGACCGCGCGGACGACGTTTCGAGGGCCATGCAGGAGGCTTCGGGGAAGGGGGAGGACGCGGCGTCGCACCGGCGGCAGCGGAGGCGGCCGCTCGTGCTCGCCGGGTCCAGCGGCTCGGGGGGCGGGAGGGAGCGGGCGTACGCGTCCGCGGCCCTCGCTGCCATGGCCGGGCTGCGGTCCGCGGCGAGGACCGCTGCCGCGGCGGCCGCCGCCGGCGCGGAGCCTCGCCGAGGCGTGGACCTGCCGGGCCCCGGGGATGGGGAGGGGCTGCTTCTGCGCGGGGACGAGCGGGGGAGGAGGCCGTCGTCGCTCCTTCGAGGCGTCTTTGGCGGCGGCGGGGCGAGGGGGGCGTCGGATGCCCGCGCTCGCGGCTCCGCGGCGGGCGACAAGTCCGGGCGCGGCCGCGGCGCCCCACCCCTTCAGGGCGGCGATGCATGGTCGCCGGGGCCCGCCGGGTCGCTGGTCCCGGCCTCGGCCGCGCCCTCTGCACAGGAGCGGCGCGACCGCGACGAGGCAAGGCGCGAGGCCGCCAGGGACCGGCTGCTCGGCGCCGGGGCGCTCGTCGGGCTTGGCCCCCTCGTCGCCGCGGCGAGGGCGGCAGCCTCCGCGCTGCGTGGCATGGGTGCGGGCGGTGCAAGCGCTGCCGCCCCCTCCGGCGGGTCCGGCCAGCCCGCCGCGCTCGCCGCCGAGGAGGCCTGCGCGCTGGTGCAGCACGAGCTGGACGCTACATCCCTCCCGTCGTGGCTGCTCTCCGCGGGCGACGACCGCACCGTCAGGTGCTGGGACCTTGCGTGCCCGAGGCAGTCGCACGTGGTCACTGGGCCGGGCGGCGGGCGCCGGTTCGGGGCCGAGCTGCCGCCGTCACCGGCGGCGGCGGGAGGGCCCGCCGCGCCGCACGGGGCCGCGGCAGCGGGCGCGGCGCCCGTGCTCCACCTGCTGTGCTCTGAGCCGGGGCTTGTTGCGACCCAGGGGCCGGGGCTGGAGCACGCAACGTCGGCCGCAGATGCGCTGGCAAGAGCTGCGATGGCCGCGGACATCGAGGCCGGGGCCGACCCCGCCCCGCGCCCGGCCGCCGGCGGCGGCAGCGAGGCTCCCGGGACCATCCAAGGCGCCGGCGGCGCCGGCGGCTGGGCGGGCCAGGCGCCTTCGGGCACGGCCCACCGGGCGGCGGTATGGGACGCGACGTGGCTGGACGCGCCAGCGAGGCTGCTGGTGACCGCGAGCGGCGACGGCACGATCAGGATCTGGAGGTGAGGCCTGAGGGCGGGGGCCGCGGTGACGGGGCGCGGGGGGGGCGGCCGCGGCGAGCGCCGCAGGTTGGCGGGCGCAAGGTTGGCACCGGTCCGGGCGCGCTGGCTGCCCTGAGTGGCACGATCGTGCGCGTGTGGCTCGGCCGGGTGTGGATCGTGCGCGTGTGGCTCGGCTCGGTATGATCCCGCGAGGCGAGCAGCGGCGTGCGCGCTCAGCGCGGAGCGTGGCTGCGACGCCCCGCGAAGCCCGGTGCCGCTCATCGGCGCGACGAACTACACTGCCTGCCACCGGCCAGCGCGAGCGGAGTGAGCGACTCCGGCCCGCCCTTGCACAGCGGTGGCAAACTTCCCGTGGCACACCGCCCGCGGGTAAAATGCACCCACAGTGCAGCGGGACGGCCACGGTGCATCAGTTCCTGGCGCCCATTCCGTCGCAGACCGCGGACGGCGGCGTGGGGCTGCGGCGCTGCGGCGTGAACCTGCCACTGACAGTTCTCATGCCGTCCGACCCGCGGATGCCCTCGACATGGCTCGCCTCGCTCCGCGCACGCAGCGGCGCACCGGGCGTACGGTGGGGCATCGACGCGTGAGAGGCCGAGGCAGCGCCGACCGAGCCTTGCCGCGCTGAGCTGCGAGAGACCTGGCATCCGATGAAAACACGAGGACCATGCCTCGCAGGGGCACCGAGGCGGGGGGCCAGCGGCTCGGGGCTGCGCTCGAGCACGTGGCAGCCCGGGCGAGGGAGCTCGCCGCTGCCTTTCGGGCATCACAGCGCGGCCGTCCCACTGACACGGCCGGGACGGCGCGCACTCGGGCGTCAGATCACACCGCGGCCGTGTTCAAGGTCCCGTGTTTCGTGCCGATCTTGGGGTCGCGCACAGGCGCCGGGCGAGCGGCGGCGTCCACGCAGCGCCCGCCTTGGTCCGTGGTTCCCGTCGCCACGGTGCAGGCCCCGGTTGCGCGCTCCGCTCTGGCCTCCGCCTTGGTTCGGGCCGGCGCGCCGCGTCATGGCGTGGCGAGGGATGCGGACGCGGCAGCGGCGGACGCAGATGCAGCGGCCCGGCGACCCGTGCAGGTGCTTCAGTCGGTCGTTGTCGGGGTGACGGGAAAGCCGACGTCGTGCCGCGTTCGCTGGTCCTCACCGGGGCACGAAGGCTGGTCGCACGGGACGACTGGCTGGGCGATGAGCCAGGGGCCGGACGTTCGGCCAGGCACGGGCGGCGCCGACGGCACGGCGGATCGACGGAGCGGAAGGGCCCCGGCAGCAACCGGCCGGATGCCGCATCTGTCCCCGGCGCGGGGGGCTCCTGCGTCGAGCTCCCCGACACTCGAGCCCCCCGACTGGGGCCCCATGCACGCGTCCAACGCGCGCGGGGCTGCGCACCGGGACGGGTGGGCCACCGCTCCAGCCGTCCCCGCGGCTGCCAGGGACGTCACTGCCGCGCACGTCGCCCGCCTCCTGTGCATGGATCGGGGTACGGGCGAGGCGGCGCTCGCGGCGGCCGAGCGGCTTGAGCTGGGAGACCTCGGCGGGGCGACGGCAAGGGGACCAGCAGCCGCGGCAGGCGGGGGATGCCGACCATGGGCATCACGGCGACGTGCTGGGGCGGCGGCGTCCAGGAAGGCCCGCACTGCGATGACGTCGCTCGGCGGCTCGGTCTTGCTGACCCCACTTGCCGGTGAGAGCCAGCGCATGTTTGCCCACCACCGCTGCGTCGATGGGCGCGAGGCTTGCGCCGGGGGTCCGGTGGGCCGGACCGTTCCAGACGCCGTCACCATGTGCGGGACTGATGGCCCGGGGTGCCCGCGCCTGCGCGCGCCCCCTCCCCGCCGGTGCCTCACGCCACCGCCCCCCGCCCGTGCCTTTGGTGCGCCGGTCGTTGCCCATCCGGTTGCCCGTCGCAGAGCCTGCAGTCGCCAACCAGCTCCACCAGTGCGGCAAGGTCGCGGAGCACCTTGCCGCGTCGACAGGCTGCCGCGTCATCGGGGTGGAGGCCGACTTTGTTCGTGGGTTCGCCGGAACTGAGCCCGACGATGGTGTGTCAGGCCCGGCGATGCCGCGATGGTGGCTCGTTTGCGTGCGCCGAGTGCGCTTCGCGCAGTCGGCGTCGTCGCTGGCGCCCTGCGTCATCGGGCCCGGTAGCACGCCGGTGGCCCTGCCGCCTCCGCCACTCCACCGCATTGCCAGGCTGCTGATGCCATCCTGGTGGCAGGCTTGGCGCGTGCGGCCAGAGCAGGAGTCCGCCTCCCAGCTGGCTCGGCCCGACCCGGCGTCCGAGCACGACGGCACCGAGGCCTGGCGCTCGCTTCGCAGGGCAAGCGCGAGGCTCAGGGTCTCGCGCAGGTTCCGACGCGCCGCAGGATCTCGGGCCGGAGACACGGCGGCCTTCCCTGGGGTCGGCAGTCCGGCAGGTGGTGCCCTCCATGCTGGTGCCACCGTCGAAGGAAGCGGCGCACTGGGAGCGGGGCGGCCAGGCCTGTGTGGAGCTGCTGCCCGCGCGCGATCCCTCACGGCCCACGAGGCCACGACGCGGAGCCGGCATCACGGCTGCTCAAGCGACGCAGCGCCGGCCCAAGGGGAGGGCGCCCGCACCGATGGCGGCGTTTCGCATCGGGGTGGGGGCTTGGGGCAGCTTGTCGAGGAGACAAAGCAGAGAGAGGCGGCCACGCCACACCGCAGGCGCGGCTTCATGACGCGAGCGAGCCATCCGCTCGTCGGCTTCGGACGCTGCAGGCAGGCCCGGAAAGGGCGCAAACCTGCAAGCCTTGAGCCAGCCGGATGTCGCTCTCCCGGTGCTGCCGGGGCGCGGGCGGCGACCCAGGGATCCAGCGGCGCCCAGATGCCCTTCGCGTCCGTCACGGGCGAGTGCGAAAGACCTTGGCCCAGCCACGGCGGCGGTGCTGCATCTCCGCAGACTCCGCTGGCGCGGCGCAGCAGCGGAAGACGTGCCGCCGCGCCGGGGTCAGAGGCGGCCATGCAGTCGTCGTCCAGTCGGCTTGCCACAAGCATTCGGCTTTCGGGCGCCGCTGAGCTCGCGGCGAGCGACAGACGGTCTCAAGCGTGGGCTTCAGCCATGGACAGGCTGGCGCGGGCCGTGCTTCCGAGCGGCGAGATGGCCACCCGTGCCTTGCTTTCATCCATCGCGCGGCTCACACACGGGCTGGACGACGCCGGTGCGGCTCTCCGCGCCGCGGCTGACGACCATGCCACGGGCCTCGGCTCCGTGGTGCCAAAGGAGGGGCGTGCACCAATCGAAGCCATGGCGGCCGACGCGCAGGCAAGCTACGTGGAGCAGCTCGCGGAGGTCGTTGCGCCACACCCAGTGCAAGCGCTTCGCTCCGCGGACGGCCGCTCAAGGATTCACGACGCCATCAGTGAGAGCATTCAGGGAGCAGCACTGCCACGGTCCTTCGGCTGTGGCCTGTGCTCAAGGGAGCAGCAGGGGGTGCCAGAGGCAGGGGGCCTGCCGATCGGCTGGCGCCCTGTGACGGCAAGGATGGTCGCGGCTGCCGCCGAGTCTCTGCTCTGGCGCCTCCCTTCAGACATGCTTCTGTCGTCAGAGCTGGTGAGCAGGCTCGTGCGAGCCATCGGGGAGCCACCACACGAGGGCAGCCCGGCGATGAGCCGAGGCGTGCTCGTGTGTGAGGACTGCCTCGAGGCCACGCGGCAGGCAAGGCAGCTGCTTTGGTCGGGCACCGCCTGCAGAGAGGATTCGCACGGCAAGGCAACCACGCTCGGCGGCGACATCGCGGGGCAATCGAAGCGGGCCGAGCCGACGTCGGCGGATGTGTTCACCTCGGCCATGGGTGTCCACAGGCTCTTCCGCTCTGCCGCGGACCCCTTGTCGGATTCGAGGCTCGGGACCATCCCCGGCCTAGACACCGCCGAGCTTCTGCTGGCCGAGCTCGGCCGTCTCAAGTCCGCGGCCCAGGGCTCCACCCGGCGGCGGTGGGGAGCGCTTCGTGGCATCACGATGCTTGGAGGCGCCACCGGAACTCGGGCTGTGACACTGACGGCGACGCTGGAGGCGGCAGAGGCTGACACGGCGGTGTTGCGATCTGAAGCAGCTACAGCAGCCGTAGACCAGCCCTTCGACCAGTTGGCCCTGAAAGCCTCGACGCCCCAGCATCGCCGAAGCAGCGGCTCGCCGGCATTCTCGCCTCTGGCACCGCCGCGGCAGGGCCGTGTGCCGGCCCCACAAGCTGCTCCTGGCCTCAGGCCGGCCCAGCCTGCTCGTGACGCGGAGCACCAGCAGGCCGGCGACGAGCTCACCCAGGGCACAATTGCAAGCGGTCAGGAGCTCGTGAGGCGGCTGCCAGCCAGCAGTCCCGGAGCGGTTGGCAGGCAGCCGGAGGCGGGGCACGGGCGTGGCTCCGCTTCGCCGTTGGGCACGGCCGAGTGGCCGAGGAGGACGGACAGCGCCGGCTCCCACGAGGCATGCTATGCGGATGCACGGGAGCCGCACTCTCGGACCAGGAGCAAGGCAGCGTCCGCGAGGGGCCAGCAGCTGCCCATCGCTCGTGAGCCAGATGGACCGCCTGCTCCCACCGTCGTGACCGTCGGCCCGCGCCGGCTCGTTCGGGTCATGACGAGGGGGGATGTCTCTCTGCGCAACGTGCTCGACACTGCCGGCATGCGGGACCAGGCCGACGATTCGACCCCGGGTGACGTGACGACTCCAGCAGCAGCGGCCGCCGGCACGAGCCAAGCGGGCAGGGACCGTGTCGTCACCACTGGCTTGATACCCGCAGCAGCGGCACCCATGTGGTCCGACGACCGGAGACGCAAGGTCGTACACGCACCGCAACCACCGGCCGTCCTGGACGCCGGGGTGGTTTCGTCCGATCGCGTGGGTGTGGTCGGACTCGGTGTCTCCGTCCCGAGGGCATTGGCAGGCCATCTCCCAGTGCACGTCCTGCGCCTGAGGATCGCGATTGCCAGCGTCGTGCGCGCCAGGCCGCAGGCTTTGCTGGCGGGGCTGTCGCAGGGCCTGCCGGTTCCAGCCGCGTGGCGCCTGCACAGCGCTGGCCTGGACACTGATGACGCAATGGTGGCGCTCCGCCTTGCCGAGGAGCGCGAGCACACGGCTGCCCGGGACGTGGTGCAGGCACTAGGTGCACTTTCCAAGGTCAGGCGCAGGGCTCACCACTGTGCCGCAGCAAGGCATCAGGGCGACGCCGGGATGCCCCCGTCGCCGCCGCTGGGCTTGGCAGCGAAGCTCTGCGAGTGCCAGAAGGCGCTACGTCATGCCACACGCCAGCGAGCCGAGCGGGAGGCTGATGTGCGAGCTGCTGCGCGCTGCTCAAACGCGGCCGAGGTTTCCTCACGAAAGGCTCAGCAGGTGCGCTTTTGGCTTTCGTGTTCGGCCCTTGGCGCCGACTGGACGGCCGACATTGACTGGGCGGCCCCGTCGGGGGCCACTTGGCACGGTACAGTCCGACAGGTGGTGGTGGTCCCGATGGCAGTGGTGGGAAGCTCATGGGCCGAAGACCCGACCAGGAGCCCCCAGGTTGGTTCAGCGATGCATTTGGCGACGCTACGGCTTGTTCTGTGGAGAGAGGGGCCTGAGGGCGCGGGCGCCGCTTCAACGAGGCGGGCGATTGCTCACGCGTCCATGTCGCTGTCACAGCTACGGTCTCCTTTTGTGGACGGGTTTTGTTCGACCCTCCCGCTCGTGCCCTTGGCGCCAGCGTCGACGCGTGGCGCGTCGCCCGGCACGGACCGCGTCTCAGAGTCGATTCACGTCGCAGGAGATGTCACGGCCGGGGTGTCGCTCTGCAGAGGCACGGGCCCGAGGCCCCTCGGGGCCGCGAGGCAGGCCTTGCTGGTGCGCGGCGACGGCGGAAGCGTATGGCTTCCTTCCACGCTGGAAATGGCAGCCGAGATGGTGACGGTCGCCCCGACGCCTGCGAGCTGGGACGAGAGCGGCATGCACCAGCGGTGACCCCGCGTGTCACCCAGCTGAACATCCTTTGCGATGACGAGCCGACCAGCATGCTTGCCACAAGCATGCGCACTCCTGCAGACAACAGCATGGGCGGGCTTCCGGACCGTTCCGGTGAGCCGTGGTGAGCAGTGTCGCACGCCTGTCCCGGGCAGAGGATTCAGCAGTTGTGATGGCAGCATTCCCCGAGGATAGGCTGCCCCAGACTTGGCGGCAGGCACGAGATCTTGTGTGGGAGGGCGTAACCCTCGCCTCTTGCTCTCGGGGGACGGGGGAATGTGTGCTTCGCGATTCCTTGCATGCCACAGACCGCCTGCAGACAACCAAGTGTGTGGGTGGCGTGCCCTTGGAGCGTGTGACAGTGTGCAAGCGGAGAGAGCAATGGCCAGAGCTGTCGTGAACCAGTTTTCATTTTTACACTTCTGTGTTAATGTCGATCGACATTAAGACAGAAGTCGGGCGTGCCTCGACGAGAGCCGACGCCGCGGCGAGGGACGCCATGGCGACCAAGATCCAGGAGAACCGGGTATGTCGCGACACACTCGTCTCCCACTTCCACCGCAACGTCATCTGCTCTGCACTGGCCCGTTGCGCGGGCGAGATGATGGCCGAGGTCCCCTCCGCCCCGTCGCCCAAGCAGCATCCTTGCTCGTCGCCCGTGGCGAGCTCGGCGTCCACTTGGGCCTGCAGCTGGCGGTGCTCACCTGGGGCTCCGTGGTTCGATCGGGTTCTCCTCGGGTTGCGGCCGTCTTCCGTGCAGCAGCGGACGACTGGCCTCACCCGGTGGCCCCCGCGCCCCTCGCCGGCGGCCTCCCTCTGGCGGCCCCGGACATCCCAACGGTCCGGATGTGGTGCACCGTGCTGCAGGCTCAGCCGGCGGACGCGGCGGGCTCTGCGGCGGCGGGCAGTACGGGCTCCTCTTCCAGCTCCGACCAATCGCGCTGGGAGCGTTCTGCCCCCACGACGGCCAAGGCCGCAAAAAGACGGCGCCGCGGCGCCACGGCGCCGCGCAAGCCGCTCCTTTCTTCCGGGCCCAGCGAAAAGGGCCCGGTGACTCAGGCGCTGCACAACAACAACCTGGGCATTTCCCCGAGCACCGCCTCTGCGGCGGTCTCTGGCAGCGACAGGGCCAGCATGTGGCACGCGCTGTGCGCGGCGGCGCCGAGGCGCCGACTGGCCCTCCTCCAGGAAACGGCCGGCGTTACGCCCAAGCTCAGCGCGTCGGACATCTGGGACCGGCTCGTCCGGGCCGGCGCCACCGGAGCCGCGTCATCCACGGACGACCTCCTCTCCCGCCTACCGTCGATGCCCCCGCGGTCTTTTGGCGGACCTTCGTACGAGTGAGACAGCGCTCCTGCGAAGGCATCCCGGGCACGAACGGGAGCTGCATCACACAGCATTCGGACGAGCCCCAGCTTCAACAAGACTCCGGCCACTGCCGGGCTCCGGCAGTCGCGGCCGGCCCCGACTCAGGGGCCCCATGGCAGACGGCGCGCGGGCCCAAGCGCCGGCGACAGCGAGCGAAGGCAGCCCGCGGGCAGGGTCCCCGGGACGCCGCACCCGCGGCCGCGCCCGACGCTCGCGACGACGTGGACGACGCGGCCGGCGACTCGGGGCCGTCGGGCGCCGACGCACCGACGGCCCGCGCTACCGGCGGGTCCGGCGGCGCACGGCCGCGCCGGACCGCCCCGCCGCGTACCCGCCGCCCGCAGCGGCGCGGTCGGGGGGGAGGGCACCAGGGCGCGCGGCGCGCGCCCGCGGAAGGCGCCCGCGCCCCCCTCCCCGGGCCCAGCGCGGGCCCCAACGCTTCGGAACAGACGCCCCCAAAGGCCGAGCCTTCTGCGGACTGTCGGCAGGCAGAGCCGACAGGCGCCGCGGAGGCCTCGGCCCTTCCCGTTAGCGAGCTTAAAGGCGACCGCCGCGCGGCGCAGCGCCCCCGCGGCGAGGACGCGCCCCGGCCGGCAGCGCCGTCCGGCGGTGCGACGACGAGCCGTTTTGGCGGGCGCGACGCTCCGAGCGGCGGGCGGCGGACTTCCCCCCGCGGCACAGGGCGGGGGGTCAAGCCCGGCGCCCGCCGCCCTGGCGCCCCGTCCGGGGGACACGCCGCTGGTCGCTCCTCCGACGGCCGCACCGCTGGGCGCTCCCCCGACGGACATGCCGCCGGTTACTCCCCCTGCCAAGGCGCCGCCGCCGCTCCCAACGAGTGGAGAGGCGCGAGCCCGACGGGCCAGCCCGCCCGCACAGCCCTCGGCCGAGCACGAAACGCCCCTGGTATTGCCGCCGCCGCCGGTCCGCCCGGCCCAAGCCTGCGCCGGTGCCGCGATGAATTCCACCGCTTGGAACGGACGCCGGGCGCGTGGAGGACGCGGCGCGGGCTGCGGCCGAGGCGGCGGGCGCCACCGCCCCGTTGAACGAGGCAGGCGCCTCACTGGCTGAGACTGCGCTCGACGACGAGGGCTGGGCGTTCGAGTCACGGTGGGACCTCGCGTCAAGCGAGCTGGCCTTGCGCGCGTCGCTCCGGGCGCAGCAGGCCGTGCAGCAGGCCGCGGCCAAGGCGGCCTCCCAGTCCCTCCCGCACTCCACGGCCGCGAGCTCCCTGGCCGCGCTCGGGGTCGCGGGCGGCCTCGCCCCGCTCCCGCCCCTGGACAAGCAGGGCGGGCGGGCGGCGGCGCACAACGCCGAGCGCCTCTGCGCACAGGAGCTGTCGTCGCCGCGCCTCGCC
>Ga0306871_1000291_pt1 | contig 19875 bp, 26 predicted proteins | sample AntRauMeHopE1497_FD_190447 | JGI IMG/M metagenome (GOLD analysis project Ga0306871, IMG submission 190447) | Saline lake microbial communities from Rauer Islands, Antarctica - Metagenome Hop E1 #497 (v2) (version 2) | ecosystem: Environmental > Aquatic > Non-marine Saline and Alkaline > Saline ... | reverse complement strand
TGTCACAGAGGAGCATATGGTGTTCGTCAAATGGGCTCTGGCATACTTGACAATGGATCTCGTCTGATGGGGGGGGGAAGGAGCTAGTGGAAAGGGGGGAGGGAACGGGGTTAACAGAGGGGTGGGTAAGGCGAGTGTGAGAGTGAAGTGAATAGATAAGTTGCGTGGACTTGGGGAAGGTTAACAGAACCCATGCCTTCTCATGTTGTCTATCCAGTTTTGGCGGGATAGCTCCAAGTAGCATAGCTACTTTTTGGGTGTAAGTGTAAGTTGCCCATGCCCAGAGGTCAAATTGTCGAAGGTTGAGCATGACGCTATCGATTGCGGGTTTGGTGATTGGAGAGAAGTGGGGACAATAGAGGAGGACGTGAGTTTCATCTCCAGGGATTTGGAGGGGGAGACACAAGGGGCACTATCGTTCGGCATACGGGGTGTGCTTGTGAGTGTTACTAAAATGGGGGTGGGTAGGGATGAAGTTGGTGGGTTGAGTTCGAAGTCGAAGAACAGGGAGCTGGTTGTGAGGAATGCGTAAAAACTGGGCTGGTTTAAAAAGGTCTAAGCGTTGCAAATCAGTGTGGGCAATTCGAATGTAGGAGGTCTTTCGCCCAGGGGAGTGGAGTGCATGTGTGCGAGCATCATTGTAGAGTTGCCCTCTCCAGAGGGTGCTAATAGTTTTTCTCACCATGTTTCGAATTGCACGTTCGCGATTTTTGGTGGGCTGCAAGGTCATGTCAGGCAGGGGATCAGTTTGTGAGTCTACCTTGAAGGTATGGGTTGCGTATCGTATGTGGCAATCAAGGGTGGAGGTGTGGAGGTTGGGGAGGGCCAGGGACGAGTTCAGTTTGTTGAAGAGAAGAGCGGGAAGAGTGTCGGGTCTAGTGATGGTGAGTCGCAAGTGCAGTTGGGCGAGGTGAACGTATCTCGTGAGTTAAAAGGGGGGCATTCCTGTGTCTGCCAAGAGTCCTGTGTGGACGCCATATACATGGAGAACGCATGCCAGGGACAGAATGAGACTGGTTTGCATCTTTTTGATGTCTGTGTCGCTGCGAATGTAGCGCAGGTTCTGGAGAAAGTGAGGTAATACTATTGATTTCCATAATCCAAGGTTTTGTGTGGGGGTAAGTTGGGAGGAGTTCTTGTAGTAACGGAGCGAGTAAGAGACAGCTACAGCAAGGGCCTGACCCTTGGAAGCACGGCGGATGGCTTCCACAGTTGCAAGGTGCATAGTGAGTATAGGATCCAAAATAAGGCCAAGGTACTCAAATTGGAAGACTTCGAGGATAGGATACGAGCGGGGGTCGGAGGTGGGAAAGGGTGAGTACACGTGGGATGGGGGCATATTTGGGCTGGGCTGGTGTTGACCCCCCCGGCCGCGGAGGAGGGCAGGGGTTTCGAAAAAGCCATTATTTTTGTTTTTTATGTGTTGATTTGCATGCGATTTCGAATGCTCCAGTGTTGACAGGCTTTCTTTCTGAAGTATCAGCTCCACCTCCATTGTGAGGTCCATTTGAATTCAATCTTCATTCAGCAGTCTCATCTTGTGTTACCATCTCCTCTTGCGTTGCCATTCCTAATTGCGTTTGCATGTCTCTGTACAGTGCATCTCTTCTTGTGTTGGTAGCCCTGCGTCAAGGTACAGTCTCGCAAACAGAAACACATAGGGTAGAGAAGCGTTCAAGACCCCAAGGATAACTGATTCAACGGATGCACTCCAAGGGTATGTACCTCGGCTTGCAAGGCGCTTGGATTTTGGTAGAATTTTTGAGGGAGTCGGTAGTTTGGCAGAAAGCGTGCATGCTGGCGATTGGAGCAAACGACATCAGGGCAGGCGAGGGGTTTACATGACGATCCCCAACACGGTCTTTCTTCTTCGAAATTGATTTATTTCTATTTCTTACTTCAAACGGGCTACTTTGGAAGCTGGTGAGCTGACCAATGTGTTGTTAGAGCGGAGGGAATTTCAATTTTTTGCCAGGGTAACACACCAACGATTCTTTGGGATGCCCACTATCAGTTTTCAACAAAACAAAAACCCCCAAAGACACTCGGCTGCATCTCCCGTAAATTTCTCAGCCAATTCGACAAATCATTTGGTAAAGAGGGGAGTGACTCGGAATTAACATCATAGGAAAGAGAAGTGTATTCAACTTTTCTGTACAACACACCTACTAGTATTCAATTCGTTCCGAGGTTTTTGCAACAAGGCTTGACCTCCAGATAGTCTCATAGGGTACGTGAAGTTGTCATTGGAAACTGACATTTGAATATCCTGAAGATGTGGGTGTTACTATCAATTTACTCTGGCAAACCCAGGAAATTCTCTCCGCGGGAACCACACCACAAACTCATTTGTCCCCACCCTCGCCCACTCCAGCTAGATAGTGGTCTCAGTCATCAGTCTCCTTGCGTATGCCTGGAATGTTCACGAGACCACGTCATGTCCATTTTATTAACGTTGACAAGAACCACTGTGACTCTCGAACAGGCACACAACTATCTTTCGTGAAATGTCAAAGCAGACCTCACTGGAAGGGAAGTGGAAGGACTCGAAAGATATTGGACAAGGAGGTGGCAGGGCATATTTCGACTTGAGATTGGGGGATCAAACAAATGTGATCAGGATTTTTTGTTTGTTGTGTGTCGTGATGGCCCTCTTACTTTCAATCATGATTAGTGGATTATATGAAGGATCTCTGGCCAATTTAGGTGAGATCGAGGTATTTCAAGTTCAAGTTCAGGGAAAAAGGAAAGCGCACCTGGGGCATTTATGCAAGGGAGTTTGTTCTTAATTCAACATAGTACGTGGTCGGAGCCATTTCCGCTGGCGTCTCAACACACGCAGCACCTGTTGTTTGTTGCTGTGCTGTAGACTGGTTTTGAGATCTGATTCTGGTGCAGAATGTGATTTCGTGAAGGGACACAAGCTTTTTGAGTCCCAGTTTGTATCTCGTCATAAGAGAGTAATCCTGGTACAAATAGCCACCTTGTGAATTAGTCAACCCCTCAATCAAAATCAGTCTATGAATGCAGTCACGGTCATGTCAATTCCATTCCCGTGGACGTTGTCCCATCGCCAATGGCCAATGGCACTTTGATGAAACTGCAGATATTTGGATGAGATCACAATTTTATTTTTTTATAAATTTTGATATGGTAGGATAGATACAGAAATTTTAGTATATATCAGACAATGATACGAAAAAATGATAATTTTGATAGTGCAACCACCTGAATCCCACCAGCAGTCACACTCCCTTGTCGTATAAGAAGAGACGGAAAGAGTGGAAAGAGGGATGAAAGACCTAAACAGTGACACATAGTCAAAGACGAAGTCAACGAGAAACGAATATGGTACAGAAACATTTCCTCTCCTCCTGACAGGACGAAACATCGTGAATTCACCATCATCTTACACTAAAAGGCCAAAGCCCTCGTCCTCGCCCGCGAGACTTCGCAATCATCTGATCTTTCGCCATCACAGGTTGCATCATCAGACACGGTGCATAATGCAACATCTTGCGGCGACATGCCTGCACCATCCCTATAGCGCTCAAGGGTGTACCAGCACACAGAAGCTTATGTCCTTTGATGATCGGGAGAGTGACATTCTTGAAAAATCAGGCAGTCTCATAACGATGGTCAACACGCAATCTTTCCACGTGAAAACGAATTCTAATGTGCATCCTCACAACATCACAACCAAGGGTATGCCAGTCGCAAGGGCCTATCTCCACCACATGACTCCAGATGGTTGCCAGGCATTTCTGCATCATTGCTTCTCGACGTTAAAGGCAGTTACAGGCCAATTTGCTTGGCAGCCGCAGCTTCCTGTTGGCAATCTTGAAACATCCGATCCTCCCGTGGCTTTCACGTTCTTGTGGGATGTTTTATGCACGATTTGGGTCCGTGCTTGGATGATGCTTTTGTGCCATTGTATTATCTTTTTGGCAACGTTCTTGGGAACGGATTTGGTCCTCCTTTGCCAGTCTTGGTATCTGTCGTGCATAGGAAACATAGTCGACGTTCTTACACGTTGCCATCACGAGTCAGGTGCTCACAAACCTTCCGTGTTGCTTGTGCCCTGTTACTGCGCTGTCATACTTCTTGTGCTTCCCTCTTTATTACCTCTGTGCATAAGAGACTGGGTCAAATTCCTTTCTCTCCTGCTGCTGCCATCCGACCACCGGCATCTGCTCTGGATTGCCGGCTGTGTGAATGAGGCTGTGCATCGTTTTAACATCCTGTCTGTCTTTTCCCATCATAATGTGCCCCGACCTCTGGCTGGAAACAGTCCATTTTCCGCCACGAAGCGCATGATCCTGATTTGTTGGATCCACTTGCAAGTTCAGATGACACTCTCTTTCTGCTGTTCCCACCTGATGATTGCCGCACATTTCTGCATCATTGTTTCCCAATGCCGCAGCCAGTAACACGGCAGTTTGCTTTTCAACCACAGCTTGCTGCCGGCAATCTTCACACTTTCGATGCTCCCGTGGCTTTCCCGTTCTAGTCATATGTTCCCAGCACAGTTTGTGACGGTCGCTTCGTGGCAACGTTTTTGGCATCTCCGCAGTCTTTTGCCGATTTTTCAATTTCCTTTCTCTGCACAGCATACATCGCCGACGTTCTTGCAAATTGCCATTTCGGGTAAGGTGATCACAGGTGCGGGGAGCACATGCGCCTTGTCGCTGGAGCCCTGTTGCTGCAGCGCTATCATGTCTCCGGACCTTAGAATCATGCAGATTCATGGCTTTGTAACCCCCTCCACACAATCAAATTTATTCCAATACGGGGGGGGTTTCACATTTTACTACACAAAACGTTTCTTGAACAGGTTCATTCCGCATGTTTATCGTGCGCGGCCGACACACGGCCCCTGAACGAGTTCGAAAAAGGTCCGAATTTGGCTGAAAATAGAGAAGAGTACGTTTTGCTGACAACCTGGGAAATTTCGTCTACTGGTCCTGTTACATATTCCCAAATATGCTCGCTGATATGAATCTCAGTGCATAGCGTAGTTGGCGCCGCGGTTACACTCTGTGACAGAAGTCCCTTGTTCGAGCCCTTCCGACACACTTTTTGCACCACATGCACTTTCGACAAGATCAATCATTTTTCAAATTTGCTATTGTTAGTGTCATCCAAAAAGCACTGCCCGATCAGGTGTTCTCGTAAATGCACGACTCATGCATGCGTGCTCACCAACTTTGCCAATGGAACACAAGGCTGCAGGTGAGACACAAGAGAACTTTGTACACTTTACGCCGGTAGCAGGACTGATTTTTGAGGCAAAAATCGAGCGATATTTTTAGGAGAGCCTTTTTCGGGAGCGATATTTCGGGAGAAGCATTACTTGTCTACAACTTTGTTCCCAGTGATTGGCTGTGGATTCATAAATCCCCCTTTGTTTTGTTTTTTTTCTTTTCCTCGTCAAGATAGTTTGATTTAAACCGAAAGAAGAAAGCCCCCAAGGAGAGAACACGTTTTGACAGAAAATTCTCTCCCGAGTGGGCAACCAACGGCCCTTGATCCATGTAACGAGATTACTCGATTAATTAAAATCGAGCGACATTTTGTGCCCGGGAAAGCTGTTCTGGGCAAAAATTCCTCTCCCGAAAAAAGCTCTCCAGAAAATATCGCTTGATTTTTGCCTCAAAAATCAGTCCTGCTACTGGCGTTATATCCTCAAATTTGTGCTGAAAGGTGGAAAACTGAATGCAATGCCCTCACGAGCCCGTCAATGTTGATCTTTTTTGAATACTAACGTCGCGCAAGGAAAGGAATTTCGGTAGACATGCGGGCCCCGCCTGTTCTATACAGACTCGGGATTGGAAAGAAAATGTCCTTCATGTAAAAACAAGACCCAGGTTCAGGGGGATAGCCCCAGTATTGGCCAAGATAAAGGAATAACCACTTTGAATGTCATGTGACCCACTCTATCAAGGTTTCGATTAGGGTTTTGGTTTTCAACATCAAATACACACTATTTCTGAGAGTTAGGGCCATGCCTGGCTTTTGTATGCCTCTGTCAAGGGAGAATAACCGTGTTTTGGTACCTGATGCTTGACAACAAGGGTCTAGATACAGTGCAATTCACACAGAAATTGATCAGCGTCAGACACTCCAGAATGCATGCAAACGCTGTCTTTGTATAGACATGCGGCCCCCGCCTGTTCTATACAGACTCGAGATTGCAAAGACAATGTCCTGGAGGTAAAAACAAGACCCAGGTTCAGGGGGTTAGCCCCAGTATCGGCCAAGATACAGAAGAAACCACTTTGACTGTCACGTGACCCATTCTATCAAGGTGTCGATTAGGGTTTTGGTTTTCAATATCAAATACACACTATTTCTGAGAGTTAGGGCCATGCCTGGCTTTTGTATGCCCCTGTCAAGGGAGTATAATCGTGTTTTAGTACCTGATGCTTCACAACAAGGGTCTAGATGCAGTGCAAGTCACACAGGAATTGATTTGATCCATTCCATTAAGGTTTAGATTAGGGTTTTGGTTTTCAACTTCAAACAAACACTTTTAAGGAGAGTTAAGGCCATGTCTGGCTTTTGTATACTCCTGTCAAGGGATTACAATCGTGTTTTCGTACCTCTCGACAAGAATTGTTGTGTTAAACAAGTAAAATTCTTGTACAGGTTGACATCCATATATCAAATGATCAATACACATATTTTTGTGAACTTTATTGCATGGCACTATGCAACCTCACAGTCTTAATGTTTTGTCTTCTTCTTGAAATTTGGTGCAGGTTTCAATTTTCACATTCTCGATTGGCGTCCTGGAACACAAGTTATCGCAATTTACAGAATGCGGATCGTGACACAGTAAAAATGAGTACAATTTCAGCGCGTTTGTGCCCACAGTGTTGCCCACAAACATCGCATGATGAGAGTGGACACACGAGCGTGGAGGCCTTGATGTGGAGATGATCTTTGTGTCACGAATTTTTTTTGGTCTCACTCAACTTTTTGAATTATTGCCATTATTCGTTCGAATCTGCATTTCTGCACCTCGCCCGATTTTTGCACCCCGCCCGATACCCAATTTTGCCCACGCCCGCCCAAATTATCGCGGGAAGAAGAACTTTCCCTTCTTTTTTTCCTGTGTGTGGGGACACACAGGACACCAAGACAACAAGACAACAAATGTTGTCTTGGTTGAGGCCTGATGATGTACTGGATGCACAGCCCAACAACAACAATTACGTAGCAAAAAGAAGACGGCATGCAACATGCTCGTGCATAACCAGAAATGGCAAACCACAGGAACGTCGACGATGCAAGATTCATCAAAATCCAACACCTGCCAGCAACAAGCATCACGTGGCAGGAAAAAGACAACACGCAATATGCTCGTGCAAAACAAAAAATGGCAACCCCATGGAAGCTCGACGATGCAAGATTCATCAAAAATCAACAAAGCCGATCCAGGCTCAGGTCTCGCTCTCGCTCTCAACTTGACGCGCCAAACTGTGAATGCACAGAAAATCTGACTTGCATGACTCAACAGTCGAGCACGGGGCAAACGCCCTTGCATTCTGCTTCGCCAAAAGGCAGCGTGGATGGGAAGCATTGCGAAAAACCAGCACATAGCTTTTCCGCGGACGGGAAGCGTCAGGCAATACCAGCAGGCGTTGACCCCTCACTCGATGCCTCGCCATCATGCCCTCATCCTATGTCTCCCATGGCGATATCTCCGGTCTCTCTCTCTCTCTCTTGCTCTCTCTCGCTCTCTTGCGCTTACTTTCTCTCTCTGTCTCTCTCCGTCTCTCTCTCTCTCCCACACACACACTCTCTTCGTCTCGTCCTCCTACTCTGTGTCTGTCTCGCTCTGTGCTCCTTCTCTCTGGCTCTCTATCCAGACGCATGTAAACTGCACATCGCTGTTGCAGTTCAAGATCTTTACCTCTTGCTCGATCTCTCGCGCTCGCGCTCTCTGCTCTCTCTCTCTCACACTCTCCGCGTTGTGTGTCTCTCAATCTCTCTCTCTATCTCTCTCTCTGTCTCTCTCTTTCACAAAAATCAACAAAGCCGATCCAGTCTCAGGTCTCGCTCTCACTCTCTCCCTCACACGTGCTCGCTCTCGTGAGCACCAACACAAGTGCACACTGAATCCGCTAAGTTTTTAGGATTGGCATGTACGTGAACAGTTCTTTCGCTCTGTTTCTCTCGCTCTCTCTCTCTCTCTCTCTCTGCTCGCTCGCTCTCCCTTTCTATTTCTCTCTCGCTCTCTGGTCCTCTCTCTGTCTCGCTCTCTGCTCTTTCTCTCTTCTCTCTGTCGCTCTTCGCTCTCTTTTGCTTGCGCTCCTCTCTCTGTCTCTCGCCCTCCTTCCTGTCTCGCTGTCTTGCGTTGTTTCTCCCTCTCGCAAACACGTCACGTGCACAGGCGTGGATGCGCCAAACCGTGAATGCACACAACATCTGACCTGCATGACTCCACAGTCGAGCAAGAAGCCAAAGCCCTCGCCTATCACTTCGCGAGCAGGCAGCGCGAACAGGAAGCGTCGCGAAGTATCAACAGATAGCTCTTCCGCGGACGGGAAGCGTATGGCAGCAGGCGTTGTCCCCTCTCTCGATCTTTCACCCTCGCTCACTCGCTCTATGTCTCTCATGGCGATATCTCAGGTCTCTCTTTCTCTGTCTCTCTCTGTTGCTCTCGCTCTCTCTGTTTGGCTCGCTGTCTTTATGTCTCTCTCTCTGTCACCTACACAAATCCTCTGTTTCTTTCTTCCTCTCTCTCTGTGTCTTCTCGCTCTCTACGCCAGCTCTCTCGCTCTCTATCCAGACGCAGGTAAACTGCAATCGCTGTTGCAGTCCAAGGTTTTCATCTTTCGCTTGATTTCTCGCGCTCGCGCTCTCTGCTCTTTCCCTCTCTTGCTCTCTGCTTTGTGTGTCTCTCTCATTCTCTCTCTCTCTCTCTCTCTCTCTCTGTCTCTGTCTCTCTTCCCATGCGTCCTTCATCAGGTTCAGGGCTCAGTAGGATTGACAATGGCTGGAGCATCTCACACAATTCCCAATGTGTTGGAGGATATCGCATCTTCAGGAAGTGCACCTGCGGCTGCCGGAAACATGTCGTCGCCAAGACGGATGCTTGGATTCACCAAAAGAAATCCTGGTTGGACCTCAGCTGTTAAGGCTCCAGCTGTGTCGCCACTAAAAGTCATGGCAGGATTCACGCGCAAAAAAGAAGGTAGCGAGTACAAGGCGCAGACCATCGTGCGAGAGTCCAATGTACATGCGCAGACCTGCCTGGATCAAACAGCAGTAATTCTTCGGCGCGAGGCTTTTTTTGCACTTTGCGAGGAAACCAAATCAAAGGAACAGGCTAAACGCAACGCCACAAATTTGCTTGAAGGGAGAAAGAAGCAGCAGGAGAGAGCAGCAAAAACCATTGCGGTAGACTGGGCGTTCGCTAGCAAGGGTGCTCCCATTGTACGCCAACGTAGGGGCAGTAGCAGGCACTTGCAATGTCACGTACGGGATTCAGGACTGTACTCTGGCATTGATCGAATGAAGGGTGGGCTTGAATTTCGCGACATGAGCAGGGACAACCATTTGGTAAGTAATAACATGCAAGCCAGCTTGTCTGTGTGGGTGTGTGTGTTGTCTGTCTTTGGCTCTATGTCTGTCTCACTCCTTGCTCCTTTTCTCTTCTCTCTCGCTCTCCGCTCTCTTTTTCGTGCTCTGAGCTCTCTATCTTTCTCGCTCTCTGCAGTTTGATCGAAAGAACCCCCCCCCCCCCGGGGGGGTTTTCTATTTACTATGTTTCCTCATCAAGAGCCGTGTGTAAGAGATTTCATGACGAGATGTGACTGTTGCATCTCGTCGTGAAATCTCTTACACACGGCTTGATCAGGAAACATAGTAAATAGAAAACTCCCCCGGGGGGGGGGGTTCTTTCGATCAATTTGCTTGTGTCTCTTTCGCCCTGTGTGCCGTTCTCTCTCTCTCTTTCTAGTTTAGTACAGAGCAAACGCTGCATGCAGTCCAAGGTCACACTCCCTCTCCTTCTCTCTTGCGCACGCTCTCACACTCCCTTTTGCTCGCTTTCTCCCGCTTTCCGCTCTCCCCGCACATTTTTCTTTCATTCTCGGCTCTCTGTGTTTCTCTACTTCTCTGTCTCTCTGTCTCTGCCACTCGCTCTCTCTCGCCCTTCTTCAATAAGCTGAAGTCATTCATGTGCGCGTGTACATACACACCATCGTATTGCAGTTTCTTTCTCGATTAATTGATAATGCTTTTATTACTTCGAAGAAATAGATGAGTAGCTTTGCTGGAATCACTATGTGCTCGAATTCTATATTTCAGATTGGTAAATATCAGGGTTTTCTCTCTCTGTCTCCCTCCCCCTCTCTCGCGCTTGTCGTCTCTTTTTTGGTCTCTCATGGCAAATTTTCAGGTCTCTCTCGCGCTCTCTGAATCTCGCGTTCTCTCTCTTTCAATCTCTCTCTTCTTATCTCTGTGTCTCGCGCTCCCGCTCTCTCTATCTCTATATCTCTCTTTCTCTCTCTCGCTCTCTTCCTGTCTCGCAATTTATCTTTCACTGCCCTTCGTTCTCTCCGTGTTTCTTTCTTTTCCTATCTCTGTCTCTTCCTCTATTATCTCTCTCTCTCTCTCTCTCTCTTTTTCTCTGTGTCTCTCTTCGTCTCTCTCACACACACGCATACCTTCTCTCATTCCATTTCCCTTCCCCTCTCTGTCTTCTCGTATCTCTCTCCTTTTCTCTGACAAACCGGTTACAGACTCATAGATTGCATGTGTGAGTGATCGTGAGAGAGGCTGTGAGAGTCTATGCAAGAGAGAGAGCAGGACATACTATCAGACTGAGTAACCAAAAAAAGGCAGATTAGATAGATAGCGAGTGAGTGTGTGTATGTGTATGTATGTGTTTGTGTGTGTGTGAGGGAGAGAGTGAAAGAAATTGAGAAAGAGAGACATCGAGAGGAGAGAAAGATTGAGACAGATAGAAAAAGCTCCATTGCGAGAGTCGTACCAACAGGTCACAGACCGATAGATTGCATGCAAGTGTATTTTTCTCACAATTATTGTGAGCCTTGATTTTGGTGAAAGAGAGAGAGGGACACGCACCAGTCGACATAATAAGAAAAATGACAACTGCAAGATCAACAGACAGAGAGATCAAGAGATACAGAGAGAGGGGGGGGCACAGAGAGGCCAAAAAAAGAACAAGAGACGCAGAAAAGGATCAAGGGGGTGTGTGAGAGAAAGCATGCGCGTGAAATAAGTAGCTAGTGTGGGAGACAGAGAGAGAGTAGTGTTTGTGCATGCATGCGTGCATGTGCTGTTGATTGTGGCATGCAATACCTCCTTGTCCTGCGTGTATATGAGTGTAAGAAAAGATAGGGATGGAGAGAGAGATGTGCACAGGGGTAGAAAGAGCAAGAAACAGACAATTTATGTTTTTGCATGCCTGCGTGCATGTAAAATTCTAGTGTTTGAATGCGACATGTGCGTCTGCCTGTATATGAGATGCAGGTGCTTGAATGGACATGTGCGTCAACCTTTTTATATAATACATTGGCATAACGAGAGAGACTGAGAGGTGCTGACACCTGTACAGAGGTGAGTAAAGGAAACAACGTGTACGTGACAATGCATGTGTTTAGCACACACAGTGTTTGTTCCCACGGTGTTCAAGTGTCCAACAAACATGGCGTGTGTCAACACAGCGTGTGCGGGTGTCAGCTACAAACACTATGGATAGCAACTCACGTGCACACGGGTCTTCTTTTTCTGTCTCTCTCATCACACATACAGATCCGAAAGAGAAGCTGTGGGCTACAGGATTCGCGTTTGAGTGTTGGTAGTACCGGTAAAACACAGATTTCGCAGAACACCAGAGGAAATGAAGCGGGCGCCCGTTCTCATCCTGTGATGTGCCCTGCGCAAACTGTGCCTGCGCGAAGAACTCGCACCAAGTTGGATTTCGGTGTGCAGTCCGTGGATACTGAAGCAGGGCCTGCAGTCAATCAGCAGTTGAGCTCGGAAATGAGTGACAGCGGGGAAATATCAATATCTTGTGAATCAGAGAGTCGTAATGGGGCTGGTTCCTCCTCCCGCATGCCGCTCTCGCGCAAGGCAACGAAAAAGCGTGGAACTGGATCTGGTTCTCAAGGCGTTGGTGCTGACAAATCTAAGAAATCAAAGCAGTTGCAACCGAAGCAAAGTGTCATACAAGCCTTTCAGAAGCGTTCTTTCTTCTTGGATACAATGTCCATGTGGCAACAAAAAGGGTTTGAAAAACGGCTAAAGAGCCTTGGAGCCAGCGTGCATCCGTTTATGGACATTGATGTGGACTGTATTGTGTCCACGAGTGCCAAGACACCCTCATCGACGACCACAGGCAATATCACCATGCAAGGGGCAAGTGCGCGTGCCAAGAAGCTAGCATCCTTGCAGGGCACAATGCACATGACACCAGCAAGCTTTGCCAAGATGCATAACAAGACACTTGTCTCCCCGAAAGAATTGGACATTTGGCTGACATCTGTGGAGAATTGCCAACAGCAGCAGAAAATCGCCTGCACGAAAACCACACCTGCCAAGGCGCATGAGAGCGGCGGCCGCCCTTACGCTCCTCGGCATTCTGTTCGTGTGCGAGGTGTGGACACGACGTTTCGCTGTATTGATGGGGTACCAGAGTGGTGGCACTTTCCCGAGTGTGATCGTTCTCTCTATTATCAACCAGTAGCCGCCCCCTGCATGCCTGGTGCTGCGTCGAACCTGCCAAACGCACCCGAGCGCACGCTGCATGGTGCATTAAACAGAGAAGCCACCCCGGTGCAAGCAGCAGCAAAGCACAAGGAGCCAGCCACAGGGAGGGAAGCCCGCAAAGGTGCGGGAGAGACGGGCGGTTATTGCCACCTGTGCAACGAAAAGCACGATAACGCTAAAGCACACGCTGACTCCAAAGGCCATCAGAGGGTAGTGGAGGCCCTCTTGGCAGCGGGAGATGCTCGTGTGAAGGCGCCGCGTGAAATCGAAGATTGGGAATGGAAAGTGAATTCGTGAGGCCTGTCTGAAGACAACTTGGCGAGGGAAGAGGTTTTCAAAGAGGGAGAGAGAGAGAGGGGGAAACAAGTGAGGAAGTGTATGTTCGTGAGAGAGAGAAATAAAAGAGAGAAAGAAAGAGTGTGTGAGAGAGAGAGAGAGAGAAAGAGACAGAGAGAGCCGGAGAGATAGAAAGAGAGAGTAAGAGCGCAACAAGGCAAGAGAGAGTCAGAGGATGAGAATATTTGAGAAAGAGGGAGCGATAGTGAGAAAGAGAGAGAAGTAAGCGTGTGTTTGATAGAAAGAGACAGATAGACTCAGAGGAAAGGAATGCGTTTCTGAAAGAGCATGAGAGAAATAGAGAGTAGGGGACAGAAAGAGTAAGTGAGAGCGAGAAATAAAAGGAGAGACTGGGAGAGAGCGCGAAAGGGCATGACAGTAAGATTGAGTGATATGAAAAATGTGCTTCTCGATGGTGATTGGAGAGACAGAGACAGATAAATTAATACAGAGACAGAGAGAGGCAGCAAGAATGTTGAATAGAAAGGCATCAAACAGGAGGAAGAGGGCGAATGAGAGAAGTGGTGTGAGCAGAAGCGAGAGAGCGAGAGAGCACGAGAAAGACAGAGAGAGAGAGAGAAAGAAAGAAATATCGATAGAGTTTTTTTTGCTGGAGAGTTGCAGAGAAAAAGAAATGGCTACTTCGATGCGAAAACAAGTATCAAGAGACACTGAGCGCACACGAGAGAGAGAGAGCAAGAGATGAGGCTGGAAAGAAAGAAGCAGAAGGACAGAGCGCCAGGGAGCGAGAGAGAGAGTGCGAGATAGAACACAGGTACGTTGTTGCGAGCAAGAGAGAGAGAGGTAGAGACATGCAGCAAAGAAGAGGGCTTTGCATCAGGCTCTGACCTCTGCATGATTTCGCGGCATTTCCTGCAGACTTCTTCAAGATTACGCGGCCATTCCTTCAAAAGACTGCCCGGTATTATGCAAACTGTAATGCTGCAACATAGAAATGAGATCAGCTCGCTCAAAACCAATCTAGGAGAATCCAGTAGGACCTTTGCAGAATTCAGGGTTGTCGCCGATGCTATTTCTGGAACAAATACAGTGAGTGCCAAGTATACATCCCAACAAGTGAATGGATGATTCAGCTGGGCTGCAAATATGTATTGCGGCAAGTGCATGCCGCCCTGTACTTGTTTATGGGATACAAGACTGTGATTCGAAGGGAGAGAGGTGCGGTGTTCAGAAAGGGTTGAAAACAAAATGTGGCAGATATTTTTCACTACCCACCACAAGGACAAAATTTGGTTTGTTAGGATAAGGGTGTGCTTCTACAGGAAGTAATTAAATTGATTTATGTGGAATCATTTCAGACGGGAGCTTTGGTGTGAAGACCCTATCTCATGTGGTGCAGATCACGGAAAGATGTATGTTAATCTCATGTTTTGGGTTTTCCTGAATTTTTAATTGTATGGTGTGTCCTAGACAGGCCTAATTGGGCAGTGATGCGAGTGGAAACAGGGAAAGAACGGAGGTAGAGGAGGAAGGTGTATTTGCTATGTCATGTCTGTGCATATCCCACCAAACGCATTGTAGTAATATACTTGTACTGTGCCGCAAATTTCGAGTGCAGTGAGGATCTCGGAAGTATCAATCCAGGCAACTTCATGATCCTTGACATCAGATATGATGATCTGTTGTCCAATCACAAATTTTTGACTTGAAATCTGTGTAATTGAGCATTTATAGTAGATACACGCGGAGTATGTTTTGAAACCAGTCCTTCCAGTTCAAGCAAATGCTGTTTGATCACGTCTCCGTCTGACATGAGCAAGTGCCAATGGCGCGCATGCGCTTGTTGATGCACATATATAGCAATGAATAGATCCTGTCGCCGATGCGATCTTGCTGCGATGTGCCTGGTATCGGCACATTTCAGAACACAACAGAAATCTTGGTCAACAGAGTTGAATTTTTTTTGGAATTTCGACGTGGTGCAAGCCCCGATGGTCATGTTCCTGAGAAGCACACATTTTTCGAGAAGCATGCAAGTGGGATTCTTTTTTTCTCAAGCACAGCAAGTGGTATTGTTTCACAGGGAGCTTGAGGGAACGTGAGGGTCGGAGAATTGAAACATATATTTGCACAAACAGAACCTCTTGAGTTTTCATTGAAAACTGATGGTAAGTATCCCAGGGATGTGGGTGGTATTCGATTCAAGATGGCACATCTTGCAAGTGAACTTCAATTCAACATCCATTTGTCAGCTCAACAAGTCTTCGCCTTCACCCGTCTCGAGGGACCAAGGAAGAAATTCCAATCACCAGTTTAATGTAACCAAAAATGGAGAGACGTATGAACAGGTTCAATTCCGTATAGAGTGTTATCCGTGAATTAGAGTAAACCATTGATGTCAGCTGTCTATTTTTGGAAAAGTTCTGGCATCTCCAGAGTCCACTACCTCAAGGCAATCGGCTACGAGGTGTTAGTGCACTGTGGAGCCAGCTAAGCAGATTGGATTTTGTCATAGATCGTGTCTGGTGGAAAACAATATTCCAGGGCATCTATAACTCGTATACAACAACCACTGCATGGTGACAGAGTTGCCTTTGGTGTAAGTAACACATCAGAGACAAAAGGTGGGCATAAAGTAAACCCAAGGGGGAGAGGAGGTAAATAACCAATATAGGCAAATCTAGAACCAGATTTGATTTTCAGCACCGTCCATTATCACAGAGGTACATGTGCGTGTTGGGCGCAAATTCAGGTACAAAATTTGAATACATCATTGTTTTAGTACTCATTGACTTCAAAGATTTATTACACACCGCAGGAGGGCAAGGAGCACAAGCACAACCGTACTGAGCATAATCTGGATCTTGATAAGGCTATATTGCCGCGCCCACTTGTGAGCACATAACCTTCACATAGCAAGAGCGACTGTAACAGGGAATCTACTGGTGTTTGTACTGCGAACAAATTCAGCTGACTGATTACAAATTTGAATTAAATCTGCTAAAGAATCAAACTTGCAAAAGTAAAAGACATACAGAAATATTCATAAAATAACGTAAACATCATTTCAGTCTCTTTTGCGGACGTCACGCAAACAAACTCTCACACAGACAAACAAGCCCAACCACCAAAATAACAACACAGACATCCTCTAAAATGAACCCACACAACCTTACTCGCATACACTGCAGCACACACTGGCATGCGCAGACAAAAACACAGAGCGACAAATAGCCAGAAATCGTGCTCACAGAGCACAACAAATGTTTGGAACATTATTTCGATTACGATCCCACAACGCCCAGAATATCTTTTTATGTGTCGTCATTGGACTCTTTTATTTTCTTGAATTTTCTCTATTTATTTCTCTCTCTTCTTTATTTCCTTTCTGAGTCTTTTGTTCCTGTTTCTCACTCTGGCACATATTTCTTCAGACACAAGGACAAGCATACGAGAACGACTCTCTCTCGGGAACGACTCTCGCTCTCTTCATTTCTCTCTTTTGCTGCTTTTCTCCTTGTATTTGATGATCATTGTGTTGAATATTTCTAAAAATATGTGTGGTCTCTCAATTGCATCAACTCATACAAACACTCGCCCTCTCGCTCGTTTTCTCGGTTGCTGTCTCTCCCGCTGTCCCCTTGTCTTGGACGTCCTGGCACACTATCTTTATCTTATTCTTTCTTTCTGTACCTCTCTCTCTTTTTATCTCACTGTCTTGCCTGTAATCTTTCTTGATTTCCCTTCCTGAAGTTCTTGATATTTGCTCCCGTGTCCAATATGTATGTATACAATAGAATCACATATTGTTTGTGCGCCGCAAATTCCATTGCACGTTAGCTTTCATTTGCTGTAGTTCAGCGGAAAATGAACTTTCTGCTGAACCTGGAATTGTCCTCAAGTGGTGCGGAGGGTGATTCAGATTTTTTGAATCATCATCAATCCAACGTACCTTGAAGCCCTGGGACGTAACCTCAATCACTTTGGCCCAATAGAAAACACTCTTCTTTTCAGTATATTTGACACTGACAATCATGCCGATTTGAACCTCTACCACGGAAAACTTGTTGCATGGCTTGTATCGAAGTGGAGATTGAAGGACCCGAGAAGAAACTCGAGGACTTCTTGGTACCAGTGCTTCCACCTGCGTGTGAATGTGTAGTAAGAGGAAAAACTAGAATGAGCCCGCGAGAGATGACATAGAAAAGATGGACAAAGCAAGAGTCCTAAGAAAAACTTCGACAGATATACAAGGGCTACAAAAGGACAAATGAATAGAAGGAAGTCAGACACGTCCTTGAGAGGTTCCAAAAACACTTTGAGAGATTCAAAAAAAGATACTACAAGACGCACAGGAAAATAGACAAAACGCACAGGAAAATAGAGAAGGATAATGAATTTTAAGAAGAAAGATTGAAGAGTGAGAAGGAGAGAGTTGTACAGGTGGCCGCAAAGAAATGTAGAAGAAGAGAGAAGAGGGAGAGAAGAACTGTTTCAACATTTCAAAGAAACGGAAGCTAAGAGGCATGCCAGAGGGACAGATGGACAGAAAAAAAATTTGACATCAAAAAGACATCCTAACCTACAATTTTATTGTAAACTGCGTGATTAAGACAGATGGCCAAATAAACAGAGGTGACAAGAGGGTGCGCGAATGAGAATGTGAAAAATTAAGAAAGACATGCGCTACATGTACAACGAGGGACAAGAAGACGAACAAGAACATGAAAGTAGTGGACACCAAACATACCACAAGCATTACCTTTGCATTCATTTGAAGATCAACACAGTCCACAAGGTCCACATACGTGTGTGCAGGTGCAGTACGAGGTTTCTTGACCAGTTCAAATGAATCACCTGACAACATTTACCTTGTGAGCAATTTGTGGTGTTCGATCTCAGTATGAGGAGCGGAAAATATTGGGGACGAAAGACACTCGGATCTCGCTCACAGGCTTACAGGTATGGCACGGGAGATTAGGACTCAAGAGAACGGGGGCGCACAGCCAAGACTCTGATATGTATGAAGATATCTGTATATGCATATACGTATATATTACCCTGACAAAAGGAACACGTCTGATGCGACTTGTGCGAAAAACATGATGGGCAGATGGGATTACTTGTACAGCAACTGCACTGCATAATTCTGTCAGCTCCTATGGTTGTCATCCAACAGATACAACAAGAATTCGCCCCTTCCACCTCGTATACTTCATTCGCCCCATCCACATCGTACTCCCCTGGATCTGGTTTGATATCCATTTGCGCCGTCAGTCGAAAGAGAGAGAAGATCGAAAGTGACGTTATGGTTCTTGCGCTTCCCGCGCCTTTTGAAATTCTATGCACCATGTTCTCTAAATTATTTCGAAAACTTCAACGTTTCAACATCCTTTCCTCAGACAAAGAGGATTATTGAAATGAGATATGGTTAGACAAAGAAATCTGGGAAGAGGTGAAAAGTTTCTTGTTGCTGCCTGTTTTCGCAGGCATGTCCAAAGAAAAATGCTGTGTACGCCATTCAACTGGCTAACCCAAGAAGAATGCTGTGTACGCCATTCAACTGGCTAACCCAGTGTACGGGTGGAGATGAATGGATGACGTATACTATCCCTATAATGCCTGCACCATTGAAGGTCCAATTCGAAACAATTATCTTCTACGGGAAGCAGCCTCAAAGGTTCCACAGTGGACACGTAAACCATACGAATAGGTTGATTTCATGCTTTGCGATGCCGTGGACATGTTTTGCTGCAATTCTCCAAAGGAAGTTTGGCTGTTGTGAGCACTTAGATCAATTCACACGGATTTGGACACGGTCTTAGAGTGAACAATGCTGAAGCGGTTGGTTGAGATGTTGGCGTTGCAGTGCGCGCAGCGATTTTCTGTGAGGCCTGCTGACCTTGCTTTTCTCTCTTCACAGAGCTTTTTCCTAATTCTTTGCCTGAACCCTCACAGCCTGACATGCCCACGGCGAAGGCTAAGCAGATGCACCTCATGGAACCTGTTTGGTTTTCTGTCCAAACATTCCAAGCAAAAGTCTGTAACTCGTTGACCACCGGAAGTTTTGTCAGGCTTTTTCCTGCAGGGGTTTCGGATTGCCATCCCCAAGATGCTTGACCACGCTCACAGTCGCACGCTTTGCTCTTGCAAGATGTGCATCAATCCTTTGGGTGATCATGTCCGCACCTGCAAGCAGCACACAGGTTCTATTCGTGGTCACAACGATCTCATAGATGTGGTGGCATCCTTTGTGCGTGACTCAAAGATCGGTCCTGTGCGTGTCAATCACATGGTGTCGACGACGGGTGATGGCACTATCAAGCAGAGTTACGTTGAAATCTCTGAATTCCGTATCTCTCTCCGGGATGGTCTTGTCATTGATGTTTCCTGTATGTGAGTTCAATGGTAGCAGTGGTGCCCCTGGGGGATGGGATAAGGGTGTGCGCCATTCTAATGACATCCCACAGGCCCGTGCAAACGTTCAGAACAACAAATACAACAATGTTCATGGGCTTGTCACAAGGCGTTTGAACCTGCCATCGTAGTTATGTTCGGTCAGATCCACGCTGACTTTCTTCGGCTTCTCTGGGTTCTTGCTGACAAACAGATGCGGTCGTACTCTGAGAGCATGGGCAAGGAGGATAAAGACGGAAATGAGGCTTTTCGATGGGCGAGGGCCAAGGTATTCCACTGCAGCAAGACTTCAGTTGGTAGGGCCATTGCCTGTGGTCTGTGCACAGTCTTGCGATACCTTGCTCGGTTTTGGATGATGGCTCCAATGGCTGGGGTGGTGAAGGGAGGGGGGTGGGGGGAGGGAGGGTGGAGGGG
>Ga0306871_1000288_pt1 | contig 20004 bp, 21 predicted proteins | sample AntRauMeHopE1497_FD_190447 | JGI IMG/M metagenome (GOLD analysis project Ga0306871, IMG submission 190447) | Saline lake microbial communities from Rauer Islands, Antarctica - Metagenome Hop E1 #497 (v2) (version 2) | ecosystem: Environmental > Aquatic > Non-marine Saline and Alkaline > Saline ... | reverse complement strand
CCCACACGTAAATGAAGTAAAAATAGGTGTGCGGGAATTATGATTGTCTACACTTAGGTCGTCATTTGCGTTTCGGCATAAAATAGCTGTCGTTGCGATAAAAAGAATCGTTTTGTTCTATTGGCGACCACTGCGGTATACCCAACAGCGGCATTGGCAACCAGGGTCTTTTTGCGCTGATCAAATTACGTTGGCTTATGTGTGCAAATAACAAGTTATCGCATACTGCATGACGATCCGCACTGTCCTTGTTTGACTGTATTTGTGCCAGCACACTGTCAGTCACCTCTATTACGACTACCTTGGCGGTTAAGCCAACAAATGGGTTCAACAACATTTCCCATAAAGCGTGCCCAAATATGACGGGAATAATTTGGGAGTGCCATTTACACTTATTCTCAACAAACAAGCGTAACCATTCGTGCTGCTCTAGCTGGGTGTTCACCTCTTTACAATTGGTAAACAGCACCAGTCCGCATTCATCAAAGTGTGTTAACTTGTCCCGCACAGGGCTGCGTTTTTTAGCGCTCTGATTTAGCTGTATTTGTTCAACATGCTGTTCGTTAAAATATTGTTTTGTGATAGGAAATTGGGACCATACCAAGCCGTTAAAGAAGTCGTGCCAGTTTTGCCTTGTTGGAACTTTCTTCGACTCGTATATTATTTGTTCATAATAACGACTGTCGTTTTCAAACTCTTTATCATTAGCAAAGCTTATGGATGGCGTTTTGTGCTTCGCAGCCATTATTATATTCAAGCAGTTAGCATTGTTGCCTAATGTAGTATTCATTTGTGAGGGGCTGCCTAAGCTACCGATTACACTGTTTTCTTGAGCAAGTGATGATTTGACATAAGAGGCCAGCGTGTAAAAAGGCGCTAAGTCAGAGAGCAAAAACAAGGTTTTAAGGCTATTAATTGATGCTTCTTCGCTCGTTTCATCTTGAGAATGACGTGTATTCATGCGGCTTTGATGCACTCCTTTATAATAAATATTTGTGGACTTTTAATGTGGCTGATAAGGGTATAGCAACGCATAAAACCGCGATATGTTTTTCTACACAAATAAAGCAGGAATAAAGCAGGAAGAAGGTACAGCCTGAAATGTAATGTATAAACGCAAACACAAATAATTTGGAGGCTCGAGATAAACAAGATCTAGCGCCAGGCTAAACGAAAAAAACACACTAAACTTTAAAAATCGTTAATTTACCCCATCAGTTTTTTGTATTAGGCTTATAAAACAAATAAACACTTGCAATTTTCTTGTATCATGGCAAATTCTGTTGCACAAAATAATTATCAATAATCAAACAATAATAATAAATGTAATGCGCTTCGGCCTTGGCCTAGTTCCTGCCTGTAACGGTGGGCTTTTTTAGATAGATTAAAAAAGCAGCATCTAACAATAAACGACAGAAATTTTGTACACCTTCTTTGAATAACTAACAAAAGGCAAGCATTTATATGTGTGGTATTTTCGGTATCTTAGATATCAAAACAGACGCTGGTGAGCTAAGACCAAAAGCGCTCGAGCTAGCAAAATTATTACGCCATCGCGGCCCTGATTGGTCGGGTATATGGCAAGACGAACACGCAATTTTATGCCATGAACGCTTAGCAATTGTAGATGTTGACACAGGCGCTCAACCGCTCTTAAGTGACGACGGCAATCAAATACTCGCGGTAAACGGCGAGATTTACAACCATAAAGAGCTAGCCCAAACCCACTGTGAAGGCTACGAATTTACCACTCGCTCAGACTGCGAAATTATTCTGCCCTTATACAAACGTTATGGCGCTGACTTTATTGACAAACTGGAAGGTATGTTTGCTTTCATACTGTATGACAAAGCCAGTGGTGACTATTTAATTGCGCGCGATCACATGGGTATTATTCCCTTGTACACGGGCTTTGACGAATTTGGTAACTTTTACGTTGCCTCAGAAATGAAAGCGTTGGTACCCGTGTGTAAAACCGTGCAAGAATTTCCTCCTGGGCACTACATGCTTAACGGAAAGCTGGTTAAGTACTATGTGCGCGACTGGATGGATTATGAAAATGTCAAAGACAACACCACTAATCTGGTAGATCTTAAGCATGCCTTTGAAAAGGCAGTAAAATCTCACTTAATGTCAGATGTGCCCTACGCTGTCCTTTTATCAGGTGGCCTAGACTCTTCATTGGTGTCGGCAGTAGCCGCTCGCTATGTGGCAAAGCGCATAGAAGACGAAGATAAAACCGATGCTTGGTGGCCACGACTGCACAGCTTTGCGGTAGGCCTTGAGGGCGCACCAGATTTAATTGCGGCGAAAAAAGTTGCTGACATGATTGGTACAGTGCACCACGAAGTGCACTTTACTATTCAAGAAGGCCTAGACGCCATTCGAGACGTTATTTATCATCTTGAAACCTTCGATACCACCACTATACGGGCCGCCACACCCATGTATTTGCTCACCCGCAAAATTAAAGCCATGGGCATAAAAATGGTCTTATCAGGAGAAGGCGCCGACGAAATTTTCGGCGGCTACCTGTATTTTCATAAAGCGCCTAACGCCAAAGAGTTACATGAAGAAACCGTGCGTAAATTAGACCGCCTACACATGTTTGACTGCGCTAGGGCCAACAAGGCAACCTCAGCGTGGGGCGTTGAAGCACGTGTGCCCTTCTTAGATAAAAACTTTCTGGATGTAGCAATGCGCCTTAACCCACAAGACAAAATGTGCATAAACGGCCGCATGGAGAAATGGATTTTGCGCAAAGCATTTGATGACAACACCTACTTGCCACCCGAAGTATTGTGGCGTCAAAAAGAACAGTTTGGCGACGGTGTAGGCTACTCATGGATTGACTCCATTCGTGAATATGTCGGCGAGAAAGTGTCAGACCAGCAGCTTGCAACGGCACATTTCAGGTTTCCCATAAACACACCCGACACCAAAGAAGGCTATCACTACCGTACGGTATTTGAGCAATTTTTCCCGCAAGAAAGCGCTGCAAAGTGCATACCCGGCGGAAAATCTATTGCATGTAGTACGGTAGAAGCTTTGGAGTGGGATGCAAGTTTCAAAGCCATGGCAGACCCTTCTGGTCGCTCAATGAAATCGGTGCATTCTGGAGAATTTAAAGGCTAGCAACGAAAAGTAAGAAAATAAAGACATCAGAAAAAGGGGTTTCTGCAGCCAGAAGTGGACGCCCTTTTAAATACTGTCCTACTTTTGATTAGGATAATACCAATAGCGAGCCTCGTCAATAGGCGTAAGTGGTGGCAGTAATGGATTGGCTAAACGGAAGTTAAGCGCGTTTTTTATATCTAATATTTCCAAAGTTTCACCAAAGTGCTCATTAAACAACTTTTCAAAACTACCGTCTTCTATCGCCCTATTCAGGCCCGTTTCGATGAGTCGTGACAGCGTAATATTTTGTTTGTTAGTAAAGAAATATAAGGCTGAAGGGTAGTAAAAAACAAGGTCTTTTCGCCGCTGCATGTTGACTGAGTATTGATTATCTAACTCTTGCATAACTTCAATGACCGAGCGCGGGAAAAAGTCTGCTTGCTGGGTGTTTATAAATTGCGTACTTTCAATATAGTCTCTGGCGGTAATGACGTTAAACCCATTAGCTTGGAGAATTTTAGTGTCGGGCCAAGAGATACCCTGCACGGGAGAAAACTCAAGCAGGTCTGTTATGTCATTAATCGGGGCTTCTAAAAAAGGGCTATTTTGGTGGCTTAAAAATACTCGCCAACCAATTAAGCCTCGTGTAATGGGGATACGAATAGGCCGCAGCTGCTGTTCTCGAACGGTGTCAGTCATTGACCACATTACGTTAATATCGAGGTTCTCTTCTAAGCGTTTTAAGGCACGGGGCTGTCTCATTGGTTGTAGTGATTGTGTTAGCTCATACCTCACCCCTGTTTTTTGCAGAGCTAATTCTAATAAGGCCAATGAATAAACATCGCGTATATCACTTTCTACTTCAGATTGCGGATAAGTAATATTCCATACCGCAGAAGCGGCTTGAAAAGAGATGCCGATGTAGCAAAGCACACTCAGTATTGCTGCTACACGCGTAAATCCTTTGCATATTTTACTCATGGTTATTCTACTCCAATATATTTATGCAGCTGCACGCTTAATCGCCAGTTACGCTCAATACAGGTCTTTATGGCAAGCGCGGTTGCTCGCTCCTGCTGGCTTATAGGCTGAAGGTACACCATTGGTGATTGAAACGGTGTGGCCTTAATTTGCGACTTGTCATTAAGATCTTTAAGGGGATTTACCAAGTTTTCTTTATGCAGTAAGGCGTCTAATTCGTCTATGTGCTTTTGCATCGCAATGGGGTGTTTTATCTCGTTAGCGCGCTGCATTGCCTGTGATAAAATGGGCATGCCTGCTTTCATATTAATCTTTGGCGACACCGTCACCCATGTGTCACTGTGGCACTGCACCTCATAGGTGCCGCTAGTTTCAATTTGAGTGCTAAAGCCTTTGTCGTAGGCACGTGTTGTAAACTCATTAAGATCGAACAAACACGGTTCACCGCCTGTGATGACTATATGCTTTGCGGTGTAGCCTTGCTTTTCTAATAAGGGCAAAAGATCATGACTTTGCACACTAAAATAACTGGGGGAGTCGCCCGCTTTCAAGAAAATAATATCGCTATTTACCTGGTGCTGTGGCAGTGTTTCCCAAGTGTGTTTGGTATCACACCATGGACAGCCTACAGGACAGCCTTGCAAGCGCACAAAAATAGAGGGCGTGCCGGTGAATGAACCTTCACCCTGGATGGTCTCGAATATTTCGTTTACCAACAATGTGGTCATTAATTAATATTTCCTGTAATTAAAATAAATACGATTATGCATTTAGATTTTAGCATCAATGACATAAAATCTGCACTGAAAAAACTAAAGAGTCAAAATATGAGCACAAAAAAAGTTGTTATTATCTATTCAGGCGGAATGGATTCATATACCGTACTGCACTTAGCAAAGCACGAAGGGTATGAAGTTCATGCGGTGTCATTTAATTATGGTCAGCGCCACAGTAAAGAGTTGCTTTACGCTGAAAAAGTTACTCGAAAATTTAATATTCCACATAAAATTGTTGATATATCAAGTATTAACCAGTTGATTGCAGGCTCATCATTAACCTCTGACATTGATGTACCTCAAGGCCATTACGAAGAAGCCTCTATGAAGCAAACGGTCGTGCCCAATCGTAATATGATTTTATTATCATTGGCGGTCGGCTATGCAGTGTCAATTAAAGCAGAAGCCGTATATTTTGGCGCACATTCGGGGGATCATGCTATATACCCAGACTGCCGCACTGAATTTGTAAGTAGCATGAATGAAGTGTGTAAAATTGCTAATTATGAGGCGGTTGAAGTGCGCGCACCTTTTTTAAAAAGCGATAAAATAGAAATATTGGCCCGCGGCTTGGCACTAAAATTAGACTACAATGACACGTGGACCTGCTATAACGGGCGTGAAAAAGCCTGCGGAAAATGCGGTGCATGCCAAGAGAGATTAGAAGCTTTTGCAGGCAATAACATGACCGATCCTTTAGAGTACGAATAGGCCGTAAAACGCAAATCTACCTTCTACATTGAGGCGGCAAGGTTTTAATAAGTACTGCGTAAAATACTCTTAGCAATTTGATGTATGGTTCTTATAAACGACTTAACATGGTTGCCCCTCAATAAAGTCGTATACGCATTTAAGTACTTACGACTCCTTGAGTATGTTAAGACAATCTCACAATTTCTTTTCTTAAGGCTTCCACATCGTCACGCATTGAAGCCGCTTTTTCAAATTCTAAATCTCGTGCAAAACCAAACATTTCTTTCTCCATATCAGCCACTTTGCCCATCATTTCTTTCAGGCTTAGTCGTTTATTGGCAGACTGTTGGTCTGTTACCTTCATCAACTTGACTTTGCCCGATGCGGGATGCGCGCTACTGTCGCCTAAATCCATAATGTCAGTAATGGCTTTAATCACTTGCTGTGGTGTAATACCGTTAGCAATATTATGAGCTTCTTGCACCGCCCGTCGCCTATCGGTCTCATCGATTGCCTTGCGCATAGACTTTGTAATTTTATCGCCATAAAGTATGGCGCGCCCGTTCAAATGACGTGCCGCGCGGCCTATAGTTTGAATTAAAGACTTTTCAGCGCGCAAAAAGCCTTCTTTGTCGGCATCAAGTATAGCCACTAAAGAAACTTCGGGCATATCCAGCCCTTCCCTTAGCAGGTTTATACCCACTAGCACATCAAATTTGCCTAAGCGCAGATCTCTAATTATTTCGATTCTTTCTACGGTGTCGATATCCGAATGCAAATAACGCACTCTCACGCCTTGTTCACTCAAATACTCGGTTAAGTCTTCCGACATTCGTTTGGTGAGTGTCGTAATGAGTACTCGCTCATTCACCGCCACGCGCTTGTGTATTTCACTGAGCACATCATCTACTTGAGTCGCTACCGGCCTCACTTCTATTTGAGGATCAAGTAAGCCGGTTGGCCGCACTACCTGTTCAACAATGTCTCCCTCACATTTTTCAAGCTCAAAATTACCCGGAGTGGCAGACACGTAGATGGTTTGGGGTGAAATGTGTTCAAATTCTTCAAAGCGCAGCGGACGGTTGTCAAGGGCAGATGGCATTCTAAAACCATATTCAACCAGTGTTTCTTTACGCGACCTATCACCTTTATACATCGCGCCAATTTGCGACACCGTTACGTGTGACTCGTCAATAAACAAAAGACCGTCTGCTGGAAAGTAATCAAGCAGCGTGGGCGGCGGCTCGCCGGGCGCTCTACCCGACAAATAGCGTGAATAATTTTCAATGCCCGAGCAATAGCCAAGCTCTAACATCATTTCAATATCGAACTGAGTCCGCTGTGAAAGACGCTGCTCTTCTAGCAATTTGTGGTGTTCAAGTAAATACGCTTTTCTTTGTGTTAACTCCTCTTTTATGTAATCAACCGCCTTCACGATTTTTTCACGTGGGGTCACATAATGGGTCTTAGGAAATACAGTGGTGCGTATTACATTTTTGTCGACCGAGCCGGTTAAGGGGTCAAACAAACTGAGTTTTTCTATCTCTTCATCAAAAAGCTCTATTCTCACCGCCTGCTTTTCAGAGTCGGCGGGGAAAATATCAATAACATCGCCGCGCACACGAAAAGTGCCACGCTCAAAAGCAATATCGTTGCGTTTATACTGTAGCTCAGCCAAACGGCGCAAAATATCACGCTGGTCCATCGTGTCGCCAACACGCAGATGCAAGAGCATTTTCATGTAGCTTTGCGGATCGCCCAAACCATATATAGCCGACACCGACGCAATGATGATAACGTCTCTGCGCTCCATCAAAGCTTTGGTGGCAGATAGTCTCATTTGTTCTATATGTTCATTAATAGAAGAGTCTTTTTCAATGAAGGTGTCGGTGCTAGGAACATATGCTTCAGGCTGATAATAATCATAGTAAGACACAAAGTATTCAACTGCGTTGTCAGGGAAAAACTCTTTCATTTCGCCATAAAGCTGGGCCGCTAAGGTTTTGTTATGCGCCATAATTAAGGTGGGTCTTTGTACACCGCTAATCACGTTGGCCATGGTAAAGGTTTTACCAGAGCCTGTTACCCCTAGCAACACTTGTCCCGCTACGCCGCTTTCAAGGCCCTCAACTAAACTAGCGATTGCTTTAGGCTGATCCCCTGCTGGAGAATATTTAGCGGCAAGTTTAAAGCCTTTTGACATCATTCACCCTTGTATAATTTTCGTTGTCTGCCTGCTTTTGCAGCCCTATCTCTCGATTAAACCAATAGTACGATACCCCGGCCGCCAGAGCATTAGCCACCACACAACCCCAAAAGAGACCCTGCAGACCGTATAAATAACTGCCAAGTGCGGTGATGGGTACGTAGCAAATGAATAAGCGGATTAAACTTAAATACATTGCGGCTAGGGGTTTATGCATTGCATTAAACGCGCTGTTGGTCAAAATAATAATCCCTTGAAAACCATAGCCAATAGGCACAATAAGTAAGAAAAGCGTAATTTGCTGGGCCACACTTTCTTCAGCGGCAAATACAGAGGCGATGTAAGGCGCCAGTATTACCAAAATTACAAACATTAGAAACTGCCACACCAGTATAAACTTAATACACATTCGGTAGGCCGTATGTATTCGACTAAATTGATTAGCCCCAAAATTTTGACTAATTAGAGGCGGCAGTGACATAGACAAAGCAAGCACCACAATGCTGGCAAGTGATTCAATTCGATTCCCCACGCCCCACGCCGCCACGGCATGCGCGCCATAACCCGCCACAATAGAGGTTACAATAGCGGCTGAAATAGGCGTCAGCATGTTTGAACCTGCAGCAGGCAAACCTATTGTTAGTACGCCTTTGGATGCCGGCACAAATTCAGACCAGCTTAGTAGTCTAGGCTCCATCAGCTCGCGTTTTACCGCCAGTAAATAAATAATCCACACTACACACACCGCCCAAGCAATGCAGGTAGCAATCGCGGCTCCTTTTATACCAAGCGCAGGAAAACCCAAATATCCAAAAATTAACACCGGCGTAAGCACGACGTTAATGCCGCCCCCTGCGGCCATTATAATGCTTGGTGTTTTGGTATCTCCAGAGGCTCTTAGCACTGCATTTCCGACCATGGGAATGGCTAACAATACGCCCGCGATGTACCAAATTGACATGTAATCATATATTATTGGCAAAAGCGTTGCACTTGCACCCAGTAAGGTGAAGGTGAAGTCTATTGTGAAATAACCGGCAATGCTGAGCATGCCCACCAGTATAAATACTAGCATCAAAGAACCTGTTGCCAAGACTTTCGCGTTTGAGTCGTTGCCACTGCCAAGATACTTGCCAATTACAGCAGAGGTCCCAATTCCCAAACCAATGTTGAAACTAATAATGAGAAAGGTTACCGGAAACGTAAAACTGATAGCCGCAAGCTCATTAGTGCCAATAAGACTCACAAAGAAAGTATCGACAATACCAAACGTCATTAGCATGATCATGCCAAATATCATGGGAATTGCCATGTCAATTAAGGTCGACTTAATATCGCCTTTTAACATGTCATTTTTAGATTTTGAGCTTTTTTGAATGGACAAAACATTTATATGTATTAATAAAGACACTTTAGTTTGCCCCATTCATTCGCGTAAAAATAGCAATATCTTTTTAAAATATTTTCGCCTTCCATTAATGTTCACTAAACGAGCAGGCGCTGCTTATTAAAAGCGCAGCAATATATGCTAGAAAAATACCGAACAGACTAAAATTAGCGCGTCAATAATCTGGCCACCTTAAAATAAATTCCTTGTCAATAAAATTAACACACAGGCCATCACTTTCTTCGATATTAGACATACCGAAAAGTTTTGCCGCATCTTATTAGAATTATAGATTACTGTTTAATATAGACTTTACTGAAAAATAAGAAATATATTAAAGTTTATATTGACAACTTTTGCTATTTCAAATTTAAATTGATTCACAAGTATCAACAGACTTATCCACAGAAAATGTTGATAACTGGCTGTGACTGAATGCTGGCGCTTAATGCATCCCTTTTTACGCCAAATTATGTTAGTTGTTACTAACCCTGCGCACCATTTCGACATGTTATACCGCCTCGAACCACTGTACATAAAATCAGTTACCAAGTAATTTTTTATGCTTTATTAGAATAAATTTGGTGTATGACTGCCATTTTTGGAATAGTTTTAATTTTCAACAATTTCCGTTTTATTGGCAAACAAATTGATTAATCAAGCAACACTGTCTATATTTTGGCTTAGCAGATGAAAAGTATAAATTTCTATTATTCCAAAAATAATTGAAAAACTTTGTTGACAGCAAAGGCAATCGTCTTTAACATCCGCATCCGTTAAAAGGCAGGTCCCCCTTAGCTCAGTTGGTAGAGCGACGGACTGTTAATCCGCAGGTCCCCCGTTCGAGCCGGGGAGGGGGAGCCACTTTTAATGCACAAAACGCGCTAATCATTATCACGAAAATCTTTCTTTTGACTCAAGCGTTTATGATTCCCCCTTAGCTCAGTTGGTAGAGCGACGGACTGTTAATCCGCAGGTCCCCCGTTCGAGCCGGGGAGGGGGAGCCACTTCAAATATGCGAAATACGCTTTCGTACACACACTTTGACATCAATCACATTTAAATCGCTTATCCTTACTTTTTCTGTGTTGTTTAATCGCTTGTAACAGGCGATAATTGAAATTAGTACATACAATATTAGTAATAGTGTCGTTTTGTCATTCGCAAACATACAAAACCCTACTGCTTACCGATATTCGATGACTTCTTTAAACAATCGCTATGATCAATTTTATTTATACTGGGCGAGTAAATTTCTGATATGACAGACTTACTTTTACTGCTGCTTGGCACCGTACTGGTTAACAACTTTGTTTTGGTGCAATTTCTAGGGCTGTGCCCTTTTATGGGTGTGTCTGGAAAGCTCGAGACGGCCATAGGCATGTCAATGGCAACTACTTTCGTGCTTACACTGGCATCACTTTCAAGTTATTTGGTTGAAACTTACATTCTAGTGCCATTAGGCATTGGCTACTTGCGTACCCTTAGCTTCATTTTAGTGATAGCGGTTGTAGTCCAATTCACTGAAATGGTGGTGCGAAAAACAAGCCCCACTTTGTACCGATTGCTAGGTATATTTTTACCGCTTATTACGACAAATTGCGCGGTGTTAGGCGTAGCCTTACTAAACACAACCAAGCAACACAACTTTCTTGAATCTATCGTGTACGGATTTGGCGCCGCTGCAGGCTTTTCATTCGTGCTGGTGCTATTTGCAGCCATGCGCGAACGTTTAGCGGCGGCAGATGTCCCTGTGCCATTTAAAGGAGCTTCAATCGCCATGATAACCGCAGGCTTAATGTCATTAGCCTTTATGGGTTTTTCAGGGCTAGTGAAATGACAGCTACCTTAATCGCATTAGCCATAGTGGCATTTATAGCGCTTATTTTGGGCGCAGGCTTAGGCTATGCGTCTATTCGCTTTAAAGTACAAAGCGATCCATTAGTCGAACAAATTGACAGCATACTGCCGCAAACTCAATGTGGGCAATGTGGTTATCCGGGCTGTCGCCCATACGCTGAGGCTATCGCCAACGGTGATGAAATAAACAAATGTCCGCCAGGTGGCGAGTCGACCATAAAAAATCTAGCTGAGCTTATGGGGGTTGAAGTAAAACCCTTAGACGGTGCTCATGGGGTCGAAGCCATAAAAAAAGTCGCGTTTATCCGCGAAGACGAATGCATTGGCTGCACTAAATGTATTCAAGCATGTCCAGTCGACGCCATTGTAGGCGCTGCTAAACAAATGCACACCGTTATTATAGACGAATGCACAGGCTGCGATCTATGCGTAGACCCCTGCCCGGTAGACTGCATTGATATGATCCCGCTGCATGAAAGTACCAGCAACTGGAAATGGGATTTCAGCCAAACGCAAGTGGGTGATATACCCGTAAGGCAATCGCTATGAAGGGGTTTGCTAGCTTTGACACCGTATTAGAAAGACTGTCGGTTGGCCGCCTTTGGGACTTTCCCGGTGGTGTTCACCCTGCTCAAGAAAAATCGTTGTCAAATAAAGAGGTGATAAAAAACCTTCCGCTGCCTGAGTATGTTTACGTCCCTATAAAGCAGCACATAGGCGTAGACAGTGAGCTTTTAGTCACTCTAGGCGACAAAGTACTTAAAGGACAGGCGCTCACGGCCAGCGAAAATCCATATGCCGTGCCGGTGCACGCGTCGTCTTCAGGCCTGGTTACCGCGATTGGTGAACATCCTGCTGCACACCCGTCAGGCTTACCCGAGATGACCGTAACAATTACATTAGACGGTAAGGACGATGCGATTGCCACGCAAGGCATTAGCCAATACAAAGAAGCCAGTAAACACGATATTATTAGTGCAATTTGTAATGCAGGCATAAGTGGCCTTGGCGGCGCAGGGTTTCCTACCCACATAAAATCAAATACCATCAAACCGGTAGAATTTTTGATTATTAACGGAATAGAGTGTGAACCTTATATTTCAGCCGACGACCGCTTAATGCGCGAGCATGCATGGCAAATTAGGCAAGGCATCGATATTCTTCACCACCTAATAAAACCCAAACGCGTCATTATTGCCATAGAGGATAATAAACCAGAAGCCTTGGAAACGATGTCTATTGCCTGCCAGCAACAAAGTGAATACCACGTTGTTAGTGTGCCTACTAAGTATCCAGCAGGCGGCGAAAGACAGCTTATTCAAGTACTTACATCTCGCGAGGTACCCAGCGATGGCTTACCCATAGACATTGGCTGCGTAATGTACAATGTTGGCACCTGCTTCGCCGTTGCCGACGCTATCATAGAGGGCAAAGCCCTCACCCAGCGAGTGGTTACTGTAACGGGTAAAGCGATTGATAAGCCACAAAACGTATGGGCAAAAATTGGCACGCCGGTCAGTCATTTATTAGAAAACAGCGCCTTTGACGTAAACAAGCAAGCGTATCCTCGCATCATTATGGGCGGCCCAATGATGGGCTTTACCCTTGCATCAGCTAAAATTCCCATTGTAAAAATCACTAACTGTATTTTGGCCCCTGCTGCCAAAGAACTGCCTAGCGTTGAAGATGAACGAGGCTGCATTCGCTGCTCAGCTTGCGCAGATGCTTGTCCAGTATCGTTGCTACCACAGCAGCTGTTTTGGTATAGTAAAGCGAAAGACTATGATGTTGCCCAAGAATATGACTTGTTTGATTGTATTGAGTGTGGCGCCTGCGCGTATGTGTGCCCAAGTGAAATACCGCTAGTACACTATTACCGTCAAGCTAAAGGCGACATTCGCGCACAGCTACATGAAAAAGAACAGGCAGAAAAAGCGCGTATTCGGTTTGAAGCGAGGCAGCAACGCCTTGAAAGTGAAAAACAAGCGCGAGAAGAAAAACATCGCTTGGCCGCCCAAGCCAGAACCGAAGCCTTAAACAGCAACGGCGGCGGTGCTAAAGATAAAATTGCCGCAGCGCTGGCAAGGGCTAAAGCCAAAAAATCAGCCCAACTGCAACCTAGCGAAGATAGCGAAGATAGCGTAAACGACGGTGCATCAGTAAACGCAAATAAAGAAAAATTGTCACCTAGCGAGACAGCCTCGGCCACTAAAGCGGAGTCAAAAAATGACTAAGCTGCAGGTTGCTAGCTCGCCTCATCACCACAATCAACGAGACACTGGCGCCGTTATGCGCTTGGTCGTGTATGCCGCCATTCCGGGTATTGCTGTGCAAACCTATATGTTTGGCTACGGTGTGCTAGTGCAGCTTGTATTGGCGGTAATGACAGCTGTGGTAACCGAAGTGGTGATATTAGAGATCCGCAAAAAGAACACCGAACGCGCAGTTAAAGATTATAGCGCATTACTGTGCGGTCTTTTGCTCGCCATTAGCATTCCACCCCTGGCACCTTGGTGGATAATTGTTATCGGCACGTTTTTCTCCATTGCCATCGTAAAACAGCTGTATGGAGGCCTTGGCTTTAATTTGTTCAATCCCGCTATGGCTGGCTACGTGATGTTGCTTATTTCATTCCCCGTACAAATGACAGCTTGGCTGCCACCGGTAAGTCTAACGATTCAAAACGTGGGACTTTGGGACACCATACATACTATTTTTACCGGTTACACAGCCAGCGGCTTCAGTATTGCGCAGCTTCAAGCCACCGTTGATGGCGCCACCATGGCCACACCGCTTGACCATATAAAGACAGCGCTTAGTGAAGGTTACGTTATCTCAGAAGGCTTAAACGACAAGATATTCAACGCCAGCATGGGCGTAGGCTGGGCACCCGTTTCTTTTGCGTATTTAATAGGCGGCTTGGTGCTCATAAAAGCGAAAGTTATTAACTGGCACATTCCCGCAAGTATGATCATTGCGGCCATGGCCGTTAGCGCAGTGCTGTCTATTTATGATATGAGTACGCACGCCTCGCCTTGGTTTCATTTAGTCAATGGCAGTTTAATTGTAGGGGCATTCTTTATTGCAACTGACCCTGTTTCAGCCTCTACCACTAACCGCGGCAGAATAATTTTTGGCGCACTTATAGGTTTTTGGATTATCGTTATACGCACTTGGGGCGGGTATCCTGATGCCATCGCGTTTGCCGTTGTGCTAATGAATTTAGCGGTGCCATTAATTGACTACTACACCAAACCACGCACCTATGGTCACCAAAATAAAGTAAGAAATATGGCGAAGCCCTCACCCGCAAAAAAATCGCAGCAAGGTGATAAATGAACAATACAGTGCTAAGAAACGGGCTTATTTTGGGTGGCTTTGCTTTGGTCACCACCAGTATAATTGCGCTTACCTTTAGCTTTACTGCGCAGCGAATAGAAGCCGCAAAAGAAAGGCAGTTATTGACTACTTTAAACCAAGTTGTTGCGCCATCTATGCACGACAATGAGTTACACACCGACTGCATTGAGGTCCAAGCTAACGAATTACTTGGCAATAAGCCGCAGCGAGTGTATCGGTCTCGTCAAGGCGATACCAATACCGCACTAATAATTGAAACTACCGCGCCCAACGGATACAGCGGGGCGATAGATCTTGTCGTGGCTATAGACTTACAAAATACTGTGTTAGCAGCGCGTGTGGTAAACCACAAAGAGACTCCGGGGCTGGGCGACAAAATAGAGCTAAGAGTGAGCGATTGGATATTAAGTTTTTCCGATGTTGTTTATGATGAGCAGCGTGACGATCGCTGGGGCGTTAAAAAAGACGGTGGCCAGTTTGATCAATTTACCGGCGCCACCATTACGCCGCGTGCGGTTGTAGAGGCAATTAAAAACGCGGCTATTTATGGCCAAAATAACATACAAACACTGTTTGCCTTGCCGGCTAACTGCAAAACAGACTCATCGAAAATAATTGCAGTGGCGTCTGCTAAGGGCATGCCTAGTGACTAACGAATACAAAGAGCTTACTTTACAAGGCTTATGGAGAAACAATCCCGCAATAGTTCAGCTTTTAGGACTTTGCCCTTTATTGGCCGTGTCTGGAACGGTTGTAAATGCCTTAGGCCTTGGAATAGCCACCACCCTTGTGCTGCTAGGTTCAAACATAACGGTGTCGCTGGTCAGAAATATTGTGCCCAACGAAATACGCATTCCAATTTTCGTGATGGTTATTGCCTCTTTTGTGACCGTTATAGAGCTGCTCATGCACGCTTTTACCTTTGGCCTATATCAGGTATTAGGTATATTCATTCCTTTAATTGTGACCAACTGCGCGATTATTGGCAGAGCTGAGGCTTATGCATCTAAACATTCGGTTAAATTTGCGGCTTACGATGGCTTAATGATGGGCACCGGATTTACCTTGATTTTAGTCCTGCTGGGCGCTATACGTGAAATTTTAGGCTTGGGCACCTTATTCTCGGGCGCTGAATTGTTACTGGGCAACTGGGCCAGCGACTTAACCATTGTGGTTTACCAAACCGATGCCAACTTCCTGTTAGCTATTTTACCGCCTGGTGCTTTTTTAGGCCTTGGATTTATTATTGCGGCAAAAAATATTATCGACCAAGTCATTAAGGACAGAACCCAAGTTAAAGATAAAAAAGTGGTACAGCGCGCTCGCGTTACTGGAACCGACATATAAAATATGAATAAGACAAAAAGATACGAAATACTAACGCGTCTGCGCGACGACAATCCCCATCCCACCACCGAACTCAATTTTTCTAGCCCGTTTGAACTGCTCATTGCCGTTATTTTATCTGCGCAATCGACAGACGTGGGCGTGAATAAGGCCACTGATAAACTTTACCCACTTGCCAATACGCCTGCGGCTATTTATGCCTTAGGCCTAGAGGGCCTAAAAGAGTACATAAAAACAATTGGGCTTTTCAATGCCAAAGCCAAAAATGTGATTGAAACTTGCCGCATATTAGTGCAGCAGCACAATAGTATTGTACCGGCAAATCGTGAGGCCTTAGAAGCGCTTCCTGGCGTTGGCCGCAAAACCGCAAATGTGGTATTAAATACTGCGTTTGGCTGGCCTACTATAGCCGTAGACACGCATATATATCGGGTTAGCAATCGCACCAAGTTGGCCATGGGTAAAACCGTTGAGAAAGTTGAAGATAAACTCATTAAAGTGATACCCGCTGAATTTAAAGTAGATGTACATCACTGGCTTATTTTACATGGCCGCTACACCTGCATAGCGCGCAAACCTCGCTGCGGCTCATGTCTTATTGAAGATTTGTGTGAGTATAAAGACAAAGTAGAGTAGCCTTTACATCCGGCGAAGCAGCCACTAGCCTGGGAGTACTATACTGTTGCTAATAATAGGCTTTTTTTTATAAAAGGTTTAGCCATCATTAATTTAGCATCACGCCTTATTACGCCTTATTAAGTGTTGTTGCGCATTATTGCTAAGTGCGGAGGGTATTGTTTAACTCAAAAAGCTCTATACTATAAACCATAGCGTATACTTTCATCTTTTTATCTTTTGTAAGTGAGTAAAATGACAGCATTAGCACAGCGTTTTAGGGGGTATTTCCCCGTAATAATTGATGTAGAAACGGGCGGATTTAATGCTCAGACCGATGCCCTACTTGAAATTGCGGCAATCACGCTTAAGCAGGATGAAAACGGCATATTCAGCCCCAACACATGCTTTCACGAGCATGTAATTCCGTTTGAAGACGCCAATATCGAAAAAGCAGCCATCGAGTTTAATGGCATTGATCCCTTTTGTGCCTTACGCGGTGCCAAACCCGAAAACGAAGTAATAAAAGATTTGTGTCAGCATATTCGTAAAGCACAAAAAGAGGCTGACTGCCAGCGCAGTGTAATCGTGGCTCACAACGCTACGTTTGATCAAAGTTTCGTAAATGCCGCCATTGTTAGGCAAAATATTAAGCGTACTCCCTTTCACCCTTTTGTGTCGTTTGATACTACTACGCTGGCGGCGCTTACCCTTGGCCAAACAGTATTGATAAAGGCCTGTGAGGCGGCAAAAATTGAATTTAAACAGTCAGAAGCACACAGTGCGCTGTATGATACACAAAAAACAGCGGAGCTATTTTGCTTTATGCTAAACCGGTATCAAGCACTAGGTGGCTGGCCGCTTAGTGAAGAAACTTAGGGCTACGCTTCAAACTTTAGCTTAACCGACTTTATTCGCGCTTATCAAAAGCCTGTGCTGATAAATGCGAAACATCACATAGTAATGGTACGTCTGCTATATTATGTTTATTTATTTTTGTGACGCAGGTGTTTTGAATAACGGCGCTGTTTAAAACCCCAGTCGGAAGTTTGAGTATTTCGGTTAAAATACAGCGAACAACTAAACCATGCGTCATCACCAGCAGTTCGCCTTCGTTACTTTTTGCTACATTAATCACATGCTGCCAGGCCAAACCCACTCGCACAACAAAGTCTCGATAAGACTCCCCTGATGGTGGCTTAAAATTTAACGCAAAAATATCGTTGGGAATATCGCGGTAGGCCACGCCGCGCAAATCGCCAAAATTTCTTTCACGCAGTAGCTTACTGCTTAACATTACAGTCTTTTCATGCCGGTGTAGCGCTAACGCAGTTGCCCTTGAACGTGCATAATCACTGCTGAGTATAGTGGATATGGGTAAGTGTAAATAAGCTTGTGCAAATTCCTTAGCTTGGCGCTCACCGTCAATAGACAAAGGGGTATCAGGCATTTGCACTATGCGCTTTGCGTTACCGTCGGTTTGCGCATGTCTTACGAGATATATCCACATGTATGCTTGTGTTCCTTATGATATTAACTATGCGCAAAAAGCGTCTTTACGTGTGTCTTCGTAATTGTCCAAAGTGCATACTTTTTGTCAGCATACTCACGTAATACTTGTCGTTACTGTAATGACGCTTTTGTCATTACAGTAAAAGTTTACTGAAATTAAATCAAATAAAAGGAACTTATAATGATTTAATTAAATGAAACACAATTAGAACAGGTTAACGGCGCAGGCACAGTGCACCAAAGCGTTGACTGTGCTATTAAAAAACGCCACTGGACAAAAAATGAAACGCCCGCAAGGTCTATTAACATTGATGCGATTAAGCTATAGGCCGAGGAATATAAAATTCATGGAAAAAAACGCTTGCCTTTGTTGTGAATAGAAACTATTATCATTTGCAACAGTATTAGACGCACAGCCTAATGTGCATTTTTCACGAGAAATATAAATGTTTGTATGCTTATGCCACGGGATTACCGACACACAAATTGAAAACATTGTACGCACTGAAGGTGTCGGCAATATGCGTGAACTGAAAAACGCATTGGGCGTGGGCTCACAGTGCGGAAGCTGCATAAACATGGCACAAAACATAATCGATACCACTATCATGGACTACAGCATGTTTAAAGATGCGGGTTAATGGCCGCCCGTCAATACGAATAAAGTATAACAACAAAAAAGGCGATGAATAATTTCATCGCCTTTTTTAGTTTCTACTCAAGACACTACGCACTTTTATTTTTAGCAGCCGATTCTTGGATCAAGGACTGCAGTTCGCCCTGCTGAAACATTTCCATAATAATATCGCAGCCGCCTACTAATTCACCGTCTACCCAAAGCTGCGGGAAAGTTGGCCAGTCTGCGTACTTGGGCAACTCTGCGCGAATATCTGGATTTTGGAGAATATCGACGTAAGCAAACTGCTCGTTACAGCCCATTAGCGCTTGAGAAGCCTGCGAAGAAAACCCACATGAAGGCAGTTTCGGCGAACCTTTCATGTATAAGAGAACACTATTCTCACTAATTTGCTGTTTAATTTTTTCTATTACACTTATTTCTTGTTCACTCATAGTAATGCTTATTCCTTATACGCGTTTAGTTAGTTGTATGTGTGTTTAAGTATACCAAATTCAACACCTTTTCGCATCTCAATTTAGCTAAAGTGTAAATCGTTCATGATGATAATACGAAATTTAAAAGAAAACTGATCTTGTTCACGCTAAATAAAGAATTAACAGATAGAATTATTTTTTGATCTGGACTTTTAATCAAGCCAATCATCCCCAGTTAATAGTAAGTTATATGAGAACAAGAATTCACTCAACACACGGAGAAAACACATGGCTTTTGAATTACCCGCATTACCATATGATAAAACAGCACTAGAACCACACATCTCAGCTGAAACATTAGATTTTCACCACGGTAAGCATCACGCTACTTATGTGACTAAATTAAACGGACTAATTGAAGGCACAGACTTAGCGGGCAAGTCGTTAGAAGAAATCGTCAGAAACAGTGATGGTGGTGTCTTTAACAATGCTGCTCAAATTTGGAATCATACTTTTTATTGGAACAGCTTAAGCCCTAACGGCGGCGGCGAACCAAGTGGTGCACTTGCTGAGGCAATAAACGCGAAATGGGGTTCTTTTGCAGACTTCAAAGCAGCCTTTAACGACAAAGCGGTCAATAACTTTGGTTCTAGCTGGACATGGTTAATAAAAGCAGCAGACGGCAGTTTAGATATAATGAACACCAGCAATGCCAACAACCCTATTACTAGCGACGGCGTTTCGGCCTTGTTAGTCGTAGATTTGTGGGAACATGCTTACTATATCGATTACCGCAACGTCCGTCCAAACTACCTTGAAGGTTTTTGGGCACTTGCTAATTGGCAGTTTGCTTCTGAAAACTTTACTGGCTAGTATTATCAGTGAAACAAAAAAAGGCGCTTTATAGCGCCTTTTTTTATGATTGCTCTGCTTCTTTTGGACCTCTAGGACACACCAAAGCGATCATACTCGTGTCTGGGGATATAGCCGTTCTAGTGACACCCTCAGCGCATTCTGGCTGCTCGATAATGATTTTTTGCCATCCATTTAAAGGCCGTATTTTGTCCCCTTTAATCATAAATTTACGCTGCCACAGG
>Ga0306871_1000287_pt1 | contig 20007 bp, 18 predicted proteins | sample AntRauMeHopE1497_FD_190447 | JGI IMG/M metagenome (GOLD analysis project Ga0306871, IMG submission 190447) | Saline lake microbial communities from Rauer Islands, Antarctica - Metagenome Hop E1 #497 (v2) (version 2) | ecosystem: Environmental > Aquatic > Non-marine Saline and Alkaline > Saline ... | reverse complement strand
ACAGCGAATGTATTTAGATGAATCGCTTTCTTTTATAATCGTCTAATCAAAATAAACTCTATGATCCAGGGGTCTGTGTGTCTAATTATAAAAGCCTTACATATTGGTTCTAAGGTTAGCCTATGTGCTACGCATTAATTCTTGTGCCCAGCCCCGTTGTTTAATATGAATCCATCTCGAATTACGTGCTCTCCTCTTTTTTCCAACCAAAAAAAAGCCCCTACAATTGCTTGCAGAGGCTTTCATTTCATCAGATGTGATTCGGGTGGGGCTCGAACCCACGACCCACGGCTTAAAAGGCAGTTGCTCTACCGGCTGAGCTACCGAATCGTTTCTTTCGAAGATTTTTAATATAGCATCTTAGCTATGTTAGTATCAAGTGTAATTTTCATTTTTTTTGAAAAATTTCAATTATGTCTTTTTCAACGCTATTAATTGGTCGTTCTACCAAGCGCCCAAGCTCTTTGCCCTCACGCATAACCAAAAAAGTGGGTACCCTAGTGATAGAATAGGTTGTTACTAAGGCTTCGGGGTCCATTTTCCTACGGTCTACGCCTATATATTCAACTACAATGTTCTTATTTCCCGCAGCTTCTATAAGATTCATGAAAGGTGGCAGGTTACGCTGACTATCAGGACACCACGTGCCAAGAAACACCAACACCTTCGTTGGCTGATCAACCAACTTAACTAGCTCAACATCGTCGGCGTTAAGCGTTCGCTTGTGCGAAGCTAGTTTACTGCGCATAATTCGGTTCTTCGCAAGTATTGAATCTGGATTTAACGCGCCAGTCATCATCGTATACCTACTTTCGTAGGCATTTTGCGCCCTTGCCAATTGTGGAAGTGCTAGCATTACAAAAGAAAGCGAAAGAAAAGAGATAAAGAGACGGCTATACATAAGTCAGTAGTCTTAGAAGTTAGATTTCAGTAGACGGTAGGTGGTTGAACAAAACAATGTAAATGTACATAAACAGTAAAAGCTCCGCTAAGGATATTTCAGATTAAAAAGATTCCTGCAAAAATTAGCTTTTTTCAATTAAATCAAAAGCTTGATCTAAATCGGCTTCTTCAATGATAAACTTGCTGTAATCTAGGTTTTCGAGCTGTTTAACGTTGAATCCATTTTGCATATCAACATTTCTACGCAAGCAGTTATAAGCAGATTCTCTGGCGGTGTAGGCTATTTCTGCGCCTGAAAAACCGTTCAACCTCTTATAAATTGAATCAAAATTTAGCGCTGTATTAAAAGGCATTCCTTTGGTTTGTATGTCGAAAATAGCTTTGCAGCCCGTTTCGTTTGGTAGCGGAATTTCCATTTTGTAATCGAAACGCCCAGGCCTTAGCAATGCTTCATCAATTAGCTCAATTCTATTGGTTGCCGCCATCACACAAACATGCCCGTACGCTTCCACACCATCCATCAAACTGAGCAACTGATTTACGATACGCGCGTCCATTCTCAGATTATCTGAGGCAGATCTTCGCTGTGCAATAGCGTCAATTTCATCAAAAAATATGATAGAAGGCTGCATTTCTCGAGCTTCTTCAAAAAGATTACGCAAATTCTCTTCCGATTGGCCATAGTATTTGTTCAGTACTTCAGGCCCTTTTATCGAAATAAAATGCGCTTCAATCTCGTGGGCTATTGCCTTAGCTACCATAGTTTTACCACAACCGGGCGGGCCGTATAACAAAATTCCACGATGTGGCTTAATATGCAAATGCTCAAAGAGTTCGGGTTTTTTTAGGGGAAGCTCAATCACTTCTCTAATGCGCCCGAGCAAGGGGTCAATTCCCCCTACATCTTTAAAGCTGGTTTTAGGGATATTACGAATGGCTTCTTTAGGCTCTTTTTCTTCTTCTATCCCAGCCTCATTTTCTTTATGTGAGGATTTTATCGAGCTTTTAAGTGGGACTTGGTAAGCATCTTCAGTTAATTTCTTATGAAGCACGCCAACAGCTTTCGATACAACCTTACCCTCTTCAACAATATCGTTCTCAAAAACGCGCCAATTTCCTCTATCAGTGGTTTTCAACACATCTGGTAGGCGTTGCACAATTGCGCTCACTCTATTGGGATCAAAAGTAGGACAAAGCCACAAATTACGCTCCCAGGCTTCCTCTAATAGGGCAAATAAGAGCTTTTCTTTATCAACTAGCCAGTTTTGGTGTTCATCAAATTCCCCGAACTGATACCAATATACGCCTGAAAAAGCTTCCATTTTTGTTTTGGGCAAATAGCGCTTTACCTTCGATAGCATTGGGTAGCCCCAACCTTCTGGCGTGGTGGCAAAGTCTGTGATCTTAGCCGCCCTGCAAGCTCGTTCTAGGGCTTCCAAAGCTTGAGTAAACTGCTGTAAATCCTTGTCTGTTAGTAGGGTAACTTCATTGCCTACAAGCAGTTGAGCGTTATTATTGCTGCCTGCCAAAGCATTTAAACGATCGATTGTTTCTTTAAAGGTATTTTGGAAATTTTGCCGAGAAAATTGTTCTTCAGATTCTAAAATTTCAAGGGTAATTGATCTTTTTTCAAAGACTTCAAATATATGATTCAATAATCGCACGTTTTTTGCTTTATTTACTTTAGCTTTCAGAACAATAAAACCATAATCTCTGCCGTCTCATTCATGCCTAGTATTTTTTCTCGAATAATTAAAGGAGAAATTCCTTGCTACAAGTTAGCGGAAAATGAGCATTTTTTCGCATTCTTAGATGTGCGTCCAATTGCAGAGGGCCACGCTTTGGTAGTGCCAAAAGTTGAAATCGACTACCTCTTTAATCTTGATGATCCATTATTGGGGGAAATGATGATTTGGGCTAAAAAAGTAGCCAAAGCCATAGACGTAGCCCTAGATCCTATCAGAACCGGCGTTATCATTCAGGGCTTAGAAGTGCCGCATGCGCATATTCACTTAGTTCCTTTATATAAACACAGCCAAGAACTTAGCCTAGCTCACCCAGTAAGCGTTTCAGAAGAGCGTATGAAAGAAATTACCAACCTAATTACCGAGGCTTTCAACTCATGAAGATTCACATTATAAATGGCCCTAACCTGAATATGTTGGGCAAAAGAGACGCAAAGCAATACGGTTCGGTTCAACTACCTGAAATACTAAAGGCGCTAAAGGCTAATTTCCCAACCCATCATATAGAGGATTTTCAGAGCAATTCGGAAGGCGCACTAATAGATGAATTGCATCGCTTATTTGAGCAAAAGCCAGACGGCCTGATTTATAATTTTGGTGGCTTCACACATACTTCTATTGCACTCAGAGATGCACTAGAAATTCTACCCTTCCCGAAAATTGAAGTGCATTTATCTAATATTCATGCCAGAGAAGATTTCCGGAAGCATAGCTATAGCGCAGAAGTAGCAGATGGTATTATCAGCGGTTTTGGCATGTACAGCTATTTTTTGGGTATGCAGGCGGTTATTGTTAAAGTGCAAGGCAACCCAACTACCCAAACAGATACGCTTCCACAAATTGATGCCGACTCAGATGCCGCATCAAATTTAACCACGACTTAAGCAGAAGTAGCATTTTGAGTGCCCTTAAACGTTTAGCTTCAGACACCGTAGTTTATGGCATTAGCAGTGTGGTAGCTAGGCTAATTGGCTATTTATTAGTCCCATACTTTACCCATATTTTTCTACCTGAGCAGTATGGCCTCATTAGCTTAGTATTTGTAGCACTAGGTATTTTTAACGTCTTTTTTACCATTGGCTTTGAGTCGGCCTTTCTGAAACTAGCTAGCTCTGAAGAAGCTAAAAACAGAAAAAGGGTGTATAGCACACTAGTAGTCAGCCTCTTAGGTTATACGCTATTTCTTGGAAGCCTATTGTGGTTCAGCAAATCTTTTTGGTCGTATTTGGCAGGAATAGACGATCTTGGTAATGCCGTTATTCTAGCTATGATTAGTATTCTAGTAGCCGATTCATTAGCCGTAATAGGTTTTGCATCGCTAAGACTACAGCATAGAGCGGTGACTTTTGCTAGCCTAAAATTAGGCCAAGTTGCCTTAAATGCGGGCTTAACGGTTTTACTAATTGAAAAGTATGATTTAGGAATTGAGGGTGTATTCTTTGCCAATGTGGTGGCATCTGTTAGCGCTGCATTTTTGGTTAATATTTTGCAGTACAAGCAGCTAACATTCGTTTTTGATAAAGAAATACTGAAAAAAGCCTTATCATTTGGGCTGCCATTTGTACCCGCAGGGCTAGCCCACCTTATCAATGAGTCTTTTGATAGATACTTCCTTTTGCAAATGGATTCTAGCCGGATTTTTGAATTATATGGCCAAAACTGGACGGCGGATGATGTCATTGGTATTTACAGCGCCTGTTATAAACTAGCCGTTTTTGCGCTTTTACTAGTACAAATGTTTAGAATGGCCTGGCAGCCATTTTTCCTAGAACAATCCAAAAAGAAAGATTCGCCCGAAGTATTCGCAAAAGTATTCACCTTATTCAATGCCTTATTACTAGCAGCTTGGTTAGTAGTAGGTTTATTTGCCAAAGAAATAGCAGCTATAACCATCCCCTTTACTGAGGTTACACTTATCGGTAAACAATATTGGGCGGGTTTATTTGTGGTGCCTTACTTACTAGCCGCTTATGTTTTTCAGGGTTGGTACGTGGTGTTCACTTCCTCAATTTTTATTGGTGGGAAAACCAAGAGTTTAGCAAAAGTTACCGCAATTGGTGCCCTTATTACGCTAATTGGAAATGCCTTTTTCACCAGCCATTACGGAATGCAGGCCGCCGCAGTAGTAACCGTTCTAAGCTATTTTGTTATGAGTATACTTTTATGGGCAGCAGGAAGGAAAGACTACCCTATCCCCTATTCTTTTAAAACAGCAACACTAGCTTTTATGGTTGCACTTGGTGCATTTGTCTGCTATAATTATGGTCTATTTGGTGTTAATGATGCCTTCATAGGAAAATTGACCTTACTACTTGTTGCTTTGCTTGGGATTGCAGCAATCAGTTTTATGGGATTCAGATCATTGGGAAAAGCTGAAGTACTCAAAAATTCAGCTATAGGGTGATTATTTTATTAAATCAAAGATTTTTTGGGCTATTTAAGATTCTTTAGCAACCAATTGTGTTACACAAGTGCGCTAACTCAAATGCGCCATTAAATTATTATACAAGTACATTTTAAAATATACATAAGGTTTTATGTCAAACTCAAAAGTTGGTATTTACGTAGATTCGATCAGTTTAAGCAGTAATGGTGGGTTCGGAATCCGTTACGATATTTTGCGACAATACGCATGCAGAAAAAATGAAAGCATTGGCAGAGCTAATGTTTACATAGCTGTTGATCAAGAGCGCACAGATGTAGACGAGAATTATGCTTCTCGGATAAAGCGCTTTACCGAAGGCCTAAGAGATTTTCAGTTTAAAGTTATTGAGCGCCCTTTTACTTACAACTTAGATAAAGAAACCAATCAACGAATTGGTAGAACTACAGTTGATGTTGAAATGGCCATTGATATTGTAGAACATTCAAAAAACTTTGATAAAATTGTTCTGCTCACAAATAATCTTGGTTACAGAAATGTCATTAAAATAGCTCAAGCTAACGGTTGTAGAGTTGAGCTAATGGGCTTTGATAATATACCTCAACAGCTTAGAAAAGAAGCTGACATGAATATGTCTGGTTATTTGATTCCAGGTTTATTGCCTATTTCTAATGAGAATATTTGGGGGGAAGTGGGAAATAAAGTTCGAGCTATTTGTTATGATTATAATCACAACGAAGGCTATGGCTTTATGCGCTTCATTAAAAAAATTAATGACCACATGTGGGTTGCTGACTCTAGAGAGGCCGAATCGCCATTTCAAACGGTCTTTTCACATATTTCTCAATTTGAAAAAGATTTCAATACTGAGTTTATCCCTAGCAGAGAACTTATTTTTGAATTCAGATTAGGTCAAAATGACAAAGGCTTTATAGCAGAGAGTATACGCTTAGTATCAGCGCCTTAACGGTAGCACTAAACCAAGTGTATTACTAAAAAGTAGTAACGCTATTTTTTGGCACTCTTATGTGCACAAAGCATCTTCCATTTACTAAACGCCGGCTAACTACTTCAACGCTTTTTAGTAAAACCTTGCTTTTTATGAAGAAGAGGTCGCCAGAATAACCGCCTGCGGCCCATTGAGTGCCAATTATCTTTAGGTCTATAGTAAAGGCTACTTCTTTTATAGCGTTCTGCTTGGCCTTTTCGAATGCGGCGTAAGGGTTAGTCCATAGCATAGGGCTAGCACCTACAGCCTCAACCCAATGGGTGGCTGAGTCGGCTTCTTTGGTCTCAATTAGTGCTATTTCCATGAATAGCCAATTATTAATTGTACTCTGCTGCGTAATACGTACATCAGCACTATCGACGTTTTGCTCAATTGAAAATTCATAAAATGAGTGATAGTTGCTGCCAAGAGAATTATCGAAATGCTCGGCAAAATACCAAGTTCCAGCATTTGCATTTAGCGATTGCAAAGCCCTATCGAATGCTTGTTTCTGGGTCAAACTATCATTAAAAATGCCATTTCTTGCAATGCCAACAGCTCTCATTCCTGAATCTGGCTGTAAAAAATAGCTTGGGAGTTCGTAGTTTTGCCAATCCGTTTTTTCTTGGGCAATTGCCCCTACTTGTATTCCCATAAAGGCATAAAAAAACGCAAGTAATCCAATAATTGACTCAACAATGTTAAGCCGCGCATATTGATTTACTTGCGTATCAAAGTTGTTCATTACTGATTGTCAGTTAATGAGTTAACTAAGCTAATGCACAAGGCATTAGTTGTCTTTCTTGTAGTTCTTTAGCTCTTCTTCTAATTCTCTGAAGGCTTTAGATTCTTTGAATTTTACGTACAGTTCTTGATCGCGGCTAAGTGCATTTTGTAGCAGCACCGCAGCCTCACCAACAGGGTAACGAACTAAAGCATAGGCACGGTAACCACCGCTTTGCTCATCTGGCTTCATTTCAGATTCTACTTTTGCCAAGCCCTTGAGTGTAGCAGAGGTAATAATTTTCTTAACCGAGCTAAAAGACTCAACATAATTACTGTTCTCTGCATTACCAGAAGTAATTTCCTCGATAAAGCTTTTCTGCATAGCGTCTACACGTTGTTCTAGCTTACGTGCTAGCTTGGCAGAAGCGTCCATCATAGCTTTTTCTTCAGCTACTTCCATACGCACACTAGAGCCTGTTCCTGTCTCAAATAAATACTCAGGAGTATCCATAGGTGGTTTTTTAACGAAGCTTGGTCTGTTGTCAATGCTATTCTTAACAGCTTTATTTGACCCACATGCAGCAACTATTAGTAATAAAACCATAAGTGCTAACGGTATTCTAAGATTCTTCATAATTGTTGTACTTTAATAATTATTGCGTTTTTACTAATGTAATCTATTCTACAAAAAGGTATTCAGCAAATACTTTATAAGTATTTAACATTTTAATGCGATATACCCAGCTTTGATAGTGAATTTGCGAATAATTTTCCATTTTTGTATTGATCATTTTATTTAACGCTTCTTATATGTCAAAGTTCGTACCAAAGTTTCTATATATTTGCACAATATTCACCGTTTTTTTGCTTCAATATGTAAGCTTGAGTTCTCAAGACCTAAATTTTGAAGATTTTAAAAAGCAGTATTCAGCATCTTACCAGAATTATCAAGATTCTGTGAACCAAGCATTTGAAGGCTTTCTTAAAGCAGCATGGATTGAAATCGCTGCCCAGAAACCCACTGCCAGCTACAAAAAGCCCAAACCTATAAGCCTACCTGTAGCTAAACCTCTTCCCGAAGGGTATGCTAAACCAAAGCCTAAGAATAAGCCCAGCAATGAGCAAAAAGAGGCTGCTGTACCACCAACACCAGAAGTTTTGAGCCCTAAACCCATAAAAGCGCCTGTTGCAGAGCCACCGTCATCAAGTTATGGTTTGGTTTTCTTTGGGAAATTTTGGGAAATCTCTTTTTTGCAATCTATCAATTACGCAGCTAATGAGGCTACAACCTACAGCGACAGCTACTTTAGTGATCAATGGAAATTGCTAGAAACAACGTATGATGCGGAAAAAATCAAACAAATTAAGGACTTACTTAAACAGCAGAATGCCTCAGATTGGTCTAGTTTCTTATTTATTCAACAATGGATTAATGAACAAAAAACGATTCCCAATTCATCAAGAGATCTGCATCTTTGGTTTTTAATGCAGCAATTGGGCTACGATTTCCGCATTGGCTATGCTAATAATAAAAGCTTGGTACTTGCCGCATTCGACCAAAGCTTATACGGTGTTACCTTCTATAACTTTGGTGATAAAAAATATTACGTAGTTCAAAACACCAAAAATATTACGGGCAGAATAAAAACCTATGACGGTGTAATTGGCAAGGAACTTCGTTGGATGCAGCAAGTGCCATATACAGCGCTAGACAACCAAGCAAATGAAGAACGTTTACTTAAATTCCCTTTCAATGGGGAAGATTATGAATTCAGAGTTGCCATTAATCCTGCCCATATTGCCTATCAAGAGCAATTTTTACGTTCAAAACCCGAGCTTTATGGATGGTTCAACCCAAGTGATGTCGTTATCAAACAATTAGATAGTGCCATTAAACCCGTTCTGAGTACGTTAACTGATGAAGAACAGATTAATTTTTTGTTAGCCTTGGTTCAGTATTCTTTCGTTTATCAAACAGATGATGAGCAGTTTGGTTTCGAAAAGTTTATGACTCCAGAAGAATGTTTATGGAGTGCCGCTTCTGATTGTGAAGATAGAACCGCTTTATTTGCTTGGTTAGTGAACAGATACACTGAGCACGACTATCAATTTGTGAGGTATCCAACTCATATTGCATTAGCGATAAGCAAAAAGGAAATAGACTTTAAAAAGTCGAAGTACGACGCCTATGTTGATGGCGACAATAATAGGACTTACGTTGTAGCTGACCCAACATATGTTGGCGCTAGTTTTGGAATGGAGATGCCGAAATTGATAAATAAGGGAACTTTAATTCACAATCATTAATTATTCTTTTTACTTTGTATGACCACAGCATTTAATAGTAAACAAGTCTGAATTAACATTATTCCAATACGTTTTCATGAACAAATTATTCACTTCTGAGTCCGTTTCTGAAGGACACCCAGATAAGGTTGCCGATCAAATTTCTGACTCTATCTTAGACGCCTTTTTAACTATTGATCCGAATGCGCGTGTGGCTGTTGAAACCTTAGTCACAACGGGCTTATGTGTGCTTTCTGGCGAGGTTAAGCTAAACGATGGCTACGTTGATGTACAATCCATTGCAAGAGATACCATAGCTGAAATTGGTTACAATAAAGAAGAGTATCAGTTTACCGCAAAGTCTTGTGGCGTAATTTCTGCCATTCACGACCAAAGTGAGGATATTTCTAACGGAGTTGATGGCCGCGAAGACAAACAGCTTGGTGCTGGTGATCAAGGTATGATGTTTGGCTATGCAACCAACGAGTCTGAGGATTTCCCAAAATACAAAGGCACCTTTATGCCTTTAAGTCTACAAATTTCGCATGAATTAGTTAAAGAATTAGCCAATATTCGTAAAAACAAGCCTGGCACCATGGACTATTTAGCTCCAGATAGCAAAAGTCAGGTAACTATTGAGTACGACTCGAATAATAAACCCATTCGCATCGACACCATAGTGCTTTCTACCCAACATGATAAAGATGTAAGCCAAGAACAAATAAAGGCTGATATCATTAACATTTTGATTCCTAGAGTGCTTCCTACCGATTTAGTAGATAAGAATATCAAGTATCACATCAATCCTACTGGGAAGTTTGTTATTGGTGGGCCGCACGGAGATACAGGCTTAACCGGACGCAAAATTATTGTTGATACCTATGGCGGACACGGTGCGCACGGTGGTGGTGCTTTCTCTGGAAAGGATCCTTCCAAGGTAGATCGTTCTGCGGCTTATGCAGCAAGGCACATTGCCAAGAATATTGTTGCTGCTGGCCTAGCTGAGCGTTGTTTGGTTCAATTAGCTTATGCAATTGGCGTAGTTGAACCTGTTTCCATTTACGTTGATAGCTATGGCACTGGCAAAATTGACGACATGGCTTTGTCTGCAATAGTACGCGAGCTTTTTGACTGTCGACCAGGCGCAATTATTGATCGCTTAGATCTACGCAAACCAATTTATCGGGAAACTGCTAGATATGGCCATTTTGGTAGAAATGAATTTAGCTGGGAAAAGCTAGATTATGTTGAGAAACTAAAAGCGGCTCTTTGATTAGCGGATAGCGTGATAGCGTGATAGCGTGATAGCGGAAAAATATAAATTATAAGTTATTTAAAAGCTCATTATTATCCCATAATCACCTAATCCATGGAATCCTAGCCCAAGTGCGACGGGGCGGAATGAAGTGCTAGATCATAATCATAATCGTCTACTATGTCAGATCACAATTACACATTTTCCAAACTATCATATCACCCCTTCGGGGTTTTTGGTTTTAGGGTCTGCGTTTTTGAGCTAGCATCATTTTCATACCTTCGGGATTCTGTGAACATCGTGTATTCGAAGAGTAGACTCTGTTAGCTGCGGCGAAATGACGAGATAGGACATAATCGTACAATTTCCTGTTATCTGTTAATTACATGGATTGCGTCTGCCGCGGCGGAACATTCGTTGCTTTCACTGTCTGCAACTACGTTCATAGTTATCCGTTAATTAATCCACAGATCCCGTCATTTGGCCTAGCTAGAATCTCCTCTAATCGTATAATCGCCTTCTCGCTTAATCGTATTAATCAAAAATCCTACATCTTCTGAGCCAACTCTTCCAACACTTGTCGATGTTCTTCCATGCCTTTATCTTTCAAGATTTCATCAATTTCACGAGGTCTTGGCAATTCACTTACATCCTGCAATCCAAAGTGCTCCAAGAATATAGCGGTTGTTCTATACATTAACGGTTTGCCTGGCACAGCTTTTCTTCCCGCCACTTCCACTAGGTTTTTTTCTAACAAAGTTCTAACAGAATAACCAGAATCTACTCCACGAATTTGATCTATTTCAGGTCTTGTTACCGGTTGCTTATACGCTACAATAGACAAAGTTTCTATAGCCGTTTGGGAAAGTTTACGCTGCTGATTTACATGATTAAATGAGCGCAACCACTGGTTGTAACGCTCTTCTGTGGCAAATTGAAAGGCTTTTCCCACCTTTCTTATGCCAAAACTTAAGCCACATCGTTGGTGCTTAAGCATAAGTTGGCCAACCAGCTCTTCTACATCACTGATACTCAGATCTAAGTCTTGAACTTCTTTATTCAAGATTTTTGTCAAATCAGAGGCGAAAACAGGCTCAGCTGAGGCAAATAAGATTGACTCTACAACAGAGCTTAACGTACAACCATCAGCAATTTCGAAATCAGTCATAGTTTTATCAAACAATTTTGGAAGAATAGTTACTAATTGTACAACCAAAAGGCTAAGAACGCAATGTTAATTTATAGACAACTTTTCAACAATTATCTACAATGAAAAAACCATCTTCCCCTTTTTGCTGGTAAAGCGGCATCAACATATAGCCATCACATGGTGCTTTTATTGGGCCAAAGCGATCATCTGCTACTTCATCGCCTGCTGCTAGCTTGTCAAAATTCTGAAATCCTGCTCTCATCTTAAAGTCCGATTCTTCATAAACCGTGTGTCTGTACATTAATTGGACTTTATTGGGAAGGCCAAGAGTTAGTTGGCTTAGTTGTTGCTCGTGCGTTGCAATAAAATTGTTGTCTACGAAATCTACCATTTCCAAATAGTTAAGCAGTAGCCAAATAGCCGATTCCATATTATCGATGGTTTGCTGGTCATTATGCTGACCGCCTTCAAAGCCAATACTTTTGAACCCGAGTTCGTCAAAATAATGTAGCGCGGTACCAACTAAGTTTTCAATTACGCCATAAATCATAGGCGCTTTTAGCATTTTTGCTATTTCCACATTTCTTGGTTTTTGCATGGTTAAGGAAAATAGCCCCCCAGGTGCAGAGAATGAATGCAAATCCAAAAATATGCGATCAAAGTCTGTGCTATGCTCTGCCAAATGCGGCTCTAGTTGCTTTAGTAAAGCTACAAGCTCTACATCTTCTTCGCACCTAATAATCGATTTATTGCCTTGTCTGAGCTTTTCAACACGCCCTTTAACCCAGATTCTATTCATATCAAAATCTTGGAAGCGCATACTCTGCTGCAAGGCCGGAAGGTTCCCCGCATACGCCTGAATTCGTCCCTTTTTAAGCGTTGCGAGCCCATTCTGAAAGGCTCTCTCTACTTGCATAAGCGCATGAACACCAGCTGGTTCATTGCCATGCAGACCACCTAAACTTAGCACTAATGGCCCTTTTATTGGGGCCACACGGTCTATTAGTACTCGGCTGTCTAAGTCTGCTAAGGCGGCTAAAATGGGCATGTACAATTAGTGTTGATGTTGCATTTTTAGCAATCTAGAAGAAATACTAACAAAATGCTTTTCTGATATCATGCCAACTAGCTTATTCCCTTTAAGTACAGGAAGGCAACCAATAGCATGTGTTTGCATGAGCTGGATGGCGTCAACTATCAGCGCATCTGGCTCAACGGTTATTACCTTTTCTATAGGAATCATAATTTGAGCGGCATGAGCATCATTTTCATTATTTTTCGTTAAATCAACCGCATCATGATTTTGTAAAAACTGCAGTAGATTTCGAGAGGTAATTAATCCCACTAGTTCTTTTTCTTCATTTTCTACACAAACATAGCGTTTTCCCTGCCAGTCCATAATTCGAAGTGCATAGGACAGCACATCGTCTGGTTGAACGGTGAAAATATCGGTGCTCATCACCTCCTCTACCATTAGCCTAGATGGTTTCCAATTCCGTAGATCATCAATAGAAGCCAATTTCCATGTGTGTACAGGGTTTCCATCATCCTGCTGGCCAATCATTGATGAGGTAATTGCTGCCGTAATTTCTTCGCGCGTACAGCCTTCTTTATGCAAGCTTTTGTACGACTTTAGCATCCACTGAGAACCCGTTTGCCTGGCTTCTACCCTATCATGAATAATGCCCAAATATCGGTCAACATCACTAGCAGCCACCTTTTGCTTTTCTAAGCCAGCACGAGCTAAGGGCAATAATTCATTCAAAATTAAATCTCTAGCACTAATACTTTTATCGTCTAGCCAATGAAATTTAGAATCTAAGCCAAATTTTGAGGCCATTAAGAAATTTGATCGTGCCGACTCAAACGACATTCGTTCTGTTAGATTGGGCTCAGCCTCAGACATTCCCACCAATAAACCAAGCCAGAATGCGGCATTAGCTATTTCATCTACAACCGTTGGGCCAGAAGGAAGTACTCTATTTTCTATACGAAGATGGGCTTTTCCCTCACTTAAACCGTAACAAGGCCTATTCCAGCGATAAACCGTAGAGTTGTGGCTTTGTAGAGCATAAAGTTTGGGCACTTTCCCCTCCTTCATTAAAGTTTCCACATCTTCTGTAGAATTGGTTCCCAATAAAACCCGATATCGAGAAATATCTTCTTGATAAATCTCAAGAATAGAATCTTTCAGCCATTTTGTGCCAAAAGTAACCCTCGGACTAAAATCTCTGAGGTGGTTGCCCACTTTTCTAGTGTCTACAGATTGTTGGAAGATACCAACGCGTGTTTCATGCCATAGGCGTTTCCCGAAAAGCATGGGTGAATTGGTTGCACAGGCTAAAATTGGCGCTGCAATGGCTTGGGCTATATTGTATTTATGCACGAAATCGTCGGGTGCTACTTGTAAATGCACCTGAAAACCGGTTGCGCAGGCTTCTAAAAGCGGCGTATCGAACATCATATTTAGCTCGTCAAGGCCTTCCATACGCAGTTCATACTGGCCACCGCGCAGCGTCATAATAGCTTCACAAAGTGCTCTATAACGCTCTAAAGGTGTAACATTTTCAATCTGCACATCAAATTTGCGAATGGTTGGCAGAATTCCCGTAAGAATCATGTTTCCATTTCGATTTTGAATAGCGTCGTAAATCACGTTTAGCTCTTTTTTAATGCGCTTTTCCATTTCCGATAGCGCATGACCTGTAAAATCTAGTGGCGGTAGATTTACCTCTAAATTAAACTTGGCGAGTTCAGTGGTATAAAGCTCGTTATCAAGCTCTTTTAGCAACTCTAGTGCTATGGGATATGGCTTAGATAGCTCATCAACCAAGCAAAGCTCCTGCTCGGCTCCAATTCTAACGCGGTCTATCTCAAACCAGCCTTCATCTAGCATTTTGCCCAAGGCTTTGATATCGATTAGTAGGGACCGAATAAACTGCTGGTGTCGTTTATTATCGTCAATTACGGCGTTTACGTCTTTGGTTCCCATAGGAAAGGAATTAGGGTAGTAGGATTTTTACACTAAGCTAAAAAAAGACTTCCTACGGCAATTAACAACTACAATTTAGAATTCTGCATTATTTTTTGCAGTTAAAAGCTCAGAAAGGGCATGTGTATCGCTTGTAGATCTGGCTAATGCTATGCCCTTTTCATAGATTTGCAGGGCTTCTTCTAGTCGTTCTTGCTCTTCTAGCCATTTGCCATAATGATAGTAAAGGCCTTGGTAGGCAGGATTTTGCTGTAAAATACTTACGAATAAGGCTTCCACTTTTTCAGGGGGAAAGCCTGCACTAGCTAGTTCTAGTGCTAATGCAAATTTCGAAAAACTATCAGCCGCATTTTTTTGGATGAAGCCGATTAATTTTTTGGCTCTTTCGCTAAGCGCTGGCATTAGGCTTTTTTACGATCTTCGTTTAGTGCTGCCAAAATGGTATCAAATTGATCTGAGCCATAACGCTCCATTACCGCATCTGCTAATACAGGTGCAATAACATTTTCGGCTACAACAACAGCACGCGGTAAGGCGCAAACATCAGAACGCTCGTAGCGTGTATCTGCAGCTTCTTTAGAATCGGTATCAATGGTTTGTAGCGGTTTAAGCATAGTAGGAATAGGTTTCATTACCCCACGTATAATTACCATTTCCCCAGTACTCATGCCACCTTCTATGCCACCAGCTCTATTGGTTCTTCGGGCATAATGTTCGTTTTCCCAAGTAATTTCGTCGTGTACTTCAGCGCCAGTGTGTTTTCCTGCTTCAAAACCGTAACCAATTTCAACGCCTTTCATGGCTTGAGTTCCCAGAATTACCTGAGCAATTTTTCCGTCTAATTTTCTATCCCAATGCACAAAAGAGCCTAAACCTGATGGTAAACCCGTTACCAAAATCTCATAAATTCCCCCTAAAGAGGTTCCTTGTTTTTTGGCCGCACGTATTTCATTAACCATAGCTTTAGATAGCTCTGGATCTAAGCAACGAACCTCAGATTCATCCGCTTTTTTGAATAAAGCTTCTGCGCCTTCTCTTTCAGCAAGCTCATCAACCGTACTTCGGCAATGATCCCAATCGGTATAACCAGAACGATTTAAGTAAATGACATGTCCACCAATTTCAATGCCAAGCGCCTTTAAAAAAGCCCTAGCTGTTGCAGTACAAGCTACACGCATAGCGGTTTCGCGAGCTGAAGAACGCTCAATTACTGGGCGAATATCGTTATAGCCATATTTTTGATCGCCCACAAGATCCGCGTGTCCAGGTCTTGGCAAGGTAATCCGCTCAACGCTTTCCCCGCTACCATCAACCGCCATAACCGTTGGCCAGCCTGCGTTATCTTTGTGATAGGCTTTATTAACCAAGGCCATAGCAATTGGCCCACCCATAGTTTTGCCAAAACGCACACCAGATAAGAAATTGGCTTGATCTGTTTCAAAAGCCATTCTGCCGCCACGACCATAGCCTATTTGGCGGCGTGCTAGCTGCAGACTCACATATTCTTCTGAAAGGGGAACACCAGCTGGTAAGCCTTCAACAATTCCGGTAAGTTGTGGACCGTGCGATTCGCCAGCCGTTAGATATCTGATCATAGGAAAATGAGTAAAAGTAGAATATAGGTCTTTAACAATAGTAGATTTTCGCCTAAAGATGTCAAATATAATGAAATGCCTGAAGCATATTACGAGAATTGATGCCTTCTTTTTTTGTTGGTACTTTATGCACCACTCTAGAAACCACCATAACTATTATGCTTAGCCTAAATTTACATCAGCTACCCTGGATTGAACGTTTATCTACCGCTATTTTTGGCTTTGTATTTATCATTGCAGGAATTGGCCACTTTATTGTTATGATAGGAATTGAAGGCGTTATTGGGCCTAATACCCTGCTGAATTATTTGCCCCCTTGGCTGCCATTCCCAGAGTTTTTAGTATGGGCCACAGGACCTACTGAAATAGTGGGTGGACTGTTCTTATTCTCGCATAAATACCGCAAATATGCAGCTTGGTTTCTATTGCTGCATCTAGTTGCTTTTTTAAGTATTCACGGCTGGCATGTTTGGGTTGGCGGTAACCTTGGCGATTTAATTGCGCCAATACCTTTATGGGTAGCTTGGATTAGACTATTTTTTCAGTTTGTAATGATTGGCTTAATGTGGCGAATCGCTAAAGCTTCTGTTTAATAAAGTTCTTTGTTGGTATCACAGAAATATTTTTAAACCCTAGCCAAATAAAACTATAAACAAAATCTGGCCTTTTACTCGCCAATCATATCACGGTAAAGGGTTCTGTAAACAGACTCTGGATCAAAAGGCTTATGGAAAATACCGTTCATCCCAGCCTCCATTACCTTCTCTTTAATCTCCATCATGGCATCTGCAGTCATTGCGTAAATATGGATATTGGCCTTTGTAGGGTCTTCCATTTGTCGAATGATTCTCGTGGATTCGTAGCCATCCATAACGGGCATTTGTAAGTCCATAAGTATCAACTCATAAACGTTATTCTTCATCATCTCTATAGCTACTTCACCGTTTTCTGCTACTTCAAAACGCGCATTCCACTGGTTTAAATATTCGCCAATTACTAACACATTAATTTCATTGTCTTCAACCAATAAGATGAGTCCACCCCGAAGATCTTTCTGAATATGTTCCGGATTTGAGGCAAATTCTAGCGATTCAGGAGAAATGGATAGTTCAAAATCCATATCGAAATAAAAATTTGAGCCTTCCCCGTAAACCGATTTTAACTTGAGTTTAGAGCCAAAAGCTTCTGTAAGCTTCTTACAAATAGACAGCCCTAAACCGGTGCCACCAAAGTTACGAGTTGTGTTACTTTCTGCTTGGGTAAATCGTTCGAATACAGCTGCTTGCTTGTCATCTGGAATTCCAATACCGGTGTCAACAACCTCGAATCGTATTTTTTGCTTTTCGCTCTCGGCTTTTTCCAGCAATTTGGCATTAACCGTTACACCACCAACTTTGGTGAATTTAATAGCATTGCCAATAAGATTAGTCAATATCTGATTTAGCCGAACTTGATCACCTTTTACCCAAGCATCAATATTTTCATCAATAGCAAAGCTCATATCAATACCTTTATCGTCAACTTTAGCTCGCATGGTTCGGTCAATTTTAACCAGCATATCTTTTAAATCAAAATCGATATCTTCAAGCGTAAGCTTTCCACTTTCTATTTTATTATAATCTAGAATGTCGTTAATAATATGAAGTAAATTATTACCAGAAAATTTTATGGTTTCTAAATACTCAAGTTGATCTTCTCTTGGGTTATCAAGAATCAATAAATTTGTGAGACCAATTACGGCGTTCATAGGCGTTCTAATTTCATGCGACATTGTCGATAGAAAATCTGCCTTAGATTGGGCCGCACTTATAGCTTCACTTTTAGCTTCATACAATAATCGGTTGGTAATAGATAATTCAGTAACGTCTTTTATGGAAATAGTACACCCAGTAGGATTCATCGCATTTCCCCGATAAATAGGAGCAATACTTATTTCGTACGTAGACTCTTTACGTCTATTATTAATTTGTTTTTCAGTAACGACTGTTTTTCCTAGAAATGCTTTTTCAATATAATTTTTTAAATCATTTTGTCCCCATTCATTAATTACCTCATAAACAAGCATATTAATAGGATTTTGATAACTTTCTAATCCATAAAAGAAAGAATCTTTAAATTTTTCGTTAACATATTTAACCTTCATATCTGGGCTTAAAATTACAAGCTCTACATCTAGTCCGGCCAAGGTGGCAACTAAGCGCCTATAATCTAGTTCAAGATCTTTATTCTTTTGAAACAACCATGCAGTAAGAATGGCTAGCAGCAATAGTAATATCAGGAATAATGCAAAGAGAGGGAAATCTAACATGAACGCTAATTCAGTATTTGGAAGTTGTTGATACTTGGTTATTGATTGGCCTAAGCATACATAGCTGTAAAAATAACCAACGCAGCGCAATGCAAAAGTAGCATGTGCTTTAAGTAGTTAATATAGGCTAACTCACTATCTTACGCTCATTAAGATTTTGCTCAAAAACTTCGTTCCAAAAAGCTATTTATCATGTCAGATTCCTATCAAGAAATACACCAAGAAGCGGCTATTGCGGCCATTGCAACGCCAATTGGTGAAGGCGGAATATCGGTTATTCGTATTTCTGGTCTTAATGCTATATCGTTAACCAATAAGATATTTGAGGGCAAAGACTTAACCCAAAAGAAAGCATATACCGTACATTTCGGGAAATTAGTTGATAAAAATGGGCAAATGATTGATGAGGTTCTAGCAACGATATTTCGCTCTCCGTACAGTTATACCGGTGAGGATACGGTTGAGATAAGTTGCCATGGTGGCGTGCTGATTACCCAGGCTGTTCTAGAACGCATTTTGGAAGTAGGTGCGAAGGCGGCAGAGCCTGGCGAGTTTACCAGACGCGCTTTTTTGAATGGAAAATTGGATTTAAGTCAGGCCGAGGCCGTCGCAGATCTGATTCATGCAAAAAGTGGCAAAGCGGCTAAAAATGCCGGAAAACAGCTAGAGGGGGCTTTGGGAAAGCACATTCAGGCTTTTAGGCAGGAAATTATTGATGCTGCAGCAATGGTAGAACTTGAACTAGATTTTATCGAAGAAGATGTAGAGTTTGCCAATAAAGAACAGTTGGTTATGCTATTGAAGAAGGTAAATGCGGAAATAGACAAATTACTCAAAACCTATGAATCTGGTCGATTAGTTAGAGATGGTGTTAAAACTGCTTTCGTTGGCAGACCCAATGCTGGAAAATCGACCTTATTGAATGCGTTAACAGGCTATGATCGGGCAATAGTATCTGCTATTGCAGGCACCACGCGCGACACCATAGACACCGAATGGAGTTATGAGGGCATTCGCTTTGTGCTAACCGATACCGCAGGGCTTCGTGAAACAAAAGATGTTATTGAAGCAGAAGGAATTAAACGCTCAGAGAAAGCCATTAAAGAAGCAGATATTATTGTATTTCTTCACGACTCTACCCAAGTTTTCACCGAATTAGAGCGCATCGAAATAGCAAAATATCGAGCTTTAAATAGTACAGTTCCCTTTATTTTAGTGGGAACAAAAAGAGCCTTGCTTAACAAAGAGTTAGCTAAAGCAGCAAGCAGTAGGATTGAGTTTGATCTGCAAGTTTCAGCCGTTGAAAATATAGGATTAGACCAGCTGAAAGGACTGCTAAAACAACGTGCTATTGAAGGAAAATCCTTAGATGATGAAGGACTTTTAGTAACAAGCACTAGACATAGAGATGTGTTGGAAAAAGCAAAATTGCATATAAGTCAAGCATTAGAAGGATTAGATAAAGGCATGACTGGAGACTTTATTTCTATTGATTTACGAGCTGCTTTAAATACGCTGGGAACACTTACTGGACAGATTACCACAGAAGACTTATTGGGCAGTATTTTCAGTAGATTCTGTATAGGGAAGTAAGAAGTAAAGATAGCGGATAAAAGATAGCGGATAGCGGATAGCGAATAGCGGATAGCGGAATTTTTTGAAGTTCTAATTCCTTT
>Ga0306871_1000283_pt1 | contig 20210 bp, 45 predicted proteins | sample AntRauMeHopE1497_FD_190447 | JGI IMG/M metagenome (GOLD analysis project Ga0306871, IMG submission 190447) | Saline lake microbial communities from Rauer Islands, Antarctica - Metagenome Hop E1 #497 (v2) (version 2) | ecosystem: Environmental > Aquatic > Non-marine Saline and Alkaline > Saline ... | reverse complement strand
AAGCATACCAACCCAAAAGGGTCTGAACTGCGGGTGTAAATAAAGAGCTTATCTGGGGGGTTGGGGTGTTAGCGTTATCGATGATTTACCCCACCCTGGGGTTAGGCCGGTGGGGGGTGGTTGGTGGTTGGTGGTTGGTGTGGTGGTCTGTTTATTGTTTTGGTGTGTTTTTGGGGTTGTGGATGCTGGGGTTGTGGGGTGTGTTGCCTTTGGTTCGGTTGCATTGTGCGTGGGTGGCGGCTAGGGGGGAGTCTGAACCGAGTTGTGGGTAAAGATGGTCTGCTTGTATGGTGTCCCCTGTGGTGAAAGCTTTTCCGCAGAGGTAACAGTGTGTGGAATTTTCACGGGTTGCTTTGGCGTTGGCATGATAGTTCCCTCCGTAAAGGAATTGTTTCTTCCGTCTACGCTCGGGGGTGATGATTGGTGTGGGGAGGTGGGGTGTGCAGTATCCTCTTGTGTTTCTTGTGAGTGCCCCACATTTTAGGCAGGGACGGTTGAAGCCCATTAGGGGTGAGTGCCCGAGTTTTTCACCCAGACTCTAATCAGGTCGAAGAAGTGTGTGATGCTGAGCTCTTGAGCCCTGGTGAAGTCTTCCGGGTTGAATGCGAGTTCGGCTGCGTCTAACAGAATGTGGATGTCGGTGCCGTCTTGTTGTTGTCGTGCTTTGCGTAACGCTATAAGCAAACCTATGGGGAGTGTGAAGAAGTTATCTACTACAGCCCTATAGTGTTCGGTTTCTATTTCAACGTATGGTGGCAGGGTGTTATGGAATTTCCATGCGTCTGGTAGGTCATCGCTCGCGGTGGCATTCACAACTTGAACACTGTCCCAGTAAAGTCCACATCCTGCTCCAAAATGAGCGTCGCCAACCCTGGAATAGAATCCTCACCCGACTTCGCACGAAACCAACCCGAACCATTATCCATCGTAGGAGCCATAACAATAAACCGTGAAGCAACACGATCACCACGGTCAACACTGCCCAACTCCGTCACCCGCAAATGATGCCAATGCCCATGCACCAACAGGGAAGCGTCAGCGACCGGCTGACGGCCAAACGCCTGCTTCCTCCACCAATCAGCCACACCCGCCGGAGAAGACGCCTGATGCCCATGCATAACCCCGAGAACATGGAAGCCATCACCAAACACATCGATAGCGAGTGACTCGTCGTGCGGTTGAGGTTCAATAAAGTTAATATGGGTTGCGCCAATTTCACCAGCCAAACGTGCCAGTTGCCTACCAATAAAGACGCCCCAGTCGTCGGTGGGTTTGCCAATCTGCTTCCCGTTCGCAGCACGAAACTGGCAATGATTCGACCCCACGCTCGCATAAGTCATGGATGGTGTCAGCTCTGCAAGTTTCCGCAACGTCTGCCAAGCCAACGTAGTCGCCACATCAACCTGCTCCATAATGCTCAAATCGTTACTGTAAAGCTGTTGCGCACTGTTCGCGTTGTAAAAGTTTTCCACCGTATCGCCAAGGTCACAAAAGATAATCTGTTCCGGCTTTTCACGCTTCACCTGATCGACCAGACGTGCCTGCATCAACGCAACACGCTCCAACAAATCATCGGTACCGCCACGGTAGTCAACCTTTCCCACCTGCAAGTCCGACCACAACACAACAAGCGCTCGAGGGTTACGGGTTGGCAATTTTCTTGGGGTGAGCTTCCGTTTGCCCTCAGCCATCAACAACGGCAAGTTCACGCCGGAAGACTTACGGCGGAAAGTAAACCGGTAGGAAGTCAACCACTCCCCATCCCAACGCTGCCACCTCGACGTGCGCACCGGCGGAATCACATCAATATCTTTCGGATCCATCCCCGCATCAATCAGAAACTCATCAAAGTTTTGCGGTTCCTGCGCATACCCTGGTGTTGTTGCTTCCCCCTCATCACCATCGAAACTTAGGGAAGGTTTCACCTCGTTCGAAACTTTCACGGCCCTTGCAGGTTGCAAATTATCTAACATGATTACACCCTATCTATTGAAACAAGAACACTCGCGGTTGCGGTGGCTCCTAATCGGTGTCTCGCTCAACTTCAAACCGCGTTGGGATAACGCCCTCGACAATGTTTTCACACCCCACACGTCAGGGCTCCCAACCGCAGACTCCAACACCAGCCGGTCAGCCTCGTCAAGGTCTTCAAGGATACGGCGCACACCACAAGCCCGCACCTGGACGGTTGGTGTTAGACCCTCAAGCATTCTCGCGTGTGGTGTCGATAAGCCGGTAGGCGACCTCCAACAACCAAGGGTTCAAATTCTTTACCGATGCACACTCACGCATCACCGCGGCAAGAGCCCCCCGAATGTTGTCGAAGTCCTCATGCCACACAAGGTTGTCATCTGCAAGCAGGTTCGCTGCTGTAGCGTATGGTTCGAAAATTTCATCAGTCATCATCCTCGACCTCAAGGTGAGCTGATAGCTAGAGTCTGACAAGATAGGTTCCCTTCCCGTAGGTTTACCTAATCCTAGTCCGGTAAATCAAGAAAATCGAGTGACTGAAACGCCGTGTTATCAAATTGTGACAATTCGTTGACTCTTACAAAACAGCCTGGCTCCCGAGCATCCGCATACACTTTCCAGGCGAGCACCCTAATGATTTGCGAATCATCGTCATAGACAACCCCGGTGAGTGCGTCACCGACCCCGCGAATCAGTTTGTCGACGTCGGGAGGGACGATCGGGTGCGCACGTTTCGTGACAGTCACGGTCGAAGGGCGTTCCAAATAAAACATGACCTCAAGCTCCACCGGCCCAGACGTGCGCGCCCACCCGTTCACTGTCACCGCGAACTCTGCCGCAGCCCTCACAGCCTTACGCCATGCAGGCAAAAACTTGGACGCCTCCACAAACCTATTATTGCCAATGCTTTTCTTAGACCCCTGTGGTGCAGGCCTACCTAAAACATCAAAGGTTATCTCCACGCCTCTCAGGATACCGCTTCAGGTTCGCAAACGACGCGAGAACCGCCAACACCAACAATGATCCAAACACCCAGCCAAGCACCGACGTCACGTTAGTGGGCACCTGGTAGGCCAACAGCATGAACGTGACACCCATAGCGAAGACCAGAATCTTCCCGCCGGTCTCCATTAGAAGGGTGCCTGGCTGTTAACCGGTGTAGCCTGCCCAATCGTCGCTGTAGGCCACTGCTCCATGATTGCGGCCTCTTGCACTTTTCCACCATGCGCAGGTGTAATACTTTCCGCCCGCACCTTCACACTGAACCCGGTTGTACCGTCACGCTTCTGAAACACGTTCGTGCCCGTAATCCGACCGACCACAGTGACTTGGCGCACATCATCAAAGGCGCCCGTCTTGTCATCCGTCGTGCAATCATACAAAGTCGAATCGACCTTCTCCCACTCACCAGACGCATTCTTACGGTTCACATCCACCGCAACTTTCACCGCACGACCCCACTCAAAATCTGCAACATTCTGCAACCAACCCGTAACAACAACCTCAGCCTTATTAGGAACCATCTTCATCACCCTTTCTCGAAACCAACAACATGCTTAGGATTACAACAATCATTATGCCCGCAAGCCCTGACACCCGCAAACACAGGCTTACCATCATCATCCACAGGGGTAACATGATCGGCCGCATAAAAGCCCGCCCACGGTAAACACTTCCCCTGCGCAGAATGGACAGTCTGAACTTTTCGTGCCCTACAAGACCGACACAACACAATCTTCTTACGGACACTATTGACAGACCACTCAATACCGCAACGCTCACACTGCACCACCGGCATTCAGGCTACGCTCCGCCGCACGCATTTGCGCTTCAGTAAACACATAATTCTTTACTCTAGTACGTTTCACCGCAATTTTCACCGGCTCCACAACCGTCTCAACCGTCACAGGTTCGCTGTGCGCCTCCACACGGGCCAACATACGATCCTTCGACCAATACTTCTCCGCCTTCCTAGCAGACGCCCCAGCCTCCAACAGGGACTCCCGCGACAACGGATGCTCAGCCATCAGCTCCCCCATATCAATCCCAAGCTCTGCAGCCCAGCTAACCTCACTCATCACGTGCCTTCGAGGCAACTACCAACTCAGAGTTTATAGGTGAAACGCAGCAGTTAAAGTCTCCCAATATCGGCGAAGCAAAGCTCATAACCCTCATCATGCGCCTCCTTCCTCACAAAATAAAGCCAATCATCAAAAATCACCCCATTCTGAGGATCGTCGTTGTGCGCAGTGTACGCAGACAAAAAATGTTCCCGCACTATTTCAGTAGTTAGCCGTTCACTCATTGTGTCCCCCTATAAAGCGAAATAATTTCTTCGCGAATACGTGTCATGTCCCAACTAGTTTCTTGCCTCATGCGCCCAATAATGCGCTCTGCTTCTTCCCGAGAAAATCCGATTGCTTCAGCCGTTGCAAAAGTTTCGTCCAATTCGACCCATGCTTTTACAGCCTCACTCATTGTGTCCTCCTTCTGTTTCGGCTTTGGCTATTAGGCCACGCAACTCTTTCATTTTGGTATGCGTCCAGTGTTCAAAAGTTTGCAGTAACAAATAAAAATTGGATTTGTCCCCCTCGGCGCTTCCTTGGCTTATTTGGAGACCACTGTAGCACCCGACACGAACAGAGGCCACCCACCCGTTGTGGCCTTCAGGGAAAAACTCTAACTCGTTACAGGTTGAACCGCAAGAGTCACAAAAATAGTCGTCCCCTAAAGCCCAGGTTGTAGGTTCTTGCCCATTCATTAGTAAGTCACATCCAGTCCTTCATAGTAGGCTTCTTGCTTCACGGACTCAAGCCACTTATCAAAACCTTCTAGCCCCACCCAGTAAGCCTCTACGGCTTCACGGACATGGGCAGTAGTTAGGTCACCACTCATTGTGTCCCCCTAATGATTGTGTTGCACATAACCCTACTGTATACCACTAAACACTTGCCGGCGACCGCTCAGCACCCTCAACATAGATATTCGCAACCGCCCACTCATGCAAACGATCACCAGACAAATGCGAAACCCGACTCGCCAAAACAGCACAACAATCATCACACCTCACAATCGCCAACCCATGATCCCTACACACCGGAATAGGGTCAGACCGCCACGACGACTCCTCCAACCGGCGCGACTCCGAATCCGAAGAAGAACCCTCACGCTCAGCAACCCTCTTAGCACCCGCAACAACATGCCCGACACTCAAATAGACGTCAGGTTTCGTCGCAAAATGTTCCTCAACGGCAACCCGAGCAAAAACCGGATTCACACCACCCAGGATGCGCGACCACGACTCAACCACATCATCAGATATTTTCCGCTGATCTAAAGCTGACACCAAAGTCAGTAACGCTCTCACCTGTAACTTGTCCACGTTCAACCTCTTTCGTATTTTCTAGTAATGACATTGCGTTTCTCAGATTTTCGACGTTCCGCTCCGAGTTTGTTTTATCCCTATCCGGTTTCTGATAAGCATCATCACCCCACCTGTCCTGATTGAGCCAGGTTGTCGGGTGTGGTGTGAAGTCGCTAGGTCTGTGAGGGTCGTCACGGAAACGTGTCACAGCTTCGAGCAACTCATTAGCGCTCACTCTCTTAAGCGCTTTTGCAAAAGCAGCTGCTGCTGACCCTTTGCCTTTTTTCGCTGGGTAGATATCCCAAAACTGTTCAAATAGTGGTGAAATATAGTTAGTTGGTTCTAGTTCTCTTGGTTCTAGTTCATTGGTTCTAGTTAGTTCGACACCCGTGTCCACCCCCCTAGACACCCGTGTCGACCCCCCTGGACTCTGGTGTCCACCCCCCTGGACAACGCGGAGAGTGTAAATAATTGAGCTGTTAGTGCGCTGCTGTTTAGTCATTGCGCCTTGCTCGACAAGCTCTAGCGCAGCACGATCCACCGACTTAGTGGAGCACCTAAGCCGAGTCGCTAGCGTTTCGCGCGAAGGGTACGCCTTATGGGTGTCGTTGTCTGCATATCTAGCGAGCACAGCGTAGAGCCGGACGGCCCTGTCTGAAATGTCGAGGTCTAGCAGCCACTCGTCAAGGATGGCGAACCTGCGTTCAAGCCTGATTGTTTGTTCCATTGTGTGCCTGTCTACCGGCTACAATGTAAGTAGCCGATGCTCATATCATCGGTTTTCTGATGGGGCGGGTTTCTTTGCGGAGCCCGTCCTATCTCTTTAAGTATACCCTAGAACGGTTCCTTCACTTCGTGCTCCACCCTAGACCCATCCGGCAAAAGAATCCACCACCGATAACTTGTGCAATCAAACACCGGCCTCGAGCAGAGCTCCCATGTAGCGAGCTTGTGACCCCACCCACGCGCATCACGCGCCACCAACAAATCAGACTCCATCGCCCCGTTATACAACCCGCACACCAACATCAGATTGTCGAGTGTGTCCAACAGCTTCGAGCCACCCATGCCCCGATTGATTCGATGATGCGGCACCAAGTCTTCCTCGAGCCCACAATGCCAACAATGCGGATCCCTTGCCCGCAACAACCTCAACGTCTTCACAGGGATAGCCATAACCCAATTCTATCGCACCCACAAAACGTGCATTAGAGCAACAGACAGTGACAAAACTGCCCCTAGCGTGACACTACGAGAGTTAGTGTGAATAGTGGCTTACATTAGTAACAGTTTCGGGGTTACTGTGGGGTTTCTCCGACATTGCATCATGTGGGATTTTCACCACAGCCTTACTTTCACCACAGCCCCACTTTTACTTATAAGTAAAAGTAAAAAACCTTATAAGTAGTGCTCGAACTTATAAGTGAAAGCAATAAAGTATGTCTAAAGCCCTACAGGATCTACTTTATTGTGTCTAAACTATATTTCTAAAGCGGCACACATGTGTCATATGTGTACCCAATTAGGTACAGTTGTGCCAAGCCTGTGCCACTTCCGGTGCGGTGTCGCCTAGTTTCGGGTACAGATAAAGTTATGTGTCACGTTCCCTGGTAACTTTTGTTTCCGGTGTTTTTGCTCAGGTGAACTGTTCGGGAATACCGAATAGTTGCCACTTACCCGAACAGAAAAACGCATACAAATTGCAAACTTGTACAAGACGATAGCTACCTGTACCAAAGGATCGCATGGTTAGCTTTGGCAAGCACCCTTCTCGCCCTGGTATCTGTGGTCGCGACGCGCAAGAATAGTTGAGTGTAGTGGAGGTTATTATCCAGAAAGCACAAAACCCCCCGCATTTCTACGGAGGGCTTCGGCGGACAACGTGCCAGGCTCATGGTAACCAGTGTCCCAACACGTCGTAGCAACACACTACCAGAAACCTACAGGCACACCTCAGCCCGCACCAGCAATAACACGATCCAAAAGGATAGGGGTATAACCTGTATGCTCCACGCTAACATTTATATACCAAGGGTCATCAAGAGTTTTATCGTGAAGATGCCCATGAATGTTTCCCTTGAAACGATACTTTTGGGAATCATGCACCGGAATGTGGCTTAGCAAAAAACCGGCAAGCTCCTTCGTTGCAAGAACGTCACCAAAATAGAGTGCATAATCTTTCAATTTACTGTTGTCATGGTTTCCGCGAATCAAAGTTTTGTGACCGTTCAACCGTTCAACAATCGGCAGCTTCGCTTTAGATAATGTCACATCACCAAGATGGTAAACCTTATCCTCTGCAGACACAACATTGTTCCAATTAGCTATAAGTGTTTCATCCATCTCGTCAACGTCCGCGAAAGGGCGACCACAGTGCTTAATAATGTTTGCGTGACCAAAGTGTGTGTCGCTGATAAGAAAAGTTTTCATAGCAATCTTTTCTACAGCCTCATCTCTGCCTGCAACGGCACGAAATCTTTATAGAAACCGCCACAACGCAAACACTTAAACCCCGCAGCCACATCCGCGCGAGTCAATCCCGCCGTCGCACCACAACGCCCACAAATCTTATGCACCAGCTCAAGAGTTTGCGGCATCAAAAAGCCCCGTCATTTTACGGTTGTACCTTTCCCGCACATGGCCCCAAGCCTCATTCTGCACTTCATCAAAAGTATTGTCGTTGCCACGCTCCGCATCAGACTGAAGCAAATATAGTGTCAGCTTCTCTAACCAAAAGTCGAAAGTACGATCAGCAAACCGAGCCTTATACCCACCCTCAGACTTCATATAGTTGTCGTACGCCTCCTCGCAAGCGTGATAAAGCGACGCCCCCAGCGCATCCCACTCCTGATCGCCCATACCAGCGGGCCTCCCAATAACGTCCATCACAACCTCATCTCTGCTTGAAGTATCTTCGACATTGTTGCCTGCGCCATAATCTCCGACTCAATCGTACGCAACTTCATTCGAATCCTGTTCACCGATGCCTTAGCCAAATCTCTCTCAAACCTGAGCTCCGAACACGCAAGCTTCGCACCCGCCTGCCTCTCTGCAACCGAGCCTGCACCAGATATAAACGTGCGAGCCTCCTCTTTGTCCAAATCAGATTCAGCTCTAGCCAAAACAATCTCAGCCTCATACAGTGCCTCCACCCCCCGCCTGTTCATCGCCGTAAGATCCGCCAACTCTTGCACTATTACCGATGCTGTCACAAAGCATCACCAACCTTTCACAATAAACGCCACGCCAAAACAGTTCATCATCGCTACGGGTTCGAACCGCATGCTGATACGCCTCCCCAATCTCACGAAGACTTCCCATCAACACCGAGCTGCTCTGCACGATCCTTCACCTTACCTAACACTGTTTGGGGTGCGCCCGCAGTGGACGCCTCAGCCCATAATAGTCGCAACGCATCCACATCAGTCAACAGTTCAGCCTCAGCCAACCAGTCACGTTTTACTTGTTTAGTTTCATGCCTTGCAACTTTCATCATCTCCTCAGCGGAAGGACGTTTCGCCCCCGTAAAGTCCCCACCCAAATCTGCCAGAGCCCTACCGATAGCGCTCGTTGCACAGTTCTCCACCATCGACACCTTATTTACCGGTGAAGTATCAGGGCGTTCCTCCGCCATATCAGAGGTCACAGGGCGCGCATCTTTCCGGTCAAGATATATTTCCGCACGAACCACAACCTGCTCAGCACTAAAATGGAGTATCTCCGTCAGAATGCGACCGTCAGGGTGCGCCGCCCAAAACTTATCGATGCGCTCCGCAACCGTCGAATACTGTGTGATATCAAAGCGAGCCATAATTTTCCCCTAAATAGTTTTCGATTACACCGTTAGCGAACTCGGAAACCCCAAGCCCCACCTCGTTAGCAGCCTCCAAAAGTGTTGCATAAACTGCATGGTCGAACTCGATCGACACTGTCACCTTAACCATTGTTCACCCTTTCCCACAGCCTGTTAGCTGTATCCTTTAGCGCTGCAATCATTTCCTCGTCACGCTCAATCATTACCACGCGAGGCTCAAACCAGCCAGGAAGAAACATCGACCCTTCCGGTGTGTTCACTTCCTCCCGCAACATCCACGCAAACACACACCGAGCCGTATCCGTACAATGCATTTGCCACTGCACCTGCCGCCGATACTGGATCGGTAGCTTCTCAGGGTTCCAATCCTTCCCCGTCGTTTTAATCTCACTAATCTGTGAATGATCCAACGAAATTCCATCAGGGGTAGCCATATGGTGCGGGAACTGCCCGTTACGAATCAGCCAATCATTCGGCATCACCCCATAATCGTTCTTGAGAATCATCGCTATCGGTGTTTCCCACACCCGACCAAACACCATGTACGGGTTGTCTTGCTCAACAAAGTCTGCCGAATAGTCTTCTACCGCCTGCTCGAACCCGCCAGGCCCAGAGCCCGCCTTAGCCACCTGTGTAGCCGTCACACCCGACCGTCGAGCCTCCAACCAACCATCAGAGCTCAACCCTTTCGATGCGACAAACCTGCCCGCGTCAATCATTACCCATCATCCTTTTCCACCGTTCGCTAGCCATCTGCTTCGCCTCCGCAACAATCTCATCTGATGCCCCCTCCAACGCAACCTGCAACTCCTCAAAAGTTGCCAACCATATTGCCCCACTGTCCGAATAGGCATCAAACCGTTCCCGCATTATCAGCTTCGACAAAGCGTAAGCTTCCAAACTTGTGACGTTCTCAACCATCGTCTAACCCCCTTACACTTAGTCTATGAGTGACGACCGACGGATGAGCCCAATACGCGAATTTATGGAACTCGTCGACAAGTCAGGTGGTGTTGCCTGCCAAGACGTCCCCGCCATATTTTTCCCCGAGGATTATGCAGACAAACAAACCCGCGACTATGCGATCAGGACTGCCCGCGCACTCTGCAACGAATGCCCCCTAAAAGCAGCATGTTTCACTTATGCTGTGGAAGCTCAAGAACCTTACGGGATCTGGGCCGGCACGTTACCGTCGGAGCGCTAACCGTCTTCTTCGACATCGGCAAGTTGTGCCTGGTATGCCCAAGCGTTCAAATGCAACCGTAAAGTGTGCGCCTGCTTCCGGCTTAGGGTGAGTGTCCCTGGTTCGCCAATCTGCCACACATCATCGCGGAGTCGAATGTGAACCTCACGCCCGTCAGGTATCACATCCATCTGGTCACTCATTGCCGGTGTCAAATCCGTCATCGAACGCTGCCTGCTTTACAGCTTCAAGCCACACATCAAAATCTTCCCCATCATTACCATCCTCATCATTCACATCAAACCAACTCCACGCAACCTCCCGGTAAGTAATCCACGCATCCCTCAACCGTTCAATGTTTATTTCCAACCGTTCACTCATGCTCTCCCCCTTCGATTCACATTCACCGTACCCCAAACAAGCAACAACAACCCCACCAAACTCAACCCATTGATCGGCGCGAACGGGTCAACAAACCCAGGCGCAAACATACACAACGCCCCCACCACAACTAGCACCCAGCCGGTCACAGGTTCACCAACAGGACAGCCAACCCGACACCGAGCGCCACAACAATCAGCACCCACCCGAGCATCGATTGCTTCTCACGACGTCGAATGTCACGCCGTAAAGTTTGCAAAGCAACATGGTTCGCAGCTTTCATCGGAGCAGGCACACCCCTCCACAACATGACCGCGCGGGCAAACAGTTTCTCATCCGAAATAATCCGCATACGATCCACAGGCGACAAGGTGCGACGGTGCGCCATATCCCACTCCACAATTTCACGCAACTCGTCATCGTAGAGTTGTTGCGCCTCGACCTCGATGTTTTTGTAATAGCCCATGTCTACCATTGTACAGTCCTTTCGTTGCCTTTACTGTAAGGCCTCACGCAAATTTCATTAAGCAGGCGACGGTCACAGGTTGGTAACGGTTTGCGGGTTTGGCTTTAGGACTTGCGCTCATTGTGTCTAGTGGTATACATTGGTCTTATGAGCAACCCCACCACTACCCCCGCTGGCTCCGCTAGCAGAAAGCAGGCTCTCATGTCTACGATTACCTCCGCAGACCGCCACACACTTGCTGACCTCCGCGAACGCGCACAAGGTAGCAGCAACCAGGTTCTCGCGGGAATCTTGCAGACCGTACTTCAGGTTGAATCCTTCCCCCACAGCTACACTCCCGAGGCAGTCACACTTGCCGAAAGTGTCCTAGGCTCTGCGAGCAGCGGAGGCCAAAACTTCATCGCCAACGTCCAAAGCTTTGCGAAGCTTTCCCTCACCGGAAGTCACCTCAAATGAAGCGGGAGGCGCACGACTTCGAAAACGGAGCCTGCGCAATTTGCGGAGAAACCCTCGAATGGTTCATTCTTGCGAGCAAGTGATCAACGCAGAGAGGAGCCTCGCTTCGGCGGGGTTTTTCTCTTTCCCCCACAAACCGAAAAAGGACTGTACGATGGTATTCATGGACTCCTACGAATACGACAACCTCAGCATCGAAAAACTTGCAGACATCCGCGTCTGGCAACTCGAACGCCTAGAACGTGTCACACAAGCCCTCAGAGCCCGCGTAAGAGCCGAACACACCCAAGGCGATAACATCAAACGGTTAGCGAAAAAGCTTGGCGTTACAAGGGCCACAGTGTACGCCTGGCTTGCAGAATAAAAACCCTACTGACAGGAAGTGCAGTCCAAAGCGTCGGCAGGATCGACCGGCACCTCATAGCCATCAACGCGCTCCACAGCGTCAAGCCGCCCCATCACTTTGCAGCCTTGTCGTAAGTCAGCACTGAAGTCAACAGGGACATGACACCGGCAAGCGCAGCCACCGAAACAACCTGCCCCCACTCCACATCCAAAATACCTACAGCACCCACACCAATAGTTGCAATCGCCACCTGCGCCACAGTTTTCACTGCACGCTCAGCCGAAAAATTCCAGTACGCCTTCAACTTATCCATCCGTGTTCTCCACTCTCTTATCGTCATACGCCGCCCCAAAAATGTAGGACGTAAGAATCAAACTTATCAGCGCAACCCCACCGGTAATCAGGTCGCCTGCACCGAGCCGGTCTTGCCACACCGCAACAATCGATGACACAACAAGGGCGACACCGAGGGCGAACGCCGCGAAAATGTATCTACGTCTAATCTTCCACTTAGGGTTGCTCATCGTGTCAGCACCGCAATCAACGGTGACACTACCGCGGCGAGGAAACCGAACGCACCGATAGCCTGCCACATCCGCATCTCAAGTTTACGAATCCGCAACTCATGGTCTTCAATCTTTAGCTCACTGTCGGGCAGACTGTTCGCAATTTTCTCTAACAGTTTCCCTTGCCGTTGCACCTCAAGATAAATGTCCCGCATGGAAACCCTTACCGCTAGAGCTTCTTGTTCGTCACTCATCGGATTGCACCTTCGTTGATGGCTCGCTGTAACGCGCTAATCGTTAGGCGCCCCCACACCCCATCAGGTTTCACGTCAAGAAGAAGCTGTACAGCCCGTCGAGTGTTTGGCCCGAACACCCCATCAGGTTTCGCTCCAGCCCATCTCTGGATAGCTGTGTAAGTCATCCTTCCCGGCCTGCCGTCGATACGGCCTAGAGGGAACCCGGCGTTAGTGAGTGCAGTCTGAAATGCTTTCCACGTGTTGCGCCCCAAACGCCCATCCACCTTGAGCAGTGCAGGCTTTACGACGACGGGAGCACCGTCAAGGAAAGGTACGGGGTCCAGCGTATTTCCCCAGCGTCCGCCACGTTTGCGAACCTCAAAATGGAGATGGTTTCCTGTGCTCGCACCGGTAGTCCCAGACGTGTAAATGAAGTCGCCCGTCACAACCCGTTGGCCTTTACGCAACCCGGTACGGTGCGCCCCATGATAGTAGACCGTCACAATCTGCCCATGGTCAATAAGGACAGTATGCCCACCACCGCGAGGGCTCCACCCAATCTTCACCACAACACCATCGCCCGCAACAGTTACCGGGAACACCCCTGCAACATCGACCCCGTGATGAAAAGCCCGCCTCCCCGTAATAGGGTGACGCCTCCAACCGTAAGGACTTCTCGCGTTGATTGTTCGACCTTCCGGCCAAGGGTTACGGAGTTTCATCTTGCACCTCAATCCAGTCCGTCGTGTCTTCGTCCCACACATATTGCCCACCATCGGCAGGATAATCTATCGGTGCCACCCACAAACAGGTTGCCTCATCGAGTACCCATGAAGGGTAAGGGGTTGGCGGAATAAAAGCGTCACGGTCAGCATCATAAGTGAAACCGATTCCGGCATAGTTGAACCGGAAAGCTTGGGTTTGGTCTTCGGAAGGTTCCCCATCGGTGTAGTGGATACCGCCGTTAGTGTTGTAAGAAGTTCGAACCCAACTTCCTCCAAGGTTATCGACAAGCCACTGATACCCCTGGTCGTCGCTTTCACTGTCACCCACAGTAACCCGCAACACAAAATTACGTTCGTCAACTTCCGCCCAGTGCGCCATAACTAAATCCTTGTCCGCACGATAACAACACCTGAGCCGCCCGCACCAGAATTAGCTTTTGCCCCCCCTGAACCTGAGCCTGTGTTTGCTCCGGCTGAAGCCGAGTTGCTATTTGACCCGTTAGTTCCTCCACCAAGCCCGCCAACACCGGCGTCGCCACTGCCACCACCGCCCCCAATATAAAAGTTTCCGCCAGAAACTTGCCCAACGGCTTGTGCTGTCGCAATCGTGGTGGAAATTATTGTGGACACAATTCCGTTGCCACCAGTCTTGTCTGCCCCGCCCGAGTTTCCTTGCCCCGCTTCACCTGTGCCGCCACCGCCAGAGGCTAGGTTTCCCTCTGTCGTGGACCCACCAGCGAACCCTTGATACAAAGTTCCAACGCCCGCAAAAGTTATAGCATCAACTACGTCCGTCCTCCAAAACCCTTGACCACCGCCGCACCCACCAGAACGAGCGTTGCGGTACTGGCTACCGCCACCACCGCCGCCCAGACCAACAATATCTGAGCCTAAAGAAGAATTACTACCATTGTTCCCTGTGGCATCGCTGCTGTGCCCTGCGCCACCAGCACCAACTGTAACAGTGAAAGTCCCCGCTGCGATTGTTTCACTAGGGAAAGGAACCCGCGCGCCCCCAGCACCCCCACCGCCAGAACGGTTCCCGTCAAACCCGGTTCGCCCCCCAGAAGCACCCCCACCCTGAACCAAAAAATCTATAAGGCCCGGCTTAGTGACAACAAGCGAACTATTCGATTTGAAAACCCAGTAACTCCAGTTACCGTCTGAGTTTGAATAAGTGCCTGTCGGAGTTGTAGAAATAGCGCACCAGTCAAGATTGTTTAAAGCCGCTGAAGCTCGGTTGGAGCGTTCCTGACCTTTGCCGATAGTCGATTGGGTCATACTTGTTACAGCCACAACAACCCCTAAACTGTTATCTCGGCACCGAACACGTTGATACTCAACCGGTCAGCAGTTTCAGCCTTCACCGAAAGAACATCCGTCGCAGCCACCGTGACACCCAGCGTGAGCGTCGTCGAATCATTCGCAGCCACCGGCACATCGTAGGCAATGTAATGCTTGTTCGAGATAGCATCCCCATCGACACGCACCGCGATCCGAAAACTGTCAGCGCTCGCGTTACGGTTCGCAATAATAATTGTGCTAATAACGGTCTCCTTGCCCGACCCCACCGTGTAAATATCCGTCAAAGCCGTCGTCGTCAAATCAACCTGCGCCAAAGAACCATAATTTGTTGCCATCAGTTAGCCTCCCATAAGTAGAAAATTAGTTTCAAAACCGCCGCCACCCGAACCACCCGCAGCAACCCATGCGCTCCCAGAATAAAACTGCAACGCATCCACATCCTTCAAAAACGCATGCTGCCCTTCCTCAGGTGCCGTAATAGCAGCATCCCTCGCAGTAGCATTCGCAAACACCGGAATGCTTTGCGACATCAAAAAAGTGTTTACCTGCTCAGCAGTAAGCACCGCCCCAGCACCAAACGTCCTAAACCCTGCCGGAACAGCCACAAAAAACTCCTATCAAAAACCGAGGTGATTAGTGTCAAGTATACCGAACAGCACGTCATCCAACACAAAGAACGCAAACTCTAGCGACGACAAACGCAACGACACCTGATGCGACATCGGCCCCACCTCATGCGACACACCAATCACCTGCGCAAACCTATCAATCGGCGCACCCACACTATTAGGTGTGAACTTCACCTCAACAACATCACCAATCTCTAACGCCAACACATCGGCAACCTGCCCCGCAGCCAACCCATCCACATCAATAAGCAAAGTTTCAAACCGATACTCAGGCTCACCAAAACGTGCCACAACAAAATCTGCAATGTTTTGCACAACAGAAGCAGAAGCACACAACACCGTAAGCTCCTCCGAAATCACCCCAAACGTTGTCTGCGAACTCACATTCTCCGCCACAGCCGTAGACAACGGTGCAGAAACAGTAACCCGGTTCACCATCAACTCAGTACCATAATTCACCTGCACCTGGTTGTAAGGCACACCCGAACCATCATCCGCAAACACCAACACGTCACCCGTCCGAGGTGTCGCCGAAGTACGCGAACGAAAAACCAAATCACCACCCTTACCCACAAACAGTTGCCCCTGCTCCGACACCTCCACCAACTGCAAATACTCCAACGCATTCTGCCCCTCAAACACGTCAGAACATAAAAACGAATCCCCAACATCGACAAAGCGACGGTCTTCAGGCCACCGCACCGAATCCATATCCAACACACGACTCACCCTCGCCCCACTTAGCTCAGGTGTCGCCGTACCAGAAGCCACCACAGAAGTGCGAGCCAACCGGGTTAAATCATCCACAGCCCTCACCAAAGCAGAAGACCGACCGCCCGGATCATAAGAATAATCCCAATCCTCGACAACCCCCGTGAACTGCACAACCGACCCCGACGTCACACGAATAGCCACCCGAGGGATAGGGTCAATCTCCGTCGCACCAAAAGGATCAAAAAAGCGTGACTCGTTATTCAAAACAACACTCAGTGTTCCTGCAGAGAACCGGTCAAGCTGGCGGTTCTTTCCCCGCCGCACAGACACACTACGCACAAAACGGCTCACATCATAAAAAAACACTCCACCCAAAGGGAACTCTGTGTTGTCCAACACACCCGCAACCGGGTCGTCCAGAATAAAACCGCGCACACGGCCCACCTCGACCGTAGTGTCATGCATTAGACACCCACAAACACACGGCCAGAAGAACGCTCATAAGTTTTAATTGCAGACACAATCTGCTCCCCCAACTGTGCCCCACTCGAACCCATCCCCGCATTCACCGTAATGTTGTACGTCGCACCCATCGACCCCATCCTGTCCAACGGAATAACAGCCTCATCCTGCCCACCCTCACCAATGTTCGCAATAATTCCGCCAGGTCTTGCCTTCACAATCCCACCATCAGCAAGCCTCGGCAAATTTAGTCGCGGCACTGTAGGAATGTTCACCCCAAAATTGAGCGCAGGACTAAACCCTGTAGCAGGAACAGACACACTAATTTTATTCAGCCCACGAATAATGCTGTTTATCCCGTTGATAAAAAAGTTGATGAACGTTTCCCACATGCCGATATACCCGTTGATAGTTGCCTTAAAGAATTTGCCCACCGCCTCCAACACAGTAAAAAACCCATCCTTAAACCCAGACCAAGACACCAACAGAAAGTCTGTGAACGCCCCCCAAATTTTCTGCCCTGTTTCCGTCAACGTAAAGAACGCGACAAGCCCCGCAATAAGGCCAACAATCAAAGTGATAACAAGACCTATCGGGTTAGCCTTAAGCGCAGTGTTGAAAGCGCGCGTTGCAACAGTAGCGACACCCTTAGCCGCAGCGAATCCGAGCGTTGCAAGTTTAGACACACCCAAAACCGTGTTGAACAGTTTGACACCCAAAACGAGGGCACCAATAGCAATCGCCACATTAGCAACCACCACAGCGTTCTCCGTAAGGAAAGCTGTAAAGCCAGCCAACACGGGAAGCAACGCATTGATGATCATCATAAACACTGGCAGCAACTCGATAGCCAACTGAAGCACCGTAGCGGCAATCTGAACCATCACCGGCAGAATAGGAATCAGTTGCGTAATCAAACCCGGGAGGGCAGAAACCAGCTGGGTAATCGTTGGAGTCAAAGCTTTGAACGCAGGGATAAGCGCATCACCAACCTGCTCGATGACAGGCTTCAAATCCTCAACAAGAGTCTCCATCGTTGGCCCCAATTCGGTGCCAATAGCAATACCCACATCGTTCACAAAACTGCCAAGAATCCCTAACTGTGCGCTAAACGTTTGCAACTGCTTACCGGCAACGTCTTCAGCAGTCCCGCCCGCATCTAGCAATGCCTTCTCATACTCACGGATCGCTTCAGAGTTGCCTAGCAACGCCAACGTACCGTTAAGGGTTTCCTCCGTATAGCCCAGCTGTGAAAGTTTTGCCCGCTGCTCCTCCGTAGACAAACCATTAAACGCGGTTTCCATATCGCCGATGATGTCGGCCATGCTGTTGAAGTTTCCTTCAGCATCGAAAACCTCAATACCCATTTCCTTGAACGCGGCAGAGTTTCTTTCCGCACCTTGAGTCATACCGCGAAGGGTTGCGTTGAAAGTTGTTCCAGCCTCCGACCCCTTGATGCCCTGGTCTGCAAACACAGCCAAAACCGCGACACCTTCCTCGGTCGCAATCCCCAGGTTGCGCATCGACGCGGCAGCCTTGTTCGTGAGAGCCTCGGAGAACTGTTCAACAGAGGCGTTCGCTAAAGTGTTCGCCTTAACAAGAATGTCAGACAGTCCGGCCATGTTGGCAAGGTTCTCAGCGGCATCATCAGACGACAAACCCAACGCAGACTGTGCGTCAGTAAGAAGGTCAGTCGCCGTAGCCATATCAAACATGCCCGCCTGCGCAAAGTTTGCCATGGCAGGCAAAGCGGCAATCGAAGCCTCAGCATCCAAACCGGCAGACGCCAAAAAGAAGTACGCTTCCGCAGCCTGCTCAGCACTAAACGTAGTCGTCTTAGCAACCTCACGGGCAGCATCAGACATGTCATTACGCAACACATCCGACACATCACCCATGATCGCAATCGACTTGTTCATTGCAGAATCAAAATCGGCAAACGCCTTCACCGACGCAATACCGATACCAGCCACAACCGCAGTCGCCCCAGCAATCGCCTTACCGATACCGGAAGCAAAACCCTTCAAATCCTTTTCGGCCTGCCGCAAACCTTTAGGGTCAGACCGGTAACTGATAGGTAAAACAATAGGCTTAACCATTAGCTCCCCCTATTCAGTTTCGCAATAAACTTATCGATGGAACCGACAGCTATCACAACAATTCGCGGCATTTGGGTTCTAAAAGACTTGAACACAAACCTTCCGCCCTTACCGTCCAAAGGGTGGCGGCGTTGCAGATTCTCAATCATTGCCCGGCCTGACGGGGTAAAGCCTTTACTACGGGAACCTGCGCGCTCCGTAATAGACAACAAACGTGCAAACGACGCCTCGCCCTTCACGTTGATAAGCGCCAACGCTTTCCCCGGCTTAGACATAGAATTAGTGACAACCTTGCCCGAGACAGTCCCCCACCGTGGAGCCATCCCCGACAACGGTGCCTGCTTAGGAAAATCGCCAACAATGTTCGAAACCACAGGATTCAAGTTGCTACGCAAATCCTTAGCCAACTGTGACTTTAGAGCAGGCTCAACCCTGTTCAGGATTGCGCGCACCTCAGCAAGTTTCTGCGGTGTCAGCTTCATATCAATGTTGACAAAATCTTTACTCATCCGCGAAACTCCAATCAGAACAATTCTACCGCTTACCCGGTTTCCGCTGACTAGCCTGCGACTTCGACACAAGATAACGGTTCATCGTCCACAACATGCGCGAATCCAAACCCATCAACTCCGTAGGGCTCACCCCAGTCTCACAAGAAATAGAAGCGATAAGCCAATGCATCGACTCATCACCAAGCCCAACTATTCTTTTGGGTCAGCCGCCGAAACCATATCCACCAAGTCAAGCCACTTATCAAACTCGAGCGCCGTCACATTAGTGCGTTTCTCAACATGCCATGCAAGAAAAAACAGGTGTGTCATGCGCACGTTCGACTGTAAAGAAGCCATGCTCAAATCGAAGCGTTCCTCGAAAGCCACAATATCTGCAGCCTTCCCGGTCACGTCATGAGTTGTGCCGTCAACGAAAAGAATCTGTAGGTTGAAATTCATAGGTTATGCCGTTCCTCTAGTAACAACTCCCGAAGCCAACGGCCACGAAATGGACAGGGTAGCAAGATCGCCGATCGAGCTCGCCAGCGGGCTATATTCGGTGCAAAGGAACACACCAGAATAGGAAGGGTTAGTCGCTGATACGACGGAACCACGAGGGGAAACCGTCACGGTAGCGTTCGTGCCCAAAAGTGGGAACAGGGTACTGTCCACGCTTGCGGCCCCGAAATCTTGATGCCAGTCAAGCGAAATGCTTGCATCTTTCAACCCTGCAATACGCTGCACAAAGCTATCGCCGAACGCGGTAACCTCCTGCTCGGCAGCGCTAATGTCGAAAGTAACTGCAGCAATGCTTGTGCTGAAATTAGTCCCGTTGATTGTGATGTTGTAATCAGTAGCGACAAACTTTGCCACGTTATTCTCCTTCTTAGTCTGCGAACACAGTGACAGCGAAATCCGCTGACAAATACGTTATATCTCCTATTGTAACGGACTGCACGTTACTCATCTCAGTAACCCTTACGTCATACGCGCTACCCGCCAAAGTTTTATCTGACTCCACCGCAGCCTTCACCGAACGGTCGCCAGTACTAATCAAAGCGT
>Ga0306871_1000282_pt1 | contig 20328 bp, 20 predicted proteins | sample AntRauMeHopE1497_FD_190447 | JGI IMG/M metagenome (GOLD analysis project Ga0306871, IMG submission 190447) | Saline lake microbial communities from Rauer Islands, Antarctica - Metagenome Hop E1 #497 (v2) (version 2) | ecosystem: Environmental > Aquatic > Non-marine Saline and Alkaline > Saline ... | reverse complement strand
ACCGGAATAGCGGCGTTCGGTCGGTCAATCTCAAGACCCCACGGAAGGTCAGTGGGCAGGCCGAAAAGCTCTTGATTGAACCAGTTGCCGAAACGGCCGAACGCCTGCGCCAGCAACAGGCCGGGCACCAGGGCGTCGGCAAACGACCAGAAACGCACACCCGTCGCACGGCAGCCGAGCCACACGCCGACCGCGCCACCGATGAGGGCTCCGAAGATGGCGAGACCGCCCTCCCAGATGTACAGAGTGCGCAGCAGATTCGCACCCTCGAAAAAGTAGTCGTTGGGGTGGGTGAGCACGTGATAAATCCGGCCACCGATGATGCCAAAAGGTACGGCGAAGAGTGCCACGTCGAGCGTGATCCACGGCTCGGCGCCGCGTGCCGTCAGGCGGTAATTTGTGAGCAGAACAGCGGCCACGATTCCGGCCAGAATGCACAGTGCATAGGCGTAAATGTTGATATCGAGGGCGAACCAGCCCAACCCCAGGTCACGCAGCCACTGACCGAGATTGAAGACCTGCCATTCCGCGGCGGGGCTCGGGATGCTCAGGGGCGCAATCACAGTGGCAGAACCTTTCTCAGGGGGTCGCTATCAGCTTAGCGGCGGGCCCCAGCGGCGAGTTCGCTGGCAACTTTCGCCACCTCGGCGAGCCCGCCCTGCTCAAGGGCGGCCACCAGGCGAGAGCCGACGATCGCGCCATCGGCGTAGCTGAGCACGTCAGCCACCTGTTCGGCGGTGGAAATACCCAAACCCACGCAAGCGCTTGTCGACCCGGCCTCCCGCAACCGACTGACGACGCTGCGGGCCGCTTGATCGACGTCATCGCGGGCTCCGGTGATGCCCATCGTCGACACTGCGTACACGAAGCCGCGGCTCGAATCGACCGCCTGTTTCATTCGCGCATCGCTTGACGACGGCGCGGCCAGAAACACGCGGTCGAGGTCGTGGGCGTTAGCGGCTTTCATCCACTCGGCTGCTTCGTCGGGGATGAGGTCGGGGGTGATCAAGCCTGCTCCCCCAGCGTTTTGCAGATCGGTGGCGAAGCGCTCCACGCCGTACTGCACGACAGGGTTCCAGTACGACATGACCAAGACCGGAGCGTCAACTCGCGCGCGAATGCGCTCGACGGCTTCGAAGCCGTGCCGCAGTCGAAAGCCGTTGCGCAGTGCGGTCTGAGTAGCACGCTGAATGGTCAGCCCATCCATCACTGGGTCGCTGTACGGCAGGCCCAGCTCGATAACGTCGACACCGTTATCGACGAGTGCAACCGCCGCGTCGATGCTCGCGTCAAGGCTCGGGAAACCGACGGGTAGATACCCGATGAGTGCACCCGCAGAGTCGTTGTTCCGCGCGCGGATGGTGGCTTCGACGGTACTCACGAGGTGGGTTCCGCGGTGGGCTCCGAGGCGACATCGAGCAGGCCAAAGTAGCGGGCCGCGGTTTCCATGTCTTTGTCGCCACGGCCGCTCAGCGACACCAGCACGATGCCATCTGGGCCTAGCTCGCGGCCAAGCTCGAGAGCACCGTGCAGGGCATGCGCGGTCTCGATGGCCGGGATGATGCCCTCGGTGCGGCTGAGTAGGCGCAGGGCATCCATGGCTTGAGCATCGGTGACCGCGCGATACTCCGCGCGACCGATGGTGGAAAGCCAGGCGTGCTCCGGACCCACACCGGGGTAATCCATGCCCGCCGAAATGGAGTGCGAATCCATGGTCTGACCGTCTTCGTCTTGCAGCATGAGGCTGCGAGCACCGTGCAACACACCAGGCCGCCCCTTAGAGATGGTGGCGGCGTGAAAAAGCGTCTCGACGCCATCACCCGCGGCTTCGTTGCCAATGAGGCGGACATTCTCGTCATCGAGAAACGCGTGGAAAATTCCCATCGCATTGCTTCCGCCACCGACGCAGGCGACGACGGCATCAGGCAACCGGCCCGTGAGCGCTAAAACTTGCTCGCGCGCCTCGATGCCGATGACCGAGTGAAAGTCGCGCACCATGGTCGGAAAAGGGTGTGGCCCGGCGACCGTGCCGAGCATGTAGTGGGTGGTGTCAACGTTGGCTACCCAGTCACGCAGGGCCTCATTGATGGCGTCCTTCAGCGTCCGTGAGCCGACGGTGACCGGTATCACTGTGGCGCCGAGCAGCTTCATGCGCGCGACGTTCAGTGCCTGCCGTTCGGTGTCGACTTCGCCCATGTAGACGACGCATTCCAGGCCGAACAGCGCCGCAGCCGTAGCACTGGCAACCCCGTGTTGACCGGCTCCGGTTTCGGCGATGATGCGCTTTTTTCCGAGCCGCTTGGCGATGAGCGCCTGGCCGAGCACGTTGTTGATTTTGTGGCTGCCGGTGTGATTGAGGTCTTCACGCTTGAGGATGATGCGCGCCCCGCCGGCGTGCTGCGCAAACCGCGGCGCCTCCGAGATGAGCGAGGGGCGCCCCGTGTAGCTGCGGTGTAGTTCGGCAAGCTCAGCGGCGAAATCAGGATCAGCTTTCGCGGCCTGGTAGGCGGCGTCGAGCTCGTCGAGCGCTGCAATCAACGACTCGGGTACGAAGCGTCCGCCGAACTCACCAAAATAGGGGCCGACCTGTTCGCGCAGATTCATGAGACCGCCAAAAATTCTTTCAGGGCGGCGACTGGGTCGCCCCCGGTGACCAGGGCTTCACCGACTAGTACAACGTCGGCTCCAGACTGACGGTAGTGCTCGACGTCTGCGACAACGCTGACCGCCGACTCGGCGATGCGCACGGTGCCGTCAGGAATCATCGGTGCGAGCCGACCGAAAAGGTCACGATCGAGCTCGAAAGTACTCAGGTTGCGCGCGTTGACGCCGATCACGCTGGCGCCCAGGTCAACGGCTCGCCGCACCTCATCAGCGTCATGTGTCTCGACGAGGGGGGTCATACCAAGCTCAAGAATCAATGAGTGCAGCGATCGCAGTGTGAGGTCATCAAGGGCTGCGACGATCAGCAGAACAAGGTCTGCCCCCGCGGCACGGGCCTCAAGCACCTGGTACGGCTCGGCGATGAAGTCTTTGCGCAACACAGGAATGGAGACAGCGGCGCGCACTGCGTCGAGGTCGGCCATGGTGCCCCCGAACCGGCGTTCTTCCGTCAGCACGCTGATCGCCGACGCGCCGCCTTCGGCGTACTGCTGCGCGAGCAATGCCGGGTCCGGAATGGCGGCCAGAAGCCCCCGTGATGGGCTTGCGCGCTTGACTTCAGCGATGACCTTGACGGTGTTGCCGCGCTGCAGCGCAGAGAGCGCATCGAGCGCGGGAACCGCGGCCAATGCCTCTGCTTCAACCTGGGCGAGCGAGCGGGTTAGCCGCCGCTGCGCGGCATCTTCGATCGCGCCGGCAACCAGCACAGCCAGCCCGTTCACTCCGTCAGCCCCGTTCATTCCGTTCATGCCAGCTAATCCGGTGAATCCGGCATGTGCCTCGGGCATTTAGGAGTGCGCCTTGGGTTGGTAGCGCGGGCCTTTCACGCCGTAACCGGCTTTGGCCATCACGCCTCCAACAATCCATCCCCCGACAACCACGGCAACACTCGCCCAAACGATGACGGGGAAGTCGAAGAAAAAAGCGACCGTTCCCACGGTGACGCCAACGAGCATGATGATTACTGCCGTCCATGCTGCCGTCGAATGGCCGTGTCCGGGCTCGTGATACTCGTTCATCGACACTCCTGTGTGGGTCGGTGGGGTAGGTTTCAAGTCTATCGCGCCGTCGGGTCGGTACCGTCGCTCAGCGCGTCCCACGCCTGAAGCCGGTCGGGTGTGCTTGAGCCTTCGACGGGTGTGTCGTGAGTCTTATCGAACCGACTCGTGCGACGCGGCCACCGGGTAGCCGTCACCGCGATTCCGACGCCAATTGCAGCCGCAGCGATGCCGGCAATCAGGCCCAGGCTGGGCCACAGGGTTACCGACACCTGGTCGACAAGCGCAACGACAGCAGCAATGCCGTCCACTCCGGTGGCTTCAGTGATACGCGACGCGGCGGCCCGCACGGGATCACCCAGTGCGAAAGCCGAAGTGACCGCGATTCCCACTCCGAGGAGGGCCTGCACAACGCCGAGGAGAACTCGAAAGAACACCCCCACCAGCGAGAGCGCTCCGACCATGGCCAGGGCCGCGAAAGCGAACGGGGGGATGCTGGGCGCGGCGACATCGCCAGTGGCAACAATCTGTCGCCCATCGTTGAGATCGACAATCACCCAGGCCTGCGACCACGCCAACAGTGCCAGCGCCGCTGCCGCCAGGGGCAGGATGAGAGCCAGCACGCGCACCCGCCGTGAGCCGTTTGCCGTCATCGTGTCACCGGGGTCAGCGCGTTGGCGATGGCAACTGCGCGAAGGGGGGCGGCTGCCTTGGCAAGCGTTTCGCGATACTCAGCATCAGGAACCGAATCGGCGACCACTCCCGCCCCCGCCTGTACCCGCGCGACTCCGTCAGCCAGGTAGGCGGTACGAATAGCGATGGCGAGGTCAAGGTCACCCGAGAAGCTGAAGTAACCGACCACTCCCCCGTACACTCCGCGTCGCGCTGGCTCCAGCTCGTCGATGATTTGCAGGGCTCGAGGCTTTGGTGCGCCACTCAGGGTTCCTGCGGGGAACGTCGCGCGAAACACGTCAATGGGGGTGACGTCGTCACGAAGCTCTCCTTCAACCGTCGACACCAGATGCATGATGTGGCTGAAGCGTTCCACCTGCATGAACTCGGTGACCTCGACGGTTCCCGCTCGGCACACCTTGGAAACATCGTTTCGGCCCAGATCGACCAGCATGAGATGCTCGGCCTGTTCTTTACGATCGGCCAACAACTCATCAGCGAGAGCAACATCGCGTTCAGGAGTGCTACCGCGCGGCCGAGACCCCGCGATCGGATGAGTGTGCACGCGGCCATCGGTGACTTTGACCAGTGCCTCAGGAGACGAACCGACAATGGCGTAGGGATGCCCATCGGCAGTTTCGAGCGTGAGGGCATACATGTACGGCGAGGGGTTCAGAGCGCGCAAGACGCGGTAAACGTCGAGCGGGCTCGCTGTGAGCTCGTGGTCGAAACGCTGAGCGATAACCACCTGAAATACGTCGCCGTCTCGCACGAACTCTTGAGATCGCGCCACTGCGCCGAGAAAATCTTCGGGTGTGGACCGCGAGCGCGCTAGTGGCGCAGTGTCGAGGTCAATGTGGGCGATGCCCGGCTCAGCAGGTTGGGCAAGGGCCAGTTCGAGGGCATCCAGCCGCAACTGAGCGTCTACCCACAGCGCTTCCCCGACCGCACTGTCGCCCGCACTGTTGACCACGCCATCAACCGCGCCATCAGCGGGGCTCTGGGTGAGACCATCAGCGAGTACGTTCACGATCAGAGACACGGTGCCCTGACGGTGATCCATCACGATGAGCTCGCTGACAAAAGCCATTGCCATTTCGGGGCACGGAAAATCGAGGGGGGGCGCATCGGGTAGGTTCTCGAGCTGCCGAACGGCATCCCACCCGATAAAGCCCACAAGGCCGCCGGTGAGCGGTGGATCATCGGGGTATTCCGGTGTTTGCCAGCGGGCGTACAGGGCGTCAAGCGCGCCCAGCGTCGTTGAGGGTAGAGCGGCACCGAAGGCACGTTCAGCGTCGATACTGCCGGGTAGCCAGATCGGAGAACCGTCGTGCTCGGTGAGAACGCCGAAGGCGTGCACCCCAATAAACGAGTATCGCGACCAGATTCCGCCCTGCTCGGCTGACTCGAGAAGAAAACTGCCGGCGCGACCCTCGGCCAGTGAACGGTACAGGCCAACGGGGGTGAGCGCGTCGGCGAAGAGGGTACGCATGACCGGAACGACGAGCCCCTCACGCACCCGCTGCGAGAAAATGTCACGGGTCGTGCTGATCATTCGGGCTCTCCCGTCGTTGGCGCCAAGGCATCACCGTCGAAGCAGGTGTACGTGCCGGTATGGCAGGCAACTCCGACCTGCTCCACTAGCACCAGAAGGGTATCGCCGTCACAATCGAGAGCGGCTGAACGCACATATTGGGCGTGGCCGCTGGTGTCACCCTTGCGCCAGAACTGCTGCCGAGAGCGGCTCCAAAACGTGACGCGACCCTCGGTAAGCGTGCGGCGCAGTGCTTCGGCGTTCATGTACCCGACCATGAGCACGGCAAGAGAATCGTGCTGCTGGATGACCGCCGGAATCAAGCCCTGACCGTCAAAATGCACACGGTCGAGAATGGCGTTCACCTCGGTTGTTCTGGATACGCCTGCGCTTGATTCGTCGGGCTGGTTCACGTCACTCACCGCACGATCACACCCTCGGTGCGAAGCGCCTCTTTGACCTGGCCCACGGTGAGCTGCGCACTGTGAAACACACTGGCCGCAAGCAGTGCGTGGGCACCGGCAGCGACGGCGGGAGCAAAATGTTCCAGCGCTCCCGCGCCGCCAGAGGCGATGACGGGCACGGTCGAAACGGCCGCAACGGCGGTGATGAGTTCGTGGTCGAACCCTGCTTTGGTGCCGTCAGCGTCAATGGAGTTGAGCAGCAGCTCACCGGCACCACGCTGAACCGCTTCGCGCGCCCAGTCAACGGCGTCACGGTCGGTGTGCTGGCGCCCGCCGTGGGTGGTCACGACGAAACCGCTGGGCGCTGTGGCGTCGCGCGCGACATCGAGTGACAGTACGCACACTTGTGCTCCGAACCGCGCGGCAATCTCGTCGATGAGCTGAGGGCGTTGTAACGCAGCGCTGTTCACGCCGATCTTGTCTGCACCGTGTGCGAGCAGGCGCGCCACGTCGTCTACTGATCGCACGCCCCCACCCACTGTGAGCGGAATAAACACGTTTTCAGCCGTGGCCTGAACCAACTCAAACATGGTGTTTCGGTTTTCAACGGTCGCGGTGACGTCGAGAAACGTAATCTCATCTGCGCCCTGCTCGTAATAGGTGTGGGCTCGCTCGACCGGGTCGCCCGCATCTTGAAGGTTGAGAAAATTTACCCCTTTGACGACTCGGCCGTCAGCAACGTCAAGACAGGGAATGACCCGCACCGAGACGGTCATTAGATGCGTGCAGCGTGAATGGTGCTGACCAGAATTGCGCGCGCGCCGATGTCGTAGAGAGCATCCATCACCTGGTTGGTTTCATCGCGTGGCACCATCGCGCGCACAGCCACCCACGAGCTGTCGGCGAGTGGCGACACCGTGGGTGATTCCAGGCCGGGCGTGACGGCCTGCGCCTGTGCAAGAAGCTCACGCGGCAAGTCGTAGTCGACGAGCACGTACTGGCGAGCAACCAGCACGCCCTGCAGTCGCCGTTGCAGTGTGGCGATGCCCTCCCGCTGAGGTTGCGCGGAAATGAGGACGGCGGTGGATTCGAGAATGACGGGCCCCACGATCTGCAAACCCTGCGCCCGAAGGGTTGAGCCGGTCTCGACGACGTCGGCAATAGCGTCAGCGACACCGAGTCGGGTAGACACTTCCACGGCTCCGTCGAGTCTGACAATGTCGGCTGACACTCCGTGCTGGGCAAGAAAGTCGCCGACCAGCCGCGGATAACTGGTCGCAATGCGCAAACCTTGCAGATCGGCCAGCGTCGTGACAAGTCCGGGAGGTGCCGCGAATCGAAAAGTCGACTCACCGAAGTCAAGGGGCTGAATCTCGATCGCAGCTGACCCCGAATCGAGCAACAGGTCGCGCCCGGTAATGCCCACGTCGAGGGCGCCCGAGCCGACGTAGGTGGCGATGTCGCGGGGTCGCAGATAAAAGAATTCCACTCCGTTGCGTGGGTCAGACACGGTCAACGCCCGCGGGTCTCGGCGGCCTGCGTAACCGGCCTCGACAAGCATGTCAACAGCGGTCTCGGAGAGCGATCCCTTATTGGGTACCGCGATTCTCAGCATGGCGTGGTCTCTTCGTGGTGGGTCTCACCCGAGCGTTGCGACGCGGGTGGAGTGTCGGATGCGGGAGGGCGAGGAGGAGAGCCCCGTGCTACAGGTGTTTGTAGACGTCGTTGAGGGTGAGGCCTTTGGCGATCAAGAGGACCTGCAGGTGGTACAGAAGCTGTGAGACTTCTTCGGCCGTTGATTCGTCGCTTTCGTACTCAGCGGCCATCCACACTTCGGCGGCCTCTTCGACAATCTTCTTGCCAATGGCATGAATGCCCGCGTCGATCTGCGTGACAGTTGCTGACCCTTCGGGCCGCAACCGCGCCTTCTCGGTCAACTCTTCAAACAGAGCATCGAAAGTTTTCACCGGTCAAGGCTAGCGGCCCCCCGCCGGGAACGCGCTCGGGCTAGGAGACGCCGAGCAGATCGATGACGAACACGAGGGCTTTACCCGAGAGGCGATGCCCGCCACCGGCGGGTCCGTATGCGAGGTGCGGCGGGCACACCAACTGGCGTCGGCCGCCGACCTTCATACCCGGAATTCCCTGCTGCCAGCCGGCAATGAGGCTACCCAGTGGGAAGTTGATCGATGATCCGCGGTTCCACGAGGCGTCGAACTCTTCACCGGTCTCGAATTCCACTCCGACGTAGTGCACGTCAACCGTGGCGCCGGCGGTGGCCTCAGCGCCGGTACCGACGACAAGGTCAGTGACGACGAGGTCAGCAGGCGCGGGGCCCTCAAAAAATTCAATTTCAGGCTTGGTGTTCTGGCTCATACGACCATCCAACCAGACGACAGGGTGGCGTCGATGCCACGACTAGCCCTCGTGCGAGTGCGCTTGGGCGGCTGCGCGCAATTCGGCGATCGCATTTTCGACACTGTCCAGGCCATAGACGGCCGAACCGGCGACAAAAGTGTCAGCGCCCGCCTCGGCTGCAATACCGATCGTGTCGAGGGTGATGCCGCCATCAACCTGAAGCCAGACGTCGAGGCCCAGTGTGGTCACAGCCGCGCGGAGGGTGCGCAACTTCGGCATGGTGTCGGCCATGAACGATTGACCGCCGAAGCCCGGCTCAACGGTCATCACTAAAATCTGATCGAACTCGGGCAGTAGGTCAAGAAAAGGCTCGATCGGCGTTCCCGGTTTCACAGCAAGACCCGCGCGGCTGCCGCGCGCTCGCAGTGCTCGCGCTGTGGCGACGACATCGTGCGCTGCTTCCGCGTGAAAGGTCACCGAAAACACTCCCAGCTCTGCGTACACCGGTGCCCAGCGGTCGGCGTCGCTGATCATGAGGTGCACGTCGAGGGGAATGGGCGCAATGGCGTGAAGCCGTTCGACCATCTGAGGCCCAAACGTCAGGTTTGGTACGAAGTGGTTATCCATCACGTCAACGTGCACCAGATCAGCGCTCGAGATTCGTTCGACATCGCGCTGCAGGTTGACAAAGTCGGCCGACAGGATGCTCGGATTGATGCGCACGGTCACGTGCCCAGCGTAGCGAGCCGTCGGTACTCAGCGTCGCGTGAGCAACTGGATGAACATCGCATCAGTGCCGTGGCGGTGTGGCCACAGTTGCGCGGCACCGTGCGCGACATCCCCGAGGTCAAGGGGCGTGCGGGTGATGGCCGAGAGCGTTTCACGCGCATCAAGCGGTGAGACGTGGTCGGGCATCTCGGCAAGCAGGGCTTCCACGATGGCAGTCGTTTCTTCCGGATGCGGTGAGCAGGTGACGTAGGCAAGCACGCCGCCCGGCGCGAGGGCCACGACTGCACTGCGCAGCAGCTCGCCCTGCAGCGTGGTGAGAGCTTTGAGGTCGTGTTCACTCTTGCGCCATCGAGCTTCTGGTCGCCGACGCAGGGCTCCGAGGCCAGTGCAGGGCGCATCTAGCAAAATTCGATCGTAGCTACCCGGTTCGAGTTCACCCACCAGCCGCCCATCAGTGACGCGCACCTCGACAGTGGGGTCAACGGCGTGCAAAGCCGCCCGAACAAGCTTCGCGCGCGCCGGAAAAATCTCGTTGGCCACCAGAACCGCGCCGCCCCGCAGTGCTTCTGCCGCGAGAAGAGCTGCTTTGCCGCCGGGTCCGGCACACAGATCTAGCCAGCGCTCGCCCGGCACGGTGGGGCGGTACCGCGAGAGTGCGAGGGCTGCTAACTGTGAGCCCTCGTCTTGCACTCGTGCGCGGCCCGCGGCGACAAGCGGATGCGCCCCAGGGTCTCCTGCCGCCGACAACACGGCCGTGGGCGCAAAACGCGAAGGATCGCCGAGCTCTGTCGGTTCGGCTAGCCCGGGAAGAGCGACCAGCATCACGCGTGGAGCCGCATTGTCGGCCGCCAAGAGGTCAGGCAGTTCAGAAGCCCGATCTTCGCTCTGCAGGGCTGAACGCAGTGCGTGCACCACCCATGCGGGGTGCGCAAATTCGATGGCAAGCCGCTCATCGGCATCTGCCACGCTGTCGAGTAGGCGTGCCGTCCACGCGGGTTCATCCCGTTCTGACACTCGACGCAGAACAGCATTCACGAATCCGGTCACGCGGCTTGCGCCCACCCAGCGGGTCAGAGCGACCGTTTCCGAGACCGCGGCGTGCGTGGCAGTTGCCATTCCCAACAGTTGGTGTGCGCCGAGGCGAAGAATGTCGAGGGCGATCGGATCAATGGCGGCGAGGTCGCGACCGGCGGCAAGAACGATAACCCGGTCGTAGAAGCCACGACGTCGCAGCGTGCCATACGTGAGCTCTGTGGCGAAGGCGGCATCTTGAGTTCCCAGGCGCGCCCGACGCAGTCGAGTGGGCAGCAACAGATTTGCGTAGGCGTCATCGGCGGATACGGCGTGAATGACGTCGAGAGCAACCTGCCGCGGTGTGCTCGCAGGCCGGCTCACGAGAACTCCGGTGCGTGGCCGCTGGGCCAGCCGCGCGCCCACTCGCTGGCTGCCATCGCCTGTTTTCCGGCGGGTTGTACGCGCACGAGCTCCAGCGGGTAGCTGCCGGTGCCGACGAACACTGCTCCGCCATCGCGCCGCAGTACGCCGGGGGCAAGTGGGGTCACATCGCGGGCGAGCAGTGAGTGCAGAACTTTGATCGCGGAGCCATTCCAGTGCGTAAAAGCCCCCGGTTCGGGTGTGACGCCCCGCGCCTGAGCATGCACGGTCTCGGCGGGTTCTGACCAGCGCAACGCTGCGTCGTTGCGCTCAAGCTTTGGCGCGCTACTCGCAGGCCCCACCTGGGGTTGAGCCACGGCAGTGCCTGCCGCGAGGGCAGTGATCACCTCCGCCACCAGCAGGGCGCCCGAGTGGCTCAGTTCATCGAGCACCTCACCCGCGGTGCTCTGCTCACCCAGGGGGGTCGTCAGGTGGGCGTACCAGTCACCCTCGTCGAGTCCTTCGGTGAGTTGAAACACGGTGGCGCCGGTGTGGGCGTCGCCGGCCATGATGGCGTGCTGCACGGGAGCGGCTCCTCGCCAGCGGGGCAACAGTGAAAAATGAAGGTTGATCCACCCGAGGCGCGGCCAGGTGAGCAGGGGCGCTCGAACGAGTGCGCCGTAGGCAACGATGACTCCCAGATCGACGCTGAGCGGCAATAATTCGGCCTCGAGTTCGCTCAAGCGACGGGCCTCCATTACGGACAAGCCGAGACGGTGGGCTTCGACTGCGACCGGTGTTGCGGTGAGCGTACGTTTGCGGCCCTGGGGTGTGGCAGGGCGCGTAATCACCCGAACAATGTGATGCGAGCTCGCTGCAAGAGCCGTCAGGGTCGGAACAGCCGCTGCAGGACTGCCGGCAACAACGAGACGCAGATCAGGCATGGGTCCATTCAACCGGATGCTGGGGCATCAGATGATCACTCCCCCACCGCAGACCCGTCAACAACTGACCCGTCAACAACTGACCCGTCAACCACTGAGGTCGTCGAAGGGTTCAGCGTCATCGAAGCGCACGCGCAGTGCGGGCACTCGTCGCCGCGGTGGTGCGCCGGGCGGGCGCAAGCTTGGCGCCATTGTGCCGCGCACGATTTCAGCCTTGAGGTGGGCGGCAACGTCGGCACCGCGCGCATAATCGAGGCGCACAATGGCTCGCACGCGCCCCTCAGCCAGTTCGATGGGACCCAATACGTCGACGCCGGGCAGGTTATCGACGGTATTCACAGCCCGTTGGACTGCGTCAGGGGTTCCCGCCAGTGCGGCCACTCGAACGGCGGGCGGAAACCGCAGCAGACGGCGATCGGCCAGTTCTGTTTCGGCGAGTCGTTCGGGGTGCCCGGTGGCGAGGGCTGTTGCGACTGCGCCGCCGACCCCCACCAACAGCACCGGTGCGTCAGCTGCGGCCAGGGCGGCGGCGTTGCACCACCAGCGCACGCAATCTTCGACGACGCGCAGACTCTCACGCGCGAGCATGCCTTCACCGTCAAGAAGCAACACTGCTCGGTACCCGCCAGCTACCAGTGGCTCTGCGCCTCGGGTGGCAACGACAAGGGTGCGCCCTGGGGGAACAGTCTGGAGGGGTGTTGCGCCATCGGAAACCACGACGCGAGCCCCCGGAAAGGCCCGCCCGAGCTCATCGGCGGTGCGCTCAGACCCGCGCCCCACGGTGCGCCACCGTTCGCCTGCGCACCGCCCGCACGACCACGAGACTGCGAGGCTGCCGCACCAGCGGCACGACGCGGCGCCGCCGGCACGGGTGACCCCGAGGGGGCCTTGGCAGCCCGTACAGCGCGCTGTTTCGCCACAGTCAACGCAGGCGACGCGCGGGGCGTAACCGGGTCGCGCAACCTGCACCAGTACGGGTCCGCGGGCAAGAGCGTCTGACACGGTGCGCCAGGCGGTCGAGGGGATTCGTGCTCGAGCCGCCGCATCCGGCGAAGTTTGCTGCACCGTGGGCGTCACCCGTCTGCGCCAGCGGCCAATTGGCACAATCGACTGCAGCCAGCCCAGCTCGAGGAGCCGTTGCACATCGGTGCTGCGGGCGTGGGCGGCGAACACCAGCGCGCAGCCGGCCTCCTCCTGACGCAGCAGTGCCAGATCGCGACCGTGAATACCCGGTGCATGGGGTTCAGCGTGCAGCGCATCGCCGTCATCCCACATTGCGACCAACCCCAGCATCGGCGCCGGAGCAAGCAGCGCTGAGCGATTGCCGATCACGACCACTGGCCGATGCTCGAGCGTACGGAGAAAAGCGCGGTAGCGATCTGCAGCGGGCTGGGTCGCGTCGACTCGGGCAATGTCGTGCGCGGGCACCGAGAGCGCCAGAGCGGCGGCGAGATGATCGAGGTCTCGATAATCGGGAACACTCACGATCGCGCTGCGCCCGGTGGCGAGGGTTGCCGTAGCCAGCTCCGCCAGCGTGCGCATCGCGGCAGGCACCCAGACACCCGATGACAGTTCGACCGGGCTCGGAATCGCCGTCACGGCAGCCCGTCGAGTGCGGGGCTCGGCTGCAAGAGTCTCGATCTGGTCGACATCGTTGTGCCACAGGGGTGCAAACACGTCACTGGCATACCCGGTGATGGCGGGAAAGCTGGGCCGGTCAGCGTCGCGTGCCTGCGCCTCAGCGACAGATTCAGCGCGCCGCGCAAGCCACAGTTTTTCGACACGCACCTGGCGCGGGGGTACGGCTAGACGCACGAGATCGCTCGCCATGCCCGCCGCACGATCAGCTGCCCGCCGGATGACCCGCCACACCTCGCCGTCAAGCACGGGTGCAATCGAGATGACCTCGTCGATGTCGCTCAGTGCGCCTTCGAAGTCACGGTCATCAGCGATCTCGACGATAAAACCCTTCGCTTGCCGGCCAGCTGAGCGCAGCGGAACCAGCACGCGAACGCCCGGCAACGCTTGGTCACGCCAACGGTCGGGTACGCGGTAATCGAAGAGCCGATCGAGTTGCGGCAGGGGTGAGTCGAGAAGCACCCGGGCAATGGATGCTGGCGACACGGCTAGAGCCCCGCCTCCGCACGCAGCGCGTCAACGCGGTCCAGGCGCTCCCAGGTGAAGTCGGGCAGGTCGCGACCAAAGTGGCCGTACGTGCTGGTCGCAGAGTAGATCGGGCGAAGGAGATCGAGATCGCGAATGATGGCGCCGGGCCGAAGATCGAACACCGCCCGAATCGCGTCGATGATGCGCTGCTCATCAACGTGGGCAGTGCCAAAAGTTTCGACGTACAAACCCACCGGTGCCGCCGCTCCGATCGCATACGCGACCTGCACTTCAACCCGATCAGCGAGCCCGGCCGCGACAGCGTTTTTGGCCACCCAGCGCATGGCATACGCCGCTGAGCGGTCGACTTTGGAGGGGTCTTTGCCACTGAAGGCGCCGCCACCGTGCCGCGCGGCCCCGCCGTAGGTGTCGACGATGATCTTGCGTCCGGTGAGCCCGGCGTCACCCTGAGGCCCACCAATCTCGAACCGCCCCGTCGGATTGATCAGCACGCGGGGCGAGTGTGGGTCGAAGCCTGCAGCCTGAAGCACCGGCTCGATGACGGCGCGCCGCACCTCGTCACGAAGTTGAGCGGTTGACACTGAGGGCAGATGCTGCGTCGACAGCACCACTGTCTCAACCGTGCGGGGAACAGCGCCCTCGTAGCCGATCGTGACCTGCGTTTTACCATCGGGCGCCAGGTAGTCGAGCACACCCGTCTTGCGCACCTCGGCGAGCCGCTCGGCCAGGCGGTGAGCAAGCCAAATTGGCAGGGGCATGAGCTGCGTGGTTTCTGTGGTGGCGTAGCCGAACATGATGCCCTGATCACCCGCGCCCTGCACATCGCCGGAATCAGTGCTGGCGCCCTCTCGCGATTCGAACGCCGCATCAACGCCCTGAGCGATGTCGGGTGACTGTTCGCCGATCGACACTGACACCCCACACGAACGACCGTCGAACCACACGTCGCTGGAGGTGTAGCCGATCTTGGTGATGCACGCGCGAACGATTCCGGGAATGTCGACGTAACCGCTCGTCGTCACCTCACCGGCAACGTGCACAAGGCCGGTGGTGACGAGAGTTTCAACGGCGACCCGACTGTGCGGGTCAACAGCCAGCAGAGCGTCGAGAATGCTGTCAGAAATCTGGTCGCACAGCTTGTCGGGGTGCCCTTCGGTCACCGATTCAGAGGTGAACAGGCGCAGTTCAGTCATGACGAAGGGATTCCCGTTCTGGTGTGGTGAAGGTGCAGTGCTGCTGGCTGTCAGTGTTATTGGCTGGCAGTGTGACGGACGACGATGTCGAGAATACGGTGCGCGACCGCTGCTTTGTCTCCGTCGGCGGTCATGACGAGGGCGCCAGTGCCGTCGAGCACTGTGACGGAGTTGTGGGACGCCTCGAAACCCACGCCCTCACCGACCTCGTTGACTGCAATCAGGTCGACGCCTTTCCGTCGAGCCTTTTCTGCACCCAGGGCGTTGCGCACCGCGGGATCAGACTCGGTTTCTGCGGCGAATCCGATGATCATCTGACCCGGTCGACGATGGGCAGCAAGCCCGGCGAGAACGTCGGGCGTGGCTTCTAGTTCGAGAGTGAGCGTGTTTCCTGATCCGTCTTTCTTAATCTTGGTGTCTGATGCCGTGACGGGTCGAAAGTCTGCAACAGCGGCAGCCATGATGATGACGTCGGCGTTGACTGCGCCCTCGATCATGGCGTGTTCAAGTTCTGCGGCAGTGCGCACCCGAACCACTGTGGCGTTGTTGGGAGCCGCGACCTCAAGATGCGCGGCAACCAGGGTTACGTGGGCGCCGCGCGCGAGTGCTGCTTCGGCCAGAGCGGTGCCCTGCCGACCGCTTGAGCGGTTGCCGAGATATCGCACGGGGTCAAGAGGCTCTCGGGTGCCGCCCGCAGAGATGAGAAAGCGTCGGCCGGTCAAGTCGTGCGGAGTTAGCAGAGCTAGTGCACGCGTGGCAATGATCTCGGGTTCTGACATGCGGCCGGCACCAACATCGTCGCCGGTCAGGCGGCCCGACTCTGGACCCACAACGGTGACGCCGCGCGCGCGCAGTGTGGCAATGTTGGCAACCGTCGCAGGGTGCTGCCACATTTCGGTGTGCATGGCCGGTGCGATAACCAACGGTGCCTGGCTTGCCAGCACGGTCGTGCCGAGCAGGTCATAAGCGAGCCCCGCAGCGAGCGAGGCGATCGTCTGTGCGGTGGCCGGAGCGATCACGATGAGATCAGCGCGCTGGCCGAGCGCCACGTGGCGCACCTCGGCAACACCCTCATAGAGATCGGTGTGAACCGGGTTTCGGCTGATCGCTTCGAGCGTGGGCCGCCCGACAAAGCGCAGGGCTCCCTCCGTGGCCACGATGTGCACGTCATGACCACAGAGAACAAAAGCCCGGGCTACCGCGACGGCTTTATACGCTGCTATGCCGCCCGTGATCCCCACCACGATCGTGAGGTGGTGCGGAAGATCAGCGGCCACAGCGTTCACAGCCACAGCGGTCATGCGAATCGAACCTTAGTCAGCGAGACGCGTGATGGTGAGCTTGTCTTCGTTGATCTCGTGCAGAGCGACCGACAGCGGCTTGTCATCAACGGTGGAATCAACCAGCGGCCCGACGTTGTCGAAGAGGCTGCCCTCGTGCAGGTCAGCGTAGTAATCGTTGATCTGACGGGCACGCTTGGAGGCGAAGATCACCAGCTGGTACTTCGAATCGACCTTTGACAGCAGTTCGTCAATGGGGGGCTCGATGATTCCCGAATTCTTGTCAGCCATGAGTGTCTCGCTCTCGTTCTACCCGCGCGCGCGGCGTAGGGTTCGCTATCGCACCGAGCCGGCACGGCCGGACGGCCGCGCTGCGCCACTGGGCACTGTGAGTAAGTCTACGACCTCTTGGGCTGCGCGGCGCACATCGTCATTCACAATCAGCACATCGAATTCGTCTTGGGCTGCCAATTCGACACGCGCGGTGTCGAGTCGGCGCGCTTGCTCCTCGTGCCCCTCAGTGCCGCGCCCGACCAATCGCCGCACCAGCTCCTCCCAGCTCGGTGGAAGCAAAAACACCAGCACGGCGTCAGGCATGGTCGCGCGAACGCGACGTGCGCCCTGCAGATCAATTTCGAGCAACACGCTTCTTCCCGAACGCAGGGCCTTCTCAACCGGCGGGCGCGGGGTACCGTATCGCGAGGCGTTGTGCACGAGCGCCCACTCGAGTAACTCGCCGCGCGCGATCATCGCATCAAAGGCGTCATCGTCGACGAAGTAGTAGTGCTCGCCATCGCGCTCTCCGGGCCTCGGTGGGCGCGTGGTGGCCGAAACGCTGAGCAGGACATCCGCATGATTCTCGCGAATGAAGCTCGACACGGTTCCTTTACCCACGGCCGTTGGCCCCGCCAGCACGACCAGACGGCCGCGATCACCCGGCCCTCCACGACCTTCACGTGCCAAAAGCCAGTTGTGCAGTCTGACTTTTTGGGCCCGACCCAAGCCTCCCACCCTTTTGACCGGTGAAATGTTGAGAGACTCGAGCACGCTGCTCACCCGTTGAGGTCCGAGACCTTGCAGTGCTCCGAGCAGTTCGGTGACGCGCAGGCCGGCCTCAACACTTGATGAATCACGGAAGGCCGTGTCGGCAACATCACGCGCGCTCCGCTGCCCGACCCGCACAGCCTCTTTCACTGCTGCCCGGTGGCGACGGGCTGCCACAGCTGCTTGTGATGCTGCAGCTCGGTCGACCTCGGGCATGGGCGGCGGGATGGGCGTGGGAGTGTTCACGCGCGAAGCTCTGCCGTGTGCGCATCGAGTGCCGCGGCAAGACCCTCTGGGCCAGCGCTCAGCACGCTGCGGCTCGCCGTCGGAATGACCGACTCCGCGGCCACGCCGTACACGCTGCCAAGATCGCGAAGGTGCGAACCCTGGTGACCGAAACCGGGGCCCAGCACAGGGGTGTGCTGGAGCAGCACGGGGTCGATGCCGCTCGCGGTGAGATCCTGGGTGGCTCCAATAACTACTCCGATGGACCCCCAGCTTCGTGCGCCGGCATTGCGAACGGCAACGTCGTATGCGAGCTGGCCGGCAACGGTTCGGCCGCTCAAGCACACTGCCTGTTGCACCTCTTTGCCTTCAACATTCGAGGTGGCGGTGAGCACGAAGACGCCCTTACCGTGCTGCAAAGCCAGCTCGATCACAGGATCGAGTGAACCCAAACCCTGGTAAGCCACGGCGGTCATCGCGTCAGCTTCGAGGGGCGAGCCCGGCGACAACCACGCTTCGCCGTAGGCCTCGGCCGTCGAGCCGATGTCGCCACGCTTGCCATCGGCGATCACGAGTAATCCTGCATCACGGGCCACCCGAATAACTTCTTCCAGCACGGCGTAGCCTGCAGAACCAAACCGCTCAAAAAACGCCACCTGCGGCTTGACGATTCCCACCCGATCGTGAGCCACATCAATCGTGTGCAGGGCCAGCGACAGGGCTCCCTGCGGGTCATCGTTCAAACCCCACTGGGCGAGAAGGGAAGGGTGCGGATCGATGCCGAGACAGAGTCGCCCGTGCGTGCCAACAACAGCACCCAGTCGGTCACCGAAAGAGTTCATCGGCGACCAGCCCGGGCCACGGCATAATCTTGCAGGCTCGTCACTGACACCGGCTCGGCCGCGGTCTCCAGCGACGCCACGGCGGCCCCGACCGTCGCAATCGTCGTGAATAGTGGTTTGTCAGCCGCGACCGTCGCCGTGCGAATCTCTAGGCCGTCGGCGCGCGCGGAGCGGCCCGAGGGGGTGTTGATTACGATGTCGACCTCACCCGCATTGATCAGGTCGACGATTGACGGCTCACCGTCGTTGACACCACTGTGCTTGCGCACAACGCGGGCAGCGATGCCGTGGCGGGCGAGCACCTCATTGGTGCCCTCTGTCGCCCACAGTTCGAAGCCCAGCTGACGTAACCGCAGCGCGGGCAAAACCACGGCGCGCTTATCGCGATCGGCAACAGAGACAAACACCACTCCGGTACGGGGTAGTCCGCCGTAGGCGGCATCCTGACTCTTGGCGAAGGCCCGCGGAAAATCGCGGTCGATGCCCATTACCTCGCCGGTGGAGCGCATTTCAGGGCCGAGCACAGAGTCAACAATGACCCCCTCGCGGGTGCGAAAGCGTTTGAACGGCAAGACTGCCTCTTTCACCGCCACTGGCGAGTCGAGCGGCACGACTGATCCGTCGCGGGCAGGCAACAGCCCAGTGTCGACGAGCGAGCGAATGCTGCGCCCCGTCATGATCAATGCCGCCGCCTTAGCCAGCGGGATGCCCAGCGCCTTGGAGACAAACGGCACGGTGCGTGAGGCGCGTGGGTTCGCCTCCAGGACGTACAACACCCCGGCACCGATCGCGAATTGCACATTGAGAAGCCCGCGCACCCCGATTCCGGCGGCAATGCCGAGTGTGGCATCGCGAACGCGGTCGATGACGCCGCGCCCCAGCGTCACCGGGGGCAGGGTGCAAGCAGAGTCGCCAGAGTGCACTCCGGCCTCTTCGATGTGTTCCATGATGCCGCCGATGTACAACTCAGTGCCGTCGTACAGTGCGTCGACATCGATTTCGACGGCATCATCGAGAAAGCGATCAACCAAAAGAGGCTGGTCGGGGCCGATAATTGCCTGGTCTGCGACGCGGTCGAAATAGTCACTCAAGCTGTCGCTGTCGTAGACGATTTCCATACCCCGACCACCGAGCACAAAGCTGGGCCGTACCAGCACCGGGTAGCCAATCTGCTCGGCAATGGTGACAGCGCTTGCCGCATCAGTCGCCACACCGTTGCGAGGTGCCGTGAGCTGCGCCGCATCGAGGATGCGGGAAAACGCGCCGCGCTCTTCGGCCAGGTCTATCGCCGCGGGGGTGGTGCCCAAAATGGTGACACCCGCCTGCTCGAGCCCGTGAGCAAGGCCCAGCGCGGTCTGCCCGCCCAGCTGCACGATCACCCCGACTAGTTCACCGCTCGCCGACTCGGCCTGAATCACTTCGAGAACATCTTCGAGGGTGAGTGGCTCGAAGTAGAGGCGGTCGCTGGTGTCGTAGTCGGTCGAGACGGTCTCGGGGTTGCAATTGATCATGATTGTCTCGAACCCGGCATCGCGCAGTGCAAAGCTGGCGTGCACGCAGCTGTAGTCGAACTCGATGCCCTGCCCGATACGGTTCGGGCCTGAGCCCAGAATGACAACTTTTCGACCCGCACTGGGTGCGACTTCGGTCTCAGCGTCGTAGCTGGAGTAGTGGTACGGGGTCAGTGCCGGAAACTCGCCCGCGCAGGTGTCAACCGTTTTGAACACTGGGCGCAGATTCCATGACCAGCGTTGGGCGCGCACGTCAGTCTCATCCAGCCCTCGCAGCTGCCCGATCTGGTGATCGCTGAATCCGTGGTTTTTCGCGTGACGGACAAGCTCGACTGTCAGCTCAGCAGATGCGGCAATCTCATCGGCGACCTCGTTGATCAGCACAATCTGATCGAGAAACCACGGGTCGATGGCCGTAGCGGCAAACAGTTC
>Ga0306871_1000280_pt1 | contig 20376 bp, 17 predicted proteins | sample AntRauMeHopE1497_FD_190447 | JGI IMG/M metagenome (GOLD analysis project Ga0306871, IMG submission 190447) | Saline lake microbial communities from Rauer Islands, Antarctica - Metagenome Hop E1 #497 (v2) (version 2) | ecosystem: Environmental > Aquatic > Non-marine Saline and Alkaline > Saline ... | reverse complement strand
GGCATCGCCAAAATCATAGAAAAAGTAACCTTTCATAATTGTGTCCAGATCTATAAGGCATAGCCCTTTCCCCGTTTGTTTGGAAAACAGGATATTGTTCAATTTGGTGTCGTTATGGCAAACGCGCGGTTTTAGCCTGTCTAAATCTATATTGTGTAAGGTGCCGAGTGTGCTTTTTGCAAAGGATATGGCATCTTTGGCGATTTCCAATTTTAAGGCATCGGCCGAAGCCAATGCATCTTTAAACTGTTGCTCCCGCAAAGGTAGGTAGTGAAAACGCGGAATAGTATCGGTGTATTCCAATGGGTCCTGATTTTCTAAGAGGAGGTGGAACTTTCCGATAACGCGACCCGCCTCAAAGGCAATTTCTTCTTCTCCCGTGGTATTATAGGTGGTGCTGTCCGCAATAAAACTCATTAAGCGCCAATAGCCCGAAGTGGCCTTGGTAAAATAAGCCCCGTCGGTAGTTTCTAATAGTTTGATTTCGGAATAATCAGTTGCGGTCAGTGCTTCTAAAGCACCGGAAACATTGTGCATTAATCCGCTTACGTTTGGAAAAACGGTGTGGTTGATGCGTTGGAGAATGTACAAAGGCTTTTCCTCATTGCAAACCAAAAACGTATCGTTTATCAAGCCGATATTAAGGGGCTGACAGCTGAATGCTTGCTTTTCTATCACAAAACACCCCAGAAGTTCTTGAAGTTGTTCGGGGGTATGTATGTTGTTTATTGGTTCCATAAAGGGGAAACGTACTGGCCTTGGTTCGTTTTATTTTGTAGACTTTCCATGGCCTTTTCTTTGTCGCTGGCATAGGTTACGCCAAACCAATCGCCACCGGATGGAATACATTTTACGGCTATTTCCTTCGCCTGTAACATTTCTTGAATCATAAAAGGCAAGTACAATTCGCTGTTGGCTATGCGGTCTGCATCGTTCAGGAATATCCTGAATTCAGATTCTATCTTATCAAAGATAGAAGGTCTGCATACCCAGAAATTCATACTTGCCTGTTCGTCTCCCATAAACTCCAATCCCGTATTTTCATCCAGTACGCTATTTTCCTTTTGCACAAGTTTTAATCGTTCCTGTACGGATACCAAGTCGTCGCCCTTTACCTCGCAAACCCCTCTGGAAACAGACCCGTGTTCGGATAAAGTGTCTTTTAAGGTATAGCCAAGTAAGGAATAGGCGTTATCGTTGGACTTTAAGAAATCGGCTGCTTTTTTATAGGCCGCCTGTCCATAAAAATCATCGGCATTGATGACAACAAAAGCACCATTGATTACGTTTCTTGCGGTCCAAACGGCGTGAGCCGTGCCCCAGGGTTTTTTGCGTTCTCCGGTAAAGGTTAGCCCTTCAGGTAAGTCTGTTAGCTCTTGCGCCAACACGTGTAATTTAATCTGCTTAGGCAGTCTTGCGCTTAGGTATTCCTTTAAATCCGAAACATTCTCCGCTTTGGTAATGACCACGATCTGTTCAAAGTCATTTTTGATGGCGTCATAAATAGCGAATTCCATCAGAAATTCCCCTTTGGGGCCAAGTTCGTCAAATTGTTTGAGTTTTCCGTATCTACTGCCGCTTCCGGCAGCCATTAAAAGTAATGTCATGGTTCTAGTATTTAGGGTGCAAAAGTAAGGATTGTGGTTAAAAGTAAAGCGTAATTAGGTATATGCTTATTAAAAAGCTTGATATCCGAGCTTACCGGAGTGCTATCTTTAGGAATGTTATCTTGTTTTCAAAAGCCCATTAAAACGATACTTTTAGTTAAAGACGCAACTTCATCAAAAATGCGGTAGCAGGTCTATCTGAGTCTCGCTTTGGAAAAAGAAAGAGATAAAAACCCGAGTTTTTATTTGGCAGGGGTAAACCGTAAATGTTGGTGCTATCGGGGTAGGCTTAAGAGACATAGATCGCTTACAGACCCTTAGGTCTAGGCCGTCTGTTTGGTTTCGTTGCCCGCCCCGTGGTTGGCCAGTATGACAATTGTCATGTTTTCTGACCTACTTAGGTTTTACTTTTGTGTCAAATCCTAATGTAGATGTACAGCCTTATTCAAAAATATAATGTTCCCGGCCCTAGATATACCAGTTATCCCACAGTGCCCTATTGGGACATTGACTCTTTTTCAGGTAAAAAGTGGGAGGCTTCCGTAAAAAAAAGCTTTTCGGAATCCAATAGTACCGAAGGTATAAGTCTGTACATTCATTTGCCCTATTGTGAAAGTATGTGTACCTTTTGTGGCTGCCACAAAAGAATCACAAAACGGCACGAGGTAGAGCAGCCGTACATAGCATCGGTATTAAAGGAATGGGAACTGTATGTGGCACTTTTTTCGGAACGACCCAGTATAAAAGAGTTGCATTTGGGTGGTGGTACGCCGACCTTTTTTAGTCCGGAGAATCTAAAAATACTTATCGACGGGATTTTTGAAAAAGCTACAAAGGCGGACAATTACGAGTTTAGTTTTGAAGGTCACCCTAATAATACCACCAAGGAACATTTGCAGACCTTGTACGATGTAGGTTTTAGAAGAGTAAGTTACGGCGTACAGGATTATAACGAAAAAGTGCAAAAGGCCATCCATAGGATTCAGCCTTTTGAAAATGTAAAACGGGTTACGGAGTGGGCACGTGAAATTGGCTACACGTCCATAGGGCACGATATTATTTTTGGATTGCCCCACCAGACCATGCATCACGTTATTGAAACCATCAACAAGACCAAGTCCTTGGTTCCGGACAGATTGGCCTTTTATAGTTATGCCCATGTGCCGTGGATGAAAGGAAACGGGCAACGCGGCTACAAGGATTCTGATTTGCCGGCTGCCGATGAAAAAAGGGAACAGTACGAAACAGGGAAAACCTTACTCGGTCAGCTTGGATATCAGGAAATAGGGATGGACCATTTCGCCTTGGAAACCGATGAATTGTACACTTCTGCACAAGAAGGGCGCTTACATCGCAATTTTATGGGGTATACAGCTTCCAAGACACAATTGATGATAGGTTTGGGCGCATCCAGTATCAGCGATAGCTGGTATGGCTTTGCCCAAAATATAAAAAGTTTGGAGGAATATCGGCGGCTTGTGGAGAACAACGAGATACCTGTGTTTAAAGGGCACATGCTTTCTTCCGAGGATGAAGTGATCCGTAAGCATATCCTAAACCTGATGTGCGGTATGGAGACGTCCTGGTTTAACGGGCAGATGTTGTTTGCCGATTTGCCACTTGTGCTGGAACGATTGGATAAAATGAGACAGGACGGGCTTATTGAAATCAATACACGTCAACTAAAGGTTAGGCCGGAAGGGAGGCCCTTTGTACGAAATGTATGCATGGCGTTCGATTTAAGATTGCACGATAAAGTCCCCGATACAAGATTGTTCTCTATGACCGTTTAATGTTTATAAACCTTTAAAAATACCGATATGGAAAATATTGTAGTACCTATTGATTTTTCTAGTCAATCCGAATATGCGTTCAAAGTGGCCGCATCCATTGCCAAAAAGCACAAGGCTACGGTGCATGCCTTGCATATGTTGGAATTGAACGAGGCTTTAATTTCTTCCAACGATGGGGCTCAAATGGAGCATACCGTGTTTTTGATGCGGCTTGCCGAAAAGCGTTTAAAGGAATTTTTGGACAAGCCTTATTTAAAGGGCGTAAAAATAGTTCCGATAATAAAACATTTTAAGGTTTTTAGCGAAATCAGTGCCGTAGCCAAGGCGCAAAATGCCGATCTTATTGTTATGGGCAGTAATGGCAGCGAAGGTCTTAAGGAGATTTTTGTGGGTTCCAACACGCAAAAAGTAGTGCGGCATTCGGATATTCCCGTACTGGTCATCAAGGAAGACATTGATGATTTTAACCCAAGGCAAATGGTGTTCGCATGTGATCTGAAAGAGGATAATATACATGCCTTTCAACGCGCCAAATACATTGCGGAGGTGTTTTCTGCAGAACTTAGGTTGGTCTATGTAAATACCCCTGGCGATGCGTTTTTGAGTACTGCGGAGATACAGGAAAAGATTGTGTCCTTCTGCGATACCGTTGGTTTCGATTTTCTTGTTGCTGTCTATAACGACTATTCCGTAGAAACGGGGGTGCTTAATTTTGGCGCCGAGAGCAAGGCGGATATTATCGGCATACCTACACACGGCCGTAAAGGGATCTCCCATTTCTTTTTGGGCAGTATTGGCGAAGATCTTGCCAACCACTCCACATTGCCAGTCGTAACTTTTAAGATTTAAATCCTACTTTTAGAAGTTGTAAGCTATCAACAGTATAGGCTTCATTCTTCATTTTTATTGAATAAGTACTTCAGCAGGACATAAACCCATATTACCGTTATTTTGTTTTGATATTTTGGTCAATTAATGTAGCGGTAATTTTTTGCAATCCGGTAAGTTATTAGATGGGACAGGGTATTTTCCAAATTTGTTTTAGTCCTTCCTGAATTATTTATGTAATCGGTTATTGAGGTGGGAATTGACTTTTTTGAGGTATCTTTTTGGTCTTAGCTTTTAGGGTAAAAAGTCACTGTTATTTTAAATACTTGCACCAGCTCAAAAAGGGCTTGATCAGGAATACCGGTACACTGTAATTGTACATACATTGCTCCCAAAACTGTGACGTACTGGGTAAAATTTGTATCGAGATAGTATTTTTCTTGCCACTTTCACGTTCCTATTTTTGCTCTATTTTTTTAATGATTATTTATGATTTCATAAGTAGTTTATCGATTTCAAGGATGTAATTTTGCAGATTGATAAAATCACAAATTTGATCTTAGACTTAATAATTGCTATGCTTTGGAGCCTTTCTCCTTTTGGGGAGGCGAAGGTGGGTATCCCGTACGGAATTCTGAACGGAGTGAATATTTATTTGGTATTTGTGGCCTGTTTTTTAGCCAATACAATGGTTTTTCCAATCATGTTATTTTTCCTTACAAAAATCAATAAGTACCTTTTAAAATGGCATTACTATAAGAAATCAGCCATTTACGTCGCTCGGAAAGCCAAAGTGGGATCCGGGGATAAAATAAAGAAATATGGATTTCTAGGACTGGTTTTTTTTGTGATGCTTCCCATACCTGGCACGGGAGTTTACGCTGGGAGCATAGCCAGTTACCTTTTTAAGATCGAGCGCAAAAGGGCCTTTGCGGCAAATACCATTGGTATTTTCTTTTCCTCGGTCATAGTTTGGGTTACTACGGTGTTGGCCATGAAGGGGGCTGCCTAGCCGCCGCCCGTGCTGCGCTAGAAACACAATCCGTTGCTATATGAACGAATAGCCTTATCGGTTTCTATGCTCATATATCTTCATAAACAACATGGTACTCATTTTTTGGGCCCTGTTTTTCGCTATCCAAGCGACATCTCCCGTAAAATGGTCGTCTATGGTCTCAAACCACAGGTTTAGCCATAGTCCAAAGTGTTCCGAGGTGATGCTGTGGTTCATCTTTTCGTCCACCTCTTGGTGGGCGGTTACGGGATTTCCGTGGTAGGTGCGTTTTAAGAAAAGTTGGGTTTCCCAGAAATCGGTCAACAATTCTAGGTGCTTTTCCCAGTCCGTAATGCTATTGTTGAATATAGGCCCCAAAACTTCGTCTTTTCTGATTTTTGCATAAAAAGTACGTACCAATACAGATACATCCGTTCTATCCTTGATCAAGGTGGTGTTTTCTTCCATAGATTAATTATTCGGTTATTTGTTTTGGATACTAATTTCGATTTACGTTTTTCTTTTGTGGATTTAAGGCGCTATCTTGTTGCTTTCGCTTTCTAAAATGAGCTTAAAAACTACCTACTTACTCCGTGAAGGGCAGGGCGCAATGCGATTGGCACAAGGCTCTTTTTTTTAAGCATCAAAATGGCTACAAGAGCAATAGTTTGATTGGATTACGGAATGCTTTCGCCCACCAGCGTCTCCAGCATAAACTTGTGCAGGATTTCCATTTGGGGCTTTCCTTTGCTTTTTCCCATTCTGCCAAAAATATAAAGACCGATCCAAGTAAACCCCAGCAGCACCATAAGCCACACTTGAAGCATGTACCCCTTGTCCAAGCTCGCATTTACATAGCCCCATATTCCTAGGGCAATGAACACGATGGCTACGCCAAAATGGAGAAACATAAAAAAGGTCCACAGGGTAGGATTGGGGCCATAGAGGCCGTATAGCTTGGAATTTTTGTCGTCCACCTCGTTGATTTCCAATTGCAATTGTGGTGTCCAGAAATTAGTTTCCTTTTTTTCGAATTTAATGAAAAGGTGGTCGTCCATACGTTTGACGAGAATAGGGGATTTTTCGGCCTTTTCAAAAGCTTCCAATAAAGGCTCCTTTTTCCCAGTTAGTTTCAGTTGGAACCTAGGTCGGAGAACAATATCATTTGGAAGTATTTGCATAAGCTAGTTCATGGATGACATTCTATTTGTGACGATACCAGTTCTATAACCGGTTTTGGCGAGACATAAGGAATGCCAAGACCGAGACCTCTGAGTATAAAAAGCAGTCCCATAACGATAACGAACACGGGAATTAATTTTTGGATGCGTTTTTTTGCCCCGCTTTTCAGGAAGCCGCTAAAATATACGGCGGTGGTCATTAATGGTACAGTACCTAGACCAAATAAAATCATGTACAAACTACCCTTGGCCACATCGCCCATAGCAATGGCAGCGAACAATGCCATATACACCAAGCCACAAGGAAGAAATCCGTTTAGAATACCAATGGTCAAAAAGGTGTCCGCCGTTTTCTTTTTTAGTTCCCGCCCCAATCTGCTCTTTACTTTGGATATGATTTTATAAACAGGTTTGGAAAAATTGTATTTGGCAAACGTCCTAGCAGGAATCAGTACCAGTAGTATCATCAAGGCACCTATGGCAATAGATAGGTTTTGCTGCATCCCAAAGACGTAGAGTCCCTTTCCCAAAAGTCCGAATACAAGCCCTATTACACCATAGGACATTAGTCTTCCCACATGGTAGAGCGTTATTTGCCCCGCCTTTTTTATCGGATTTTGCCTGTCTACCGGAAGCATAAATGCAATGGGGCCGCACATGCCAACGCAGTGCAGACTTCCCATAAATCCCAATAAGAGTGCCGATAGTAACATTGTTATTCGTCTTTGCGAGCAGAGCGAAGCAATCTGTCAATTGGTGCAACGAATTCAAAAGATTGCTTCGTGCCTCGCAATGACATATTGATACTGATCTTCATCGCTATTTTCAATACGTTATACTTTCTTTTTGTAAATAATCCTGTCCGTCATAGGACCAGGTTATTTTAATGTCCCAGCGACCATCCAACAAACGTTTGTCAGGTATGAGCAAATTTGCGTTGGATAAACTTATAGGTAAGTTAAAATCCAATTGAATGTTAGATGGTCTGTATAGGGACACTGTTCCCAGTGCTTTTTTGAAGTCGATATTTTCAGGGAAATGCAGAACGAGTCCTTCCGCTGTTTTCTCAAGTGTTATTTTTTCATGTTTATTGGCATTTATTTCAGCATTTATTTCCGTTTGATGGTTCAATGCCTCCTTGTAATAGTCTTCCGTCACCAAATCGTGACTGGCCTTGTGGTCCATGTTCATTTTTACTACAAAAAATAGTATGAAGCTGATGAATCCTATAAATGCAAGTACTATTCCCGTTCCCCAATTGATTTTCATATTAAGTGTCTTTATTTTCATTTCTAGTTCATTCCGTTGCTTGTGCTGTCCCGATACTTCGGAGGTTTCAGTAAAGGCAGGAATCTGTTTATCATTTTCTTCATAGATCGCAGTTTGGCAATCTGTTTGTTTATCACATCAATTCAACAGTTTGCCGCGGCGCAAAAATACTCTTCGCAAAGACGCTCTATTGAACTTTGCTATTTTCTTCATATTGCGGGCATAGTGCAGCAATATGTTTATTTTGGTTCATGTTTTCAATGCTACCATGGTAAAAACCTCCCTTTCCGATACCTGTAGGAACTACGGGAATGAGCTTTTTTATTCTTTTACTTAGTACTAAGTACTTAATACTAATTACTACCGTCTACCCACTAATTATAACTCCTAGGCGCCAAAAATGCCGTTAACGTGGTTTCAATCAATTTATCGCCACTATAAACACCTATTTTCACCTTTTCCTTATCACTTTTAACTGCAGCCTGATGTATTTCTATAAAAAGGGTGCCTTCAGCTAAGCCTTGGGCAGGAACAATAAAATCTTCCTTGCGCACCATTTTTATTTCTCCGTCGTGAGATAAGAGTTTAAAGCTCACATCCGCAACCGTATCCGTGGTCTTGTTGAGCAATTTAAAGGTGTAGACATTGCTTATGATATCGCCTTCCTTGTGTTCATATAGCTGTCCGGGTAATCTTAGGACGTTCGCTTCCAAATCGTTTCTAAGAAACAACATACCTATGAGTATCCCTGTTAGGATGAATAAAACAGAAGTGTATCCTTTTAGGCGTGGTGTAAATTTAAATTTCTCCTTTTTGGTTATTTCATCTTCGCTTGCATAGCGTATCAATCCTTTGGGGAGATTTACTTTTTCCATGATGTCGTCGCACTCATCTATACATGCCGTACAGTTTACGCATTCCAACTGTGTTCCGTTTCTAATGTCTATACCCGTGGGACAAACATTTACACATTGGAAGCAGTCGATACAATCTCCATGTCCCAAGGCTTCCCTATCTTCGTTCTTACGCCATTTTTTTCTACCGTTTTCCGCCTCGCCCCTTTTATGGTCGTAGGCGACTATAATAGATTTATTGTCCAAAAGCACCCCTTGCATCCTACCGTAGGGGCAAGCAATAATGCACACCTGTTCCCTAAACCATGCGAACACCCAAAAGAATACAGCCGTAAAAATTAAAAGCGAGATAAGGGTGCTCAAATGTGCCAATGGCCCGTCTGTTATATAGGCTATGAGCTTGTCACTACCTATTAGATAGGCTAGAAATACGTTGGCTATTAGAAAGGAAATAATAAAAAATATAAACCACTTGGTTGCTCTTTTTCTAATTTTTTCACTATCCCAAGGTTGTCTGTCCAGTTTTATTTGTGCGCCTCTATCGCCGTCTATCCAATACTCGATCCTACGAAATACCATTTCCATGAATATGGTCTGTGGACAAATCCATCCGCAAAAAATACGACCAAAGGCCACGGTAAAGAGTGCAATGAAAATAACACCGATAATCATCGAGATTACGAAAAGATGAAAATCCTGTGGCCAGAACGGAAAACCAAAAATATTGAAACGGCGTTCGAGCACATTGAACATTAAAAACTGATTCCCATTGATTTTTACAAAAGGTGCGGCGATTAAAAATGCCAATAAAAAGTAGCTGACATATTTACGGTAGTCATACCACTTTCCACTGGGTTTTTTAGGAAAAACCCATGCACGTTTTCCATCTTCACTGATGGTACCTATAGTGTCCCTGAAATTATCTTGATCCTGTGACATTGAATAAACCTTTTTTTCATTCCCGCGAATACCGGAATCTTTTTCTATGCGCTTGATGAATCTGTTTCTATAAACCTACTTGGCGCTATGCAGGCGGGCGTTTCGACTTTTTACTTTAATAACCACCTGCCCTCCGATAACTATCGGGAAGTGTAGAACTATTCCCCCTTTGGGGGCTAGGGGGCTTTTATTCTATAACCGTCCCTCCTTCGTCTATGGTTTCTTTAAACTCCAAGGTTTCGACTTCCACTTCTATATTAACCGAATCCACGGCGGGAGCATCGGTTTTCATGTGCGGGTCTATCCAAATATCGCCCTCCGCTACTTTCGGATTGGCTGCCGTCATGCCCTGAAAGGCAAGTACGTAACTAGAAACCTGTGCCATTTCCAAAGGTTTTAAACTTTGTTTCCAAGCTACCATTCCTTTACCGTCCCTACCACCTTCGGAGATGGTATTGAAGACGTTTTTGATGCCGCCACCTAAAATCCAGTTGGCATCGGTAAGGTTAGGGCCAATACCTCCACCGCCATCGGCCATGTGACAGGCTACACAGCTGGCTTCAAATATGGCTTTACCGGCACTGACGTCGGATGCACCGGTCAAGAGTTCCACCGTATTCACATCTACCATATCTTTGGCGGTTTTCCTGTATTCCTCAATTTCGGCTTGGGCTATGGAAAGCTCCGTTAGGTATTCGGTATCTTGGTCATAGTCTCCAAAAACGTGGAACCGGGCCATATAGACCACGCCGAATATGATGGTAGCGTAAAACATATACACCCACCAAGGCGGTAGTTTGTTGTCCAGTTCGCGTATACCGTCGTAGTTGTGGTCCAAGATGATTTCGGTTTCCGCTTCCATAGGTTTGGATCCCAAAAGTTTGTTGTATAGCTCTTTGCCCCATGTCCATTCCCATCTTTTTGCAGTAGAGGCCATGTAGCGCTCTTTTCCTTCTTCCGATAGGGTCTGGAACATTACGTTTTCAATAGAGGCCAGTATGACTTCTATACCAATTAGTAAAAGAAGTACAAATACCAGGAATAGTGCCGCTATCGGATAGGCCATGAACGCAGGTTGGTCGCCGGAGTCTATAAAGTACTCCATCAATCCGAAGACAGTAAAAAAGAGAAGTGGAATCCGTATCCACCAAGGAGACATATTTTTCATCAGTATATATTTTAATGGTTTTAGTTGTCTGATAGGTTTGCTATCAACACCTTATTCAATGGCATAAGATGTTGCAGTTCATTTTATAACTCACTATTTGGTTCATCATTATTTTCCAACGGAATTTCGCTCATTTCTTTTATGTGTTCCTTTGATGCGGTAAACACCCAAGCAAAAAGCCCTACGAAAAAGATGAAGAAAATTAAGAGTGATATTATGGGATAGGTGGCTATCCCATCTATACTTTCCATATATCCTTTTACAAATTTTAGCATGATATTTCAGATTTTAGAGGCAAGAATCAAGAGACAAGACAATAAACGCTTAGCTTTTAGTCTTGGCTCTTGGGTCTAAGACTCTTGGTTCTTATTTTCTATTTATTATCAGAAATCAGTTCGTCTGTTTCCTTTATTTTAATGTCGGTTCCCAGGCGTTGTAGGTAGGCGATCATGGATACGATTTCCCTATCCCGCATTTCTATGAACTCGGTCTCGTTTTCGGCGGCATATTTTTTAGACGCTTCGTAGCTACTGGCAAAGTCGGGATCAGCATACAGGTTCTTCTCGATCTTGGTCGCCTGGGCATCCATAAGGGCATCTGCGTTGGCTATCTCCTCCTCGGTGTACGGTACTCCTAGGGTAACCATAGCTTTCATCTTTGTCTGTATGTTACTACGATCGTGTTCGTCATTTATCAACCAGGAATAGGATGGCATAATAGATCCCGATGAGGTACTTTGCGGATCGTACATATGGTTAAAGTGCCAGTTGTCCGAATACTTTCCACCAACCCGTAACAGATCTGGACCGGTACGCTTACTTCCCCATAGGAAAGGATGGTCGTATACAAATTCTCCCGCTTTGGCATACTCGCCATAACGCTCCACTTCACTACGGAACGGCCGCACCATTTGTGAGTGGCAGCCTACGCAACCTTCACGTATATAGAGATCCCTTCCTTCCAATTCCAAAGGAGTATAAGGTTTTACACTTGTTATGGTAGGAATGTTGGATTTTACCAAAATAGTAGGAACAATTTGTATGATACCACCAATTAGGATGGCTACCGTAGCTAAGATCGTAAGTTGAATTGGTTTACGCTCCAACCAGGTATGAAATGTTTCGCCAGAAGTTCTTTTGCTGGAAACCCGTGTCAGCGCAGCTGCTTCGGCAAGTTCGTCCTCTACTTTTTGTCCACTTCTAATGGTTACGACAACGTTGTACACCATAACCAGTGCGCCAATGATATACATACTACCCCCTATGGCCCGCATCCAGTACATGGGCATAATTTCATTAACGGTCTCCAAGAAGTTACCGTAGACCAAGGTACCGTCCGGGTTAAAGTCTTTCCACATTAGGGCTTGCGTAAATCCGGCAACATACATAGGTAGCGCGTAAAGGATGATACCCAAAGTACCTATCCAGAAGTGGAAGTTGGCCAAGCCGGTAGACGCTAGTTTTGTCTTGAACATTTTTGGTACCAGCCAATAGATCATACCAAAGGTTAGGAAGCCGTTCCAGGCCAAGGCACCAACGTGCACGTGGGCAATGATCCAATCGCTAAAGTGTGCAATGGCATTTACGTTCTTTAGGGAAAGTAACGGGCCTTCAAAGGTGGCCATACCGTATCCGGTAATGGCAACCACCATAAATTTTAGAACCGGATCGGTCCGCACCTTGTCCCAGGCACCGCGTAGGGTCAGCAGACCATTGATCATACCGCCCCAAGAGGGAGCGATCAGCATTATGGAGAAGGCAACACCTAGATTCTGCGCCCAATCTGGTAAAGCAGTATACAACAAGTGGTGTGGTCCTGCCCAGATATAGATAAAGATTAATGACCAGAAGTGAACGATAGAAAGTTTATAGGAATATACAGGTCTGTTGGCCGCTTTAGGTACAAAATAGTACATAAGACCTAGAAACGGAGTAGTTAAAAAGAAGGCTACCGCATTGTGACCGTACCACCATTGCACTAAGGCATCTTGGACACCGGCGTATACAGAGTAACTTTTTAAGGCGGCAACGGGAATCGCAAGACTATTAAAGATATGGAGCACGGCGACCGTTACAAAAGTGGCTACATAAAACCAGATGGCCACATATAAATGGCGCTGTCTTCTTTTGATCATGGTACCGATCAAGTTTACACCAAAAGCAACCCATACCAAGGCGATAGCGATATCTATAGGCCATTCCAATTCGGCGTATTCCTTAGAGGTCGTGTACCCTAACGGCAAGGTTATAGCTGCCGCAACAATGATCAATTGCCAGCCCCAGAAATTGAAATTACTAAGGAAGTCGCTAAACATACGGGCTTTAAGTAGCCGTTGTGTAGAATAATAGACACCGGCAAAAATAGCGTTGCCCACAAATGCGAAAATGACGGCATTGGTGTGCAAGGGCCTTAAACGCCCAAAACTTAACCAGGATATACCATCGGTTAGGTTGGGAAACATAAACATAAATGCCAGCAAAAGGCCGACGGACATTCCTACGATTCCCCATAGCATAGTGGCGTAGATAAACTTTTTTACGACCTTGTTGTCGTAATAAAACTGTTGTACTTCCATAGTTGATTAGTTGTTATGTTCTTTTTCTTTCTCCAATTCCTGTGGGTGTTCGCCAACTTTTGGTTTTACCAGCTCGTCCTCAAAGAGCATACGCACAGATGGCGTATACGAATCATCGTACTGACCACTCCTTACCGATACAATAAAGGCTATGAAAAATAGGATAGCTACCGCTATACTTATCGCTAATAAAATATAAATGACACTCATACCTATCTGAATTCTGGCGTAAAACTAATAGGATGCACAATGAATAAATATGACATTTATCAGGTTTACGGATTATTTTAATTTTCTTCCTATAAGATTGGTCATAAGCGTGGTAAAGCCCACCACGCTAATAGAGCTTAGGGGCATTAGTATGGCCGCAATTACCGGTTCCAATTGTCCTGTTACCGCAAAATAGAGTCCCACAACATTATAGGCCAAGGACAGTGCAAAACTTAGTTTAATGATCTTTATCGCTTTTTGTGATGCTAGGATATACGGGTATAGTTCCGTAAATTTTGAAGCGTCCAGTATGCCATCACAGGCCGGAGAAAACACGTTAATGTTCTCTGAAATCGCAATGCCTACTTCGGCTTGTGCCAAGGCGCCTGCATCATTAAGGCCATCGCCGACCATCATTATTTTTTTCCCTTGCTCCTGAAGCTCTTTGACAAAGCTTAGTTTGTCCTTGGGTTTTTGGTTAAAATATAAAGGTGTGAGTTTTGGGAGAAGATTTGCCAAACGCGATTTTTCCCCCTCGTTGTCGCCGGACAAAATGGCCAAGTTCAAGGTTTCTCCCATCACTTTAAATACCTCCGAAACGCCTTCCCTATATTGGTTGTGGAAGATGTACTTTCCTTTATAATCGTTATTGTTGGCAATGTGTACGGCCGTGTCCAAGGAATCTTTATGTTCCGGATTCCCTACAAAATCTGCCGAGCCTATCTTTATGTGGTCCGATCCCTTACTGGCTTCCAGTCCTTTTCCTAGATGCTCGTCATATTGGTCCAGCGTAATAATGTTCTGTTCCGATAAGATATTGTATAAAGTTCGGCTTAGCGGGTGGTTGGATGCCCGCAGGGTGTTCTTTAATAACGATTCTTCCTCCGCCGTCAAAGGCATGCCTTCGTAGGTGGCCGTACTTTTTTGTACGGTGGTAATAGTCCCTGTTTTGTCAAAAATAGCCGTGTCTATTTTGGCCAACTGTTCTATGGTCTGGGTGTCCTTTAAATAGAATTTTTTTCTGCCAAAGATGCGTAGCATATTGCCCAAGGTAAACGGGGAGGCCAAGGCAATGGCACAGGGACAGGCGATGATGAGCACGGCCGTAAATACGTTCATGACCTTGCTGGGGTCTTGGTAGAGCCAAAAAGCTGACGCTACAAAGGCAATGGAAAGTACGCCTATGGTAAACCGTTTCCCTATACTGTCGGTAATCGTTTGAAATCGGGTGGATTTATCGGTCTGAAAAACGGCATTGCTCCAAAGTTGCGTCAGATAACTCTGGGAAACGGACTTTAAGGCTTCCATCTCCATGGCGCCCTGCATCTGCTTTCCGCCGGCAAACAGTTTATCTCCAGATACTTTAAGAACGGGTTCGGATTCGCCGGTAACAAAGCTATAATCTATGCGTGCGTTTGCACTTATCAGGATACCATCTACAGGAATAATTTCCTCGTTTCGGATCAATAAGCGATCTCCCTTTTTAATATCATGTACTTGTGTGCTTTCTTCTTTTCCTTTTGCCCTTATCCGTGTTACGGCAATGGGGAAATACGATTTGTAATCGCGTTCAAAGGACAAAAATGAATACGTTTTCTGTTGAAAAAATTTACCTAATAACAGGAAGAAGACCAATCCGGTAAGCGAATCGAAAAAGCCTGGCCCCCAATCAAAGATAATCTCCAGGGTACTCCTAACAAAAAGTACAAAAATACCTAGGGCTATGGGTACATCAATATTTAATATATTGGAACGGAGCCCTTTATAGGCCGATGTGAAATAGCCTGCACCTGCATAAAAAACGACAGGTAGGGAGAACGTAAACATCAACCAGCGAAAAAGGCTTTTATATTCATTCAACCAAAACTCCCCGCCCGATGTGTTACTGGAGGAAAGGTCCAGATAGTCCGGAAACGAGAGGAACATCACATTGCCAAAGGCAAACCCGGCAATGCCCAACTTATAGATAAGGCTCCTGTCGGCGCCTTTTTTGTCGTTGTCAAAATCATCCAAGGAAATATTGGGTTCGTAGCCAATACGGGATAGCAGGATGGCGACTTCCTTTAAAGAGGTCTTGCCGCTATTGTAGGTAATACGTACCGTTTTCTTAGGAAAATCTACTTGGGAGCTGTTTATAAAAGGGTTCAGCTTGTTGAGGTTCTCCAAGATCCAAATACAGGAACTGCAATGAATATGGGGAATGTATAGATTTACGATCTGTAGGTCGCCATCGTTGAACTCCGTTAATCTTTCAACAATAGCAGGAGTATCGAGAAAATCGTATTTTCCTTCAATTTCCTTTGGAGTGGCTCCAGCGCCCTGCTGTAGATCATAATAATAGGATAGGTCATTGGTACTAAAAATCTCATAGACTGTTTTGCATCCATTGCAACAAAAATTCTTATCATCAAATCGTATTATAGCGTTACCGCAATCATCACTACAGTGATAACAGTTGTGTTTTTCCATAACAAAATGCTTATACCTCGGGCAAAGTTGCTACTAATGTGGAGTTTAAAACATGACAAATATCAGGTTTTGCCATTGCGCTTAGCTTTATTTTTGTCTTCCATAAAAATCACTGTTGCTCGGTAAAGAAGCTGGACCGTTGTACTTCGATATAAATTAGTATGGCCTATGTCATTTTTCGCTAAAGAATTAAAAAGCAAGTGTTAAATTGGCTAAAATGTTGGAAGCGCTTGATAACAAGGTAGCCAAAGGACCTCTAAAGTTTTAACCGGACAGCAACACCTTATACTATAAGGATTAGACGGACTTTGACCTTGGCATGTCGAAGCGACGTGATTTTTTTTGAACCATCTTGAGCCTACGAGGTAAAAGCAAGTTAAAAAGTAAAAGAGCTAATGCGTGAGCCTACTCCGTAAACGTAGGTAAAAAAATATAGGAGTTCAATAGTTGTTATTTTTGGATTGGGCTTCTTGTTAAGCAGGTTGATTAAATCGGCAATTTCAAAAAGTTAAAAACCCACCGGTTTGCCAATTAGAAAACAAAGTTGCTTTTGGAGTGAACATTATCTTTCCGGTCAAGAGAAGGAATTATTCCTAGCCAATAAGAGGACCTTGGTAAGCTCCTAAAGAGGGGAATGATAAAAACCTTTGCTTTTAAAGGTCATATGTTTTTGGTAACTTGTACTTTTACAAGTCATGTAAAAATAGTTTAGGTATGGAGCAAGAAGAAATGCGTAATCGCTGTGAGAATTGTATCGTACGTCAATTTAATTCGTTACGGGCGATGTCCAAGGAGGAGCTTAAAAGAGTTTCCGACACCAAAATTTCCAGAAAAATTAAAAAAGGGGAAACTATTTTCCATGAGGGAGATAAGCTCAACGGCGTCTATTGTGTCCGCGGTGGCGTGTCGAAATTGGCCAAGCTTAGTCCAAACGGGAAAGACCAGATCGTAAAATTGGCCTCAAAAGGTGAACTTATAGGTCAGCGCTCCGTAATTGCAGAAGAGCAGGTAAACCTCAGCGCTACGGCAGTAAGTGATATGGAGGTGTGTTTTATTCCAAAAGAAGGTATAGTAGATACCTTACATAGCAATCCCAATTTTTCCTTGGAAATATTACGCCATTTGGCGCATGATTTAAAAGAGGCGGACGACGTTATCGTAAATATGAGCCAAAAAACGGTAAAGCAACGTATTGCCGAGGCTTTTCTGTATTTGAAGAACAATTATGGAGAGGACAAGGATGGGTTTTTGACCTTAACACTTTCCAGAGAGGATATTGCCAGTATCGTAGGAACGGCAACGGAGTCCTGTATCCGAATTATTTCCGAGTTTAAGAAAAAAGGCCTGATAAAAACTTCCGGCAAGAAAATAGGCATTAGCAACGAAAAACAACTTATGGACCTGGTAGACGGGTTTTAACGCTACTACATCCGAAAACCTGATAATTATCATAGTTTGCTTTTAGGGGAAGGTCTAATTTTACCTTGTAATAACTAAGATTAGATGAAACCCGTTTGTTTAAAATTTTTGTGCGACTTCCAGATTGACATCCATTTTAAACATCAAATTTGCTTTGCGGCAAATAGGGGTTACATGTGACAAAGGCAACTAAGAAAATACACACATGAAACGAATTTTGATCCCAACGGATTTTTCGGAAAATGCTTGGAACGCGATAAAATACGCTTTGGCACTTTTTCAGAATGAGGAATGTACCTTTTACCTGCTCAACACCTATACCCCGGCAATAGCGCATAGCAGGTTTATGGCGGCTTCAATGGAAAATGGGCTACTAACAAACGCTGCACATAAATCCTCTTCAAATGGTTTGGCAAAAACATTGGCCAGAATAGAGGCGGAGTATGCAAACCACAATCATCGTTTTGAGACCATATGCTCTTTTAGTCTGCTTATAGATGAGGTAATAGAAACCGTTGGAAAGTATGATATAGATTTGGTGCTAGTAGGCACAAAGGGGGCCAGCGGCTTGGAGGAAGTATTTATGGGAAGCAATGCCGTGCGTATCATCAAGTCGGTTAAGGATTGTCCGGTTTTGGCCATTCCACAAGATTTTGATTATATAAAGCCTACGGAGATTGCGTTCGCAACAGATTTCAATCGTTTTTATACGCTGTCCGAGCTAAAACCTGTCATTGACCTGACTACTTCCTTTGGTGCCGTAGTGCGTATCGTACATGTGCAATATGAAATTAAGGCCCTTACCGAGCTACAGCAGTTTAACCTGAGTATGCTTCGCAAATACTTGGGCGAAGTGGAACATTATGTACATACCGTATCCGAGTTGAACTCGGTCTCCAAGACCTTGGAAACTTTTGCGGTAGAGCTGGATATCCACTTGTTGGCCATGCTGCATTATCAGCACAGTTATTTGGAGCGCCTAACAAGAGAGCCTGTGGTCAAAAGAATTGCCTTCCATACGCATACGCCTTTATTGGTTATTCCTGAATTGAGTTTGGGAGCGTCCTCAAGAAAAAACAATCAGGAAATATCTTTTTCCAAGTGATTAAAGGCATTGCCCGTAGTGTAAATGCTTCGTGTACTTTCTTTGACACGCAACAGCTCGCGCATTAAGCTATAAAAGAGGGTTTTATCTATAAAAAGTTAAAGGAATTTTGGTAGTTAAAAGATGGGAGCGGTAGTTCATTACCCAATAAAAATAAAAGGGATTTCTAGAATATGAAAAACCTTTGTTATATTTGCAATGTTGTGTTGTGCTCCGGACAAGGTTTGGAGCAAATTGTGTGCACCGGTTTCAACCGGTCGTAACCAATGAAAGGCTTTCCATAAATGGGAGGCTTTTTTTGTTTTGGGCTTTAGGGATTTAGTAAGAGCTCAAAGCTTGATCGATTTTTTCGTTAATTCTTTTTATTGCTTTTTGGGCGGTGTCATGGTCACATCCCTTTAAGGAGCGTGCTATTTGTTGATTCCTATACTTAAATTTGAGCTGGTCTCTTTCTTTGTATATGTCGCCAGCACCTAAAACAACGAATTCTTCCAAAAATCTATCAAGTAAGAACCTGTTGTAGTACATGGTTTTGGCGTCCGGCAGGAAGAACACACTCTTTTCCGCCCGCAGCTCACAGACGTCAAAGTATTAAAATTAGGTTTTCCCTATAGGTTTTGAAGTAATATTATCTTTCTTTATCTTGGCGAATATTTCGCTCCAAAGTTCACACCATTTCGTAAATTACAAAACCAAAAATGAATTAAATATGGGAATATTTTCTAACGATGAGCTTACCAGAGAACAAATTGACAACCTGAATGAAATGCTTCCAGAAAAAATGCGAAAGCAGGTTTGGCATGAGTCCGATTTTAAAGGAGAATCTAACCTTTTTAATAGATTAGATGAATCTTTCAGGATTAACTCACGCGCTTACAGTCAGGAATTTGAAAAGTTAAAGGCTAAGAAAGATTCGTTGCCGACTATAGCCGCAATGAATATTAAAATTTTTAACACCGTGCCTAATGATTCTGAACACTTAGGTATGATAGATGTGGGAATTACATCCAAATTCGGTGCTAGTTCAACAGGTGACAGATTTGCAAATGGATTTGTTGGATACGCTATAGAAGCGGTAATCGACGATGCATGGGCAAAAAATGACTTGCAAGATAATGCCGTGAGTAATGCCAAATTAAAATTATTGGAAAAGGCAAGATTTATCTATCCCACTTGCAATATGATATTCAATTACGATGTTGATTTTCGAGAAATAGGATCTTCTGGTAATGTTTTTATTTATATAAGAGGTACTGCAGCTATTGGTAAGAATACTATATTAGACAACGCCGTAAACAAAGCAAAAAAAGAGATCGAGGAGATGGAAAAGGGATTGCAAAACAAAAAGGAAAATATAGAATATTTACAAACTGTAAAAGGAAAAATTCCCAAAGACTCAAAGGAAATAAAAAGGTATTTGGGAAACTAATGGTGCGATAAGAATTTGAGTTGTTTTTTATTCTAAAAGTAATTAATGGAGGTTAAATTTAGGTCAGTTAAATTTTGGCACATCTTTTAATTTCATTGGACGATAGGTTTTAGAAATTATGATAAATCCTTTACCGTTTCTTTACTGATGAAGGTGGCCTCTTTACCTAATTGAGATAGAAGTTGCTTCGCGGACAATACGTCCGATTGCCTTAAGCTCTAAAAAAAAATGGAATTCAAATCCATAAACTTTTATTATACCAAATAAAGCATTTCAGAATTTTCAATGATCTGTTACTGTTATTGGTTTTATAAATTCCGATTTTTATGCGATTCATTACTAATCCCATTCTTCTCTTTTATCAATATGACGACGAACTAATAAATAAAATTTGTCCTAAACGCTATGTGCTATAGTATGCACCAAAGATGCCGCCAACCGGGCCGTCTGTTCATCATTATCATATTTGGGATTTAGTTCGGCGATATCTAATGCGCTTAGTTTTCCCGAAGCCACAATTGTTTTTAAGGAAGCCA
>Ga0306871_1000278_pt1 | contig 20424 bp, 21 predicted proteins | sample AntRauMeHopE1497_FD_190447 | JGI IMG/M metagenome (GOLD analysis project Ga0306871, IMG submission 190447) | Saline lake microbial communities from Rauer Islands, Antarctica - Metagenome Hop E1 #497 (v2) (version 2) | ecosystem: Environmental > Aquatic > Non-marine Saline and Alkaline > Saline ... | reverse complement strand
TTAGCTTGCTTAAAAAGAAGTTACTAAAAATTGACCGCCAAATGGAAACGCAACGGGGAAACCGTGGCGCTTTGGTGCGGGTTGCCCTAGTCGGATATACCAATGTGGGAAAATCTACGTTGATGAACGTCATCAGCAAGAGCGATGTCTTTGCCGAGAACAAACTGTTCGCCACCTTGGACACTACTGTTCGCAAAGTGGTTATAGGCAACCTGCCCTTTCTTTTGAGCGATACCGTAGGCTTTATCAGGAAGCTCCCTACACAGTTGGTGGAAAGCTTTAAAAGCACCTTGGACGAGGTTAGGGAAGCAGATTTGTTACTTCACGTGGTGGATATTTCGCATCCGCAGTTTGAGGAACAAATAGCATCGGTACATAAAATACTGGACGAAATCAAAAGTTCGGACAAAAAGACGATTGTGATCTTCAATAAAATTGACCAGTATGAGCATGATGTTATAGCCGATGACGATCTAATTACGCAACGTACTTCGCGGCATTTTACCATTGCCGAATGGAAACAAACCTGGATGGAAAAAGTAGGCGACAGGGCCTTGTTCATTTCTGCCTTGAACAAAGAGAACCTTGACGAATTTAGGAAACGGGTTTACGACGAGGTAAGGGATATCCATGTAACCCGTTTTCCCTATAACAATTTTCTTTATCCGGAGCATTTAGATGAATATTGATGCGATGTAAAATGCTTAGCCCTGCAGTTCATCGATGAATATAGACCACTGGTATTTCTTACCACATTTTAGGCTGACTTCACAACATAAATTGCGCTATGTAAGATATGATGGCCTAACTTTAACCTAAGTTTAAGTGATAGTGTTGACCCCAAATCAAAAACAACGCATAGCTAATAGTAAAACCCAAATTTTACGATAGGTACTTAACCAAAAAAACCCTGCTCTTCCAAGCAGGGTTTTTTATTCAAATAAAGGTTTAGATACTCCTGCCAAATGAACACCCGAGTTTTTATCTCTTTCTTTTTCCCTTTACCGTCGTTAAAATTAAAAACCGTAGCTACGGCTATGCTTTGCCATCGCTACGGCTCGCCCACAGCTTTCGCTGTGTCGTCCCTAGGCAACGAAAAAAAATAAAATTGTTAAAATTTTCGGGTTTTCATTAAGCATGAGTATATTTAGAACGCATAGTTAAGACCGAGCAACCAGTAGGTCTGTAAGTCGTTATCCACGTTTTCAAAAGTAGCGGCAGGGTCTTTGTAAAGTCCAAAATTTATGGCTTCTTGCTTATTATTTCGTAAACCGAACTCAAATCCAAGACCTATTCCCTTCCATAAGGTATAGCCAAGTGAATTGATCCAAGTGTAGTTGGACAGGTTGCCATCCTCATAGCTCTGAAACATGGAAAAGTTCGTTTTAAAGTTCACGTTCCCTACTTTCCTAGTGTAATCGGCAAGTATTTTAGCACCCAAAGAGGATTCAAAAACAGCATCGTTGTTACTGAATACAAAGTTGTAGTTTAACAACTACCAAATCGGTGATCGGCGTCCAAGTAGCACCCACACCAACATCCAGATAGCCGGGATCGTTGAAGTTATCCTAGATGGTGGTCCTGTACTCGCCTAATGCGGAGACAGCAAACTTTTTACTTAGCTTACGACCGTAAAGCGACGTAATGGTAAATACGTCTGCAGCTTGTCTAAAGCTATCATCATCCGTAGCCAAATCTGTATCGTCAAATTTCACCCATGACAAATTGACGTTTACAGCGTTTCTCCAAAAAAACTTCTCTTGATTCAAATTGGCAAAACCGTTGACGGTAATCCCAATATTCCCCGAAGCGTTATTGGGGACACCCTGTGCGTACCAGTTATTAAAATTGCTAAGATTGGCACCGATCGTACCAAAAGCCCCTTTTTTCCAGCCCGGAAGTGCATCTAATTTCCCGTTTATGGCATCTAACCTGCCCTGAATAGTGGCAATGGAATCTTTCTTAGGCCTAGTTAAGACTTCAGTTCCTCCTCCGTTTGTGAGAACCCAAAAACGCAAACCAATAGGAATGCGGTAGTTAAAAAATATTTTTTATGATATGTGTCTATTTTTCAGAAACCCAAAAGTAAAAATAGTCACATATCCATGACCAAAAAAAACATTATTTTCTCTTGTAGAGCGGTACAGAGGAGCAGGCTTCCCCATACATAATCGACTTCGCAACGTGCAAAAGTTTTTCCGTTAGGAACAAATAGGCATTGGGTGGTACGGGTTTATGACTACATCCCTTTACGATAACCGGCCTATCCTGATACTCGGATACGTCCAAATCGGCTATTATTTTTTGGTATAGGGAAGTTTCCAGCACCTCTAGATTACCTTGCACTACCTTTTTTGCATAGGGTTGCAACTTAGTAGCTACAAGCATATAGGCCCAGCCCGGCACAATGGCATCGGTAGAGCAGTTTAGGGCTACGAAGGTATCTTTATATTGTTCCCAGTCATGGTCCGCAATATGTCCCCTGAACTCTTTTTCCCTTAAAATAAAACCCTCGTACAACCAGCCCTTTAAGTCCAAGACCTTTCTTTCGCCTTTTGGATAATAATCCTCCAGGTCCAAAGTGATTAGTTTACTAAGAGCTACTTTATTTATGATTTCTTCTGGCATAAAATCTAATTAAAATCAGATTTCCGCATGCGCGGAAATGACAATTTAACGTTCTTAGAGCATCCCCAGCTCCAACTTTGCCTCATCGCTCATTAAATCCTGCGTCCATGGGGGATCAAAGGTTATTTCTACCACTGCATCCTTGATGGCGTTCAGGGATTTAACCTTCTCCTCTACCTCTACCGGAAGGGATTCGGCCACGGGGCAATTGGGCGATGTCAGTGTCATTAAGATTTTCACCTCATTGTCCTCGTTTACCAAAACATCGTAGATCAGTCCTAATTCATAAATGTCCACAGGAATTTCCGGGTCATAAATACTTTTTAGCACTTTTACGATTTTCTCTCCTAAGTCTGCACTATCTGTTGCTGTGTCTATTTCGCTCATGTCTTAATTTAATTGTGTTTGGTAGGCTACGGCATATAGCTTTATCTGCTTTATCATACTTACCAAACCGTTGGCCCGCGTTGCGGATAAATGCTCCTTTAAACCAATTTCATCTATAAAATTAGTATCCGCCTCTATAATATCCATAGGTTTCTGGTTGCTGAAAGCTCGGATTAAAATGGCAATAATTCCTTTTGTGATAATGGCATCGCTATCCGCCGTAAACACCAGCTTATCCGTTTCCAGATCGGCATGTACCCACACCTTGCTCTGGCAACCCTTAATAATATTATCGTCCGTCTTATATTCTTCCGCAATAAGTGGCAACGATTTCCCTAGGTCTATCATGTACTCGTAGCGCTGCATCCAATCCTCGAACAGGGCAAATTCATCTACTATTTCTTGCTGTATCTCTTTAATGTTCATTTACATAAGTTTAGGCTTCCCTAGTGCCTTGGCATATTTCACCTAGGCTTGTATCCGTCCTTTTTTTGTTTAATACCCGTTGTGGGCTAAATCTATATTCCTACTGTATGAATGTAGATACAAAAATACGATAACAAATGATGGATTTCAACACTTTAAGAGAATGATAACGAGCTGGGCTATACCAGCATGGCCGCGGCACGTTTTACACCGGCTACCAATACATCTATTTCCTCTTTGGTGTTATAAAAGCTAAAACTGGCACGTACCGTGCCCGGAATTTTGTAGAAATCCATAATAGGCTGCGCGCAATGGTGTCCGGTACGTACGGCAATGCCCAATTTATCCAATATTGTTCCTATATCATAAGGATGCACACCATCGATATTAAAGGAAATAACCGAAGTTTTTTGCTGCGCGGTACCGTAGATTTTGAGTCCGTCTATCTTTAAAAGTTCATCCGTTGCATATTCCAATAGCTCATGCTCATACCCGGCAATCTGTTTAAAACCAATTGCGTTCATATAATCCAAAGCGCCACCAAAAGCGATGCCACCGCAGATATTGGGTGTCCCAGCCTCGAATTTATGGGGCAAGCCCGCATAGGTGGTCTTTTCAAAAGTTACTTCGGCAATCATTTCGCCTCCTCCTTGGTAGGGTGGCAACTTATTTAACCATTCTTCCTTACCATATAACATGCCCACTCCCGTGGGACCGCAAATTTTATGGGCGGACACGGTGTAAAAATCGACATCCAAGGCCTGCATATCTGCAACGAGGTGCGGTGCGGCCTGAGCACCATCTATTAAAACCGCTGCACCAACGGCATGTGCCTTTTCTATAATTTCTTTTATGGGATTGATGGTGCCCAAAGCATTGGAGATATGGTTGCAAAAAACCAATTTGGTCTTATCGGAAAGCAGGGTGTCATACACATCCATTAGCAGCTCTCCTTCCTGATTCATAGGAATCACTTTTAAGACCGCACCCGTGCGCTCACATAGCATTTGCCACGGCACAATATTGGAGTGGTGTTCCATGGCCGATACCAAGACCTCGTCCCCTTTTTTAATAAAGGTAGAAAAACCATTGGCAACGATGTTTATACTGTGCGTAGTGCCCGAGGTATAGATAATCTCATGGGCATGCTTGGCGTTAAAATGCTTTTGGATTTTGTGACGCGCCTGCTCGTATTTGTCGGTCGCTTCCTGAGACAGGGCATGTACTCCCCTATGGATATTTGAATTGTAGTTGGAATAATAATCTACAATGACATCTATGACCTGTTGGGGCGTTTGGGAGGTAGCGGCATTATCTAAATATACCAAGGGTTTCCCGTTGACTTCTCGTTTTAAAATAGGGAAATCGGCTCTTATTTTAGTTACATCAAACATAGCAATTCAATTGAGTTACAAAGATACTTACTGTAGTCTAAAATAAAGTCTCTTTCGTGGTATTCCTTTGGGGAGAGAGACAATGAAAGCGTACGGCAAGCTGAAAATGGCCCTTAAAAACGGAATCCTAAACCAAATTTCACAAATCCTAGGTCGTCACCAGGCCCTAATTCGGGAGCGTATGAAATGAAATCATATTGCCCTTGAATAAAGAGCTTGTCCGTAATGTCATAGGACAGGCCAAGATTAAGGTTAAAACCACCATCGGTATTGCTTGAATCCAAGGATTGTCCAACAGTTTTACCGTCAAAATTAGAAACGATAACCGTATATCCTAGACCAAGGCTAGGTCTTAATTTAGGAATACCGGGGATTTGAAATTCTGAAAACACTTTTGGTTGCAACAACCAATTGGTCTCGGTAAAATCAACAATCAGGGCTGGGTCTTCGGAGAGCCCATTATTTTGAATTCTATCCCGAAAAACGCCTGCATTAAATCCTGCACCTATCCTGGCCACTTTAAGGTCCAGAAATCGATATTTAACACCAAGGTCTACTATGCCTGGATTATTGTTCCCAAGATCGCCAGCTATGGAAATCGGGTAATTGGCTTCCACACTCCATTTTTTGTCTTGGCCAAAAATTGAAACCGATGTCACCAACAAAAGTCCCAGCACTAATTTTATCTTCATACGGATAGATTTTTTATTTGATTTTAAATCTAATGTAGCTTATAATCTATGTGGAAAATCCCATAAAAAGTTAAAAGATTGAGAAGGGAATCATAAAAAAGACCTCCTCTAGCGCCTCCCATACTTCGACATGCCCAGCACAAGAGGAGGGGAACTTGGCACTAGATTTGTTTCAAAACTAGACAGACAAATAGTTTCTCCCCTAAAAACAATAAGTGCGATTTAATCTAAAGCTCAAACTATACTCATGCTTAATGAAAACCCGACAATTTTGACAATTTTATTTTTTTCTTTGCCTAGGCATCCCCGAAGGGTCGGAAATAGAGCATAGCTGCAGCTATGGTTTACCCCGACTGTTCGGGGTTAACGACGGCAAAGGGAAAAAGAAGGAGACAAAAACTCGGGTTTTCATTTGGCAGGAGTATAAATCAAAAAGAATGCTCCCTCTCCTTGGGAGAGGGTCATCATCGAAACATATAATTCAAGGACAATTGAAAAGCGACATTGTAATTCTGTGCGCCCTGTTGGGCATTGGGCCGATTGCGAAATCCTACATAAATACGTGGTGCTACCGATAGGTCGTCGCTCAATCGAATGCCCAAACCTACGGCAGCGCCATAATCCAGTTGAAAATCGCCTGAAACAGTGGACTTCCTATCGATATTAACATTGGAAGCCTGGTCTAGCTCCTTGATTTTTCTGACTTGATTTATTAAAAACCCGAACTGTGGGCCGAATTCCACATCCAGGCGGTCGTTGAGGGCAAACTTCCCTAAAATGGGAACTGTAATAAAGTTTAACTGTACATTGGTCCTAAAATCGTTTTCATCACCTGTGGAACCCCCTGTTTGAATGGAAGCCAAGTCTGTACTGAACTGAAAGCCTTGGGAGGAATACAACAACTCCGGTTGTAACTTGAATTTCTCCGAAAAATCGATCTCCAAAAAGATACCGCCATGACCGGAAAACCTGAATTTAAAGCCATCTGTCAAATCGCCCACTATAGAAGAATAATTGAGTCCCCCTTTGAGTCCAAAACGAGTTTCCTGAGCGGTCCCCGAGTGCGCTAAAAACACGAAAAGAGCCGCAAAAAATACGGCTCTTTTAAATATATTGGTACTGTGCACCATGCGCCTACAAGTCGAAACCCAAATTCACACCCAATTTTTTAGCGATCAGTTTATTGATTCTTGCCTTTAGTTCGGGAATACGTACGCTCTCCAAAACATTATTTGCAAAGGCATACATTAACAAGGCCCTGGCTTCTTTCTTCGGGATTCCCCGAGACTGAAGGTAGAACAATGCATCTTCATCTAACTGACCAATGGTACAGCCGTGGGAACACTTTACGTCGTCCGCAAAGATTTCCAACTGTGGTTTTGTATTGATGGTGGCCTTATCGCTTATGAGGATATTATTGTTCTTCTGAAAAGCGTTGGTTTTCTGCGCAATTTTGTCAACAATAATTTTACCGTTAAAAACGCCCGTAGAACTGTCGCCATAAATTCCTTTATAATCCTGATGGCTCTCGCAGTTCGGTTCCAAATGATGCACCAAAGTGTGATGGTCTACATGCTGTTTATCGCCTAAAATGGTAACGCCCTTCATGGTAGAGTCCATATACTCGCCATTTTGGTAGAAATTAAGGTTGTTACGTGTTAATTTTCCACCAAAGGAAAAAGTATGTACGCTTACATGACTTTTAGACTTTTGGTCAATATAGGTATTGTCCACAAGGGAAGCCGTGCCTGCATCGTTCTGTATCTTGTAATAATCCACAATGGTACTTTCCGCAGCAAAGATTTCGGTTACGGAATTGGTAAGTACATCGTTGGAAGTAAGGTTCTGATGCCTTTCTATGATCTGGACTTCGGCATTCTCCTCTACTATAATGAGGTTCCTGGGCTGTAGCATTAAAGAGGCTTCGTTTCCTGTTGCAAAGTGTACTATTTCAACAGGTTTTTTGGGCATTTTGTTCTTGGGAATGTAAATATAGGCACCTTCCCTACTAAAAGCGGTGTTCAGGGTCGTCAAGGATTCCATCTTGGAAGCTACTTTGTTGAAATATACGTCGATGATCTGCTTGTACATGGGTTTGGTCAAGGCCGAACTCATTAAACAGATATCCACACCGTCATGCGTAGTTTCCGAAAGATGCGAGCTATACACCCCATCAATAAAAACTATTTTGTACGTATCGATTTCATGAACAAAGTACTTTTTAACGTCCTTATATTCAATGGCGTTATCCTCTTTTGGGAAAATGCTAAAGTCTACCTTTTGTAGACTATTGAGCGATGTGTATTTCCAAGCTTCCTCCTTTTTGGAAGGAAAGCCCTTGTCCTCAAAATTCTTTATGGCGGCCAAACGCACGTCGTGGACAGGATGTTCTACATCTATATTGTCCTCAAAAGCCATAAAGGAAGAAATTAATTTATCTTTTAAATCCATATTTTAATACGTATTAAGTAGTGAGCATTAAGTAATAAGTACTTTGTACTCACTACTTTTTACTTTTTACTTTTTAAACTACTGCCTCATTCTTCAACCAATCGTAACCTTTTTCCTCCAGCTCATGGGCAAGTTCCTTGCCGCCGGACTTTACTATTTTCCCGTTGTGGATTACATGTACAAAATCGGGCACTATATAGTCCAACAACCTTTGGTAGTGGGTAATGACCACTACGGCATTGTCCTTGCCCTTTAATTTGTTCACTCCATTCGCCACGATGCGCAGGGCATCAATGTCCAGTCCGGAATCTGTTTCGTCCAATATGGCGAGTTTAGGTTCCAACATCGCCATTTGAAATATCTCGTTGCGTTTCTTTTCCCCACCGGAAAAACCTTCGTTCAGGGAACGGCTTAAGAACTTGCGGTCTATTTCCAATAATTCCGCTTTATCGCGGATAAGTTTCAACATTTCATTGGCGGGCATATCCTCCTGGCCCCTGGCCTTTCGGTTTGCATTAATGGCCGTTTTCATAAAGTTGGTCACCGATACGCCGGGAATCTCAACAGGGTATTGGAAAGACATAAAAATGCCTTTGTGGGCGCGCTCCTCTGGAGAAATTTCTTCCAAGTCTTCGCCATCCAGTGACACGGTACCTTTCGTGACCTCAAATTCTTCCTTGCCCGCAATGACGGCCGCCAGGGTGCTTTTTCCAGACCCGTTTGGACCCATAATGGCGTGGACTTCACCGGCCTTTACTTCTAGATTTATTCCTTTAAGAATTTCTTTATCGTCTACTTGTGCGTGTAGATTGTCTATTTTCAACATACTATTTTACTTTAGATATTCTGGCGCCTTAGGCATCCTATTAAAATCTTCTTTTTGGTGTTGCAGATACACTTTTGCATTTTTCTCCCTGGCAAAAGCTTCAAAAGCATCCATACTGGCCAAGGTCTGTGCTGCATCATGGTTAAAACTGGGAACCCTTTTGTATTCCCTGTTTTCGAACAAATGGTACAGATCTCCGGTTAACAACAGTGGCCCGTGCTCGGCCAGTTCCACATACAGAACTTGATGCCCCGGTGTATGCCCGGGCATTGATTTGATCACAACCGTACCGTCTCCAAAAACATCATGATCGCCTTTCAGCTTAGTCACCTTGTTCAGGTCTTTAATGGCATTGTACAAGTCCGCGTTATTTGTCCGTGCTTCGTCACTGGTAATAAAATCATATTCGGTTTGCTGCACCAACCAAGTGGAATTCTTCATGGTGTTGGCGTGGCCGCTGTGGTCAAAATGGGTGTGGGAAAGCGCTAAATACAGTATGTCGTCCGGTGTCATCCCAACGGATTTTAATTGATTAAGCACGGAATCCCGTCTAGAAACCGTAAAAGCCCCACTTGGGTCTGTGTACGGCTCTTGCCCCACTAACATTTCAGGCAGTCCCGCATCCCACATCAAATTTCCCTTTGGGTGACTGATCACATAAAACGGATCCGAAAACTCCTTGGTCTGCCCTTGATAGGTGGTGTCTTGGGAAAATAGTTCCAAATTGTTAACCCCCACGGTACCGCCGCTAAACGTGTACAGCTTTACTTCAGGTTTTTGCACTTCCTCGGCAACAACCGTATCGGTATTCTCCTTCTTTGCTTCCTTGCAGGAAAAAGCTATAAGGGCGACCAAACAAGTACATACTATTTTTTTCATCTTTCTACAGTCACATTAGCATTCCCCTTCGGGGGCTAGGGGGCTTCTCTTTACCCCACAGACCCTTCCAAGCTTATTTCCAATAATTTCTGGGCCTCCACCGCAAATTCCATTGGTAATTTGTTCAACACCTCTTTACTAAAACCGTTAACGATCAAGGCAATGGCCTTTTCCGTATCTATACCTCTTTGGTTACAGTAAAAAATTTGGTCTTCCCCAATTTTACTTGTGGTTGCTTCGTGTTCTACTTGGGCCGTTTTATTTTTTGCCTCTATATAAGGAAAAGTATGTGCTCCGCATTCGTTGCCCATTAAAAGGGAATCGCACTGCGAAAAGTTCCTTGCATTCTCCGCTCTGGAACCGATCTGCACCAATCCTCTATAACTGTTTTGCGATTTTCCTGCGGATATACCTTTGGAAATGATCGTGCTTCTGGTATTTTTCCCTAAGTGAATCATTTTAGTTCCCGTATCCGCCTGCTGATAGTTGTTGGTAACGGCGATGGAATAAAATTCCCCGATCGAATTATCACCTTTCAACACACAAGATGGGTATTTCCATGTTATGGCAGAACCGGTTTCTACCTGTGTCCAAGAAATTTTGGAACGGGTCTCGCACAGGCCTCTTTTGGTCACAAAATTATAGACTCCGCCTTTGCCTTCCTTATTGCCGGGGTACCAGTTCTGTACTGTAGAATATTTTATTTCGGCATCGTCCATAGCTATTAGTTCTACAACTGCGGCATGCAACTGATTTTCATCCCTTGATGGCGCTGTACAGCCCTCCAGGTAACTTACGTAGCTGCCCTCGTCGGCAATGACCAAGGTGCGTTCAAACTGTCCGGTACCTCCCTCATTGATTCTAAAATAGGTAGAAAGCTCCATAGGACATCTAACCCCTTTTGGAATGTAGCAGAAAGATCCATCGGTAAATACGGCAGAGTTCAACGCTGCATAAAAGTTATCCTTTTTGGGAATTACGGTGCCCATGTATTTTTTTACAAGGTCCGGATGTTTCTGTATGGCTTCTGAAATCGGCATAAAAATAATGCCTTTTTCGGCCAATGATTTTTGGAAAGTAGTAGCTACAGAAACAGAATCCACAACGATATCTACCGCTACGTTCTGTAATTTCTTCTGCTCATCTACAGATATGCCCAATTTCTTGTACATTTCCAACAATTCTGGATCAACGTCGTCCAAGCTTTTGTTAGGGTCCGGTGGTTTAGGCGCCGAATAATAGCTGATAGCCTGAAAATCCGGTTTTTCATAATGGACATTTGCCCATTCCGGCTCTTTCATCTGCTCCCAGATACGGTAGGCCTCAATACGCCAATCCGTCATCCATTCCGGCTCGTTCTTCTTTTTGGAAATAGCTCTTACGATATCCTCATTTAATCCCTTTGGAAATGTTTCTGATTTCAGGTCCGTGTAAAACCCATATTCATACTCCTTCGTTTCCAATTCTTTCTTTAATTCCTCTTCTGTATATGCCATAATAGTAGCCCCTTAGCCCCCAAAGGGGAAATTTTTAATAGTTAAACAATTGCTCCTTTTCATATTCATGATCATCGCTTTTTTAAAATTTCTATTTCATCTATAAAGCACCATAGCATCCCCCCTTTGGGGGCTAGGGGCATTACAAAGAAAAACTCTCCCCACACCCGCAGGTGCGCTGAGCATTGGGATTATTGAAAACGAAGCCCTTGCCGTTCAAACCTCCGGAGTATTCCAAAACCGTACCTACCAGATATAAAAAACTCTTTTTATCTACTATGATACGTACATTGTTGTCCTCATAAAGCTTATCGGTCTCGGTTACCTTGTTGTCAAAATCCAGTTCGTAGGACAAACCGCTGCATCCGCCGCTTTTTACCCCAACACGAACATAATCCTTGGCCGCGTTAAAACCTCCCTCTGTCATGAGGTCTATGACTTTCTTTTTTGCCGTTTCAGATACTTGAATCATCTCTTAAATGGATTTATTCTAAATAGGTTACAAATATATGTTATAAGTCGTGGTATACCATGGAAACTAACATTAATATAACACATGGGAAGATAGGGGTTTTCTATGGATGGAACAAACGGAATTTACTTTACTTTAATAAGGACAATGTCTGATTTTCCTTTTGATGTAAGGTCTTTAAAATCATTGCTTGACGTTTCCCCAACAACTAGCACGCTTAGATCTTCATTCTCAACGATATCAAAGGCGAAATCCAATCCGCTACCACCAAAGGACTTCTGCCAGACTAGGTTCCCGTCTGCATCGGTCTTTATCATCCATAGGTCGTTCTCCCCATAATTGATGCTTGCATCAGTGTCCGTACTTTTGGAATTCCCCACTACAAAATAGCCTCCATCCTTACTCGCAATTACGGCTTGTGCCGCATCAAAACCCGATCCGCCGTAGCTACGCTCCCAGACCATACTCCCTGCATCGGTAACTTTTACCAACCAAAAATCGGATTCTCCCTTCGCTTGCGAAATATCGCCATCCGTACTAAAGGTATTTCCTGCAATTACATAGCCGCCGTCACTTGTTTTGGCAATGTCATGGGCAATCTCTATCCCCGAACCGCCAAAAGACCGTTCCCAAAGCATATTGCCATTCGCATCCAAATTCACCATCCAAAAATCATAGCTGCCCTGCGTATCGCTAATATCAAAATCATTACTTTCCGAAAAACCGGCCATTACAAAACCTCCTTCGTCGGACTCTACCACGGCATGTGCCCTATCGTTATTGGTGCCCCCAAAATAACCACGCCATTGCAATGTTCCCTGTTCATCTATTTTGGTTCCCCAAAATTTACCTACACCGTGTCTGGTCAGGGAACTTGTTTTTTCGGTATTTCCATCGGCACGGGCAGAGGTAATATCCAAAAATCCAGTAAAGAAGTAGCCGCCATCCTTTGCGGCCACAATGTCATAGGAATGATCGTGGCCCGAAAAGCCAAAGCTTTTTTCCCATACCATAGTACCCAATGCATCGACCTTTAACACCCAATTATCATGAAATCCCTTATTTACGGAACCGTCGCCATCATCGCTCATACTATATCCTGTTAACACGTAACCACCATCCCCGGTCTGTGCCAAGCTTTGCCCCCTGTCATCCTTGCTGCCGCCATAGGTCTTGTTCCATTCCACATTTCCGTTGGCGTCCAATTTCAATAACCAATAATCGTTTACGGAACTCGACTTTACCTGAACATCCCCGTCTGTGCTATTTGTAAATCCTAACACCGCAAACCCACCATCAGAAGTTCGAATAATAGCCTGTCCCGTTTCCTCGCCGCTACCGCCAAGCGTTTTTACCCATTCCACTTCGCCCAAAAAATTGCCACCCCTTTCCGAAATGGCATTATTTCCTTCTTCCTTTACACAGGAAAAGAAGAGCATACCCAAAAAGAAAAAATAACTGTTTCGCATTCTTTAGTCTGATTTTTTAATTACAAAAAGCCCACGATTGATGTCGCTGACCAAAATCTTACCACTTTCAAAAAAGGGATACACACTCCATACCCCATCAAACTGGGTATTATTATTATCAGGATATGTGTCGAAAAATCCAATTTCGGAAATCGATTTTTCTTCGATGCCAGAAATATCCAACACACGCACACCAGCCGTATAATTGGCTAGAAAGAATTCATCGCCCACCACATATCCGTTGTGGTCAATAGCGCTTGTTGGGCCTAGATAGGTGTCGTGCAAAACGGGGTTGTCCAGATCGGTCATGTCAAATATGAGGGTTCTGGATCGAAATCCGGAATTGATTTCATCCAGTTCATCGCCTAGAATAAAATACCGCTGGTCCTCCGTAAACCAACCTTGGTGCGTATAGCCGATAAAGGAATAGTCAAAAGTAGCCAAGGCAACGGGGGCGTCCTTTTGGGAAACATCTACAATAACCACCTGTGTTTCGTTAGCTCCTATAAATAGCTCCGCCCCAATATGCTCCGTATCCGGACCGGTGTAGCTGACGACCTGTGCATCATGCGTATAACCGTTTTCTCCCCAACCTCCTGCTGCAATTGGATTTGCAGGGTCTTGCAGGCCCAAAAAATGAACGCCTCCGTTAAAAACATCGTTGCGATTTGTACCCACGGGATAGGCAAAACCTGTAGCTTCATTAATAACGATATTATGGGCATTGCCGATGTCGGTGTAGCGGTTATCGGCCGAAAAATCCATCGGAACAGTAGCAACATCCTTCAATTTTTTCAAATCGAACACCTGAACACCGTGACCGTTAGCTTCGGCAACAATATAGGCGTAATCCTTATACACCTTTATATCTCTCCACGGACTGGCTACGGTCGCCGTTGGGAGTTTGCCCAAATAGAGTAGATTTTCCGTGTCCGAAATATCCACAAAAGCGGTACCATCATCCAAGCCCATTAACGCATATTCCTTTCCTGTGTCGGTATCCATCCAGCCCCAAATATCATTTCCCGATTCAGACCCAAAATCTTCCAATGAAATTGTGCCTAGCAAATCATAGCCCTTACAAGGATATTCGCCCGCCATTCCGTTCTTGCAGGGAATGAGGGAGGACGGCACGGCTGTTTCTTCTTCGGCCGGCATACCCGCCTCTTCATTCGTTATAGATACATCATCATTGTTGGAGCAGGCCCCGAACAGCAGCATAGAAATAACGATAACAAGAAGGTTCTTCATAAGCAATATATGTCCCAAATTGTAGCTAAAGATACAAAATAGACGGACTGGCGCATGAAATATCTTAGGCCTTACTTGTTAGAATACAAATAATTCATTTATCTTGACCACCATTTTGAAATCCAAGTTTAAAAAGTAATGTATTATTATGTCAAAAAAACCTTCATTTTTAAGAAACGAATCCAGAAGATCGTTCGTAAAAAAATCAACTGTTGCAGCTGCAGGATTCATGATCGTACCCAGACACGTATTGGGCGGCCAAGGGTATATAGCCCCGAGTGACAAGCTGAACATTGCCGGTATTGGCGCAGGTGGCAAAGGGCGAAGTGATATGTCTTCCTTTGCGGAAAGTCCCCATGTAAATATTGTTTCCATGTGCGATGTAGATGATCGCCAAGCGCTAGATTCCAGAAAAGCGTATCCAAAAGCGAGCTACTACCACGATTATAGGGAAATGTTGGAAAAGGAGGGCAAAAACATCGATGCCGTATCCGTATCCACACCGGACCACAACCATGCGGTTGCCGCCTACCAAGCCATGGCCATGGGAAAACATGTGTACGTACAAAAACCACTTACGCACGATATTTGGGAAGCCCGTATGCTGACCGAAGCAGCCAAAAAGTTTAAGGTAGTTACCCAAATGGGAAACCAAGGAGGCTCTGGCGATGGCGTTCGTAAAATGAAGGAAATCTATGATGCCGGAATTATAGGCGATGTACATACGGTACAATGCTGGACCAACCGTGCTATTTGGCCACAGGCCTTGCAAACTCCTGCCAAAAAAGATAAAGTCCCCAAAGGACTTAACTGGGACCTTTGGCTAAATACGGCAGACATGCGCGATTATAACGATGCCTATCTTCCTTTTGATTGGCGCGGCTGGTCCGATTTTGGCACCGGTGCCCTAGGAGATATGGCCTGCCATATTATGGACCCCGTTTATCGCATATTGCCTATTTTATATCCCGATACGTTTGAATGTAGTATTTCTGATTCGTTCAGCGGAAACTTTGAATACCGGGATTATCCAAAAAGCTTTCCAAGCTCCAGTAAAATACACCTCAACTACCCAAGAACGGATGGTAAAGGAAAAATAAAGGTTGCATGGATGGATGGTGGACTCCTGCCCGAAAGACCGGACGAACTTGGCGATGACGAAGCCTTGGGCAACTGGGACGGTGGTGTGCTGTTTATAGGGGACAAAGGAAAACTCTTAGCAGATTGCTATGGCGCTAATCCAAGATTGCTACCCTTAACTTTAAACGAGCAGTTTGAAGTGGAAGAAACTATAGCCCGTGTACCGGAAGGACATTACCTACAGTGGGTAAATGCCTGTATTGCCGGATACGGAAATGCAGAAACCAGCTCTTCTTTTGATTATGCCGGACCTTTTACAGAAAGTATCCTTATTGGAAACTTGGCCTTGAAAGCTTATTTTGAAGTAGATCCCGCAGCAGAAAACAAAAGTTTCTGGAGTGGAGGAGAACAGTACCACGGCAGAAAACGTTTGCAGTGGGATGCCGAAAACATGAAAGTAACCAACTTTGAAGCGGCCAATAAATACATAAAACGTACCTATAGGGACGGTTATTCTTTGGGATAGTAGTCAACCAAGTTATACATCACTTAAAAACCGAAGCCCAAAAGCTTCGGTTTTTTTATGCCTTGGTTGGATTAGTGCTTACTTTTGTCTTTGACCTCCCCTAACCCCTCCGAGGGAGGGGGATAAATTACTCCAATGAAAGACCAAGCAATCCTTCATTTTTTAACAGCTAAAACCCTATGATAGAAGATAAAAATCAAGAACGTACCTCTTTAGAGAAACTAGGGGAATTTGGACTTATAGACCACTTGACACAAGGTTTTGAGATCGTTCAAAAATCTACGGTAAAGGGTATTGGGGACGATGCGGCCGTCTTGGATTACACTAATAAGAAAACCGTACTTACTACAGATTTGCTCATAGAAGGGGTGCATTTTGACCTCAGCTATATGCCCTTGAAGCATTTGGGTTATAAGTCGGTCATGGTCAACCTAAGCGATGTGTACGCCATGAACGCCACAGCCACCCAGATAACAGTTTCCATTGCGGTTTCCAATAGGTTTCCGCTTGAGGCCTTGGAAGAATTGTATGCCGGTATAGCTACTGCCTGCAAAACTTATGAGGTGGACTTGGTAGGCGGGGACACCACTTCCTCCAAAACCGGTTTAATGATAAGTATTACGGCGCTTGGCGAAGTGGATTCGGATAAAATAACTTATCGTTCCGGTGCAAAACCAAACGATTTATTAGTCGTCAGCGGCGATTTGGGCGGTGCCTATATGGGATTACAGGTTTTGGAACGGGAAAAGGAAGTATTCAAGGTAAATCCCAACAATCAACCAGATCTGGAGCCCTACTCCTATATTGTAGAACGCCAGTTAAAACCAGAAGCGCGAAAAGATATCGTTGCCCTACTGCAGCAAATGGAAGTACAGCCCACTGCAATGATCGATATCAGTGACGGACTGTCCTCCGAAATACTGCACCTCTGCAAGAGCAGTAAGGTGGGCTGCAATTTGTACGAGGATAAAATTCCGTTGGACCCTACGGTCATTTCTAGTTGTGAGGAATTTAAAATGGACAGCACCATGATCGCCCTAAGCGGTGGTGAGGATTACGAATTACTGTTTACGGTGGACCAATCAGCTTTCCTTAAAATTAAGGGCAATCCAAGTTTATCCATCATCGGGCACATGACCGATGCTTCCGAAGGTGCGCATCTGGTGACAAGGGGAGATACCAAAATTGCGTTGACGGCACAGGGGTGGAATTCTTTTGGGGAATAGTAAATGAGATTGAACCAACTCAATCCCATATTCAGAGTAGCGCCGTTCGATGTAAGACCCCGACGAAAAGTCGGGGTTCGTTCGACCATCGCATTTCAACACGCTTATAGCTTTTGAAAATCGGGTCTCACGAAAAAATTCCCGAAAACAAGGGCAATAGCACCTTATCCATTGTGGGGCGTTACGACGGGTAAGATTAAAATTGCTTACTTAGTTTACGGGAATAGCTGTTAAATTCCGAACCCGGCCATGGGTTGGAATTTAGCTTGACTAGAAAAGAAAAGGTGGTCTATGCTACCTGTTGGGCAGCGTGATGCCTTCTTTGATAGATACGCTCCAATGTTCTATTGATGTCCTGTAGTTCAGGAGTCAATATGGAAAGGTTGCCACTAACATCCGTGGTTACCTGCTTTTGACAATGGATACATTGGTATTCTTTGATGTGGGAAGTCACTTTCTTGGATACGGAATAGTGATGGCCAAAAATAGTACAGAATATTTTTTTCATGTTGTAGGGTTTTTGGGTAGCATTGGTTCAATTTGGGAATTTTATAAATGCTTTGGTTTAACTTTTGGTATTATAGCCGTTAAATTGTAAACCACGACTATTTATTAATTTTGGTTAAAGTATGGCATTTTAATCAACTGAACCATAATTTGTTGTGATGTGCCCTATTCCTGTGGTCAACTCCCAAAATATATAGGTGTGATATTTTTAGCTGTTTCATTCTCTCATTTTTAAATTATCTTGCGCAGCAGTTTTTGCCATGCACCAAACCAAAAAAATCCTAGTCACGGCCTTTGCCCTTTTCTCCCTGTTTTTTGGGGCGGGCAATCTTATTTTACCTCCTTTATTGGGGTTCAAATCCGGTGGCCTTTGGTGGTTGGTGGCCCTGGGGTTTTGTATCTCTGCCGTAGCGATTCCCTTATTGGGTATTTTCGCCCACGCCAAACTGCAGGGCACCATTTTTGATTTTGGCAAAAAAGTGTCGCCTATCTTTGCCTTGGTCTATTCCGTTATTATATATGCAATTTCCGTTAGTTTACCATCCCCCAGAACCGCCTCCGTAACCCATGAGATGGCGATACAGCCCTTTTTTGATATTCCCTCTTGGGTTACAAGTCTGGTCTATTTTACTTTGGTATTTATTTTTGTGGTGAATCGAGGCAAAATTTTGAACATTATAGGGAAGCTTTTGACACCGGCAATTATTGGCATCCTTTTACTTTTGATCGGCACGATATTCTTTTCATTCCCTTTTGATTTTGCAGCCGGACAATTTCAAAGTCCGTTCACAGATGGTATCTTGGAAGGCTACCAAACCTTTGATGCCATTGGTGCCGTGGTCGTGGGCGGGGTCATCATCATATCCTTAAATATGGAATACAAAGAAGATTCCTATGCCGAGAAGAAAGCACTGATTCGCAAAGCAGGTGGGTTGGCCGGATTTGGACTTTTCCTTATTTATGCAGGTCTTATTCTATCCGGTGCCTTGTTGCATGGTTCCTTTGATGCCGATATCACAAGAACGGCACTGCTTAGCGGTATGGCCAACTTAAGTTTGGGTAGCGTTGGAAACTTATGCCTAAGTATTTTAATAAGCCTCGCCTGCTTTACCACGGCGGTTGGCATTGTAACAGGCACGTCAGACTTTGTAAGCTCGCGCTTCAAGGATTCTAAGCAAGCCTATATAGGTACCGCTGTTATTGGATGTGTTCTAGGCGTGGTCATGGGGCAATTTAATGTAGCCTATATTATTGCCGTGGCCATACCGGCACTTATGTTCATCTATCCCATAACCATAGTGCTTATTCTGCTAAACGTACTGCCCGAAAAATATGCCTCGGCATCTGTTTTTAAGGCGGTGGTTATAGTTACGATAGTTTTTAGTGTCCCTGATTTCTTGGGGTCGGTTGGAAGCCCCAGCCCCCTAGCCCCCATAGGGGGAACGTTCTCCTGGATACCTTTGCAAGCGTATAGTTTGGGGTGGGTGCTGCCGGCTTTGGTTGTTTTTTTGTTGGGAAATGTAATTAAATTTAAAAAATAGTACTGGTAATCAGCTAAAACGACAGCAAATAGACAACTTGCAGGCGCAACACAAGGCATGGACATAACCTCCTGCTGGTATAGTGTTAAATAAAAAAACAAATACTTTGGAAACCCAATTTATATAATTGTATCCTAAGAAAAGGAATACAGCGCACCATGTTTAATTTGAGATTATAATTATTTTTATTTTATGGAGAAATATTTGTTGTTTTTAATAAGAATACGCAGTAAAGTCTTTCCCACTATAATATAAAATATTGAAGGAATTATGAATTTTGAATATTCAAATCTTTCTCCATTAAACAAGCTGTCCTTTATATCAGTATATAAATCTAAAGGAAAAAACAAAAGGGAGTAAGGATCGTGCAAGAGAACATAAAGAAGCATAATAAATATTAGTGATATGCTTATAAGTGCGTAAATGGCTAAAAAGATAGATTTAAAATTAAATGAGAATATTGATTTTTTAATAAAGAACATTAGTAGAGCCTTCAATTTTTCGGTAGATACTTTACGTAGGTTAGGAACGTTTAGTAGATCACTTAGAATCCAATAACCATCGTATCTAAGAAAGGGGTTTAAATTTGCCAATAGACGAAACATGATTCCAGAAATTAAAAGTAATATGCTTGCCTCCATAGTAATTAGGTAGAATATCCCTAGAATGAACCCTATCAAAACCTCCATATAAATACCAGCTAGATTGACAATGACGCGCTCCTTTCTTTTTAATTTCCATATATCGGAAACATCAGCAAACATAACAGGAGACAAAATATAAAACCCAAATCCAATTTCACCTGGCGATGCTCCTAATTTTTTACACGTTATAGCATGTCCAAATTCGTGAAAAAACAATATTACTCCAACACTTAGGAATAACCAAACAAGGTCCTTAAAGCTAGCAGAAACTATGGTGTCTAGTACTATGGGATAATTAATATATAGTAATATAGAGTTAGTGGCAAGCATAAGCAATAGTACTTGATAAAAGTCTCTTATGCTAACAAGAAAGGACAAGCGATTTATAATAATGGAAAGATTTTTTTTGCTTATTAAGGTCATGTATAATTACCCCCTTTGTTAGGACAATAATTCTTTAAAAATAAGTTTAATGATGGTGTTGAAAGAGGGGGGTCCGGGGGGAGACTCATAACTCTCCCTTTTTGTT
>Ga0306871_1000277_pt1 | contig 20428 bp, 15 predicted proteins | sample AntRauMeHopE1497_FD_190447 | JGI IMG/M metagenome (GOLD analysis project Ga0306871, IMG submission 190447) | Saline lake microbial communities from Rauer Islands, Antarctica - Metagenome Hop E1 #497 (v2) (version 2) | ecosystem: Environmental > Aquatic > Non-marine Saline and Alkaline > Saline ... | reverse complement strand
AAAACCCTCATGTCTACAACAAACGACCCCAACGAAGCAATGAAAGCCATTCAGCAAGCAATGGCCTCTATGGATACGCTTGGGAATAACAGTACATCAAAAAAAGATTCGCAGCCAAAGACGGCAGATACAAATAATAAAACGGCGCCAACAACTAAAGCAGAACCAAAAAAGTCTGTTAAACCGCTAGTAGCTAAAGCAGTTCCCAATAAAGCCAAATCTACAGGCTTCCTAAGCTGGATAAAAAGCTTTTTTCAAGGCACTGCAACTTTAGTACTATTTTTAGCTGCTAGTCCACTTTTATTGGTTAAGGGAGCCATGTGGTTACACCTGCACGAAGGCTGGAACTCCTATTTAAGTCTTGGCGCTTCAACGGGTGTAGCACTAATTGTGTCTAGTCTTTTAATATCCATTTATATGGCCATTTTTTTCAAAAAAGCCTATTTCAAGAGGGTAACTCAGACTTTAAGTGTAAGCTGGTTGGTAGTTATGATCCCACTTATGCTGTTTGGCGGATTGGTGAATTCAAAAAATCAGGCCATATCTGGGGAATTTTCAACTGCGCATCCGCTGCTAAAGATGGCGGTTTCTACCTATTCGCTTTTTGATAAAGATGTGGTAATGACCGATATAAGCCGAACACCTTCAGATTACGAACAAATGGGGCTCACACCCAAGCAATATTCTAAACATTTTGAACAAGCCGACGGTTATGTTCATGCTATAGATCTACGAACTATTGGCCGACCTGAGTGGCAAAATACCTTAGCAGAGTATTCATTTAACTTTATGGGATTTAATACGTTACGACATGTGGGAACAGCAGACCACTTACATATTTCCATGTAGATAGCTGAAAAATATAGCCGAATCTATTTGGCGAAAGTTACTTTCCAAAGTCCACGCACATCGCCTTCTTCGTAACCAACGGCTTCATCTTTTGGGTAAAATTGCTTAATAAATGCATAATTTTCATCTGTAAGTGCATTTCCAACTTTCCCGTGGCAGTTTAAACATTGCCCCTTAATTATAATGGGCTTATAAACCGATACTGAAGAGCTTTCACCCTCGTTATTTTTATGCATAGTGGCTAGAAGCGAAGCAGATGCACCATTTTGCTTAATCTGTTCTGAATACTCGCCAATGAGTTGAGTTTCAAAAATTGAGGCTTTATTCAATGGATTTCTGGCCTTATCAGAAACACGTGCTACCTTTGCGCCCATTCTTATAGACAGGCTATCTGTAATTGGGATAGCTTCTACCTGACAAAAATCAACCGCATTTTTCACGCCACCTTCTTTCATTGCTTGCTGCAGGGCAGAACTCAATGCCTTAAAAGTAGCCATAACAACTGTATCTGTTTTTGCTGCATATTCCGTTGATAGTGGCTCAACTTGGTTATTTTGGCCTTCTTTAGCACAAGAAACGGCAAGGAGCCCAACTACCAAACTAAGGATAAAGAATAGGTTTATTTTTCTGCTGAAAGCTACTATTGTTGGCATAGGTATATGTTTTCGGGTTGCATAGGTACCTGATAATGTAAGTCCAAAAAGAGAGAAGTTCTGTGACATAGGTAGCCTTGGTTTTTCTCGCATAATCGCCTTCTCGTATTATCCAAAAAACTACCCCCGAAGGCAATCCTGTGAGCTAGACGGAGTCGGGTGAAGTAATCCCAAACAATCCATATACAGGCAAGCAGATGAAAAGAACGTAATATCCTCAAATTCGTGTTTACGGGTAGTTATATGTACTATATAGATAGAAACAACTTTAGCAATTCAAAACGTCCCCTATGCGTTATCTCGTCAATTCCCTCCTAGTACTTTGTATTGTTAGCCTCTTTTCGTGCAACCTATATGCCCAAGATTTAGACGATTTGCTATCTGATTTACAGTCAGAAGTAGCTACTAGTCAAGATGTTATAGCAACTTTCAAAGCTACAAGAGTAATAAACGGTCATTCTGTAGAAATGCTAGCTAAAGGGGATTTAGAGTTCAGAATTGCCCACCGTTTTGGTCGGCTAAACACGGGTGCTGTTGACCTTTGGGGTTTAGATTTGGCTGATAACCGAATTGGTTTTGATTATGGAATTACTAACTGGCTTATGACAGGTATTGGCCGATCTTCTTTCAATAACGTAGTAGATTATTTTCTGAAAGCTCGAATTACCCGACAGCAAACACAACCTCAAAACCTACTGCAGCACTTTTCAATCAACTGGTATTCTAATGTGATGTTAGACGGTAGGCCAAACCCACTGGGGTCGTGGACCGAAGATATAGATCAGCGCTTTAGTTATGCGCATCAACTCATAATTGCAAAAAAGATTAACGATCGCTTTAGTTTACAAATAACCCCTACGGCTATTTATGAATCCTATGTTCCCACCGCTGAAGACCAAAATTTACGTTTTGCGTTAGGAACAGCCGGCAGAGTTAAATTAACGAACAGAGTAGCTATCACCGCCGAGCATTTTTTACGTATACCATTTAATGGTTCAGACATTTCACCCGATTTCCAACAAAATAACAACAGCTTCTCAGTAGGTTTTGATATTGAAACGGGTGGACATGTCTTTCAACTTCATTTCACCAACAGCCGATCTATGGTTGAACGAGGTTTTATACAGCAAACCAATGGCACTTGGGCAAACAACGATATTCACTTTGGCTTTAATATTACTAGAAACTTCACCTTATGAGCTTTTCAAAAATCCGCTTCCCGCATCCCTTCTACCTCTTACTGTTAACTCTACTTATTAGTAGTTCTGTGCACTTAAACGCGCAAGAACGCTATAAAATAGTATTTCCTAATGTGAATTTTTTTGCGGGAACACCTCTTGAAGATATAGATGGAACCTCTGATAAATTGGTTGGTATTTTAGATGCCGTTAAGAATGAATTTGCCTTCCGAATTGCCATGAATAGCTTTCAATTTCCACGAGCGTTAATGCAGGAACACTATAACGAGAATTATTTAGAGACCGATAAATTCCCAAATGCTGATTTTAAGGGGAGTATTGATGGCAACGTAGACTGGAAAACAAATGGTACGTATGAGGTTGTTGCAAAAGGCGAGTTTATTGTACACGGAGTAGCCAAATTCTATGAAATTCCTGCATTTATAAGCATTCAAGACGGCGAAAATAAGATTAAAGCTGTTTTTGAGATACAACTGGAAGATCATCAAATTAAGCGGCCAAAAATTGTGATGCTGAAAATTGCCGATTCAGCAGAAGTAACCGTTGAGGCTACCTTAGAGGCATTCTAGTAAGTGGCTAAACATCTAAAGACACATATTGCAGAATCATTTAATAAATACCATATTGAATATGTAGTAATTAATTTTAGATTGCTTAAAATAAGTTATGCTAAACTAAGCCATAGTTAAATATGGCGCCCTTCAAGTAAGATTTAAAAAAAAATAGTAGTTATGAAAAACCTTGAATTAAATACGTGGTTAGTAGCATTAGATAAAACAGAAATGGATTATAACATAATCAAACATGTTCATTTTTGGGAAAAAATCTTAAAGCCAAAGCATATTACCTTTGTTCATATCAGAAAAGAGTCGGAAAACTGGGATTCTGGTGATAATACCCATTTCAACAAAATGGTGAAGAAAGAACGTGAATTAGATCATAAATGGATTGAATTGATGAATGAACGCATCAAAAGCAATGGTGCAGATACGCCTTTTGATGTAAAAGTTAATTATGGGAACAGTTTTGACCGCGTCTTAGAAATTTGCCACAAAGACAAAATTAATTTAGTTATTGCCGGTAAAAAACAAAAATCTGAATCTGCGGGCACTCTTTCCGAGGAATTTGCGCGTAGGTTGCCAGCCTCTTTTTTACTTATCCCTGAAAACGCTCAAAGTAAGTGCGATAACATCATGATAGCCAGCGATTTTTCAGACTATTCTTCTTATGCAATTAGCTATGCTGCCAATTTAGTTAGTACAATGCCAAACAAAATTCAGCTGCATATCGCTAACGTTTACTCTGTGCCTACGGGCTATCATTATATTGGTAAAACGTTTGAAGAGTGTGGCTATGACATGCAGAAACATGCCCAGAACAAAATGGATCGTCAGCTGAAAACGCTTAATCTAAACGATATTATGGTGCATTTTCACCTCAAAAAAGAAAGCCATTGCGCTAAACATATTTTTGATATGTCTAATGAATGCAACGCCGATTTAGTTGTTTTTGGTGCAAAAGGAGCAACAGAAACTGCTTATAATTTAATTGGTAGCACAGCCTCTAGAATGTTGCGCTTTGTAGGAAAAGCACCCTTGCTTATAATTAAAAAACCGGGTGAATCTTATTCCTTCCTGAAAGCTCTTGGCCAAATTATAGAGCCTACATAAGTCTTTTATAATCTCTTTTCTAAAGGATTGGTGTATTCATTTACGCCAATCCTTTTTTTATACCATTATTGATCGCTTTAAAAAAACTATAATTTATTGAGTAGTTAAAACTCACAAAAAATGGCCCATAATTACATACGAGATAAAAGCCAAAGTACCAGCAATTAGCGCATAGGGAAACTGTGTTACCGCGTGAGCCATATTATTGCAGCCCGTAGCAGAAGAAGATAACACCGTTGAATCTCCATAAAAACAGGCGTGTGAACCAAAAGCCCCAGCAGAAATAACCGCCCCAACAGACAACCATATATGTGCATCCATAGACTGTGCTAATGGTATAATTATGGGTAGAGTAATTGCATAAACGCCCCAAAAAGAGCCTGTTGCAAAAGTAACGGCAGATAAGGTGATGAAAGCTAAAGCCGGTAACCACGCTCTGCTAAGAATTGGAGAAACACTTTCTATTACAAACTGAGTTAACCCCAAGCCATCATTCACTTCTTTTAAAACAAAGGACATTACCACAATGGTTATAACATTAAACATGGCTTTAAAGCCGTTTGAAGCTTCTTCCATGGCTTTCGCTAAGCTTACTTGCCTTCTAATAAAGGTTAAGTACACAATGGTAAAAGCTAAAGCATAAACCACGCCCTTTAGCGCGTCTACGTCAAACCAAATAGTGGCAAAAACCAGCACGGCAATAGGAAGCAAAAAATCTAAAATAATGGGCTTATCTGCCTCAATCTCAATATGCATCATCATTTTTTCTGAACCCGGTGGACTTAATGGTCCACCGTCTTTTACTCGCTGCTCGGCTCTTTTCATAGCGCCCAACGGCGGAATTATTCCCGCTGCTACAAAGGGTACCAATAGCACAGCAATCCAAGCATAAGAGATAAAGGGCACTACCGATAAATAAGCCGTTACCCCTTGCCCTGTTTCAGCAAAACCCACGCTTTCAAATAAGCCGGAAATATATATAGCCCAAGTTGATATAGGAATTATTACACATATAGGCGCTGCTGTTGAATCTACCACATAAGCTAGCATCTCTCTGGGAACTTTAAACGAATCTGTAACACGTTTCATGGCATTCCCAACCGTTAATGCATTCAAATAATCATCAATAAAAATGATTAGCCCCAATAACCAAGTTAAGAGTAACGCCGATTTACGTCCTCTAATATACTGTTGCAGAGTTTCTGCAAAGGCTTTGGTTCCACCCGTAAAAACCAACAATCGAATTAGTGAGCCAAATAAACCTGACACCAGAATTATCCAGGCAATGGTATCATCGGTAAGAAGTATTCGTAGGCCATCTGCAAGTGCCGACAATCCATTGAACTTATGCAGCATTACCATTCCTACTAAAGAGCCCACTAGCAGCGCTTCAAAGGTTTTTCTAGTTCGCAGCGCTACCGCTACTACAACAAGTGCTGGAATAACCGACCAAAGACCGTAATGCGCTTCCATAATCTACTGCGCCTCTGTGACTAATAGAATTGGATACAGAATCTTGAATAAAGCCTCTTCAACGCCATAAAAACTGGTAGTTGGGCCGTAACCAAAGGCTTGCTTACTTCCGTTTGTTATAAAAATGACACCAGACTGCGTTTCAGGGTCTACATACATGTCGCTAAGTAAACCATAGGCAATTCCAGGGTGGCCCATCATGGTTCTATCTGAGAATATTATGTCTGCGCTATCGGTGTTTACAATAAATTGCAGACCCTTGCCATAAGACATCCAAAAATCGCTCCAAGTATCTCCGTTATTCCCGTCATAAACCCATTTATCCTCAGAAAGTAGGGCCAAGGTTTCAGGCTTAAAAATTTGTGTCCCATCAACTTCACCATTTCCCATCAACAGCTTAGCAACTTGTATCATATCGCTTGTAGAAGCTCTTAAACTGCCCTGTGGCCCGTAAACCAGGCCATTGCTACCAAGTATGTAATTGGCAGGAGCTCGTTCAGTAGGCGCGTTATTTAGCACATCATCTGCTTGCGGGTTCCAGCTTCCTTTATTTGCCCTGTACAATGTGGCCACCTGTTCAATGGGAATGTCCAGAATGTTGAAAGAAGCTTGCATTCCCATTGGCTCAAATAGCTGTTCCTTGCAAAAGCGATCAAAGCGCTGGCCACTTACTTTTTCAACCACCGCAGCCACAATTCCCCAGCTAGCATTACTATAAGAGAAATATTCATCCGGCTTATATGCGGCAAACATATCTTGGGTGAAATGCTTACCATTTTTTGTGAATAGTTCTCTTATATCAATGCCACCTCTTCGCATTTCTGCAAGAAAATTGCTATACCCTTTGCCATCTCTAATGCCTGAGCGATGCCCTAAAATGTGCGCTAAGGTTATTTTTTCACTTGGGAAGGCCGGATTTATCAGCTCCCAGTCTAAATAGGTATTTATGTCTTGCTCTAAATCTACCTTTCCCGCTTCTACTAATTTCAGAACCGCCAGCGTTGATAAAGTCTTTGATATAGAGGCAATTCTATAGGTACTACTGGCTGTGGTTTCAACGGAATCTTCTACTCTAGCATGGCCTAAATATTCCTGCACTATCGCCTCTCCTTTTGCAAATAGCACCACACTAGCGCCCACTAACTCGTACTCTTGAGCCCAGTTTGCTAAATCGGCTTTCAGCTGTTTTGGGTCAAAAGCCAATGGTTTTAGATTGCTCGCCATGTCCTCTGATGCAGTCTCAGTAGACTCACAGCTAATGAATAGTACGCCAATAAAGAGTACGAAATAGGTTATCAAATGTTTGAAAGACATACGGCTGGTTGGGTTAATTAACAGACTTAGGTAGGAATAAAACGGAAATGGGAAAAGTAGCCGGGTATTTCGGCAAATTATAGAGCTGGTTGATGCATTGTTATGCAGTGAATACCGCCACCACCAAGGTTTACGGCAATAGCGTCAATCATAATTACGGTTCTATTTGGGAATAACTCTTCTAGCTGAGCACGAACCTGCTCATCCCGAGTATTGATAGCCTCTTCCGTGCCTACTCGCCAGAATTTTTGGCCTATAATTAGGTCATTGGTTATAGTGAAATTCAAATAACTTCCCGCAGCAATTACTTGTATTTCTTCTCCCTCTGGGAAAGTTGAGCCATCGGTATAATCTAGGGTTGAGATGTAATCGTATACGCTATCACCGGGTTTCATGCTAAAAACCATAGTTTTTGGTAGCGGCATCCGTACAATGGTAAAAGCTCTTCCATCCACTGTGGTAGCGCTGGCTAATAGCGCTAGGTTTTCTTCCATTCTGCGATGATTTTCTTGTGCTATTGGGTCGTCTAGATCTTCTTCTGGCACAAAGGCCAAAACAATGGTAGAATCGTTTACAAAGCGAGCGAACTCGTCAATATGTCCGTCTGTTGTTACAGCGGTATAAGCCTTTTCGCCATTTTCTAGCGTTAACGGCCCCCGAAAAGTATGATCGTCTTCATAAACTCCTTTATTCAGCCATAGCACTTTTTCCGCGCCTAAAACGCGTTTATACTCAGCCGTAATTTCTTCTAACGTCCAATCTGGATTTCTGCCTTGTTCTACCCATTTTGAAGCCATAATCACACCCTTACCGTTGGCTTCGCGATTCCCGCCTTCACTAATTAATGGACTATAAATAGTAGGAATTCCCAGTATTTCAGCAGCTTTTTTGTCAAAATCGCCTTCAATTATGCTATCTACATCAGTGGTATCACTATAGCCCCAAGCGTCAAACTGAAAATCTGCAACAGCCAAACCCTTATTTGTTTTGACAAAACTTGGGCCCATATCTCGTACCCAAAATTCGATACTTGGAATAACCTTGACACTCAAGTTAGCTAACTGAATAGCTTGGCTTTGCATATAAGACAAGGCGCTTGCATAGATACTCGAATCGGCGCAGGCCACAACCACTTTTTGATTTCTGGATACAGCTTCAACTATAGCTGAGCTCACTTCCTCATTTGAAAACCCTTCTTTGTGATCTACTTGAGGCCAAATGAGCCATATAGCTTCTTGCTTGTCAAATTCTGCAGGCTGCCCTATAACCTGAACCTTTGAAGTTGAATTTGCACAGCTATTTATAAGAAAGAAAAAACTTATTAACAGCGGCAGCAACAAGGCTTTCATACTCATAAAATGCCTTCTGTGGTTAAGTCATCTAAGGTTGCATGCAAACTTTGGTCAACAATATCTACCATCTTATCAATGGCGGCTTTATCAAAAGTTAGTGGTGGAGAGAAAACACACAAGGGCCCAATTGGTCGCATCATTAATCCACGATTTTTGCAATGCTTATACACCCTTTTAGAAATCTCAACTTCAGGCTCGAAACCTTCCTTGGTAAGCGGATTTTTCACCAACTCTATAGCCATCATATAATGCGAGCCTCTAACTTCACCCACCAGCTGGCGATTTCCCAATTTATGCAGTTCTTTCTCTAAATATGGGCCCCATTTTTGAACATGCTCACAAAAACCATCGCGCTGCAAAATTTCAATATTTTTGAGCCCAACAGCACATGCAAGCGGATGACCAGAATAAGTGAAACCATGGGTCAGACTTGGATTGTCTTTTTTTGGTTGGCTAATAACTTCTTGAATTTTATCTGTAACCATGGTTACACCTAAAGGTATATAGCCAGATGAAATGCCTTTTGCCATTACCAAAACATCGGGTACATACCCAAATTTATCAAAAGAAGTTACCATGTGGCCAAGTCGTCCAAAAGCGGTTACCACTTCATCAGCTATGGTTAACACCTCATATTTTTGGCAAACTTCCCACGCTCTTTTTTGATAGCCTTCAGGTGGTACAATTACACCACCAGCGCCCAGAATCGGTTCAGCAATGAAAGCAGCAACGTTTTCAGGACCCAGCTCTAGTATTTTTTCCTCTAACTCTTTAATTAAAAAATCACAAAATTCGGCATCTGTTCTACCTTCAGCATTATGATAACTGTATGGAGCGCTTACATAATGCACTAAATCTGGGGCTAGATCAAAACCGTGATGCGTGGGCTTAATACCCGTTAGCGTATGCGCCAAATAAGTGCTTCCGTGGTAGCCTAAATCTCGGCTTATAATTTTTTTCTTATTAGGCTTCCCCAATAAATTAAAATAGTAATGGATCAATTTTACGGCCGTGTCGTTTGCCATAGAGCCTCCGGTTCCAAAAAAACTATAATTCAGCGAACCTGGAGCCAATTCGGCTAGCTTTGCCGCTAAACGTGCAGCGGGTTCAGATGTAGAATCTTCAAATGTATTAAAGTAGGCCAAATCTCGAGCCTGAGCAGCTATGTGGTCTATCAGTTCGTCGTTGCCATGTCCAATATTTACACACCAAAGCCCAGCCATACCATCTAGATATTCCTTCCCATCACCATCATGAATAATGTGGCCCTTAGCCTTTCTGAAAATGGTAGATCCGTTTTTTTTGAAGTGTTGATAATTGGCATAGGGATGAATCACATGGTTCTTGTCCATTTCCCAAATATCCCTTAAATGCGGTAAAACTGATTCCATTATTATAGATTTTTTATTTAAAAGGTTTTTTATTGTAAAATTTTTATCATTGGTATGCAATATTAAAATTATTTGATTTCATGACATCTGACTTTCTTGAACTCGACCAAACCGATTTAATCATCCTAGAACACCTCAGAAAAGACGGGCGCCGCTCTTTTACTGACCTATCACACGAGCTCAATGTTTCGGTAGGAATGATCCGAAATCGATACAATCGCCTAGTTAGCCACAATATTTTGCACATTATTGGCTGGACAGACCCAGTTCGTGCCGGTTTACAAGCTTATGCAAGAGTAGTGCTAAAGGTTAGGCCTACTCTATTGATTGAGTCGGTTATAGCTAAGCTTCAAACTATTACTGAAGTCAGTTTTTTGGCCGTTACTACGGGAAATTGGGATCTGGAAATCAACTTAGTTTGTAAATCCAACGACAGCCTACTACGCGTTATGAATGAAAAAATTTTGGGAATAGAAGGTGTGTCAGAAAGTTCAACCACTATGTATCTCAAAATTTTAAAATGGGCTTCTCACGATTTAACCCAAGCTATGAACCTGCCTGAAAACCCAAGCCAAGCCGCTGAACCAGAGTAACTCCCCAAAATGTTGAATAACGATTTACGCATAAATAAAGAACGACTGCTAAAGCGACTAAACCAAATGGCACAAATTGGAAAGACCCCAAAAGGCGGTGTTTGTAGGTTAGCTGGCTCAAAAGAAGATGCCAAAGCAAGAGCTTTGCTCACAGAATGGATATCTGAGCTAGGCTGGTCGCTTAGTTTCGACGAAATGGGCAATATGTTTATGCGCATGAAAAGTATAAATCCCAACCATGATCCTATTCTAGTGGGAAGCCATCTAGATAGCCAACCAACTGGCGGAAATTACGATGGAGTCCTAGGCGTTTTGGCTGCCCTAGAAGCTATGCAAAGTATGCAAGAAGCGGGAATACCTATTTCCAGACCAATAGAGCTGGTAAATTGGACTAATGAAGAAGGTGCCCGATTTACCCCTGCTATGCTTGGCTCAGGTTTCTTTGCAGGTGTTTTTGATCTAGATTATGCCTGGAGCAGAACCGATGATAAAGGCAAAACTATAAAGAGTGAATTACAGCAGATTCATTGGTTAGGAAAGCAACGCAAAACTCCAAATTATGTGGCAACTTATGAGCTTCATATTGAACAGGGACCTATTCTAGAGGCAGAAGACCTTCAAATTGGTATCGTAAAAGGGGTTCAGGGAATTCGTTGGTATGAAATTACCATTTACGGTACCGAAACCCATGCTGGACCTTCTCCGATGGAAATGCGTGATGATCCGGTTCAAAAATTGCCCGCTTTGTTAGAAAAAATTTATGATTTATGTAGAGCGTTTGGTTCAGACAGCAGAATAACTGTTGGGAAATTACATACCCTTCCTGGTTCACAGAATACGGTACCATCTGAATTGAAATTCAGTTTGGATATTCGTCACCCTGATGAAAAAACCCTTCAAAAAATGCACTTTAAGCTTTTAAGCGTGGTATCAGAAAGCCAAAAAGTATCGCTGAGTGAGCTTTGGTATTCGCCACCTGTTGCCTTTGCCGAATCTTGCATAAATGCCGTACAAAAAGCTGTTAACACATTGAGTTATTCACATAAACACATGGTGAGTGGAGCTGGACATGACTCTGTTTACGTGGCAAAAAACCATCCAACAGCCATGATTTTTATTCCTTGCAAAGATGGTCTTAGCCATAATGAAGCTGAGTATGCAAAACCCGAAGACATAGAAGCTGGTGCTAACGTCTTGCTACAGAGTTTAGTCTACACACTAGCCAATCATTAATTCAAACACGATTTTATCCATGTATACTCTTTCAAAGAAAACCCTAGACTTTTTAAGTCGTGCGCCTAAATTATTTATCAATAACCAATGGGTTAGCCCGTCTACTACTAAAAACTTCGCTAGTACTGATCCTGGCAATGGCGAAGAACTCACCCAAATTGCCCAAGCTTCAGAACAAGATGTAAACGAAGCCGTTCAGTTTGGCAGGCATTTCTTTGAAAAAAAAGCAGGAAAAATGGCTCCTGCAGATAGAGCCAAGTTGCTTAATAAACTTGCTGATTTGATGGAGCGAGATTTGGTCATACTTCAAGAGTTAGAATCTCTAGATAATGGAAAACCTCTAGATAAAGCAGCTTATGATGTGCAAGGCGCTATTGCACATTTCCGTTATTTCGCTGGTTGGGCAGACAAAATTGAGGGTAGCCAAATTCCTGTTACCAATCCAAAAACCTTGGTGTACACACGCAAAGAAGCGCTGGGTGTGGTCGGACTTATTGTACCCTGGAATTTCCCGCTAATGATTACGGCATGGAAAGTGGCACCTGCCCTTGCTTGTGGAAATGCTGCTATTCTAAAACCCGCTGAGCAAACCTCACTCACAGCTCTTTATCTAGCTGAATTAAGCATAGAAGCAAACTTTCCCAAAGGCTGGTTTCAAGTGCTAACAGGTGATGGCGTTGTTGGTGCAGCACTTTCCCAGCATCTAGACATAGATAAAATTAGTTTTACGGGTTCTACCGCAGTTGGTAAAAAAATCTTAGCCGCTTCTGCTACTTCCAACCTAAAAAAGACAGGCTTAGAGCTAGGTGGGAAATCGCCCAATATCATTTTTGCAGACGCCGATTTAAAGAAAGTGAAAGCCTCTGTTGTATGGTCTAGTTTCTACAATAGCGGACAAGAGTGCACGCTTGGCTCACGTATTTATGTAGAAGAATCCATAGCCGATGAAATAATTCAGCATCTAGTAGAAAGTGCCAAAAATCTGCGCATTGGCTACGGACTTTCTAACCCAGATTTAGGACCACTAATATCTGAGCAACAACGAGATAGAGTTGAAAAATATATTGAAATAGGCCACAAAGATGGGAAATGTTTGGTGGGTGGGAAGCGTCCTGAAGACCCAGCTCTAGCAAGCGGGTTTTTCCTTGAACCCACTATTTTTCATATTCAAAATCAAGAATCTGCGCTAGTTCAAGAAGAAATATTTGGACCAGTAGTAAGCATTTCCACCTTCAAAACTAAAGAAGAGGCTTTGGCAATGGCTAACAATTCAATCTATGGCCTAGCTGCGGCAGTTTGGACCCAAAACCTGAAAACGGCGCATAATTTTGCTCATGCCCTTAAAGCTGGAACCGTATGGCTAAATGGCTTTGATATGTTTGATGCTGCGGTGCCTTTTGGAGGCTATAAACAAAGCGGAATTGGCCGTGAAATGGGCAAAAGTGCCATCGATTTATTTACCCAAGAAAAAGCGGTTTGGCTAGCGCTCTAATTATCTTACTGAAACCTATTTTATAACGACTATCAGAAAAAGCTATGCACAATCTATCGTCTGTTTGGACCCATCTAACACAAACAAAAGTTGTGAGTGGAAAGGGTATTTATTTGTATGATGTAGCGGGGAACGAGTACACCGATTTCACCTCTGGAATTGGGGTGACAAATACAGGACATGCCCACCCAAGAGTTAGTGCGGCTATTCAAGAACAGGCTGGAAAACTTCTCTTCGGGCAAATGAACTGCGTTATTTCAGATAAAGCCATTGAACTTTCAGAAAAATTGAATGCTATAACACCGCCACATATAGATCGCTTTTTCCTTTCAAATAGTGGCGCAGAGGCTACAGAAGGCTGTGTGAAATTGGCTAAAGCTGCAACAGGCCGAACCAATGTTATTGTCTTTCAGGGAAGTTTTCACGGTAGGACACATTTAGCTATGGCCATGACTACCTCAAAAACAGCTTATAGACATAAGTTTCAGCCCTTACCAGGTGGCATTTTTGTAGCGCCTTTCCCCTATCATTATCAGTATGGCTGGACCGAAGCAGAAGCCGTTAAATTCTGTATCAAACAACTAGACATTATACTAAAAGGCCAAACAGCACCCGATGAAACTGCAGCTATCATTATTGAACCCGTTTTAGGCGAAGGCGGATATGTGCCAGCTCCTGCAGCTTTCCTTCAGCATCTCCGAAATATATGCGACGAACACGGTATTATGCTAGTGATTGATGAGGTGCAAAGTGGTTTTGGCAGAACAGGCAAAATTTTCAGTTTTGAACACGCTAATGTGATGCCAGATATTATTGTAATGGCAAAAGGCTTAGGAAGTGGACTTCCAATTTCTGCTGTTGCTTCTAGTGAAAAGATTATGACTAAATGGTTGCCAGGCACACATGGAGGAACTTACGGTGGAGGAAGTTTAATCCCAATGGCAGCTGCGTGTGCAACTATTGACACCATTCTAGAAGAAAAGTTGGTGGAAAACGCTGCTGAAAGAGGAAAGCAATTAATTGAAGGCCTAAACGAAATACAGAAAAAATACCCTGTTTTAGGAGATAATCGTGGACAAGGTCTAATGATTGGTACCGAGTTCACAGATACTGATGGAAATCCAGATGCGATAACTGCAAAAGCTGTAGTTACGAACTGTATTGAACACAAGATGCTACTGCTATTATGTGGAACTTATGGGAATGTAATTCGTTGGATTCCACCACTTGTGGTTACAAAAGAGCAGATTGATACGGCACTTTCCCTTTTTGAAAAAGCCCTAGAATCAACTACGAACAAAGGCTAAATTATTCATCTACAACTAAGTCTTTACCTAAGTTAAAACTAATTTTCTTTGTTAAGCCTTCCCGTTCAATAATCATTTTAATTCGATTATTGCGCCCCTCTCTGAGGTATTCCAATATTTGAGTGAGTTCTAGGCCAGTGGTATTTTTATTCTCGATTTTCATTAGCATATCTCCTTCTTTTAAACCAATACGTTCAGCTTCGGTGCCTTCTTTAATTTTAGACACCACATAAACAGGTAAATTTGGGAAGGGCGTGCTTATGTCAATTCCTGAACGATTATACGTAAAAGGCTCACGATAATTGCGGTTTTTCCGAAGTAATAGCACTTTATGTTCGTAACTCAATACCACTTTAAATCGGCGTAAAATATCCCCTCCAAGGCTTCCATTACGTCCGTTTGCACTTAAGATTTCGTTCAAATACGAACTATCAGGATAGGCAACAACTGTGCTATTAAGGGCAAATTCATTCATAGATAACTCATGAATTCTTCCTGTTTTACCGAAAATCTCACCACCCAAACCCACGCCAAGTAAGCCGCTTAAATGCTCTTTGGGAATAATGATTTTGTCAGATGTTTGCTTAAACAAACTAAGTGCTCCGCTAGAGCCTGTGTCTATAATTAGGCGAACTGGTTGTGTGGTCGAGCTTTCCGCATGTTTATAATCAATGTTAATAAAAGATTTGGTTTCATCTATATCTATAGGGAATACGCTCCACCTTTTATGATTGCTAAGATGGCTTATTTTTTTATCATTCGATCTTTCGTATAAAATGAGTTCTTTGGTTGCGTAGTTTATTTCAACTATGAAACTCCGGAATAAATCGAAGCCTAAAATCCCATGAACAAAGGTTCCCATAATTTGGGAAAGTTGCAGTAAGTTTTTCTCAAGTACAATAACTTCTGCGCCTATACCTTCTACTTTTCCAATCTGAATTTTATTGCCTGGTGATCTAAATCCGTACACCAATTGATTTCCTCCCAGCCCTCTTAGCGCAATTTTCTCCACTTTATTCAATATGATTTCCCCATTTTCGGGAAGTTCAGAAATTAACGTCCTACGTACACCCGAATCGAGAATAAAGTTAAGTGGCTGCGATTCGTTTAACTTTAAGCTCACCACTATTAGGTTATTTATCAGTTTGAAGGGGATTATAGCCTTCCCTCTTCGCAACTTTTGGAAAGTAAGGCTATCAGATTTAGCCAGAGCTGGAATGGTAGCCAACTCGATAGATAAGGGGTTTGCGTGCACAAAAATTTTGGTGACAAAAAGTAGCACCACGATTGTAAGGAATACGCCCTTTTGAACACAAAAATCTTTACTCATAATTATAACACCAACTGACTCTTGAAGTTCTATGATTACTGATACTAGATAATACACAAACGAAATGTAGCATATAGGAAGCTAAAATAAAGCAGTAATCATTCCCATATAATGTGTATCTAATAGACTATGTTTTATAAACATCCCACCTAACGCCCTAATTATCTGTGAACGCTGCTCTCGACAATTTGTCACATGAACCACAGCATGCTTCAATAAATGAAGTTACTAATAATGGCATGTCGGGTACTCCACAGTTGTCTGGCTTCAAAGACAATAGAAAAGTTGCCGTTAGCAGAAATAAAGTAGCGCAACTAGCTAATAATTTTGATAAATCAGCAGCTACTACACAATTAAATACTGTAAATGGCACAACTGCTGATCCCCAAAACCAGCAGCCAATTCAGAAGCAGGGTAAATCAAATTTGCCTGAAAATGTTAAGTCTGGGGTAGAGAATTTGTCTGGCATCTCGATGGATGATGTAAGTGTGCATTACAATTCAGATAAACCTGCCCAATTGCAAGCCCACGCCTATGCACAAGGCAGCGATATTCATGTTGCGCCAGGCCAAGAAAAGCACCTACCCCATGAAGCTTGGCACGTAGTTCAGCAAAAGCAAGGCCGGGTAAAACCTACCACCCAATTAAAAGGCAAGGTTCCCATAAATGATGACGCAGGTTTAGAAACCGAAGCTGATGTTATGGGGGAAAAAGCGTTACAGTTTGCATCAAACAATGAAATACCTCTGCAAAAAAAAGGGTTCTCTACACCCACAGTACAAAGAGTTGACACAGAAGTAGGGGGAACACAAGTTCAAGAACAATTGCAGGTACAAGCTCCTCAAGTACAAGCAGATGCGCACCCAAACCGAGATGAAGAACGGCAAATGGGGGCTCAGGCACTAGTTAGGGTTCAGGCTAAAGTACAAGCAGCTATGGCTTTAGCTGAAGAGCTTTTAATAGTGCCCAGTGTAAAAGGTAGTGCAGCAAAAAAGAATAGAGAGAAGTTGATAGGCACTATTCAAGATTTAGTGGCTAATCTTGAAAATGGGGACGATATTGCAAATGCCCTAGAATCGGCAAATTTAATTGCTACGGCCTCTGATGAGCAAATGGACGATGTTATTGGGAACGCTAATCTGATTTCAGTTGGGGAAGAAAGTTTAATTTATTTCTACCAAGAAGTAGTTCGTTTAGCCAATCCGGCGGCACATTTAGCTGTTGAAGCGGGCTCTGGTGATATTGCCGCGCAAATTATGGCAACGGCAAATACCGCACAACAAGCTGCCGACGACAGATCTCTTGCCTTATTTATAGATAATACTCTAGGGCAAATTAGAGGTAGGAAAAGAGATGGGGTTAGCACCGTTTTTGATTATGCAGATGGCTTAAATAATGTTGGTGGTGTTGTCGGTGGCGGGGCTGGGATAGTAGAAGCCGCAGGCGTTAGTGGAGCTAGTGGAGGTGCCACTGTAGGTTTAGTTGGCGGAATTTTGGGAATTATTTTTGGAACTTTAGGCACCCTTTTAGCACTTTATGGCTTGATTTCGGGCTTATTTAAAAAGGCTAGACTAAATGCAATAGCCCCTGCAATTTCTGATGAAGAAATGGTAGATACCTTAAGCTATGCGCAATCACAAACAGATAAATCTGCTGTGCGTTCTGGTGTTGCTATTGGCGCAGGTTTAACCGCTGTTACGGCTGGGGTTCTTGGTGTTATTGCCCTTACTGCTGTTTCTTTAGGCCCAGCAGCCATTGGTGTAGGTATTGCGGCGGCAGCCATTGGCTTAGGCTTTGTAGCATGGAAATACGTACATAAAAAGAATAAGCGTAAAGCAGAACGCTTGGCCTTTGCCGAAACTATGGTAGATGAAGTTCAAAATATTGATAGTCCACATTTCTCAGAATATGCAAACGTAATTATGGGAAATGGCTTAAACCCCGCAGATGGCAGGCTAGATGGTACCCCAGCTACTGTGGCTAAAAGAGATACATTAATAACCAAATTATCTGACCACGTTGCAGAACTAATAAAAACAAAACGTCAAAGTTATGCTGAGGGTATTTTGGATGCACTGGTAAATGGGCAACCTTCTCAACAATTTGAAGCAGAACTCATTCTTGGAGCCTTAGGCAGAGAGCCCGATAAAGTGCGTAAAGCCTTAGCAGACGACGATGCGGCTACACAGATATCGAGGTTAATGGGCGAGTTATCGTCTTGGTAGGTAGAAACTGGGCTAGCTAAATATCTGTTGTTAATAAATAAAGCACTATTAATTAATTTAATCTAAATAGGATTCAGTTTTAAAAGTAGGGGAGCAGTCATATAATCAAAATTGAGTCATAAGTTATTAGGCTAGATGTAGGTACCTGTTCCAGAAAAAAGATGTTGATTAATAGCCGCTAACGCAGCTTTTACTCCGTACTAACTCTGGAAGGGTTAAATTTATATATAGCCCATAGCTACAAATTGATTGAATACCATCCCCTACGATTTAATCTAGATCATGAGTAATTAGTAATCCCCATTTATAATACTAAGTACCAAATAACTCTGATTTCGCTATTTCATTCAACATAAAATACATTATCACAGATCTAAGATTTCCAAATAAAAAAGGGTGCAATATGCAATCTAAACTAAGAATTTACATTGGTTAAAAAATTCATCTTTAAATAGTTACTACTCATACTCTTTTAATACCCATTCATCTATAATCTTGACATGGTATTTAAAGAATGATTTAATTGCGGTCAATAAATAAGATCTTTTTAATCCTATGAGTCCAGTTGCCCAATCGCAAGTTGCCGTAAAGCAACCATCTATTAATGACAATACTGTTAGCAGTAATGATAGTGGCTCAGATTTATCTGGCTTTGAGGATAAGCGTGGCTCAGCATTAAGCCGAATGAAAATTGCGCAGCTTGCACAAAATTTTGCAGATGACAGTAATACAGCCCAGTTAAAAGCAGCTGCTGAAAATTTTAGGAACCCAACAAAATCAACCATTCAAAGAAAAGGATCATCGAATCTACCTGATAATATAAAGTCTGGCGTAGAAAGTTTATCTGGTGTTCCTATGGATGATGTAAAGGTTCACTACAATTCACACAAGCCAGCTCAACTGCAAGCCCATGCCTACGCACAAGGCACTGATATTCATGTAGCGTCAGGCCAAGAGAAACACCTACCGCATGAAGCTTGGCATGTAGTTCAGCAGAAGCAAGGCAGGGTAAAACCAACTACACAGCTAAAAGGGAAAGTAGCTATTAACGACGATGCTGGTCTAGAGCGTGAAGCTGATGTTATGGGAGCTAAGGCAATTCAAACAAAATCTAAAGCATATAAACCTTCTCTTGTTCAAAGAATGGTAAATGCTTTTAGCTCTAATAAAACGGCGCAATTGGTACTTGAGGAAGGTACACGTAATCCTTTACTAGGTGAGGAAGAGGAAAGGAGACCAATTACTAAAGATGAACAATTTTCTCCCTTAGATGATCAGACCTATAACGAAAGTGATTTTAATCTTGCAAAGTATTTAGCCCATCTTACAGTTCTAGATGGGGTAATAAAAGAATGGAATGACATAAATTTTAGTCAAGCTATTACAGACAAAAAACAGATAGATCGCCTAAAACGTTTTAATGCTGTTAGTGCAGCCTTAAATACAACAGGAATAGGTCTAGGAATTGCTACAGCTGTAACTTTTACTTGTGTAACTGGAGGAGCTGGCGGCGTAGCAGTGTTAGGCTTTCTAACTGCATGGCAATTAGGCGTAGCAGCATCAGGGGCAGGCTTAGGATTAACTGCAATTAAAGCAGTAGCTACAAGCGATAAACCTTCTGCTAAAGATTCTTCTAAAGATGTCTCTAAAGAGGTACTTGCAAATGGAACAGGAAACGCAGATACGGCAACAGCAACAATGGGTTTAGCAAAAGATACTGGTGCTAAAATAGCTGGAGAACTAGTATTAGGTACAGCTGCGGCTGGTCTTGGTGGGATTTTTGGAGCATTTGGTTTGTATGACAACATTCAAACAAGAAAGGATTTAATTGCCAAACAAGCAGAAGTCATCAACGATTTAAATAATTTAATAGCATGGTTAGGAAACAACAGAAGTATCATTAGCCAAATGTTACCTGAAAATAATACATTACTTAAAGTAGAGTCATCAGATGAAAAAACGGCAACATACTCAAGTGCTATAAAGCCCGTTTTAATTCCACAAATACTTACCATTGATAAAAATATATCTGATGTTAAAAATTTGGTAGCGAAAATGAGCAAATCATTACCAGCACCACCAAAAGAAAAAGATCCAAAAGGAACAAAAATTTAACATATAATAAAAAAGAAGGCGCAATTGCAACCTCCTATAGAATGTTTAATCTGATTAGACCTTCTATTTATCTTTTTTAGTGGCTTTCATTATTTTTGCATATCTATACCAATAAAACCAGCCAAATCACGAACAATGCTACTTACTTCTTCGGCTTGTGCTGAGAGTTCTTCACTAGCGGCGGCAGACTCTTCAGCTGAAGCTGCATTAGACTGTACTACCCCATCAATTT
>Ga0306871_1000276_pt1 | contig 20475 bp, 19 predicted proteins | sample AntRauMeHopE1497_FD_190447 | JGI IMG/M metagenome (GOLD analysis project Ga0306871, IMG submission 190447) | Saline lake microbial communities from Rauer Islands, Antarctica - Metagenome Hop E1 #497 (v2) (version 2) | ecosystem: Environmental > Aquatic > Non-marine Saline and Alkaline > Saline ... | reverse complement strand
GTCCATGCCCAATCTTAACGACTCCATCGCATTGCAAAAAAAGAAGATCAACTACAGTATTTTTTCTGTGCCGGTCGCTTCTACGTTTACACCGTCAAAAGGAACGGCTTCCAGAGTAGAACGGACCCCGCCACCAGAACTGTTTAATTCCTATGCATCTTTAGGGGTCGGAAATTTCGGTAATGTAAATGCCGATTTTTACACCAACAGGACGTTGAGTAGGGATGAGGACTTGGTAATCGGGCTAAACCATCACTCCACACAGGGTGGAATTGATGGCGTTGAGTTAAACGACAGGTTTGCCAATTCCAGAGTGGATGCCGCCTACAAAAAACGTGATCGGGATTACAATTGGGGTGCGGATATAGGATTGCAGCATCGGTACTATAACTGGTACGGTTTGCCGGAGTCCGGTTTTGATGCTGTCACCATTGCAAACATAGACGAAGGTCAGAATTATTTTATGGGCGAAGCCTCGGGACATTTTAATTTAGAGGATTCGTTCTTTAAGGGCGTAGATGCAAAATATCGCAGGTTTTGGGATTCTGCCCAGTCCGGCGAAAACCGTGCTATTGTAAATGCAGCCTTTGAATTCCCCCTAAACGAGGAGCTATTTACTGTTGGAGTAAACGCCGATTATGTGGGCGGTAGTTTTGAAAACACCAATTTGAGTAACACTGTAAACGAAGGCGGTATAGATTACGGTCAATTACAAGTAGGAATACGCCCTAGTTTGCAAATGCTCAGGGACGATCTGTCCCTTAGCCTAGGCGTTAACTTGGTGTACGGAATGGATTTGGAAAATAGCGAGGGCAACTTTTATATTTACCCCGAAGTAACCGCCTCCTACCGTCTACTGGAGGAAACGGTGATTGCCTATGGTGGTGTTACCGGGGAATTGCGCCAAAACTCTTTTCATGGTTTTGTGGAAGACAATCCCTTTGTTTCTCCTACCTTAACTATAGCGCCAACGGATAGTCAGTACAACGCCTATGTTGGTGTAAAAGGGCAGTTATTGCCCAATTTAAGTTATAATGTAAAAGGGTCTTACAGCGCGGAGAACAACAGTCCCTTATTCCGTTTAAACCCTCAGAATTTGAGCAGGAACGATGATCGAGGCTATTATTTTGGTAATTCCTTTGATGTATTTTATGACGATATAAAGACCATTGGAATTTTTGGCGAATTGAACGTTGATGTGAACCGAAACTTTACCTTAGGGGTCAATGCGCAGCTCAACGAGTATAACACCGAAACCGATAATCCTGCTTGGAACCTGCCCAATCTGCAAGCGTCCCTGTTTATGGATTATCAGATCGGGGAGCAATGGTTCGCAGGAGCTAACTTGTTCTATGTGGGCGAGCGGGAGGATTTTTCTAGTGTCGCCGTTGCCAATGTACCATCTTCGGAATTTCCTGCCACGCTCATCACGCTGGACGGATTTTTTGATGCCAATGCCCATGTAGGCTACCGCGTAAACGACCAATTGTCCCTATTCGTAAAGGCATCCAACATTGCCAATAACAATTACCAGCGTTGGGCAAATTTTCAGGTACAAGGGCTACAGGTTTTAGGTGGTGCTACGTATAAGTTTGATTTTTAATAGTATTCGAAATAACCATACAAAATCCCTTCTTCTGAAAAGGAGCGGGGATTTTCTTATTTTAGGGGGGTATAAAAAACACCCATGAACTACCGTGGCTATAGTTTTATTATTTTTACGATGCTCTTTTCGGTATGCATCCAAAATGCTGTAGCCCAAAATTTGGTCAAAAACCCCAGCTTTGAAACATTTATCAATTGTCCCAAAAAATTGGGGAATCTAGCCGACGACGTAAGTAATTGGGCAACCCCGACCGAAGGTTCTACCGATTATTTTAATGGCTGTAGTCAGGCAATGGGGACTCCAAAGAATTTTAATGGCGAGCAACCGGCCAATTTTGGCGTCGGGTACGTCGGGTTTTATTTTTATGCTCCGGACGATTATAGGGAATACATACAAGCTACACTTGGCCAAACCTTGATAAGAGGAGAACTATATACTGTTTCTTTTTACCTAAGCCTTGCAGAGCGGTCGGATTATGCCATAAAGGAATTTGGGATACAGTTTACCGAAAATCCCCTTGCCGTGGCTACCACAAAGAACCTAAGTAGAAGGCATCGTTCCAAGATTTCGGGAGATACCTCGAACTTTTTAGAAATTGTGCAAGATGATTTTTATGCCGATAAGGAGGAATGGATGTTGGTGGAAAAGGAATTTAGGGCCAATGGCACCGAGAACTACATGCTTATTGGGAATTTTCAAAACAACGACCGCACCCAAAAGCTGAGAACAAAGCGAAACATCACAAAGGGTGCTTATTACTATCTGGATATGGTATCTGTAGTGCCATTAAATTCCAAGGTGCATTTGGCAGGAGCTAATTTAGTAGATGGAAAATCGTTTCAATTGGATAGTATCCATACCTTCAAAAACATTCTTTTTCGATTTGATACGGCTGAGTTGCTGCCCAAGTCGAAAACAGAACTGGACGAAATAGAAGCCTATTTGTCCCTTCGTGCAACCCTGAAAATAGAAATATCCGGACATACCGATGCCATGGGCAACAAGAAGTACAACAAACTATTGTCCGAAAACAGGGCCAAAGCCGTAGCCCGCTATTTGATGGAAAAGGGAATTGACAGCACACGGATATCCTATCAAGGATTCGGCAGTGAAGAACCTTTGATGCAAAATGCCACCAGCGTCGGACGCCAAAGTAACCGTCGGGTAGAATTCCGGATAACGGAGTAGTCGGTTATTTGTCCTTTTGTTCCGAAATTCCGTAACGCTCCACCAAAACCATTTTAGCCAACGCTAATCCTCAGCAAAGATTTACTTTTGCAAGGAAATCAATGTATGTCCACCAAACGAAGTCCATTTAGTATCAATCCTGCCAAAAGTCCATTTTTTTACGGCTACATTATTTTGGCCATTGCCACGGTGGGAGTTTTCTTTAGTATGCCGGGCCAGACCATTGGGGTGTCGGTGTTTACAGATCCCGTAAAGGATGCTTTGGGTCTTTCCAGAAATCAGTTTAGTAATGCCTATATGATCGGTACCATTGTCAGCTCCTTGTTGATCGGGCGGGCAGGTTTTTGGTTTGATCGCTATGGAGCAAGGAAAGTCGCTTCCTTAGCGGCCTTAGGTCTGGCATTGACTTTGTTCCTTTGTTCTTGGTCGGCCTCCATGAGTAGATTTATGAAGGAGGTGCTAGAGCAGGATACGTGGGTTATTCCGTTTGTCTTGATGACGGTGTTGTTTTTTATGCTGCGTTTTTCGGGTCAGGGGATTTTGACCATGGCGTCGCGTAATGTTATCATGATTTGGTTCGATAAGAACCGCGGCAAGGTAAACGCCGTTACCAGCGTCGCCGTTTCCCTAGGATTTTCGTCCTCGCCCTTGTGGGTAAGCTTATTGATAGATTCCAATGGATGGGAACATGCTTGGCGTTATTTGGGGGCTGCGGTTTTTCTGTTCAGTATCCTAGCCTTCTTTTTGTATAAAGATGCGCCCGAGGTATACGGACTTGTTCCCGATGGCGCTAAAATTGATGATGCAGAAGATTTGGAGCCCAAAGCGGTATCGAAACAGTACACCTTAAAAGAAGCCAAGACTACCCGTGCTTTTTGGATGTACGGACTCGCATTGGCCTTCAATAGTTTTTTTATTACCGGACTTACCTTTCATATCGTTTCCATATTCGAAACCGAAGGCTTTGCGAAAGCGGATGCCATCAGTATATTTTTACCTGCCTCCATTGTGGCCGTTACTATCTCTACCATCTTTAATTTTCTAAGCGATTATATTGCATTGCAGTTTTATCTCTACCTCTTGCTTCTTGGCGGCATACTTTCTTCTTTAGGCTTTTTATTGCTGTCCAACTCCGTAGGCGTTCCTTTTTTAATTGCCGGTTTTGGGATTATGGGCGGATTTTTCGCGGTGCTAAATGCCGTGGCATGGCCTCGTTTTTATGGAAGGACACATTTGGGAAGTATTACGGGGAAAATTATGAGTTTTTTGATTCTGGCCAGTGCCTTGGCGCCCAGTGTTTTCAGTTTAAGTCTCTCTACGTTTGGCTCTTATCATCTGGTAGGTTACTTGGGACTCTTCTTTTTGGTGTTCTTGATTATCGCATCGGTAAAGGCTAAAAATCCGCAATAAAGCATTCTGATGGATACTTATTTTTGGCTCTAGTTTAATCTGGCGTTGCTATTATTGATGAAATTAAAATTATAAATTTTTCAAATTGGTTCAAACGTAGAAAATCCGATTATTCCCTTTAGGGTCAGGGAAAAAATGATCGGATTTTCGGCATTTCGTTTTTCCCCGCCCTAAAGGGAGCCAAAACGCCGAAAATTAGCAATTCCAGCCATAATAGTCATTTTAAACAAGAGCCTTATTTTTTAAACTGAAAAAGTAAGTATGTAGTTTTTATATAAAGGGATAGTCTTAGTAATCGGAATATTCCGTAGGATAGAGCAGCATAACATCCGCTTTCTTCATGTTGTTTTTATAGAAATCATCTTCCTTTAGAACCGTCCATTTATCGGATGAAAAGAAAGCTTTCCATAGTTCGTCCCTTTTATCCATATTGGAAAATGTAGTCATATACATGAGATTGGGCATGGTATCACCAGAGAGTACTTCCGCATAAAAAACCGCATTAAAACCTAGACTATCAAAAAGGGCTACTTCGCCGCCTTCATTGAACATGTGCACTTTGTTTTTATAGGTTGTCTCCGTGGGCGATTCATAACTTCTAAGTTCGTAGACCCTTTTTGCTCTTGGCCCTTCCACTTTTGCGGGTATCATTTTAGGCATGTCGGCAAAAGCGCGCATTAAAACGGAGTTGATGCGCTCATAGGGTGCCTTGTCGTGTGCCGCTTGCAAATAGGATTCGCCAGCAGACAAATGTGCTTTGTCTTGGATTAAGTAATCTTCCAGCGCTTCAAACTCCACCAAAGATGTAAAGGGAATGAGCACATGAATTTTATCGGCCTTGCTAAATTTGTCATTGTGCACTTTAAACACGCCAACACTATTGATTCCGTACCGTTTTAAGGCAGGCAAGAAGGCTTTCTCCAAATAGGTGTCCACCACTTGCTCTTGGGTTTCATTCGTTACCGTATAAGTTTTGAGCTGATAGTACTCTTTTTTATCCTGAGCATTTAGGTTTAATGCAGTACATACTATGAGTATTAGTAAGGAAGCCGTTCTTGTCCAAAAAAATTTCATTCGTAAATAGTGTGTTAGGTGTTTGATGTTGTAAAGTTACTATACTCATGCTTAATGAAAACCCGATAATTTTGATAATTTTATTTTTTTCTTTGCCTAGGCACGACACAGCGAAAGCTGTGGGCGAGCCGTAGCGATGGCGAAGCATAGCCATAGCTACGGTTGATAATTTTAACGACGGCAAAGGGGAAAAGAAAGAGACAAAAACTAGGGTTTTCATTTGGCAGGAATATAAATACTTTTAGGTCTGCAGTTTCTTGTAAAACAAGTCTTAACAATTATTCATTGCAAATGAAAACATCCTTACTTTTACAAAAAGTAATAAAAATGGACAAGAATTTAGCGGTGCTTATTGATGGGGACAATATTCCATCGGCCTACATAAAGGAAATGATGGAGGAAATTGCCAAGTACGGCAATCCTACCATTAAACGTATTTATGGCGATTGGACCAATCCGCGTTTGGGCAAATGGAAGAACGTGCTTTTGGAAAATGCCATTACGCCCATTCAGCAATACGGCTACACCCAAGGCAAGAACGCTACGGATTCTGCCATGATTATTGATGCCATGGATGTCCTATATTCCGGTAAGGTAGATGGTTTTTGTATTGTAAGCAGCGATAGCGATTTTACCCGTTTGGCCACAAGGCTACGCGAGGCAGGAATGCAGGTGTACGGCATAGGGGAACGTAAAACCCCTAATCCTTTTATCGTGGCCTGTGACAAGTTTATTTATCTGGAAATCCTGAAAAGTCAGGGAGGCGAAGAACCTACGGATACCGATAAATCCAAACCAAAGACCGAAAATAAGGTAGATAAGATTACACCCAAGGACTTGCGATTTATGGCCAATACCATAGACGATGTTGCCGATGACGACGGATGGGCATTTTTGGGCGATGTGGGCAGCCTGTTGCAAAAGAAACAACCCAATTTCGATTCCAGAAACTATGGTTTTCAAAAACTGACGCCCTTGATAAACAGTATACCCCATTTTGAAATAGAACGAAGGGAAGATTCCAAAGGTCGCAAGAAACTCATTTATGTTCGCATTAAAGAGAAGAAGAATACCCGTTCCCCAAAATCTTGATTTCGCTACGGTAGTCCTTTAATTCCTCAGATGCCTGTATGGTTTATTTAATTTTTAAGTCCCATATTTGGGAAGAACTTATTTTTTTAAGCCCTGAACCCTGAACCCTGAACCCTGAACCCTGAACTTGGAATTTTTGGCCCCGAAATTTCGGGGTACACCTCATGCGTACACCTGCATAGCTCAGGTTATAGATTGATACCCGGGCAAAATCCCCTAGCTATGCTCATACTTAATGAAAACTCGGTTTTCATTTGGCAGGAGTATCTCTACAAATTCATTCTACTAACGGAATAATTTCATAACTTAGGGCTTGTAAATAAATTATTTTGTCACAAGTCCTTAGATATCATAAAGTATAACTTAAATATTGAAATAATATGATCAATCGATTTCAGATTTTAGCCGGATTCTTCGTTTTTGTTTTAGGAACAAGTTTCACGGCATTTGCCATACCCGGTATTCAGGGAGAAAGCGTGGAGTCAATAACTACGGTTGCCGATGAAGGACCCGTAGGTGTTTGGGATTATGAGGTGTCAGGTACCGAGGAAGCCTACCGCAAGGGAGTTCTATTTGTTCGATTGGAAAAAGGAAAGCATATCGTTGAGGTACATCTGGGTAACGGCGTACTAAACGGGCAGGATGTGGAAGTAGAGGGGAATACCTTAAAATTCAGGGTGAACATAGAGGGTACGGAACGTGTTTCCGTGGTATTGAACGCCACATCCGATACTATGCAAGGCCAAGCATCTTCAAGTCAAGGTAGTTTTACGATAAAAGGCACTAGAAAGTTGCCTCCACGATAGTTTTACGTAGTATCATAAAAAAAACCTAAGTATCAACCACTTAGGTTTTTTTATTCAAAAAAGAGTTTGGCTTACCACATAATAGGTACGGCAACCCTAGTCGTGTCCCAACCCATGACCATGTGCGCACCGCCATCTACATCCTTAAAGGCAATAGAAAATTCTTCCAAGGATTCTCCTTTGCTGGTAGCGCCCATAACGCGCACTACATCGGAGGCTTCCTTGTAAAAGTAGGATCCCCATTGGTTTAATTGGCTGTGAAGAATCACGGTCCATTCTTTTTCGCCAGGGATAGTCAATAGGCCATAAGTACCTGCCTTAACTTCTTTTCCACCAAAAGTCACGTCCTCGTAAAAGGTTATTTCGGGGGCTTCGTTGGCGCCGGTTCTCCAAACTTCACCTGCCGCAGCCAAACTTTCTAAAGAACGGCCGTTTAATTGAGGTCTGCCATAAGAGATACGTATCACCTTTTCGGCAATCTTGTAATCACTTGGATAAGCGGCCATGTCCAAAGGACTTTTATCCAATGCCGGGAACTTCTGGGCGTTGGTATTCGTCGTAAAAACCAAGGCAAATACAACTACGGTAAGGGTAATTAATTTTTTCATCATCAATGTTTGTTTTAATATAATCCAAAACTAAGTAGTTCGGAAATTAAACTTGCTTAAAGTGTCGTTAATTTTTTAAATACTTACCAATTGATCGATTTGGGACAGCTATTCCTGAAATCAGGTGTTGAATAGTAAGTATAAAGCAAAAATTTGGTTAATAATGAAACTAAATAATCAATATAGGTTTGATATATGAAACTATAAAATCATATTTGTATTCAAATTGATATAATAGTAAAAATTATGTGTGGAATTGTTTGTGCATTTGATGTAAAGGAAAGTACGGAAGTATTACGTCCCCAATTGTTGGAGATGTCAAAAAAAATACGACATAGGGGTCCGGATTGGAGCGGTATATTTTCCAATGACAAAGCGGTGTTGGCCCATGAGCGATTGGCTATTGTTGATCCTGCTTCCGGAAAACAACCCTTGTTGAGCAAGGATGGGAAATTGGTGCTTGCCGCCAACGGAGAGATTTATAACCATAGGGAATTAAGAAAGCAGTTTGAAGGCACCTATGATTTTCAGACAGAATCCGATTGTGAGGTAATTCTAGCACTCTATCAAAAGAAGGGTGCCACATTTTTGGATGAAATGAACGGTATTTTTGGGTTTGCCATTTATGATACGGAAAGGGACGCGTATTTTGTAGCTCGTGACCACATGGGTATTATTCCCCTATATATGGGCTGGGACCAGAACGGTACTTTTTATGTGGCTTCGGAATTAAAGGCATTGGAAGGTACGTGCACGAAGATCGAACTTTTTCCGCCAGGGCATTACTTACATAGTTCCGATGGGGAACTTAAAAGATGGTATTCAAGGGATTGGATGGACTATGATGCCATAAAGGAGAACGAGACCAGTATTCAGGAAATCAAGACAGCGCTAGAGGCGGCCGTACACAGACAATTAATGTCCGATGTGCCTTATGGTGTCTTGCTTTCCGGCGGATTGGATTCTTCCGTAACCTCTGCCATTGCCAAAAAATATGCGCAAAAACGTATAGAGTCGGACGATACCACCGATGCTTGGTGGCCACAATTGCACTCTTTTTCGGTGGGACTGGAAGGCTCTCCGGACTTGGCGGCCGCCCGTAAAGTAGCAGACCACATAGGCACGGTGCATCATGAGATAAAATTTACCATTCAAGAAGGCTTGGACGCCATTAAGGACGTGGTTTACAACTTGGAGACCTATGATATTACTACGATTAGGGCCTCTACGCCCATGTACTTAATGGCTAGGGTCATTAAATCCATGGGCATAAAGATGGTGCTTTCGGGTGAAGGTGCGGACGAATTGTTCGGGGGCTATCTGTACTTCCATAAAGCACCGAATCCAAGGGAATTCCATGAGGAAACCGTTCGTAAACTGGATAAGTTACACATGTACGATTGCCTTAGGGCCAACAAATCCTTGGCGGCTTGGGGAATAGAGGGTCGTGTACCGTTTTTGGACAAGGAATTTATCGATGTTGCGATGCGCATCAACCCAAAGGATAAAATGATCAATGGCGAACGCATGGAAAAATGGGTCGTTAGAAAAGCCTTTGAGGACATGTTGCCGGCGAGTGTTGCCTGGAGGCAGAAAGAGCAGTTCTCTGATGGGGTAGGATACAGTTGGATCGACACTTTAAAAGAAGTAGTGAAAACCGAAGTGACCGACGAGCAGTTGGCCAACGCCAGGTTCAGGTTTCCGTTACAGACCCCAACCAGTAAAGAGGAGTTTTACTATCGGTCTATATTCGAACAACACTTTCCTTCGGATGCCGCGGCACTTTGTGTGCCACAAGAGCCTTCCGTGGCCTGTAGCACCAAAATCGCCTTGGAATGGGACGAAGCGTTTAAAAATATGAACGATCCTTCCGGTAGGGCCATTTCTAAAGTACACGCAGATGCTTACGTGAAATAAGCGTCCTGAAGATTCTGTTTGCTGTTCCTTCCTAGGGGCAGATCAGTTTTGTTTTTTTAATTAGTCTTTAAGGGGTGTCCTTTGCCGGGCACCTCTTTTATTTTTTGGACGACTTACCGTTTCTTTTTAGAATGCTTTTGGGTGTAGACTTCCATATGCTATGTTAATTGAATATATTTAGAGCCATGGAAAAATTCCAATAATGACGAAAACTGCTATTCTAAACTATATATGTGCTCTACTGCTATTGATTTCAATAGGTACGATGGTTTCCTGTTCGGATACACGGGAGGAGCAAGCTCAAAAACCAAATATCCTTTTTATCCTTTCCGATGATCATACCTCCCAAGCTTGGGGTGTTTACGGCGGCATTTTGGAGGACTATGTCCAGAACGGGAATATCCGGCGTTTAGCTACCGAAGGAGCAGTGCTGAACAACGCCTTTTGTACGAATAGTATCTGTACCCCAAGTAGGGGGAGTATTCTGACAGGGCAGTACAGTCATGTGAATCAAGTATATACATTAAACGAGCCAATACCTAGCGGACATCCCAATATCGCCAAGACCCTACAAGCGAACGGCTACCAGACCGCCGTGATCGGGAAATGGCATTTGGTAGAACAGCCCGAAGGTTTTGATTATTTTAATGTCCTACCCGGCCAAGGCGAGTATTGGAACCCTGTGTTTAAAACAAAGGAAAACTGGAAAAATGGGCATGACGGGTCTGCAGGAAAGCAATATGAAGGCTTCTCTACGGATATTATTACCGACCTTACTATAGCACATCTCAAAAAACGCGATAGTACCAAGCCGTTTATGATGTTCTGTAATTTTAAGGCCACCCACGAACCTTTTGATTTTCCGGAACGTTTTGCATCGCTCTATAAAAACGATACCATACCGCAACCGGCATCCTTGTTGGATTTTGGAAAGGAGACCACGGGTCGCACATTTAAGGGGCAAGTTTTGGAGAATTTGGGGGAGCGTTGGCAAAAAGCAACGGATACCGATAATTTTTGGACTTCCTATCCCGGTCTTCCATACCGTTTAGAGGGATTGGATAGCGTTCAGAAACGCAAGAAAATCTATCAGAAACTGGTGAAGGATTTTATGCGATGCGGCGCGGCAATCGATGATAATATTGGAAAGCTGTTGGATTATTTACAGGCGGAAGGCATTGCCGATAATACCATTGTAGTCTACACGGCGGACCAAGGTTATTTTTTAGGGGAACACGGTTTTTTTGATAAAAGATTAATTTATGAGGAATCGCTGCGCATGCCCTTCGTCATCCGATATCCAAAAGAGATAAAGGGAGGACAGCGCATAGACGATATCATCCTGAACATTGATTTCTCCGCGGTATTGGCCGATTATGCCGGTATGGAGAAACCCGCCTACATCCAAGGCGAAAGTTTTAGGGAGAACCTAAGGGGGAATACGCCGGCAACTTGGCGCAATCAAATGTATTATAGGTATTGGCTGCACCATCCGGACAGGCCGGCGCATTTTGGTATCCGGAACGAGCGTTATAAGTTGGCCTTTTTTTATGGTCAAGGCTTAGGTAAAAAAGGCACGGATGCCCAAGTAACGGTACCTAGTTGGGAGTTTTATGACCTCGAAGAAGATCCAAAGGAACTGCGTAATAGCATCGACGACCCCAAGTATGACGATGTTATTGCCGATATGAAGCTACAGCTTGTGGAGGAGCGAAAGAAATATGCGGATTTAGATCAAGAATACCCCGAGATGCGGGACATATTGGTCGGGGCTATGTTAGAGTAGCGTTTGTTTCTAGCAACTTAATTTTTCAAATATGTTGGTTGCACCATTAATTTAATATATACTCCTGCCAAATGAAAACCCGAGTTTTTGTCTCTTTCTTTTTCCCTTTGCCGTCGTTAAAATTATAAACCGTAGCTACGGCTATGCTTCGCCATCGCTACGGCTCGCCCACAGCTTTCGCTGTGTCGTGCCTAGGCAAAGAAAAAAATAAAATTGTCAAAATTTTCGGGTTATCATTAAGCATGAGTATACTATGCCAAAATGTACGGCTCTCTATGCCTCATAAAATGAAAATACCCGCCAAGCGCTAACGTAAGGTAGTTCCCCCGAAACCCATCATTAGATAGGCAACCTTTTAGACAAGCTAAACAGGTCACTCTTTTGTTTGGCGCTCAAAACATAGTTAGTAGAGCCGTACTTAGTAATGGCATAAAAATATTATTTAGTGTTACCTTAAGCTAAAACCTAGGTATATTCCATGATTGTCTTAAACGTCATTTCGGCGTTGACGTATCGCTACTGGCATCAAAATTCCCCTTAACAACCAAGATTTCTCCTGCTTGATTCTCAAGTATCAAATTTAAGGCACCTTTCACCAGGTTTTTATGGCATTGGGTAATTTGAACGCTACCTTTATTTGTAAAGAAGGGTTTTTCTCCGAACCTGTCGCTGCTAAAAGCCCCAAAAATCCCGTTAAACGGACTTAAAAAGCTATCCACGTTTTTCACCTCATAATTTCCCAAAGGCATGCTGCCTGTCTCGTTCTCTTTGGAAACCACCACCTCCATGTCATGTTGGCCTATATCTCCTTGCCCACTGAAGAAAAGCCTCAATACACTAAACGTTTCCCCGGCAACCGATGTTTCGGTTAGCTGGCTGAAACCAATGGTTCCATCCAGTGCATAATTTGTGTTTCCGGTAAGCTCCAGGACATAGGTGCCATTAGGCAGGTTAGGACTTAACTCGGGATGGTTACCAACGCTAGAAATCACGAGCAGAGGCAAAAATCCCAAAAAGAGAAGTCGAACTATTTTAATCGTTAGTGCGTACATAATTCGTTTAAGGTCGGTTTTCTCAAACCGTTAAGTTTGAAATTTTTAGTTGTTTTATGTAGCTGTGCATCGCTGTATCTTACGCTTCTTTTAAATATCAAAAAGGAGTGTTGCGCCAAGGGAAGCCAAGACTAACAAGAACATGATGAAGCACTTTTTCATACCACTATTTTTACTGTCGGGCTACCTGAGTTTTTGAAATCCGTCAAGGTCTCCTGTGAAAATCAAAACGAATTTAGACCAAAAACCAATCGGTAAACTCCAATATGTATAGTCCGTACTCTTTTATGTATAAACGGAACATGGATATGAAAGATATGGTTTGAATCGATTGTTTTTCAGCCTGTTTCGGAGTACTTTATTGATGTTCAAGTAATCAAGCCCGATTACTACTTTTTTACGCCGATTACACCAAATTCCCGTCCATTGATACAAAAACCCCTTCCTAGTAATGCTTAAGAATTATTTTTGACTTACTTTCATTATTCGAAATTTCAGTAAATTATGTTAGACGCTGTACTAGTAGACGACGAAATAAAAGCCCTACAGAGCCTTACCTGGGAGCTCACTAATTTTAGTGATGAAATACATGTGTCCGCTTCTTTCACCAATCCTTTTGAAGCGCTTGAATACCTAGAAAAAAACACCCCGCACTGCCTGTTTTTGGATATTGAAATGCCAACGATGGACGGTTTTCAGTTTATACAAAAATTGACCAACAAAAATTTTCCGGTAGTCATTACTACGGCGTACAACCAATATGCGATCAAAGCGTTGAAAAACGAAGCAATCGATTATTTGCTAAAACCGATAGATACGGACGACCTTAAGCAAACGATTGTCAAAATAAAGAAGTTTAACAGCAGGAATTTTACTTCGGAAAAACTGGAGCAGATGTTGATTAATTTCAACTCGCGATCCATCAACAAAAAGATTACCCTGAACACGGACGGCAAGTTATTGTTCCTGGATAGCGATGAAATCCTCTATGCCGAATCCGACGGAAACTACAGCACTATTTTTTTAACGGACGGTCAAAAAATAGTGCTCACTAAAAAATTAAAGGAAGTAAACGAACTGTTGCCGGAAGATTCCTTCTTCCGAGTGCATAACTCCTATATCATCAACCTAAACAAAATAAAGGCGTTCTTAAAAACGGACGGTTACGTTGTCTTAAAATCCAACCATAAAATTCCCGTATCCAGGCAAAAGAAATCAGATTTTCTGGACCTGTTATAAAACGTTCTTATGCGCATATACGGCCAGACCAAAACTTGGAGCTATCCGCTGGATTTAACAGCGGGAAGCGTATTTCGCATTGGCCTGAACCTTGCTCTTTACCTCCTATCCCAAAATCTATCTGCCCAGACCGTTCCGGATTCCTTTAAAAATCTAACGGATAGTCTGATCAGTGCCGCCCCAGGCACCTATACCGATATCCACAAGGCATTGCGAGAACACAGAACGGACAGCCTTCACATGCGCTTCTTTAGTCAAAAATCGAAGAAAAAAAGCTATCCGGCAGGAGAGTCCTATGCCCTAGGCGAATTGGGACGTATTTATAGGAACATTTCCAACTACGGCAAAGCCATACAATTACACAAAGAGGCGCTTGCGGTCGCCACCACGGCAAACAACGTAGAATTTCAAATATCCAGTCTTAATTACTTAGGCGTGGCCTACAGGCGCACCTCCTCTATACGCACGGCCATGGATTTTAATCAGCAGGCTTTGGAGCTGGCGGAAGCTATAGAAAACCCCAGCGAAAGTATTAAGCGCAGCATCAACATTTCCCTGAATAGTATTGGCAACCTCTATCTTGCCCTAAAGCAATACGATCTGGCCATCTCCTATTTTGAACGCGCACTGAATTTAGAAGTCGAACTAAATAATGTTTTAGGGGTGGCCATTAACCATCAAAATATTGGTAAGTGCCAGGAAGAACTAGGGCAGTTGGACCAGGCCTTGGAAAGTTATAGCCTGTCTCTTTCCCACAACAAGGATATAGATAATGATATGGGCCGGGTTATTTGCAAGAACAGCATTGCACAGGTGTACATAAAGAAGGAGCGCTATAATGACGCCTTACAACTTATACAAGGCACTATGCCCATGGCAATGCAACTTGGCGATGGATTTTTGATCGCAGGGCTTTATACCAATTTGGGTTGGGGCCAATTATTGGCGAACAACCTCGTGGATGCGGAGCAGAGTTTGCTGGAGGGCAATGCCCTAAGCCAGAAGTATAACCTAAGGGACGAATATGCCCAATCTAGCCATTTGCTCTCGGAACTTTACAAAAGAAAGGAGGACTATAAAAAAGCCTTGGACTACCAAACCAAAGCCGTAGCCCTTGACCAAGAAATACTGAACGAAGGTACCATACGCTACGTGAACGATATTCTCTTCCGCTATGGTTATGAAAAAAAGAGAAATGAAATAGCGGTCTTGGCAAAACAGAACGAAATTGTACGGCTAAAACTACGCAAGAACAGGACGCTGCTCCTTATTGGGGTATTATCGCTTTTGCTCTTGGCCGGTATTCTTTATATCATTTACAGGCAATACCAGTTGAGCAACGAGAAAAAAATGCTGACTTTGGAACAGACCATGTTGCGCAGCCAAATGAATCCCCATTTTTTGTTCAATTCCCTGAATTCGATAAAGTTGTACATCATCAACAATGAGAAGAAAAACGCGGTTCACTACCTGAACAAGTTTTCCAAATTGGTACGTAAAATTTTGGAAGCCTCCTCCCAACGGGAAATACCGTTGGCAGAGGAACTGGAGACCGTGGAACTGTATATGAACATTGAAAATATTCGGTTTTCCAACGAAATCAATTTTAAGATTAGTGTAAGCGAAGAGATAGATGTACAAACCGTAAAGATTCCGTCACTTATCCTACAGCCCTTTTTGGAAAACGCCTTATGGCATGGGCTCTCCTCAAAGGAAGGCGAGAAAAAAATGAGATTGCACGTGAGCCCAGGCGAGGACGGGTTTATAACTATTGCCATTACGGATAACGGCGTGGGACGCGATGCCGCGGAAATAATAAAGCAAAGTAAAGTACTGAAACGAAAATCGGTGGGCATCGACATTACCAAGGAACGCCTTGCCAACTTCTCCAAGGATTACCAAAATTCCTTTCATGTAGAGATTATAGACCTCTATGACGACTCAAATACGCCTGCTGGCACCAAGGTCATCCTTCATATACCTACGATTTAAGATGCTCTTGGGCAACGGTTTCCAGTTCGGCATACCAGTCCTTGCCAAATTTACGGATCAAGGCCTCTTTCACGAATTTATAAACGGGTACCTGTAGTTCCTCGCCCAGAGAGCAGGCGGCATCACAAATTTGCCATTTATGGTAGTTAACGGCGGTAAGTTCCCTGTACTCCTTGATCCTAACGGGATACAAATGACAGGAAACGGGCTTTTTCCATTTTATTTTCCCTTGGTTATAGGCTTCCTCTATGCCACATTTCGCGGTATTCTTAGCATCGAAAAAAACATAGGCACATTCACTGCCATTGACCAACGGGGTTTCCCATTCGCCGTCATCGCCTTTGACAAAAGCTCCTTCTTCCTCTATGACCTTAATTCCTTCCGGCCTTAGAAATGGTTTTACCTTGGCATAAATATCCACTAAAATCTCTGTTTCCTTATCCTCTAAAGGCGCACCGGCATCCCCGTCTACACAACAGGCTCCCTTGCAAGCCGAAAGATTGCATACAAAATCGTTCTCTATGATTTCTTCGGATACGATGGTTTTTCCCAACTGGAACATGTTCTTTTTTTTAGGACGGCAAGATACGTCATTTTCAGGGTAAGGAAACAATAGATATTTTTAGGAATAAAAATCCAAATGGCATTATTAAACGTAAATTTGCAAAAAATTTCAAAGAATGACATTTCAATTTGACATTAGACAAATAGCAACATCAAGTATGGTACTTTTTGCGGTTATCGATATTTTGGGCAGTCTGCCCATAATTATCGGACTTCGAAAAAAAGTGGGCCACATACAATCCGAGAAGGCTTCTATCGTAGCGGCCGTTCTTATGGTGGCCTTTCTCTTTTTGGGCGAGGAAATCCTAAAGCTCATCGGCATAGATGTAAATTCCTTTGCCGTGGCAGGGGCCTTTGTCATCTTTTTTCTTGCTATTGAGATGATATTGGGCATTACGCTTTACAGGGACGACCAGCCCGAGAGTGCCTCGATCGTGCCCATTGCCTTTCCCCTTATTGCAGGTGCCGGCACACTGACTACCCTGTTGGCCATGCGGGCCGAATACTATGTGGAGAATATTATTGTGGCCATCATCATCAATATTATTTTTGTGTTTATAGTACTCAAATCATCGGCAAGGTTGGAAAAATTCTTGGGGAAGAACGGGGTCAGCGTTATACGCAAAGTGTTCGGGGTAATTCTTTTGGCCATTGCTGTCAAATTATTCGCTGCCAACATCCATGAGCTTTTTAACAAGTAAAAAAGGGCGTATTTTTACAAAAAAATTTCTAGCACTATGAACAAGATTTTTTCTATCGTCCTCATCGTTTTGGCCTTGGCCCTTATAGTCTATAACGTAACCGTGGTGGATTTTGCAGCTCCTTTTAAAGGAGATAGTATAATTGCCCTTATTGGGATTATGGCCTGTTTGTGTGCTATTTTGCTTTTACTCCTCTATATGACAAGTAAAAAAGTACAGGAAAAAGTGAATGAGGATTGAATTCTTGGTTTTAACGCTTTGCGCTTTTCGCCATACGCGTTGCGCATAAGGATGAAAAGTTGTCTTGAAAGGGCTGAAAACCTTTTGCGAAAAGTTCCAAGAACTATATTTCATACCCACAAAAATAAGGGTAGAACCATAAAATAGTAAGAGCAGAATCAAAGCTTTTACCGTTTATAGCCGTTGATTTATGTTGTATTTAGTCCGCTGATTGAATAATTGTTATTCCGTCAAAGTAATTTCCGGCCTGTAGTCCTACCGTAAATATCCGCTCGTCGTTTGTATTGTTTTCAAGTAGTGTGATTACGATTTCTTTTCCGTTTTTACGTTCCAAGGTAAAATCAGATTCGGTAATGATGAAATTCTTAGCTTTAGTGTCAATATCACTGATATCAAAGCTTTGACCATCCCTAAAGAAAAGTTCTGAAATCCACCAAAAATCTCCTTGAGTCATTATTAAAGCAATGTTTTCAGCTGCATCGAACTTAAACTCTTTCTGGGATAGCTTAATGTTATCGTCCCAATCGCCTTCTTTTTCATCAGTACAAGAGCAGATAATCAATAGTGTCAAAAATAAAACAATACCTTTTTTCATGTTTGTCCAATGGTGTTCCAAATATAAATTTAGACTAAACTGGGTTGCGATGGGTATAACAATATAAATTTATACGCCGACCTCAGTAGTTGAAACTTTAATTATTGGCCTCAATGGCATCTGCCTCTTTTTGGCGCACGGCAGGGTTATCCAATTCCAGTACCTTTTGAAGCATGGCATCCCTATTGCCCTTTATTTTGGCATGTGCGTTGGCATCATACAATTGCTCTCCCAAAGCCGCTTTTAGATATAGTTTGATGCCTTCTTGGTAGCCGTAAAAATCCATGGACAGTTCTCTTTTTAAGGCATAGTCCACAAACTTCTGAAATAGGACATCGTCTACCTTAAAATCATCGATGAATTCTTTTTCCGAATACCCTTCGTACCGCTTCCTGTCCTCATCCAAATGCTCAAAAACAAAGAAGGACAGAAAACCGTAACTATCCATACTTTGTACCGCTTCCTCTTCATTGGAGCCAATAGGCACAAAAACATCGGGAATAATTCCGCCACCGCCATAGACCACTTTGCCTTTTGGCGTGGTAAATTTTAGGGAATCGGCCACCTTAATACTATCCACCGAAAAAAGCTCGCCATTATGGAAACGTTCCGTAAAGCGTTTGTAATAATCTTCATTACCGTTATTGTAATCTTTTTGGATACTCCTACCTGTTGGCGTGTAATATCGGGACACCGTCAGGCGCACTGCGGAACCGTCTCCCAAGGCCATCTCGCGCTGCACCAGACCTTTGCCAAAAGAACGGCGGCCTACAATAGTGCCCACATCGTTGTCCTGTAAAGCTCCGGCAACAATTTCGCTGGCAGAGGCGGAACGTTCGTTAATGAGCACATAAATAGGCTTGTCCTCAAAGCTGCCCTTATCCGTGGCGTAGGCGTTTTTTACCTTTCCTTTTTTGTTCTTTGTAAACAGGATAAGTTTTTTATCCCTCAAAAATTCATCTGCCATTTGCTCGGCGACACCTAGGTATCCCCCTGGGTTGTCCCGCAAATCCAAAACCAGTTTCTGCGCCCCCTTGCGCTGTAGCTGGCTTAAGGCCGACTTAAATTCTTTATAGGTGGATTCCGCAAACCGGTTGACCTTAATGTACCCCATATCTTCCGTTAACATATAATGGGATTCCACGCTTTTAATGGGTACAATGCCCCGTCTAATGTCTATGGTCAGTGTTTTGTCCTCGGATTTTCGGTATACGGTCAGTTTTACCTTGCTCCCTTCGGCTCCTTTCAGCTTTTCTACAATGGCTGAATTGGGCATTCCCTTTCCAAAAAGTGTATCGTTATTCGCCATTAAAATACGGTCTCCGGCGCGTATTCCCTTTAGAAAACTAGGGCCGTCCTTAACCGCCCTGATCACGGCAATGGAATCTTTATAGGCATAAAAATTGACACCGATGCCCACAAAATCGCCCTTCATGCTCTCTGTAACCCGCGCCATATCCTCTTCCGGAATGTAAACGGAATGTGGATCCAGTTTTTCCAAAATACTGTTCACGGTAACATCTACGATGCTATCCGTATTAATGTCGTCTACGTACTCATAGTCTATATAATCTATGAGTCGGTTCAGTTTGTCCTTTTTGGAGTTGGTAGTGAATAAGCGCTCCGGGGTGTCGTTATAATGCAATTTACCGCCCACAAATATACCTATGGCCAAAGCCGCGGCAATTAGGGTAGGTAACAGGTAGATATATTTCTTTTTCATTTTTTTACTTTGGGTGCTATGCATCAATTTGGGGCAGATAAACCACTTCCACCCCAGCTTTTTTTAAAAATTCCAATCCGGAATTGTCCTTGTATCCCTTTTGATATACAACACGATTTATGCCAGACTGATGTATCAGCTTGCTACATTCCCGGCAGGGCGATAAAGTAATGTACAAAGTAGCCCCTCGGCACGACTGTGTGCTGCCTGCAACTTTCAAGATAGCATTGGCCTCTGCATGCAAGACATACCACTTGGTGTAGCCTTCATCGTCTTCACAAAAATTTTCAAATCCCGTAGGCGTGCCATTGTAGCCATCCGAAATAATCATCCGATCCTTGACGATAATGGCACCTACCTGTTTTCGTTCGCAGTAGGAAAGCTTGCCCCATTCTTGGGCCATTCTCAAATAGGCCTTGTCGTATTTTCTTTGCTTGTTTTTATTCATTTATCTAGCTTCAGTAGCCCTAGATGTCTCTAAGATACGGGGCTTACCGCCCTCCTACAACCTTATGGGCAAAATTTAACAAAACCTACTTACCAAGGAAACGTATTATATAACAAGGGTATTGTGATTAAAATGACAATTGTGCTGGCTACCGTTATAAACAAGGGCTGTTTTACCTTTAAAACAGATTGACATACATAAGCCAAAAGGAGCACCAAAAGGACAATAATCACCTGAGAAAGCTCTATCCCTAAGGCGAAACCAAAAAGTGGGCTCAATTTTTCGTCCAGATCGGCCACCAACATTTTAAAATAGTTGGAGAAGCCAAAGCCATGTACCAAACCAAAAAATGCGGTAGCGATGCTATGCCAAACCATACTTTTATGGGCTGTTTGGTTTCTTAGTATCCGTTAAAAAATAAACATTACGTTTTA
>Ga0306871_1000272_pt1 | contig 20540 bp, 22 predicted proteins | sample AntRauMeHopE1497_FD_190447 | JGI IMG/M metagenome (GOLD analysis project Ga0306871, IMG submission 190447) | Saline lake microbial communities from Rauer Islands, Antarctica - Metagenome Hop E1 #497 (v2) (version 2) | ecosystem: Environmental > Aquatic > Non-marine Saline and Alkaline > Saline ... | reverse complement strand
CTTGGCAATTTTACCTAAAAACGTAAACGCTTTTGGGTAAAACATCATTTTTTCAAAGGCATCTATCTGTTCGTCTACTGTTTCCTTGATGATGGTGCCGTCGCGGTCTATGAATAAAATTTTTTTCATGTTACTTTGAATGTATGCTGAACTTGATTCAGCATCTGTTTATTATTTATTTATGTGCAGGCTTATTAAAGCCTATTTCCTCCAAACCAATAGTCCTTAATTCTGGATTTGTTTCCTTAATCAAATTCCATTTCCATTCCTTACGCCAATTCTTTAATTGATTTTCTCTAGCAATTGCCTCATTCTTTGATCCGTACAGCTCAAATCTTAAAATATCATGAGCATTATATTTCTTTGTGAACAATGCTCCCTGTCTGGTTAAATGTTGCTCCATTCTAATATCCAACTGACCTGAATACCCAATGTACAGAACAGTTCTATTTTTATTTGACAAAAAGTACACGTAGTACTTGTTCATTATAATTGATATTTAGTTAGCTTCAACAGTTCCTGAAACTAATTCAGGATATAGCTATTTGATTCAACATTTTCACTAATATCATGTTTTCCTCACTTGTTCCTATTGTAAAACGCAAGGTATTTTCGCACAGGGCTTGTGTTGTTCTGTTCCGGACTACAATCCCCTTTTTTAGCAATTGATCATATCGATTGGTAGCGTTATCCACCTTTGCCAAGATAAAATTAGCATCGGTTGGGTAGACTTTAGAAACGAAAGCCACTTTCTCCAAAGCAGTTTGTAGTTTTTTACGCTCGCTCAGAATATGGGCGACTTCATCGGCTACCGCTTTTTGATTTCCAACACGTTCCATGGCCCGCTGTTGGGTCAGTTCGTTGACATTATAAGGCGGTTTTATTTTGTTCAATACCGCTATAATTTCTGCGGATGAGATACAGATGCCCAAGCGAATACCTGCCATACCATAGGCTTTGGAAAGGGTTTGGGTTATAACTAAATTTGGATAATCCGATATTTTAGACACCCAGCTTTCTTCCGATGAGAAATCGATATACGCCTCATCAATGACTACTAAACCATTAAAGCGCTCCAATAAGCTTTTGATTTTTTGGGTCGCTATGTTATTACCACTAGGGTTATTGGGCGAGCAGATAAACAATAGTTTGGAATTTTCATCGACCGTGTTCAAAATGTCGTCCACTTTGGGCTGAAAATCTTCATCCAACAAAACCGTTTTATTGGTAATGGTATTGATTCCCGATAGGACTTGATACATGCCGTAGGTGGGTGGTAGCGTAATCACATTGTCCTTTTTTGGCTCACAAAAAGCCCTGAATAACAGGTCCAATACTTCGTCGCTGCCGTTGCCCAAAAGGATATTGTCCTCGTGTATTCCCTTTTGCGCCGCCAAAAGGGTTTTGAGGCTTCGTTGTTTGGGGTCGGGATATCTATTGACACCATTCTCAAACGGATTCTCATTAGCATCTAAAAACACCATTTTGGAGCCATCCGAAACATATTCGTCACGTGCCGAGGAATACGGTTGTAGTCCTTTTACGTTTTCTCGGATTAAATTATTTAGGTTGAAGGTCATTGGTATTTTATTATTTCTCAACTTTATGTTTATTCACTTTTATGTCATGCTGAGCGTACTATTGCCAATAAAAATCTTCCCCCGAATTGTCGGGAGCGCTAAGACTGGCATGTTCGCTTTTCTCGTTCATAATCATTATACACCACCAAGGTCCTCTCCCGAATTGTCGGGAGCGCTCAGACTGGCATGGTTGTTTTGATTCTTCATTCTTAATCTTAGGTGTTTTCTACTTTTTACATAACTTCACCAAAAACCCTCCGTCTTCAGACTGAAAATAGTTTGAATCCACCTCCCCTTGAGACTAAGGGGAGGAGCTAAATCTCAACTATTTCAAACTTTCAAGCCTTAATGTTACCGCATTTTTATGCGCTTGAAGCCCTTCTGCCTCCGCCATTACTTCTATGGCTTTTCCTATCTCTTTTATCCCTTCTTCCGTGATTTTTTGAAACGTCATACTCTTCATAAAGCTATCTAGGTTCACACCGCTGTACTGTTTGGCATAACCGTTGGTAGGCAAGGTATGATTTGTTCCCGATGCATAATCTCCCGCGCTTTCCGGCGTGTAATTACCAATAAAGACCGATCCAGCGTTTACCGTGTTATCCACATAAAAATCGGCATTGGCCACGCACACTATGTAATGCTCCGGTCCGTATTCATTAATGAGGTCAATAGCCGTTTGGTCATCTTCTACATATATCAATTTACTATTTGCTATGGCTTTCTCGGCAATTGCCTTTCTGGGCAAGGCTTCCAATTGCAGCTGGACTTCCGCTTCCACGGCATCGATAAACGCGCTGGAGGTGGACACGAGAATAACTTGACTATCCGCCCCATGCTCTGCCTGACTCAATAAATCCGATGCTACAAAGGCAGCATTTGCAGTATCGTCGGCTACTACCAACAATTCGCTGGGGCCCGCGGGCATATCTATCGCTACGCCATGCTTGGTAGCTATTTGTTTGGCGACCGTCACAAACTGGTTGCCGGGCCCAAATATTTTATACACTTGGGGAATGCTTTCGGTGCCAAACGTCATCCCGGCTATGGCTTGAATACCTCCCGCTTTCACTATTTTGGTAACTCCGCATAGGTTTGCCGTGTATAAAATGGCCGGATGTAGCTTCCCTTCCCTATTCGGTGGCGAGCAGAGTACAATTTCTTTACAACCTGCAATCCTGGCCGGTACGGCCAACATGAGAATGGTAGAGAACAAAGGTGCCGTTCCGCCAGGAATATAAAGTCCCACTTTTTGAATGGGTCGCTTTTCTTGCCAGCAGCGCACACCAATCGTGGTTTCCACTTCGACCCTGTCGGTTATTTGGGCCTTATGGAAGATTTCAATGTTCCCTTTCGCTAGTTGAATAGCTTCCTTCAATTCCTCAGAAACCAAAGCTTTCGCTTCCGAAATCTCATCGTCGGTCACTAAAAGGGTATCCAAGGCTACGGTATCAAACTGTTTTGTATATCTAAAAACGGCAGTATCGCCATCTTGCGCTATCGCTGCAAAAATTTGGTTGACGGTTTCCTCTATATCCGCAAGGGTTTGGGTAGGTCTTCTAAGGACATCCGCCCACTCCGATCGATCTGGATTATATACTTTCTTCATTTTCTTATTTCGTACTACTAATTACACATTTCAAAAAGACCCCTCCCTAGCCCTCCCCCAAGGGGAGGGAATAACAAAGTCTAGCCTCTAATTTTATTACTTCGTACTTCTAATTTCGTACTTCAAAGTACCATTTTCTCTATGGGGCATACCAAAATACCTTCTGCACCGGCCTGTTTTAGGTCATCTATTACCTCCCAAAAAGTATCCTTATTAATTACGGTATGGACAGAGCTCCATCCTTTGTCCGCCAGCGGTAACACAGTTGGACTGCGCATACCGGGCAAGAGCGCCAAAATTTCCTCAAGTCTTTCGTTAGGAGCGTTTAACAGTACGTATTTTGATTGTCGGGCACGTAAGACCGATTGAATCCTGAACTGCAATTTGGCCAGTAAGGCATTTCTTTCCTCCGAAATTTTTGGCGAAACCGCTAGTACAGCCTCACTTTTCAGCATCACTTCTACTTCCTTTAAGTTGTTTTTAAAAAGCGTGCTGCCGCTGGAAACTATATCGCAGATAGCATCTGCCAATCCGATATTCGGTGCAATTTCTACGGAACCGGTTATACTATGGAGTTCTGCCGACACCCCTTTTTCCATTAAATAATTGCGAACCGTATTGGGATAGGAGGTGGCAATACGCTTGCCTTCCAAATCGGTTATGGATTTATACTTAAAGGATTTTGGCACCGCCAAGGAAACCTTGCACCTAGAAAAACCAAGCTTTTCCGCAATGGTAATGTCTTCCCCTTTCTCAATCAGCACATTTTCGCCTATAATCGCAATATCCACTACCCCATCCCTGAGGTATTGCGGGATATCTCCGTTTCTTAGGTAAAAGACCTCCATTGGAAAGTTTGGGCTAGAAGCCTTTAACTGATCTTTTCCATTGTCTACGGATATGCCGCAGTCTTTAAGGATTTGAAGGGAATCTTCGTTCAACCTTCCCGATTTCTGAATAGCAATTCTAATTTTCATCTCAACTTCATTTTTTTTATTCCGGCGAAGGCCGGAATCTTTTTCAGCTAAATTCCAATTTCAGGATATTAGCAAACCTCTTTAGTGCTTCTCAACAGCTTCCCGCCTTTACTGATATACCCTCAAGCGTCGGGGCAGCACAAGCGCCGGAACGACACAAAAAGTGTTTCAGATTTTTAATCGTTGGCTGAGCGAAGCCGAAGCCAAAAACAAAACCCGCTTGATTGCTCAAACGGGTTTTAAAATATGTTGTACTACTACAATACATTCCTACCTCGCCCGGGCGTGAGTATGGAAATGATGATGTGTAGTTCTATTGTTCATTATACTGTAAAAGTAAAAGGTATTTTTCATTTTACAAAACAAAAGTTTAAAATGAAACAAAAACGTTAGGGTATGTGGTTTAGTTGTTTCCTAAAATCAATGGAAGTCCTTCTCCGCCACCACCAACAATAACTACTTTGGAATTTGGCGATTGTGCTAATTTTAAGGTAGCATCAATACCTTTATCCTTTAAGATTTGGTCATTTAAAGAAGCACTTAAAATACGGTTGGCATCGGCCTTACCTTGTGCCTCAATAGTTACTTTCTCCGCTTCTTTCTTAGCGGTAACCAAAAGGAACTCATATTCCAAGGATTCCTGCTCCTGCTTCAGTTTACGCTCTATAGCATCCTTAATAGCTGATGGTAAGGTTACGTCCCTAACCAAAATTTCATTGAGTTGAATATATTCCCCTTCAACGATTTTCTTGGTTTCGTCAAAGATTTCTTGTTGAATAGCGTCCCTTTTAGTAGAATACAACTGTTCTGGAGTGTACCTGCCAACTACGGAACGTGCTGCGGAACGTATGGTGGGCAATAAAACACGCTGTACGTAGGCCTCCCCTTTTTCTTGATGCAATTTCCCCAAATCCTGACGTATAGGCTCAAACCAAGCAGATGCCTCCAATTTAATATCCAGACCATTGCTGGAAAGTACGTTCATTGATTCCATTACTTCCTGTTGCCGAACCTCGTAAATATATACTTTGTTCCAAGGGGCTACAACATGAAAGCCTTCTCCCAAAGGCGGTTGATCCGTTACTACACCGCCGCCGAAAGTTTTATACAGCACACCTGCTTTACCGGAATCTATGGTCACTACCGATTTGGAAATTATAATTGCTATTACAATAAATATAAACACTGCCGGTAAGGCAATCTTTGGTAATTTGTCCATCCTTTTCTTTTTTAAATTAGTCCGTTAAATTTTCTTATAAACCACTCCATGGCAAAGGCAAATACAATAAGGCCAAGAAGTATTTTAAAATCGATCAAAGATACGATATTTTCACTGCTTCTTTGGGTAGGAACATAGGAGTTCGTTGAAATTAATGCTGTTAATGTTCCCTTAAAGTCGGGTGGGAAAGCGTGTTGTCCGCCCGTATTCAGTGCTAGTTGTTCCATTTTTATATAATTGCTTGAAACGAATTGTTTTTCCAGATCAAAGTTGGAAATGGTAAAAGTTCCTGCTTCTGAGTAGTTTTCGCCCTTTACCTTAACCAAAAAGGTATAGGTTGCGGGTAACAAATTGGTTAAATCTGCTTCAAAATATCCGTTTTTAAGCACCATGGGCATGCTGGTGGTGCTATTTGTATCGACATTCACAACCGAAATTTCTATGCTGGCATTAGGGTCAAAGACATAGGTTTCATCAAAATAGGTAGCCGAAATGTAAGCCGTATTGCTCCCCTCATAATTGCTGCTGTAGGTAAGGTTGAGTCGGTTCTTGGATGTGTTCGCAGATAAATACCTGATCACTTTACCCAAAAAGGTGTCCATAGTTAAGAAATCGCCGGTATTCCTAAAGGATTGCATTCTCCATTTCCAAAGTCCCTCTCCCACAAACAGTGCTTTCTTTCTTTCGTTCTCGCCATAAACACTCAGCAAAGGCGTTTCCATATTCAAACCCCTAATGCTAACGTCCAGTAGTGTTTCATTAGCTTGATTGAAGGATACTGGCCCTGCATCACTAGATAAAGGAGGGAAATCCACAAGGTCAAAATCAGTAATATCAAATTTAGAAAAACCGGTATTTAAATTCCCGAAAACTTCTTGCTCCGGATAGCCACTTTCAATTTGGAAGTCAGGTTGAATGCTGTTCAAAAAATTATAATCCGTATGAAGTCCGGTTACAATAAGCACATTAGCCTGTTTTTGGTCGATAAATTGGAAGACATTTTTAAACAAACCATTAGGTTGATATAGAATGAAAATATCCGCTTCCTCGAACGCCTGGGAAGTATCTGTGGGCTTTAGGATAATTACTTCCCGTTGTTCGTTACTTTCAATGGCTTTTTTTAGTGCACCTATATCCGGATGCAGCATATCGGACACCAAAGCAATAGTCGTTTTTTCGTTGATGACCTCAACCGATGTCGATTTAGTATTATTTGCCGTGTTTTTTTCGGAAGACAAGGCCTCCACATTTACGGTAATGGATTTTACCCCAACTTTACCGGCATTAATGAGGGTACTGATGTTCTTAAGATTATCTGTCTTGGAGAGGTTTACGGTCTCCCTGTATACGGAAGCGCCATCTACCGTAATCTGAACCCGGACTTTCGTGGCACCTTGACCCTGGTAGGAAACGTAGCTTTCTAAGGGATATTTATTATTTAAAAAGGCGTATTTGTTGACGTTTATAGGCCCAATACTTACATCCTCATAACTGGTGGTGTCGCCAACTGTAATCGTATACATGGCCATAGGGTTTTTAGAATTGGGAAAACTATACTCCTGTCCTATATTTTGATTTCCGTCGGAAATAAGTACTACTGCCGTATTCCGTCTGGCATACACATCTTTTAAAGTGGCTACAGGGTTTTGGATATTGGTTTGGACATCGGTAAAGGTCAAGCTATCCAAAGGCCGTAACTTTTTCCCGAATTGATAGGAGGCAATATCAAACCTATCCGATAGTTCCGTGTTATTTTGAAATTCTCCAAGCAATTCCTTTACGGTTTCTTCATTGCCCTGCATGGAAGACGAATTATCTATCAACAGTACCAAATTTGGCTTTTCCAAGGTGTAGGAAACTTTAGAAAATTTGGGGTTGATCAACAGCACCAACACACCAAAAATCCCGACAAATCGCAAAATAGAAAGTACAGCTCGTAGCCTGCCCTTTTGTTTTCCTTTAAAATAGTATTGAAAATAGACTATGGCCAAGGATAGGAAAGCAGCTAAAACTAGATATAGCATAGTTGTTGTTTGCATAGGTTAGTTCTCTCGCTTCTCAAAATCCTCTTTGTCCTTATCTTTCAATCGCTTCACAACAAAATAAATAAACAAGCCAAGAATACCCGCATAAACGATAATCATAAATGAATTGGGGATATACTCCATTTTTAGTAGTCTCAGTTATAGTTACAACTTGTTGCTTTTAAGGAACACTATGTAGTGGGCAGTTTTCAGTAGCAGCGGGCAGTAACAGTTTTCAGTAGCAGTTGGCAAGACTAAGCCCTAGGCTATTAGACTTTTTGCTTTGTATTGTCTATTTTTTCACTGTTCACGCTCCACTGTTTACTTCTTACTTTCTTCTGTCCACAGTTTACTTTTTACTGTTTATTTTTCACGTATTACTTTTTACTGTTTACTTTTTACTTTACACTGTTCACTACCACTTTCACCCAAAGTACTTTAACTTATTTTAATCTTACCCCGGTGCCATAGGCCAGCATTTCCGCAGCGCCTTGCATCACTTGGGAGGTATTGAACCTAACGTTTACTACGGCGTCCGCACCTAAGCGTTCGGCATCGTCCAACATACGCTTAATAGCTTGTTCCCGAGCCTCGGCCAACAATTGGGTATACTCGGAAATTTCACCGCCGATGATACCTTTGAGTCCCGCAAAAATATCACGGCCAATATTTCTGGCGCGCACGGTGCTACCTCTTACCGTCCCTAAAGACTGCGTTATTTCTTTACCGTAGATATGTTCGGTCGTAACGTATATCATATATTCAATAATTTTAATAGTGTTTTTTAAGTAAGCATACCCCCGTCCACGTTTAAGACCTGGCCGGTAACATAGCCCGATAGATCAGAAGCGAAGAAAAGACAAGCGTTGGCAATGTCCTCCGTAGAACCACCACGTTTTAAAGGGATAGCATCCCTCCAACTTTGCACGGTCTTTTCATCTAGCTTCTCCGTCATTTCGGTTTCTATAAAACCCGGGGCTATAGCATTACAGCGGATGTTTCTAGAACCCAATTCCAAGGCCACGGATTTGGTAAAACCGATCATTCCCGCTTTAGATGCGGCATAGTTGGTTTGTCCGGCATTTCCCTTTACCCCTACCACGCTGCTCATATTTATGATTGAACCCCGTCTTTGCTTCAAAAGCGTCCGTTGCACCGCTTTGGTCATGTTAAAGACCGACTTCAGGTTGATGTCTATAACGGTATCAAAATCGGCTTCGGACATCCGCATCAATAAGTTGTCCTTTGTAATTCCGGCATTGTTGATCAATACATCGATTACACCATCAAAATCCGTCAATACTTCGTTCACCAAAGCCTCGGCCTCGCTAAAACTGGCAGCATTACTTTTATACGCCTTGGCTTTTACCCCTTTAGCGGTAAGTTCCTTTTCCAGAGCCAAGGCAGGTGCTTCGCTGGAGCTGTAGGTAAACGCGATATTGGCACCATGATCGGCAAATACCTTGGCGATGCCCATTCCAATGCCACGGCTGGCCCCGGTGATGATGACATTCTTTCCTTCTAATAGTTTCATGCTATGTTATTTTTATAAATGCTATGTTTTAGTGTAAAGTTTTTATAATTGTAACTAATTCGTTAAATCCTGCACGAGCTTCATGTTGTTATATTACTTCTCTTGGTTCAATCATTTTTGTGGGTATGAAATATAGTTCTTGGAACTTGACATAGGACTAAAGGACGTAAGACTTAGGACTATTGTTTTCAATTAATTAACATTCAGTTATTTACATTCTTGTTGTTTTTCTGGGCGATACTATTTGGTCTTACGTCTAAAAGTCCTACGTCGCACTAGTTTATTGGTTCGTTTCCACAACATTCGTGGTAGAACCCTTCTCTTGATATAAGACAACAAAACGTCAGACGTATGATAAAATAGCCTTAACACTTCAATTTATTTTCGACCTGCGCTTTATCCTCTTTACCTATTTATAACGCTATTAACATACTCGATTTAGTGGCGTCAACGCGGGTTAAAACTAAAAATCCATCGACCTAAAAGTAAGACCGATGGATGCATTTTTATAATTTCCTGTAAAAACTTTAACACAAAAAGCGGATTAAGCCATTACTTCTTTTACTTTAAGTCCAATCTCGGCCGGGGAATCCACTACGTGAATACCACAATCTTTCATGATTTTCTTTTTGGCCTGTGCCGTATCGTCACTTCCGCCAACGATAGCCCCTGCATGGCCCATAGTTCTTCCTGCGGGTGCCGTTTCCCCGGCTATAAAACCAACAATGGGTTTTTTACTTCCGCTTGCCTTGTACCAGTGGGCTGCATCCGCTTCCAATTGTCCGCCGATTTCACCTATCATCACAACACACTCGGTTTCCGGATCGTTGATTAACAATTCAACAGCTTCTTTTGTAGTTGTTCCAATAATTGGATCTCCACCAATACCGATAGCGGTTGTAATTCCTAATCCTTGGCGCACCACTTGATCGGCAGCTTCATACGTCAAGGTTCCCGATTTTGAAACGATACCTACGTTTCCTTTTTTGAAAACAAAGCCTGGCATAATACCTACTTTGGCCTCCCCTGGGGTAATTACACCCGGACAGTTAGGCCCTATGAGCCTACAATCCTTATCTTTTATATAATCATAGGCTGTTACCATATCTGCTATGGGAATACCTTCGGTAATGGTGATGATGACCTTAATGCCTGCATTCGCGGCCTCCATGATAGCATCCGCTGCAAATGCCGGTGGCACAAAAATAATGGTCGTATCCGCACCAACCTTATCAACGGCTTCCGATACGGTGTTGAAAACGGGTCTTCCCAAATGTTCCTGACCCCCTTTGCCGGGGGTTACGCCGCCGACGATGTTGGTGCCGTATTCTATCATTTGTTCTGCATGGAAAGTACCTTCACTTCCAGTAAATCCCTGCACGATTATTTTGGAATCCTTATTTACTAAAACACTCATACTGCTGTTGATTTTTATTTTTTAAGACACAAAAATATAGGTTTGGCAATGAATACTAAAGTATTCTGCTTCTTATTTGTTATCAATTTTTTTAATTAGTTCGGGAATTTGTTTTATGTAGGCCATTTGTTTGAACTTTTCCCTAGATTCTTCTATAGGTGTCCCAAAATAACTCTTGCCTCCCGATACGGATTTTGTAACACCGGTCTGCCCCATAATCACTGCTTTTTTACCTATAGTAATGCCGCTATTGGTGCCTACCTGTCCCCAAATAGTAACTTCATCTTCAATAATAACGCAGCCTGCAATCCCCGTTTGGGAAGCAATGAGGCATTTTTTACCGATGAGCGTGTCATGCCCTACGTGCACTTGATTATCCAGTTTCGTGCCTTCGCCAATTGTAGTATCGCCGGTAACGCCTTTGTCTATAGTGCATAAAGCGCCTATGTCTACATAATTTTCTATGACTACACGACCGCCGGAAAGTAGTTTATCAAAACCCTCCGGTCTGTTCTTATAGTAAAAGGCATCACTTCCCAATACGCTACCGGCATGGATGGTTACGCCGTTTCCAATAATACAATTGTCGTAAATGCTAACGTTTGAATGTATGGTGCAATCCTCTCCAATTTTCACATTGTTCCCAATAAAAACATTGGGCTGAACAATGGTATTTTTCCCTATGGATGCCGAACTTGCAATAGCCTTGCCAGCAGCTTCAAAAGGTTTAAAATAATTGGTTAAGGTATTAAAATCGCGAAAAGGATCGTCGGATATCAACAAGGCTTTCCCTTCTGGACATTCGACCTCCTTATTTATTAAAATGGTAGTCGCCTTGGATTTCAAGGCCTTATCGTAATACTTAGGATGGTCTACAAATACGATATCGCCGTTTTGCACCACATGGATCTCGTTCATTCCCAAGACCGGAAAGTCATCAGCGCCAATGTAGCTACAACCGAGTATCTCGGCTATTTGTTGCAGCGAAAAAGTGGTTGGAAATTTCAATATTATTCTTTTACGCGCTCCATATAGGAACCGCTAGCTGTATCGATCTTTACTTTGTCCCCTTCATTGATGAACAAAGGCACATTTACCTCGGCTCCAGTTTCTACTTTCGCAGGTTTGGTGGCATTGGTGGCGGTATTTCCTTTTACACCAGGTTCCGTATACGTGATTTCCAAAATTACGCTTGCGGGCATATCTACGGATAAGGCCATGCTATCTTCCGTGTTGAACATGATTTTCACTATTTCTCCTTCCTTCAGCAGCCCAGGGGCGTCCAAGGAACTTTCTTGAAGTGTAATTTGATTATAATCGTCCGTATTCATAAAGTGATACGTTTCCCCTTCGGCATATAAAAATTGATAGGAACGTGTTTCTACGCGCACGTCCTCTATTTTATTACCGGCGGAAAATGTATTCTCCAACACCTTGCCAGAACTTACACTTCTTAGTTTTGTTCGTACAAAAGCCGGCCCCTTGCCCGGTTTTACGTGAAGAAACTCTATGATTTTATAGATATCATTATTATATCTGATGCAAAGTCCTTTTCTTATGTCGGATGTTGATGCCATTTATAGTATTATTTTAGTATTGCTTGATTCGTTGCTATTACAGTAAGCCGATTTTTAATTGTTGCTAAAATAGCCCTTCATGATGCCACGTTGGGAATCCCGTATAAACTGAAGGATTTCGTCACGTTCCGGAGTGGCCTCCATTTCGGCCTCTATGATCTGTACGGCCTGACTATTGTTGTAATTCTTCTGATACAAAATCCTATAGATATTCTGTATTTCCGAAATTTTTTCAGAAGAAAAGCCCCTTCTTCTCAGCCCTACGGAATTGATGCCTACGTAAGATAATGGCTCGCGTGCCGCTTTTACATAGGGCGGAACATCTTTACGAACCAAAGACCCGCCCGTAACAAAGGCATGTTGACCAATGGATACAAATTGATGCACGGCAACCAGCCCCGCCAAAATAACATTATCGCCAATGGTAACATGGCCTGCCAAGGTTGAGTTGTTGGAGAAAATACAATTGTTTCCTACAAAGCAGTCGTGCGCTATGTGACAATAGGCCATGATAAGACAATTTTCGCCTATCACGGTCTTCATCCTGTCCGATGTTCCTTTATGTATCGTGGCACATTCCCTGATGGTAGTATTGTTGCCAATGACGACGGTAGTTTCCTCCCCATCGTACTTCAAATCTTGGGGCGGGGCGGAAATTACCGCTCCCGGAAAAATATTACAGTTCTTTCCGATACGGGCACCTTCCATGATGGTTACGTTGGAACCGATATACGTGCCATCACCGATGATTACATTGTTATGGATAGTGGTAAAAGGTTCCACTACTACGTTCTTTGCAATTTTTGCACCGGGGTGTATATAAGCCAATGGCTGATTCATACTAGGTTCTTTTAACTATTTGCGCCATCATTTCGGCTTCGCTCACCAATTTATCGTTGGCATAGGCATAGGCCTGCATGTGGCAGATTCCCCTTCTGATCGGGGTAATCAAACTACACTGGAAAATTAAGGTATCTCCCGGCAATACCGGCTTTTTAAATTTTACTTTATCAATTTTCATAAATAGCGTCAGGTAATTTTCCGGATCAGGTACGGTGCTCAGTACCAAAATACCTCCCGTTTGTGCCATGGCCTCTACTTGGAGAACTCCCGGCATTACCGGAGCTCCCGGAAAATGCCCTACAAAGAAGGGCTCGTTCATCGTAACGTTTTTCATTCCAACGACATGTTGGTCGGAGAGTTCTAGGATTCGATCTATCAGCAAGAACGGAGGTCGGTGCGGCAGCATGGCCATGATTTGGTGAATGTCCATAAACGGTGGTAAACTCAAATCGTACTTGGGCACATTGTTTCTTTTTTCCAACTTAATAATTTTGGAAAGTTTTTTTGCAAACTGCGTGTTCACGTAGTGTCCGGGTTTGTTGGCAATGACCTTTCCCCGTATTCTTGTTCCCGCCAAGGCCAAATCCCCGATGACGTCCAACAATTTGTGACGTGCGGCCTCATTGGGTTGGTGCAAGGTCAGGTTGTCCAAGATGCCATTGGGTTTCACGGAAAGCTTCTTTTTATCAAAGGCTTTTTCCAATTTCTTCATGGTTTCCTCGGAAATTTCCTTGTCCACATAAACAATGGCATTATTAAGATCACCCCCTTTAATGAGTCCGTTTTCCAGTAGCATTTCCAATTCGTGCAGGAAACTAAAAGTACGGGCGTCCGCTATTTCCGCCTTAAAATCGGATAGGCGATCTAAGGTCGCGTTTTGCGTTCCCAACACCTTGGTACCAAAATCTACCATGGTGGTTACTTGATAATCGTCCGAAGGAATTACGGTAATTTCACTTCCCGTAGCTTCGTCCTTATAGGATATCACTTCCTTGACAACATAAACTTCTCGCGCAGCCTCCTGCTCCACGATGCCTGCTTCTTCCAAGGCTTTTACAAAAAATTTGGAGGAACCGTCCATAATTGGTGGCTCCGGCGCATCCAATTCTATAAGAACATTGTCTATTTCCAGGCCCACCAAAGCGGCAAGTACATGTTCCGAGGTCTGAATCTTCACCCCTCTTTTTTCTAGATTTGTACCCCTTTGGGTGTTGATGACATAGTTGGCATCGGCCTCTATAACAGGCTGTCCTTCCAGATCTATTCTTTTAAAGGCATAGCCGTGGTTTTCCCCTGCCGGCAAAAACTTAATGGTAACGTTGGCACCCGTATGCAAACCAACACCCGTAAGGGAAACCGCTTTCCCTATGGTACGTTGCTTATCTGTTGTTGTCTTGATCATCATCGCTCCTTTTTTCCAGGTTGTCTATTCTGTTAACTATTCTCGGTAGGTTCTTAAAATGAACGTATGATTTGTTGAAATCCCCATAATTTAAGGCAGGGCTACCTTGCAGCACCTCTCTGTCCCTAACGTTCCTTCCTATGCCGGATTGGGCCTGTATTTTTACATAGTCCCCGATAACAATATGGCCCACGATACCTACTTGCCCGCCTATCATACAATACTTCCCTATTTTGGTGGAACCTGCAACTCCGGTCTGTGCGGCTATCACGGTATGTTGACCTATTTCTACATTGTGGGCAATCTGTATTTGATTATCCAGCTTCACGCCCTTTCGTAAAATGGTTGAACCTAGGGTGGCCCTATCGATCGTCGTGCCTGCCCCTACATCCACATTATCCTCGATAACAACATTGCCGGTCTGTGGAACTTTGGTAAATTCTCCTTTTTCGTTTGGGATAAAACCAAAACCATCCGCCCCCAAAACCACCCCGCTATGAATGACACAGTCGTTTCCGATACTAGTTTCCGAATAGATTTTTGCTCCGGCAAAAACAGTTGTGTCGTTACCAATTTTTACGTTATCGCCAATGTACACGTTCGGATATATTTTTACATTGTTCCCCAAGGCCACATTGTTCCCTAAATACGAGAACGCGCCCAAATATAGATTTTCTCCGTAGGTAGCGGTATCGGATTTAAAAACGGGCGATTCTATGCCCACTTTGTTATTTTTTACCTCATTGTAGTATTCAAGAAGTTTGGAGAACGATTTGTATGGGTCCTCCACCCTAATTAAAGTAGTAGTCAAGACATGTTCCGGAACAAAGTCTTTATTTACGATGGTGACGGATGCCTTGGTGTTATAAATATAGGAGGTGTATTTTGGATTGGCCAAAAATGTTAAAGAACCGGTTTCCCCTTCTTCGATTTTCGCAAGTTTATGAACGGCTACTTCTGGATTTCCCTGTACTTCGCCATCTAAAATACCTGCAATCTGACCTGCTGTAAATACCATGAGGGCAAAAGTAAGAAAAATAGTTAAACGGCATCTTTGGGGTAACAGATATAATATTTTGTTACCGTTTTGGACAACGCATTCAAGTTTAAATGGTCTGAAAGCTTTGCGACATCCACTATTTTACCGTTCTTTTTTAAAATATTAATGTTCTGCTCGTAGCGATCATAGGCTTTGTTCTCCAATTTTCCCTTAAATACAAAATAGCCGGTTTCTTCATCCGTAAGTTGATATGCCGCTTTAGTTTGCTCAAATTTTTCCTGAAACCGCGCTGTAAGGATGGGCGACTTTTTAATTTTAATGTGCAACAAACGTCTATTGATGATCATTTTGCACAGTTCCGACAAAACAAAATCTTCAACATGCTGCCATTCTTTCAAGGCGGATAGGATATCTACATCGTCCAATTGGGAAAAAATGTCAAGGGTAGTACGGTCAAAATTATCCTTGTCCACTGCCCTGTTTAAAAAATACAGTAAGGCCGCACTGGCATTTAAGTGCACGCCCTTGGCCATTAGGAAGCGGGCACGCTTTAAGATGCTTATGAGCAACTGTTCGGCAACGACACCGGTTTTGTGCAGATAGGCCTGCCAATACATAAAACGCCGCGCCATCAGGAATTTTTCTACGGAATAAATCCCTTTTTCCTCCACCACTAAGGCCGCATCTACCACGTTCAACATGGTAATGAGTCGATCGGAATTGGTATTCCCTTCGGCGACACCGGTGTAAAAACTATCGCGTTTTAGATAATCCAGCCGGTCAATGTCCAATTGGCTGCTCACCAATTGATTCAGAAATTTTTTAGGATGCTTTCCCGTAAAAATCGAAATGGCAACCGTTAAACTTCCGTTAAATAGCGTATTGAGTTCTTTCATGAACTGGATAGAAATATACTCATGGCTTACCCCTTCTACAATACTATGTTCCATGGCATGCGAAAAAGGGCCATGCCCTATATCATGCAAAAGGATAGCACAAAGCAAGCCCTGTTCTTCTTCCTCGGAAATAGCAATACCTTTAAAACGAAGTACTTGTATGGATTTCTGCATTAAATGCACGCAGCCCAAGGCATGATGAAAGCGGGTATGATGCGCTCCCGGATATACCAAATAGGAAAGCCCCATTTGTGATATTCTTCTCAGTCTTTGAAAATAGGGATGGGCAATCAGGTCAAAGACCAGTGGATTCGGGATTCTAATAAATCCGTAAATTGGATCATTGAAAATTTTGAGTTTATTTGATTTGGACAAGGTCGATTTTTTTTGATGGAACTTCAAAGTTATGCAATTGTGATAAGAAGTCCGTTTTTGGGGAGATATGAGATTTTAGCTTTTAGGTGTTATGTTGGATATCAGAGGGTAGAGGGTAGTTGGCCGCAAACAGTAAAAAAGTAATCAGTATAAAGTAATACAGCTCGTTACGGGTCTTTGCGAGGAGCAAATAAACGATTGGAGTGATGGGCGATAGTTGTTGCGACTTGGCAATCTGTTGAAATTAGAAGTGAGGTTTGAGACATGAGATAATTAAAGAGTAGAAACAATACGAAAAACAAGGAAAAAGTAATAAATACTCATTAACTCATAACCCATAATTAATAACTCATAACTTGGAATAATATATAATGTAATAAGGGAATGAACAAAATAAAAATACTTTGGGTCGATGATGAAATAGACCTCTTAAAACCACATATTATTTTTTTAGAAGGCAAGGGCTACGAAGTCATTACCTCGCAAAGCGGCCGGGAAGCTCTGGAAGAGCTGGAGCAGACGAGCGTGGATATCGTCTTTTTGGATGAAAACATGCCCGGTATCTCCGGTTTGGAAACCTTAAACGAAATTAAGGTCATGGATGCCTCCGTTCCCGTGGTTATGATCACCAAGAGCGAGGAAGAGTTTATTATGGAGGAGGCCATAGGTTCAAAAATTGCCGATTACCTTATTAAACCGGTAAATCCCAACCAGATTTTATTGTCCCTAAAAAAGAACTTGGACCATTCCCGCTTAATATCGGAAAAGACAACGAGCAACTACCAACAAGAATTCCGGAAAATTGCCATGGAGTTGTCCATGGTAAACACCTATGAAGAATGGGTGGAATTGTATAAAAAGCTGATTTATTGGGAGCTGCAATTGGAACAGATAGAGGACAGCGGCATGTTCGAGATTTTGGAATCCCAGAAAGTGGAGGCCAATAACCAGTTTGGTAAGTTTGTGGACAAGAACTACCGGGATTGGTTTTCCGATGCCCATGCCCCAGTCCTCTCCCATACCCTCTTTAAAAAGTGGATCGCCCCGGAACTCAAGGACTCCAAAACGCTTTTGGTAGTGGTAGACAACCTTAGATACGATCAATGGTATGCCTTTGAGGATAGCATAAACACCTTTTATAAAAAACAAAAGGAACAAAGCTATTTCAGTATTCTGCCTACGGCTACCCAGTACGCCAGGAATGCCATTTTCGCCGGACTCACACCGTTGGATATGGAGAAAAAATATCCGGACTGGTGGAAAAACGATACCGAGGAAGGTGGAAAAAATCTTTTTGAGGACAAATTCCTTGAGGAACAGCTAAAACGTTTGGGACTGGATATTTCTTGGGCCTACCATAAAATAAGCAGTTTAAAGCAGGGCAAACACTTATCACAGAACTTTAAGACACAAAAGGACAACGACCTCACGGTTATCGTATACAATTTTGTGGATATGCTTTCCCATTCCAAAACCGAAATGGAAGTTATTAAAGAGTTGGCTTCGAATGACAAGGCCTACCGCTCCCTTACCCAGAGTTGGTTCAAGAATTCGCCCTTATTGGAAATTATTCAACAGGCGCAGCACATGGGCATGAAGCTTATTATCACTACCGATCATGGTACCATTAATGTGAAATCGCCCTCTAAAGTAGTTGGAGATCGTGATACCAGTCTAAATCTACGCTATAAGACCGGAAGGAGTCTTACCTATAAAGAAAGTGACGTTCTGGCGGCCAAAGACCCTAAAAGCATCTTTTTGCCCAGCATAAATATGAGCAGTTCCTATATTTTTGCGAAGAATGATTTATTTTTTGCCTATCCCAATAACTACAACCACTATGTGGGTTATTACAGGAATACCTACCAGCACGGTGGGGTTTCGTTGGAGGAAATGATTATTCCCTTTGTTGTTTTGGAACCTAGGTGAATACCGTTGAACTCATAAATTTCCAACACCAACAGCATGGAGGATATAAATTATACCATCAAGGACCTTGATTTAATAGCCCATAGAATCGTCTCGGCGGTTACCTCAAAATGCTTGGCGTTTTACGCGCCAATGGGTGCCGGTAAAACAACGCTGATCAAGGCGTTGGTAGCCGAACTAGGAGGTTTGGACGAGGTGAGTAGCCCTACATTTGGCTTGGTAAACGAGTACCATGATGCCAATGGTAGGGTATTGGCCTATCATTTTGATTTTTATAGGCTACAGGATGAAATGGAAGCCATGGATATGGGTTTGGAAGAATATCTGGATTCGGACGTCTGGATTTTTATGGAGTGGCCCGAAAAAATTCCAAATTTAATTCCAGCATATGCAACTGCTATTCAAATTGAAATAATGAGTCCGACGGAACGAAGGATTAGTTTTTGAGCTCGCCAATTTCAAATCAAAGCTACTTTTTGGAGCGCACCCAAGGTTCTGCCAAAGGCTTCCATCCCACGTTCCTATTTCAGACCAACAAATCTAAGGGAAAACCCTTTTTGAAGGTACTTCTTCGTAGTCCCTTTATCTCCGGGATTTTTTGCCAGAAGATAGTGGCATGGCTAAGGACTTGACCCTATTTTTTATTGTATTTTTTCGATGAAATACCGCTTTTTCGACAAAATGTACCTTTTGTACGATAAAAAGCTCGATTTTAACGTTTAAAAACATATTGATTGTGCTTTATTTCTTACATTCGTAAAATAATTTAATCGAGTACTAACTAAAAACCATTTTGAAAATGAAAAAAAAGAACACATTTTTAGCATCCCTAGCCTTGGGGATATTTTTATTCGCCTTGGCGGCCCCTACCATTGCATCCGACACTTTTGATCAGGAGTTGGGCATTGATAAAAAGTCAATTGTACTTAAGAGAGGCCGATAGTTCTAAAATTCTACATTTAAATCAAAAAAGAGCAATAAAATTGCTCTTTTTTTGTTCTATAACCATCGCAAGAAAGATGAATGGATATAGATTATGAAAGATAGCAATAAGAAGAAAAAAGCGAAGCACAAAATAATTTTGGAATCCTGTGTCGTATTTTTTATCGCCATGGTTCCTTTACTCTTCAAATTATATGATTTTCTTCCTGGCCCAGGAGATGAAAATGCTTCAGGCCCGGTATCATTCTTAGGTGTTAAAATTGGAACCAACGGATTTGATAGCGTCGAAACCAATGTTTGGTTTTACACAACGAAAATTATACCTTTATCCCTACTGGTTATTTGGTTTTTCACATCACGCGATTGGTGGTATCATATCCTCTTAATTCCTATTGCCATGTATTCGTTTCAATTATTTGAAGTCGTATTTGGTTTAGATAACCAAATTGATACAAAAAACATAATATGGCTACTCCCCATCTGCATGGTCGTAATCCCCTTCGTGTATTTTATACGAATAAAACTGTACGACAAATATGTTCACGGCATAGACCTGGAGGCCATAGATGCCGAATTGAAGGCCTTAAAGTCCAAAAATGACATCAATGAAATGAGCAATGTTAATCTCTCGGACGAAGACTTGGAAGTGTTGAATCCTGAATCCATTTCAGAAAAGTTGGACCGCAAACTATCTACACAAAATTTGGAACAGGTCTTAAAACAGTTTCAGCTGCGTCTTCAGGACATGTTGAATTTCAATAATAAATAGTTCCTCGTTTTTTATCCGTTTTTATGTTTATGGCATTTTACCTAAAAATTGTACATTTGAAGGGAATATATGTTATTGGGAATTAGTCCGTCTACGCTTATGAATCGACCCACATCGCCTTTTAGTAAACAGCAGTTGCTTCCGCAAGAGGAGACTTTGGAAATTTTTAAACAAAAAGGTGAGCTTTTTATCGGGCTGCCCAAGGAGAACCACAATCAGGAAAAACGTATCTGTCTTACTCCGGATGCCGTGAATGCCATTACAGCTAACGGGCATCGCGTTTTAATTGAGGCAGGTGCTGGTAAGGGCTCAAATTTCTCCGACCTGGATTACACCAATGCCGGTGCAGAAATTACCAAGGATAACGCTAAAGTTTTTGGCTGCCCACTTTTACTAAAAGTAGAGCCCCCTACCCTTACGGAAATCGGACTGATCAATCCGCAGACT
>Ga0306871_1000271_pt1 | contig 20545 bp, 5 predicted proteins | sample AntRauMeHopE1497_FD_190447 | JGI IMG/M metagenome (GOLD analysis project Ga0306871, IMG submission 190447) | Saline lake microbial communities from Rauer Islands, Antarctica - Metagenome Hop E1 #497 (v2) (version 2) | ecosystem: Environmental > Aquatic > Non-marine Saline and Alkaline > Saline ... | reverse complement strand
CTTCGTGGACAGCACCGCCGCAGAGGGCGGGACGGAGGGCAGGGCGACGGCGACGGCGGCGGTGGAGGACGTGCTATCGTGGTGGGAGGCGGAGCTGGCGTCGGAGCCGGCAGCGGGGGAGGACGAGGAGGAGGCCGGGGCCGTGGAGGCCGGGTCTGCCGGCGATCGGGGCGCGACCGGGGCAGAGGCGGGCGACGACGACGCCGGCCCGGGTGCGTGGGGCGGCGGCTCACGCGGCGCCGCCGGGCGGTCCCGCCTGGCAGCGTCCGCCGCGACGGCCGCCGTGTCGGGCCGGCCCGCGGAGGCTGCCGAGCGCATCGTCTCGGGCGTCGTCGACCGCCGGGCATGGCGTGCCATGGGCGCCAGCCGCTCGGACCTCTCCATCCTCGCCTCCTCCCTCCTCCCCGAGCACGCCGTCATGGCCCTCATCGGCCGCCCGAGCGACCCGCGGGCAGGCGAGACCGGCCTCCGCGAGAGCGACTTCGAGAGGCTCGTGGGCACCTCGGCCTCCACCACCCCTCGCAGCGCGGACCAGGCGGCCCGCCTCCTCCGCGCGGCCATGCCCTCCTCCTCCTGCGTCCGCCTCCGGCTCTGGGACCGCTCCGCGGCGGCCCGCGTCGAGGCCATGATGGAGCGCGAGATCGCGCGACTCCTCGTCGCTCTCCCCGCCCTGCGGCCCGCAGCCGGCACCGTGCAGGCCACCAAGACCCTGCGCACACTCGTCGCGCGGGGCGAGGTGGGCAGCGAGCCGGCCGCCCCCGCCGTCGCGCGCCGGGCCGTCGCCGTCCTCCGTGACCGGCTCCTGGGGGAGCTGGCGGCCCGCGGAGCCACGCCGCTGGGCGTGCTGGAGGCCTCGCACGCCGTCATGACCGGCCGCGCGGAAGACCCGGCGTGGGAGACGGCAGCCGACGAGTCCGCCCCGGGAACGCCCCCGGCAGCGCGCTCCCCCGGCAGCAGCCGCGCCGTCAGCCCCGCGGGGAGCTACGCGGGGAGCCGCACAGGCGGACTCGGGACCAAGTCGGGCGGCCACCGCGGGCTCCGGCGGGGGCCGTCGCCGCCCGGACAGCAGCGTCGGTCGCCCCAGGGACGCACCCCGACGGGCAGCGAAACGGCGAGCGTGGCCTCCTCGCGCCGGCGCAGGGCCGGGCCCGCCGCGACCCCGGCCCTGGCTCTGCCTGCCCGGATTGCACGCCTCCTGGGGCCGGGATACCTGCAGCCCACGTCATCGAGCTCGGTCCGGGGAAGGGTCCTGCCGCCCGGGCTGTCGCCCTCGGGCCGCGACCGGGTCAGTGCGGCCCCGATGCGCTCGTCACCGTCCGGTGGCCGGACGCGCCGCTGATCGCGCGCCCCAGCGAGTCAGACTGCCCGCTTCGTGATTGATTGGCACGCCAAGATTGAATGAAACCACCAGCCCTGGCACCGCGCACGATGCCGGCAGTCACTGTGGGCAGAAAGGAGCCGCCGGGCAGAACGGAGCCCGAATAGGGCACCACACCCGGGCGGCTTGGAGAAGAGCGATGCAGCAGGGCGCACCACCGCCGGCCGGGAGTCCGACACACGCCCCGCCTGAACCCGCCCCGCAAAGGGCAGGCTCGTACGCAGGCGTTACAAGTGTCAAAAGTGAGCACACACAAGTCACCGTCGGGGCGCTTGGCCGGATGCCGCGGCCGCGCCGGCCTCCGCGCCCCTTGCCTCCCTCACGGACCACTGCGGGGCTGCGCACGCCGGGCTGACAAACGTCTTGTGCGCAACGAGAGGCTCGGCGGTTCCGGAAGCGCTGCAGCCTCGACAAGGGGTCGCAGGCTGAGCGGGCAAAAACGGGCAACGGCCACCACCGGGAGTGCCGACCCCGTTTCCCGCCTGCTCACGCCCGGTCTCGACGCTTCAGGGGCCATCGCGTCCGTTCACCCCCGCTTGTCGCTGCCAGCGAGGCCGTCGTGTCTGCTCCCGTCCGCCCACAGCCCCGCAGGCCAAGGCGTTGAACCGTCCTCCCAGGACGACATGGCGGTAAGCACTCCCCACGACGCCGGTCGACCCCCGAACTTCTGCGGCAAACCGAAACCTTTTGGCCCTCAACGCGCTGTCCCGCTCGAGCGGCCGCCCTGGTCTTCGCAGGCTGCCGGTTCCCGAGGCGACCTATTGTCGCTCTTGGCGGTCGGTCCTCGCGGCGAGACGCCCCGGGCTGAGTTTGAGGCCTTCATCACTGGCGTGGGAAGGCTGATTTTCGGGCAGGAGGGCGCCGATCCTGCGCTGATCGCCGCGTCGTGGCCTGCGGCGGGGTCGGACCAATGGCTGTCGGAGGGTCAGGCACAGGCTGCCGTGGAGGCGATCACGGGCGCCGTGGCTGTGGACCCCTCGGATGCCCCGCGCGTGCTTGACCTGCTTGCGGCCAACCTGGTGCGCAGGGCGCCGGTCGGTGCGGCCGCGGAAGCCGAGGCCGGTTCGCCTCGGGACGGCGCCCGCGCGACCTCGGCGCAGCGCTCTCTCTTGCGGCCGCTCGCGGTGGACGTGAAGGCAGGGGTGCCGGCCGGATCGCTCGGAATGTCCTCAGAGTCCACGCCCCGGGCGGACCAGGGGATTCCCGACGGCGTGGGCATCGACGACGACACGCAGGCGCTGTCGGACGAGCCGCCGCGGGCCGGGCCGCGCGTCAGCCAGGTCCGGGCGGCCCCCTCGCGCGCGCAGGCCGTGCTTTCGGCACCCCGGCGCAGCAGCCTGACCACAGGCGCCGGCAAGTCCCGCGCGAGGGAGGCCAGGCAGGCGAGCAAGCTCGCCGCCTCGGGCGTGCTCGGCGCCGCGCTGTCGAGCTCCCTCGGCCACGCCGCGTCGAGGGACTTCCTGGCGTCGCCGACGCCGTCCAGCGGCTCGGCGGGCTCCAGGCAGGCACCGGGCGCGTCGCCGCGCTCGCTCGCCCCCAGCCCCAAGATTCACGAGGTCGGGTTCGGATTCCGCAAGCAGGAGCGGGAGCAGGGGCGCGCGAGGGAGGCGCTGCCGATGCGGACACGCGACGGGTCCCGCCTTCCGCCGCTCATCACGCCGATGGCGGTGCCGCGGCGCCCCGGGGACACCGCCGCGGCCCAGGCGACGCCAACGGACACCTCGGGCGTCGAGGCGGACGACGCGATGGAGGCCATCGGCGTGGCGGGCAGCGGCTCGGCCGTGGCCCTCCGAACAGCCTCCCGCGCCGCCGTCACGATGGCAGCGGTCATCAGCTTCTCGAGAGCTCTGCCCGCGGCGAGTAACGGCTCTGCCCGGGACCTGACGGACGGGCAGCCCTCGCCCCCGCTGGAGCCGCAGCCGGTGCGGGCCGTGTCTCCGAGCGTCGCTGGCGCCCTCGGCGTGCCCGGGGCCGCGGCCGGGTCGCTGGGCGACTGTCGCTGGGCGACGGAGGCGGAGGTGAGCTCCGCCCGCGAGGCGCTGGTGAGCGCCGTTCTGGCGGCGGTGCAGGCCGGGATGGGGCCTGTGCGCGAAAGGCCGGCAGCGGGGGCTGCGTTCACGGCCGGCGAGGCCGAGGCCGGCGCTCTCGCGCGCCGCAGGGGTGCCGGTGCCCTCGTGGTCGCGCCCGGTCCCGTGGCGGACGGGGGCTCTGCCATGGCGGCTGACGGTGCGGGCGTCGGGGTGCACCCGTATGAGCCGGCGGCAGGCGCGGCCTTCGCGTCGGCCCTGGTGCGCAGGCACGGCCCCGCGGCGGGGAGGGCCGCGCTAGGGATCGACGGCCTGAGCGGCGCCGACGAGCGGTCGGCCGCGGAGGCGCTGGCTTCGGCCCTCGACTCCGGCCTGGTCAGCTGCCTCGGCGCGCTGGCGGCGTGCCCGCTGTCCACGCAGGCGGCGCCGGGCACGCCCGCGGCGCGCGCCGGCGGCGTCCCTGCCACGCCGGCGGGGCCCGGAGTGTCGGGCGACCTGGCGACGGCCCTCGCCGACCGGCGGGACGCGGTCCGGACCGCCATCGGGCGGAGCGATGGCGGCGACAGCGGCGACGGCTCCACCGCCTCCCGCGGCGATGCGTCGCCCGAGGCGTCCGGCTCCGAGCCCGACGTGGCCTCGGGCCCTGGCCTGGCCGTCGTGGTCGACCCGGCGGCCCACGGGGGAGCCGCCGCCGCCGTCCTCCCCGCCCTCCGGCGCCTCGTCGGCGAAGCCTGCGGCGGCACCCCGGGCCTCGCGTCCGCCGCCGCGGCGTCCGCGGTGCCCGCGCCCGCCGCCCGCGGCCCCGAGATCGCCGACTCGGTGCTGATGACGATGAGGGCTGACGCCGACGCCTCGGCGGAGCGCCTCGCCGCGGCGATGCTCGCGGGCGACGCGCCACGCACCCCCGTGGAGGCCGACGCCGCCCTGCGGGAGCAGCCACTCAGGGCCTGGGTCGTCCCGGCCGTCGCGTCGGCAGAGCTGGGGGGCGCGGCCGTCCCGGTGCCGGCGGTGGGGCGGTCCGCGCTCGAGGCCGCGACGCGGTCCGCCGGCGTGGCTGCCGCCCTCGCGCGGTCCGCCGGCGCCAGGCTCCTCCGCCCGGCAGAGCTCGTGGCGTCCGCGGTGGCGGCGAGCGTGGACGAGTGGCGGTCACGCCGGGAGCGATGGCTGGCCCGCACGCACTCGTCGGCGTGCGAGGCCGAGGCGGCGCGCGCCGAGGCTGCGGCCCGCGTCGCCGGTGCCCGGGTGGCGGTGCGTCGGACGACGAGCGAGGCCGGGGCGGCGAGGCGGGCGGCGGAGAAGGCGGCTTCCAAGCGGTCCGCCCGCGCCGCGACGGTCGCACGCACCGCCAAGGAGGCCGAGGCCGCCGACGCGGCGGCTGCGTCCGCAGAGGCGGCGCTGGCGGACGCAGAGGTGCGGGCGGGGGAGGTCGAGGCTTCGCCCGCGGCACAAACCCCTGCGTCGTGGCCGTCGCCGTGCCCGGGAGGGGGCCGCGCCCGCGACGCCGGCACCCGCTGGCTCGACGACGCCGGCGAGCTCCGCGACGGGGTGCCGCAGACGGCGGGCGAGAGCCTTGCGGCCGTGCTGCTGCGCGGGGGTGCGGTGCCGGCGGCCGAGGCGGCGCCGCTGCTCGCCGCGGCGGCCGTGGAGGCGGTGGAGGAGGGCAGCGGCTACGTCATCGAGGGCTGGTCCTGCGACGCCTCGGGCGGCGGGGAGGCCGGGCCGGGGGAGGGCTGGGCGTTCCGCGTGGCGGTGACGGAGCTGCTGGCCCGCGGGCAGGCGGGGCGCGACTCGGCGGCGGCCGTGCGCACGCCCATCGTCGGGGCGTGGCGGCTTCAGCCGGACGGCGCGCTGCGCTGGGCGGACCAGGAGGAGGGGCGAGCCCGCGACGACGGGGCCGATGACGTGGCCGATGGCGCGGCCGGAAGCCGCGCGGAGGACGACGGAGCCTGGCCGGAGGCTCGGACGTTCTCGCGCCTCGACATCGATCGGTCGCGGCTTGGTGGCGCGCCGTCGTCGCTGGGCCGCCGGTGCTGGTGGCATGTGGTCCCGACCGCCGTCGCGGCGCTGGTCGCCCAGGACGAGGACGTCAGGGGCCCCTGGGGGCTCGGCGGGCAGCTGCTGGACCCAGTCACGGGCAGGCGCTGGCTGGCGCCCGAGGTGGACGAGGCCCGGGGGCGCGGGCTGCTCCGCGGGCCCAGCGCGAGGACGGCCGCGGAGTTCGGGCACCGGTCGTGGTGCCTGGAGCATGGAGGCAGGGACGTCGGGAGGGCCGCGGCGACGGCGGTGGGGCGGGGGTCCCGGCGCGCGGGCCAGGGTGAGGCGGTGCCGCTGCTGGCGTCGGCCTGGGGTGACTCGCTGGGGATGGAGGGCGGGGCGGCGGGGGCAGCGGCCTCGGCGGTGGTTCCGCTGCTACAGCCGTTCGCGGGGCCGGGGGCGCTGTGGCGGCACGCCGCGGCGCGGTCCGCGGACGGGAGCCGGGGCGGCGTGAGCGTGCTGGACGACGCTCTGGCGTCCCTCGGCGGGCCCTCGTGGCGCAAAGAGGACGAGGAGGAAGAGGAGGAGCAGGCGGAGGGGGAGCGGGGCGTCCCGGACGACTGGGTCGCGATGGTCCTGCGCAGAGCCGCGGCGGCGGCCGAGGCCGCCTCACGCCCGGGCGGGGACGACGATGCCGGCGAGGAGGACGAGGACGAGGACGAGGAGCGGGGGACACCGGCGGCGGCCGCGGCCGGCTCCGACGAGGCTGCCCGCCGCGGGGCCGCCGCCGTCGTTCGCACGGTCCTTCGCGCGCTGTCCGGGGCATCGGCGGAGCTCACGGCGGCGGCGGTCCGAGCCGCCGGCGGTGCCGCCGCCCTTGACCACGCGTCGGCACGGCTCGGCTCACTGGCCGACGCGGCCGCATCCGGCCGGGCCGGCTCCCTGGAGGTACACGCCTGCGCGCTGGCAGACGCTGCGCTGGCGGTGGGGCCCGGGGCCGTCCTGCGCTCCGTCCGGGCCCACCTGGTGGCGTCGGCGGCTCTGCTCCGGGAGGGAACGGCGGGCGCGCTGCTGCTGCCGTCCGCGCTGGTCCGGGTGCCGGCCGTCGACGGCGGTGCCTGTCTCGTCGACCTACCCGACGTCCTCGCGACCGTCCCGCGCAGCTGCCTCGCCCGCGCGACGGGCACAATGACGACGACGGGCAGAGACCACCCCGCGTTCGCCGAGGCGCCGGGGCTCGCCTCCACTGCCGGCGGCGTCCCCGCCGAGGTTTGGCGCCACGCCGCGGCGGCCGCGGACTGGCCCACCTCGGCCTCCGCCCTGGCTCTGCGGGCGATGCAGGCGTCGGCTGCGGCGCTGACGGAGCACCCGGCGGGGCCGGGCGCCACGGCAAGGGGGATGCAGCGGTGCGGCGCCGCCGGGGCCGGCGGTGACGGCGCCGCCAGCCGCATGCAGTCGCTCAGGGGCGCATCGGACGGCGGCGCCGCCGAGGCCGCGGCCGGGGGTGCCGCCGCGGCCGGTGACGCGCCCCCCGCGCCCCGGCTCCCTGCCGCGGCCCGTGCCTCGGGCACCCGGGCGTCAGGCGCGGCGCTGGCCCCGCTCGCCTGGCTTCGCGCTGCCGCCGTCGACGCCCGGCTGTCCGCCTCCGCGACGGTGGTAGAGCTCGCGGCGAGGCTGGACCTGACCCTGCCGGGCCAGGCGGTGCCCGCGGGGCCGGTGTCGCTCGGCCTTGGGAGCGACGGCGCAGAGGCGGCGCTGCTCGGGCCCGGCTCAGGGGGCATGGCCGCAGCGGTGAGGTTCGCGTCGGGCGGGCCGTCGGGGGCCCGGCCCCTGTGCCTCCCGCCGTCGCTGGTCACCGACGCCGCGGCGATGCTGCCGGCCCCGCGGTCGCGGGTCCTCCGCCTGCTAGCGGCGAAGGAGGAGGACGAGCCCGGGGCGGGGCAGGAGGAGGACGACGAGGCCGAGCAGCGCCTGCTCGCCGCGTCACGCAGGGCCCGGGGCATCGCGGACGACGGCGACGACGACGCCGAAGCAGCGACCTCCGCGGACGCCGCGGCCGCCGACGCGGCCTCTGGCCTCAAGGGCTACGCCCCCAGGCTGGACAAGGACGTCACCGAGGCAGAGCCGCTGCCATCGGTGCTGGCGCGGTCGCGCCCCGGGTCGTGGGGGGCCGTGGCCAGCCCCGCAGGGGTCGTGCCGTGGCTCGGCGACGCGGCCCGGAGCGCGCTTGAGGGCGGCCTGCCGCCGTTCGGGGGCGCTGTCGCCGGCTCGGGGCCCGCCAGGGCGGCCCAGGAGCTGACGTCAGAGCTCGCCGCGACGCGCTTCCTGCTCCTGGCGGGCGAGGGGGCGCTCGGGGACGCTGCCGTGGCGGCGGGGGAGGGCGCGTCCGGGCGTATCGCCGCTATCGCCGCCGCGTTTGCGGTGCAGGCCGCGGCAAGGACGGCCGGCGGCGGAGCCGGCACCGGTGTGGAGGCTGGCGGCGACGACGGCGACGACGACGAGGCGGCCAAGGAGGAGGCCGGCCTTGCTGCCCTGGAGGCCATCGGGCGGGCGCTCCGTGCCGCGCGCGCCTGCGCCGCCGCCGGCTGGGCTGACGCCCTGTCCCGCGGCCCGGTCCGTGCGGCCGTCTGCCGCCTGGCCCGGGAGGCCGCGTCGCTCACCCCCGCGGGGTGCCCGGAGCTGGAGTCGCTCGTGTCGGTGCTCGGAGCCGACGACGGCGGCGCGGCACTCGCCGTGTCGCTCGCCGCCGCGCGCTGGATGCCCTCCGGCTCCCCGCTGGAGCGCGACAGAGCCGAGCGGTGGGCTGCCGCCCCCGTGACCGCCGCGCTGCGCGCCGCGGCGTCGGGAGTGCCGCGGCCGGCGGCGCACCGGCACGCCGACCGCAGCCCCCCCTTCAAGGCAGTCCTGGCCATCGCCGCCCGGCCTGGCGCCCTGCCCGCCGTGCTGCCCCCGGCACCCCTGCCGGGCGCCGACGCGGACGACTACGGGCCGTTCCCGCCGCCCGTCATGCCTCTTGGTGCGGGGGCCGCCGAGCCGAGCTGGGCCGCGGCGCTCCGCCCGTTCCGCGTCGACGCCGATTCCGCGTGGGCTGTCACCGTGGGGGAGGCGTCGGTGGTGGACGGTCGCCTCGTCACGCCGTCCGCCCTCGGGAGCTGCCTCCTGGAGATGGCCGAGTCCGCAGCCGCCGCCGCCGCCGCCGGCATCGCAGGAAGCCCCACGGACGGCGACGACGAGGCGGACGACAACGACGACGATGATGACGCCGCCGCTTCCGGCACAGGCGGCGCGGCCAGGGATGCCGGGGTCCGCTCTGCGCTGCCGGGGGGGCTGGGTGTGGCGGCGGTGGCGGCTGCCCCGCCCGCCGAAGCATCGGGCGGCGCGTCGGGTGTCGCGCGGTTCCTGGCATCGGACACGGTGGGCTCGTCCCTGTGTGTCGCGCGGCTCGTAGCGTCGGCGGCATCGCCATGGCAGGACGGCGGGCTGCCGGCGGCGGCGGCGCTCGGCCGGGTCGTGGCAACGGCAGCGGCGGCGTGCGAGGCAGCGGCCGCGGCTGCGGCGGCGCTCGCGAGGCCCAAGCCCCGCGGGAGCAAGGCTAAGCAGCGCGAGGAGGCGCTCGAGGCAGGGCGGCGGGACGCCGTGGCCGCGGGGGCGTCGGCAGCGCTCTGCCTCGGCGGCGACGGCCCTCTTCTCGTCCTGCTGGGCTCGGCGCTGGGCTCGGCGCGGGTGTGCAGCGGCCTCGCCGCGGCGGCCGTGGCGGCGGGAACTGCGGCGGGAGCCGGTGCAGGGATGACCGACGGCTGGCTCGACGCCGACTCGTCCTTCCCGCCCCGGGCCCGTACCTACGCTGCGGCGGTGGCGGCCGCGGGCCTGTGCGGCCCGGCTCTGCCCCAGGACCCATGGGCGTCGGGGGAGGCCGCTGCGCGCATCGCGGGCGGGGTGACGGGCCAGCAGCCGTCGCTCGCCGGGCGCCTAGGGGCGGGGTATCTCCTGATCCGGGCGGCGCCCCTGGGCGCTGAGGCGCGGGCGGCGCTGGAGGAGGCGGGGGTGCCGCCCCGGGCCCGCGGGCCTGGGCTGGAGTGGTGCTGGGCGGGCCTCTCGGGCGGGGAGGAGGACGACGGGGCTGACGCTGAGGACGGCGACGAGGAGGACGCCACGTTCTGGCCGTCGGCGGTGGCGCTGTCCGATGCCGACGCCGCAGTCCGTGCCGGGGTGGCGTCCGCCCTCACCGACTGCCTCAGCCTCGTCTCGCGCCAGGGCAGGGAGGCGGCCCTCCGGCTCGCGGCCGCGCACCGGGTCCCGGGTCGGGTCCACACCGGCGTGGACGCCGCCGAGGGGCTGGGGGGCGCGGGGCCCGTCCGCGCGGCCGACGACTGGGGCCGGTCCCTGCCTCCCTTTGTCGAGGCGGTGGCCGGCACCGGGAGGGCCGGCCGCGCCCGGCGCCGGCGCGCCAAGGAGGCCGCGTCCTGGCTCTGCCGCAGGCACTGGACCGAGTTCGGCCGTTTCTGCCCCGTGGCTCTCGCGGAGACGGGCCGCCTGGTGCACGGGAGCCCGCGGCTGGCGGCCGAGTGGCGCGGCGGAGTGGTGGTCTGCTCGTCGCTCGGCCGCCTTGCGGCGTTCCTTCGGCGGCCTGCCCGGTTCATGGCCCAGGATCGCTCCTCCACGCCGGCGTCTGCCCGCCTAGCCTTCTGCGGCCCGGCGGGGGCCGCGGCGGCGTCGCTCGGCAAGGCGGCCATCGAGGCGATGCGACGCGCCGTGACCGAGGGCGAGCGACGCGCGGCCGAGGCCAAGGACCTGGCATCGGGGGCGGTGCACGGCCTGGACGCGAGGCGGCGCGCCGCGCGGGCGGCGGCGGCCGCGGCGGAGGCGTGGCCGGTCCTCGACGCGCTCGACGCGGTGGCGGGCGCTGTCGCGGAGGCCTCCGGGGCCGCCGGCACCGACGCGTCGGCGGGGATGTCTGAGGCTTCGGGGATCGTGGTAAAGGCGCTGCGGGGGCGCGGCGTGGTGCCGTCGGGCGCTGCCGCCGTGCTCCTCGCGTCGTGCCTGGCGTCTCGGGTCGGCGACGCCCTGGCCGGCGCCGCGGCCCGGTCGGCCGTGGAGGGCCTAGGCGCCCGGTCGGAGGAGGCGCGCTCGAGGCGGGAGGCCAGGGCGGCGGAGGACGAGGCGGCGGCGGCCAAGTCGGCCGAGCTGAGGGAGCGGCGGGGCGCCAAGCGGGCCCGGGCGGCGCTGGAGCGGGATCAGGCGCGGGTCGAGGTGCTGTGCGCGGCGCGGGGGATGGAGGCAAGGCGGGCAGAGAGGGCGCTGCGGCTTGTGCGAGAGGCGGAGGAGGCCGCGGACGGGCCGGTCTGGGGCCTGCCGTGCGGCGAGCGCGCCGGCGACGACACCGCGGGCTGGGCGCTGACGGGCGTGCCCGCGACGGTGGACGCCTGGCGAGCGGCGCTGGAGGCTGGCGTCGTCCCCGACCGCGTGGTGATCCTCGACCCGACCATCGGGGTCGGGGAGGCCAGGGGGCACGAGGCCCCGGCCCTGCGGCCGCACGAGCGCAGCTGGCGGGCGTGGGCCCGCGCGGGCCGCTTCGACCGGCGCTTCCGCGTCGGGGGCGCCTCCGGCGCGGGCGGGGGGGCCGACGACGCGGACGCGTGGTGGTCGCTCGCGGCGGCGGCGGCGTCCCCCGACACCGACGGTCTCGAGGCCGGGGCCGACGACGCGGACCTCGGGGTGGGTGGGGACGTGGCGTCGCTCTCCCAGGGCTGGGACCTCCGTGGCCTCGCACCGTCGGCGGGCGACGCGGACCCGTGGCAGTGGCGTTCCCGCGTGAGCGTCGGGGACCCGCTCGCGAGGCGCGAGCTGGGACAGGAGTGGCCGTGGTCGGGCGGGGCGGGCGGCGTGCCCGGTGCCGAGGGGGCCTGGCCCCGGCGGCTTCCCGCGTCCCGCGGTTCCATGGAGGGATCGTCGGGCTGGCCGGCACTGGAGGACGAGGCAGCGAGCCGTGCGGGCGAGGACGACGCGGCGGCGGCGGACCCGTACGCGCGGTGGGCCGAGGCCGACGAGGACGGGGACGGGGTCGACGAGGCCGGGCAGGGCGGCGTGGTGTCGTCTCTCACTCGCGCGTTCGGCGCAGTCGTGGGCGGAGCCCTGGCCGGCGACGCGGGCCTGGTGGGGTCCGGCCTCGTCCCCAGCGGCCCCTCGGCGCTGCCCCGTGACGCGGAGGCGTGGGGGCGCGCGGAGGACGACGAGGACGATGGCGCTGAGGGGGCGGTGCAGCGGCTCGCCGCGCGGCGGCAGGCCGTGGCAGAGCACAGGGCCGGGGTTCGCTCTGCCGAGCTCGCGGACGGGCCGGGCGTGGCGCTCGCGGGGGAGCTGGCGCTCCGCGGGCACCTGCATCGCCTGGCGGGCGGGGAGGGCAGGGCGGCGCCGCTCGAGGCGGCGCTGCGGCTGTGGCGGTCGGAGGTGCAGCGGCTGGAGCGCTTCCTGGGGCGGTACGGCGTTGACGTGGTCCGCGTGCCGTGCGGCGTCGGCGTGGCGCCTGGCGACGCGGTTCTCGCCGCGGCGGCGGCGGCCGACCCGCTCGGCGCCGGCGCTGCTCGCCTGACCGCCGAGTCGTCCTTGCTGCTGCCCGGCTCCCCCGCGGACCAGCTCCTGCGGCCCTGCCACGGCGGGGACATCGTGGCCGGGGCACTGGCGGCGCAGCGGGGGCGGGAAGACGCCGGCGCGGCCGCGGCGGCCCCTCCGACGCAGGCGGGCGTCGACGGCGCCGCTCTCGGGTTCGCCGCCGAGGCCCACGTGGCACTGACTGCGGGGGAGGCGGGGGGCACGCAGACGGCGCTGGAGGAGGCCGAGGCGGCGGTGAGGCGGCAGGTGGGGGAGGCGGCGTTCGCGCTGGCTGCGGCCGCCGCGGGGGAGGACGGCGAGGAGAGCGACGGGGAGGATGAGCTCGACGCCGACGGCCCCGGCGCGGCCCTGGGTGACGACGAGGACGACGAGGACGACGAGGACGAGGGTGCCGCCGGGGCGGAGGACCGGGAGGGGCGGATGCAGCACGAGGCGGGGCGGGCGGCGGCGGGCAGGGAGGAGGCGCGGCTCGGCCTGCGGCTGGCGGTGAGCGCGGCGAGGGCGTGCGCCGCGGCGGGTGTGGTGTCGCTCGGCGTCGGTGACGGCCGCGCGGCGGTACCGGCCGACACGGAGGCCGAGAGCGCGGAGGAGGCGTGGGCGGGCGCCGACGACGGCGACGCGCTCCGTGCGGTGGCAGAGGAGCTGGTCTCGGCGGCGGGTGATGCCGTCGCCGAGCTGAACGAGGCGATCGACGAGGCGGCGGCCCGCGGCGAGGCGCTCGCGGCTCTGCAGGCGGACGAGGACGAGGGGGGGCCTGGCCGGCTGCTGGCCGACTCGGCCGACGCGGCGTTCCCGCCGCGGGAGGGGCAGGAGCTCGCTGCGGGGGCGGCCGACGAGGTGACGGACGCCGGCGCGGCGGAGGACGCGAGCGACTGGGCGCGGGGGATGGACGTGGCAGACCCCGAGGCGGTGGCCGGCCCGGCGGCGGGCCTGCTGTCGCTGCTTCCCGAGGCTCCCGTCAGCGGCAGCCACTGCCCCGTGGCCCTCGTCGAGGAGGGCGTGCGCGTGCCCGGCAGCTCGCGTCACGCCGTCGTGGTCGGGGGCGCAGTGTACCGCTGCGCGGGCCCCGCGGCCGCCGCCAAGATGGCCATGTGCTCCGCTCGGTACGTGTGGGGGCTTCGCGGCGCGGCGGCGCGCTCGGCCGAGCCCGGCGCCGTCCCATCGGCCGACCACCCGACGTGCCGGTGGTGGGCAGCGGCGCAGGGAAGCGGCGCGGCGTCGCTGGCCCCCGTGCCCGGCGCAGGCCTGCCACCCCCCCGCGTCCTGGTGGCATCGCAAGACCTCGGGCACGAGACCGCGGCCGTGGAGGCCAGCGTGGCCCGGGCCGCGGGGGCGGCAGGGCTCGGTCTGCTGAGCGTGCGCGGCTGCCTCCGCCGGTCGTCACCAGCCTGGGCGCGGTCCGAGCGGCTCGATTCCTGCCTCCGGGCCGCGCTGGAGCGGGCCGCGCGTGACGCGAGGAGGGATACCGCCGTCGCGGCCGGCGCCAGGGCCGCGGTGCGAGCGATGGCGGAGGAGGCGGAGCCGGAGGACGACGAGAACGGAGCGACGGCCCGTGCCTCCGACGACGGCCCAACGGGGCGTCTTAGGCAGGCGTTCTCACGGGCAGCTGGCGCGGCCGCGGCGTCGGCAGCGCTCGCGGGGCGCCTAGCCGCCGCCCAGGCTCTGCTCCTGCGCGGCCAGCGCGCTTCGGTGTCGCTCGCCGACCTCGGCGGCGCCGACGGCCCCGCGTCGGACGAGGACGGCGCGGAGCACGACGCCGTCACCGCCCCAGCTGTCTCCTGGACGTCCAGCTGGCACCCCGAGCCGGCGTCGCTCCGCGAGGCGCTCCGGCTCGGCTTCGGGGAGCACCCGTCCGGCTGCGTCGTCACCGACCTCCCCCGGCCGCTGGACGCGTCGCTCGCGCTGGAGCTTGTGCGGCTCCGCGTGCCGCCCAGCGGCGTCGTCGTCCTCCGGGGCGCGCGCGGCCCGGCGGCCGTGGCCGCGGCCTGGGCGGCGGCGGCGAGCGGCTCTGCCCCAGCCCACCAGCGAAAGCGCCTTCGCCGCCGTGCGGAGCCCGAGGCCAGGCTCGCCGCGGCCGCCGCCTCCCGGCAGTCGGCGCGCGCGATCAACGCCTTGGCCGCTCTCGGGGTGCCAGTCTCCACGGTCAGGTGCGGCGGCACAGCCACTGCGTGGTCTGAGGCCGCGGCGTCTCTCACCGAGGCACTCGGCGGGGCGGGCCGGAGTCACGCGTCGCCCGAGGCCGCGGTGCTGCCGCCGTCGCTGGCGATGCGCCTTCTGCGCACGGGACGGCTCCGCCCGTCGGCGTGGGGCCGGGCGTGCCCCGTCGCGGGGCGGACGAGCGCCGGCGACGATGCGCTCGTGGTGGCGGTCGGCCGGACGGCGTTCATGGTGTCGGGCGCGGTGGCGGCGCGACGATTCGCCGCTGACCCGTGGGCCTTCCTGGGTGCGGCGTCGTCGCGCGAGGCGGCGGCGGCTGGCGGTTCCGTCGGCGACGCCGCCGGGCGCGCGGCCTCGGCCCTCGCCGCTGTCGTCATCGCGCCCCCCGCGTGCGGCGGCACCGCGGCGGCTGCAAGGGCGGCCAGGGGAGCCGCCGGCGCCACGGGACTCGCGACGGTGCTGAGCGACGCACAGAGCCTGGAATGGCTCGCCCGCTCGCCTGCTGTCCGCCCCTGCGCCGCCCGGGACGGCGCCAGGCGCGCCCTCGGCCTCGCGTTCGGCTCTGCCCCGGCACCTAGCGGTGCCACGGGCTCCTTGCTCGCTGCCGCGCTGACCCTCCGCCTCGGCGGCGTCTTCGGGCGGTCGCCGGCGGGGCTCCGAAGCCCAGGGGCGGTCCGGCACGCCCTCGCGGCCCCTGGCCCGGCCTTTGTGTCCGCGGCGGTGCAGGTGTCGGCAGGCGACGTGGGCGCCCTCCTCGCCGCGCTCACGACCCTCCGCCCGGCGGCCGTGCTGCTGGTCCGGGCGTCGGACGGCGAGGCGCTACGCCTGAGCGCCGAGCAGGCCGCCGCGGAGGCGGCGATGCAGGCCAGGCCGGGCCCAGTGGTGCCCGGGCCCCGCCCCATGGGCGTGTTTCGGGCCGCAGTGCCGCAGTGGGCGCTCGCTCGGGCGGCGGGGCAGGACTTCGCCGAGTCGGGCGGCGCGGACCCAGACGAGGCGGACGGGGAAGACGAGGATGCGGCGTGCCAGAGCGACGGGCGGTGGGCCCTGCCCGCCTTCACGCCGCGCGGCGGTCTTGTCATCGCCGCCCTGGCCGCAGGGGGGCAGGTGAGCGCCGCGGCAGACGCCCCCTCTGACGCGGCCGTCGCGGCTGCGTTCCGGGAGGCGGCCGCGACGCGCCTGGACACGGCCCCTCGCGCTCGCATGGGCCCGCCAGCCGCCACGGCTGAGCGTGACGCCGCGGCCGCAGCGGCGGCCTCCGCCTCCGAGGGGGAAGACGAGGCCGCAGGGTCCGCCGACGACGACGCGGGCGCGGGGCCGAGCGACGAGGAGCGATCGGCCAAGCTCGCGGGGGCGCTCTCGCACTGGCTGCTTGACGCCGGGATGTCGGGCGTCGGCGTCGCGCAGGCCGAGGCGGCCGCGGCGGTGGCGATGCTCCCGTGGTATGACGCCGCGATGGGCGACGCCGCGGCGGAGGCGTGGGACGGACGGCGGGGCTGGGCGGGGTTGCACGCCGTCGGGGAGAGCGCGCCGGCCGCGGCGTGGTCGGCGGGCGACGGAGCGGTGGTGGCCGGGCTCGGCACGTGGGACGGCCGGGCGGCCGCGGACGCCGGGACGGACGCCGACGTGGCCGAGGCCGCGGTGCCCGGGCCAGAGGACGGCGACGTGCTGTATGCCGGCGCGTGCGTCAGGCAGCTGCCGTGGGGCGCCGACGGGGCGTGGCTCGGGCCCCGGGCGGGAGGCCTCGCCGCGCCCGTGGGCGCCGTTGCGGTCACGTCAGTGTACCGCTCGGCGGCGTGGGGTGTCGCGGGACGGGCCTTTGACGAGGGAGCGGGGGAGGCGGGGGCGTCCACGGCGCTCCGCCTACCCGCCGCCGCCGCGGCCGACGACGACAATGATGATGATGACGACGGGTCCGGCGGGCCCTCCCTCCCGAGGAGCCAGCGCCCGCGCGGGGCCGAGACCAGGATGCCGGGTGCCGCCCCGATGGCGGGCCCCGCGCAGCCGGGTGCTGGCTGGGTCAGCATGCACGGCGACGCGGGCTGGGTTTCCGACCCGGGGTCGGCCGCCCTCGCGAGCGGCGCGGCACCGCCGGCGGGCGTCGCCATCGCTCGCGCCCTCACAGCCCGGGACGACGCGGCCTCGGCTGCCGGCGCCGCCCCCGCCCCTGGCCTGCACGCGGCACCCCTCGGCCTCCCGCTCGGCCTGGGCTCCGCGCCGCCCCGCTGCCTCCGCGACGGGGTCCCGCTCGCCCTGTCGGGCGCCTGGCCGCGCAGCCCCGCGCTCTCCGGGGCCCTGTACGAGACACTGCTGGCATCCTTCCGTGTGGAGGAGGCCGCCGCGACGGCCGCCGCCTCCGCGGCAGGCGGCCTCGTCATCGTGGGCCCCCGCGGAGCGTCGCTCCGCCGCGGCCTCGGCTCCCCCTCTGCGGGCGAGGCCGCCGCCGCCGCCGGCCGTGCCATCCTCGCCGCCGCCGTCGCCGCCGCCGCCGGCACCGCCGCATGGGCGCCCGGCCTCCCCATCTCGCGCCGCGACGTGGCCCTCCTCGCCTCCCCCGCCCTCCTCGCCGCGTGCCCCGTGGCCTGGCAAGACGGCCGCGTCATCCGGTCCGCGGCCGGAGGCGTGCCGGGCGGAAGCGCCGACGTCACACCTCCTCCGGCGGGCTCGCCGCTCGCCCCGCAGCCCGCCGCGGCCTCCACGAGCCCCGGCCTCGCGGCGAGGCTCGCCGCCGCCGCCGCCGCCGCCGCCACCGCGGGCACAGCAGGCCTCGTCCTCTTCCGCGGCCGGCTCTACTTCGCGGGCTCGGCGGACGCGGCGAGGCGGCTCGCAGCCGCCCCCACCACCTTCCTGTCAGGCCCCGCGGCGCGCCTCCCCTCGGTCCTACCGTCCAGGCTGCCCTCCCCCGCCCCGGCGGCAGAGCTCGTGAGCACGGCGGCGGGCATCCGGACCCCGGCGGGCGGACTCGTGGGCGACGTGACCGCCGCCTCCGCTCGCCGCGTCATCGCCCTCGCCGGGCTCTGCCCCGTCTCGGCCCGCGACGCCTGGAGCGCTGCCAGCGGGTCTCACGGGTGGACGGCCTCCGCGAGGCACGGCAGCCGCGGCCTCGCCGTTGCCTGCGGCCGTGACTCCGCCGGCCGCGGCCTCGTGTGGCTCTGCTCGTCCGGCGACGCGCTCGCGCGCTTCTTGGCAGAGCCGTGGTCGTTCACGTCGCACCCGGCGGTCATCGCCGGCCCCCCCGCCCACGTCCCCGTGGACCCGCGACGCGTGCCCACCCTCTCCTCGGCCCCGCCCGCCCCGCTGGCCGACCGCCCCGCCTCGGTCGCCGGCGCCGTCGAGGCCACCACCGGCGTGGCCCTCCGCGCGGCCCTCGACGCCTTCGCCGGGGTGAGAGACGTCCTGCGACACCCCAGCCTCGACGTCCGCGGCTCTGCCCTGGCGTTCGTGTCGCTGCACCTCCGCGCGCACAACGCGCACCTGAGGCCGGCAGAGCGCGCGAGGGCCCGGCGGCGCCTGGAGACCTTTGTCACCGAGTGCCGCGCGGCGCGGGAGCTCGCCTCCCCGGGCAAGGCGGCCGCCTCGCCCGGCCTCACGACGTCAACGGCGCGGCCACGCCGGCCCGTGGCACCGGACGCGGCGCACGCGGAGGGCCCGCGGGGCAAGCACCGGGCTCGCCTCGCCGCCCGAAGCCTCTCCCTGAGCAGCGACGCCGCCGCCGCCACGACGGCACAGGACGAGAGCAAGAGCGACGATGACGCCACGCCGCGGAGGCCCGCGCAGCCCGCCGGGCCCGCCGGGCGTCCCCCCGGCGGCGGGGCCGCCGCCCGCAGGCCTGGCGCTGGGCGCCGCCTCGTGGAGGCGCCGCCACGGCGGTTCGACGCCCTCGCGAGCCGTGCGCCGGGGCAGACCGCCGAGTGGCTCCGCCACGGGTGATGCCACCTTGTTCGCCGCGCGCGAGTGATGCCTTGCCGCGTGGAAAATCCCATGAATGCCATTTCGCGCCGTCGCTCGTCTGGCCGCGCCCCACTCATCGTGCGAGCGCTCGGCCCTGTGCCCGGCCTAGAGGCCGCCACTCGTTTGGATGGGGCGCCCGTGCGTCGAGGCGGCAGGCTCAGGGCGCGGCTTCCGTCCCGGGGCGTCACGGCACGCAAGCGGGCACGGTGCGCCAGATATCAGCGGGGCGCGCCCTGGCTCCGTTGCCGCGGGTGCGGCGGCGCGCTGGCACGCGCTCAGGCGGTGCGGGTAAGGCGGAGCATGGTGGTGGCGTGGGAGGCGACGGCGACGGGGCCGTACGTTCCCTTGAAGGTGCCCATGTCCTTGTGCGCCCAGAGGTCGCGGACCTTGGCCGTGGTGCCGGCATCCCAGCCGAGGGAGGCGAAGTCGACGGAGTAGGAGTTGGGGCCGGAGTGCTGATTGTACAGCGCCACGGAGACGGTGCCGTCGGTCATGTTGCGGGCCCAGACGGAGAGGTCGCCGCTGGTGACGGGGCGGCCCTGGGGCGTGACGTCCTGGTTGACCGCGATGACCTCTGTGTTGAGGAGGATCTCGCGCTGCAGCGGGGTGATGTACGGCACGCACTTGGTCTCGTTGCCGCACGAGCAGACGTGGCGGCCGGCGCCGTCGATGGCGCAGGTGGTGGCGTACCCGTTGCAGTCGAACTGCCCGCGGCAGCCGTTCTGGGTCCACATGCTGCCGTTGCCGGTGCAGCCGAAGGAGGCTCCCTCGGTGCAGGGGGAGAGGGACTCCTGGCTGACCAGGGTGACGTTGCACTGGCCCTTGGGCTGCGGGCTGACGTTGGAGCAGTTCATGATGGGTGTGGTGACCACGAGGGGGGAGGCGGAGATGGCCCACATGCTGAACTCCGTCCGCCACTCGTCGTCGGTCATGTTCGACTCCTTGCCGTTGGCGTGCGCCGCGCGGAGGCCGTTCCCGGTCTGCGGAGGCGGGAAGGGGCGGGAGCGTCGGGGCGGGTGGCGGGGCAGGGCCGGGCAGCGGCTTCCGGCGGGCGCGCCGGGCTCGCCTGGCGTCTCTCACCTCCAGCATGTCCATGTCGTTCCAGCCGTAGGGGCGGCCGGTGTACTCGGCAGGGATGGCGGCGCTGGCGGCGATGACATCAGCGGTGGAGTCCCACGTGCCGGTGTGGTCGCCGTGCATGCGCCAGGACTGCGCGATGGCGTCCCCCCACTCCCAGGGGTTGTCGTCCCCCCACTCGCACATGTTGAAGTGGATGGGCCGCTTCGTGGCGTTCAGCGCGGCGGACATCTTCGGGTACGTGGTCTTGGGCTGCTCGAAGCCGTGGTTGCACCAGTCCATCTGCGGCGAGTGGGCGGCGGCCGCGCTCGTTCGGCAAGCGGCGATCCCTCGCGCGAAGCATCGCCAGATGGCGCACAGTGCACGCCTCCAAAGGTTCGTGCGCTCACCTTGACCCAATCGACGCCCCAAGAGGCGAAGCTGTCGGCGTCCTGGCTCCAGTGGCCCTCGCTGCCGGGGCGCACGCCCACGCATGTGAAGATGCCGCCTGCGGACCGCACATTGTATGCCAGCGAAACTTCAGCGCTCGCTTGCTGCGGCAGGGCGGCAGGCGAGGGCGGGGGCTGCTGCCCTGGGGCTTTTCGGCTCGCGAGAACAATCGCCGCTCACCGGACGTGTATAGGCCGAACACGAGCCCCTTGGAGTGGGCGTAGTCAATAATGGGCTTGAGGCCGTTGGGGAAGCTGGCGGTGTCGGGGATGAGGTCACCGGCGGCCGTGCGCTCGTGGTCCGCCCAGCAGTCGTCGAGGTGGAAATGGCGGTATCCCGCGGCGAACAGGCCCAGGTCGTCGGAGACGAAGGCATCAATGGCGCTCATGACGCTGCTCTCGTCGCAAAAGTCGAACTCGGGGTGGCTGGCGCCCTGCCCGAGGGCAACCCAGCTGCTCCAGCCGAGAGGCGGAAGCTTCGAGTGCGGGGCGGCGTTGTCGTAAGCTCGCACGGCGACGGCGGCCGCCAGGAGAGCCACAAGCATGGTGCGCATCTCGGGCGCAGGCTGCGCGCGAGTGTCGTTGAGACAGGTCGCAAAGCCCGCTGCCTTCGGCCGCGCTTCATCAGGTTGAACTTCGGGGCAACAGGCGTGAGATTTGGTCGATCGTCTGGGCAGAGCGCGCTCCCGCCCGTTTGCTTGCCGCCGCCAAGGCCCACGTGGCGAGGATGCGACGGCGGGCTAAGGCCACGAGGGTGCGCGGTGAGTCTGTCCGATGTTTACTCGCTTCTGCAGCCGCGCTGTGGCCCCTGCAAGCTGTGCTCCCACCACCGACCCCGCGCCCGGCACGCCGCAAGCCGCAGTGGTGGCGAGGGTACGACCCCCGGGACCGCAGGACACATCCACGGTTGCGGCATGCGCGGAGGCCGCAGCGGCCGTGGCCTTCCG
>Ga0306871_1000270_pt1 | contig 20565 bp, 10 predicted proteins | sample AntRauMeHopE1497_FD_190447 | JGI IMG/M metagenome (GOLD analysis project Ga0306871, IMG submission 190447) | Saline lake microbial communities from Rauer Islands, Antarctica - Metagenome Hop E1 #497 (v2) (version 2) | ecosystem: Environmental > Aquatic > Non-marine Saline and Alkaline > Saline ... | reverse complement strand
GAGGCAGCGGTGAGCACGCGAGCGCGTCATTGTACCCCCGGATCGCAGGTGCGGCGTGTGGCTGGCGCCGGATCTCCTCAGCTGCCGAGGACAGCGGCAGTGTGCCTCCCGCTCCCGCCACAGGCGCAGCGTCCGCACCGCAGCCCCATCCTCTCGTGCCGCCCGAGCTGGAGGCTTTGTTTCTGGCATCAGGCCGGGTGCGCCCACAGATGTGCCGCCCCGGCTGGCGCATGGGCGCAACCGCCGCTCCCGACCTTGTCCGTTCCGCGCCTTCTTCCCCACGCAAGGTCGCAGGAGGCCGCCACGGCCGCCGCCCTGGAAGAGGAGCGTGCTGCCGCCCAGGTGCGGAAGGCCGCCAAGGAGGAGGCGGAGGCACCGGCCCGAGCCAAGGCCGAGGCGGAGGCTGCCGAGGACGCGGCGATGGAGCAGCGCCTCGCCGAGGCGCCCGCGGTGGACGCCGCCCTGCTGGACGACCTATGCGAGCTGATCCGGAGGCGCCTGGCCGTGAACTCGGTCTACGCCGTCCGCAAGGAGGCGTCGGAGGGGCCGGACGCGAGCGCGGAGGCTGCGGGTGACGACGAGGATGCCGGGGACGACGAGGACGGGGAGGGCGCCGCGTTCCAGCTGCGGTACGTCGGCGTGTCCTCTGGCGCGGAGGAGCTCCGTGAGAAGCACGTGGTGCAGCCGTCGGGGGCGACGTTCGACGCCTGGAAGCTGCCCAAGGCGGAGGGGGCCGAGGAGGAGGAGGAGGACGAGGAGGAGGAGGATGACGAGGACGGGGAGGGGAAGAAGGCGAAGGAGGTCCCGCCGCCCCCCGAGCTGCCCGTGGTCCACGTCCGCAACGTCCTCAGGGACCAGCGCGTGCGGTTCCACGGCCTCCCCCGCCTTGGCGAGTTCGTCGCCGTGCCCCTCCGCTGGGGTTCGCTCGCGCACGACGGCTGCATCCCGCCCGAGCCGGAGAAGGAGGAGGGCGAGGACGAGGAGGAGGCGGCCGCCGACCAGGACGAGGACGGGGAGGAGGCCGACGAGGAGGCCGCCGCCGCCGCCGCCGAGGCAGCCGCCGCAGCCGCCGCAGCCGCCGCCGCCGACGCCGGGGAGCCCGCCATCCCCGCCGGCGTCCCACTGCCTCGCGACGAGGCCATCTGTTTCGACACGCTGGGACAGGACCGACGCGTCGGCCCCGCCGACGTGGCCCTGGTGAAGCGCTGGGCCGGCGCGCTCAAGGCCGCGCACGAGCGCACCGAGCAGGCCGCCTACGAGGACGAGTTCCGGGCGTGCAGGGCGGCCGCCGAGGCCGAGGCCGAGGCGGCGGCCACGTACGAGGAGGGGAAGGAGGACGACGCAGCCGCCGCGGCGGAGGCAAGGGCCGCCGCGATGGAGGAGGCCGGCGGGGAGGAGGCGCCGGAGGACGTGAAGGCGCTGCTCGGCGCCGCCGAGCGCGCGGAGACGGCCGCCGCCGGCATTGGGCGGGTCGGCGCCCGCCTCTCGGGCATTGCCGCTCGGGCAGTGACGCCGGGGGAGCAGTCGGTCGCGGCCCTGCACGCTGCGTGCCGCGTCCTGGGCGTCCCGGAGGCGGAGATGGGAGACCCGGGGGCGCGGGTCAAGTCGCGGGCGCACTGGCCCGCGCTCGCGGCGGTGGTCGGCGCAGAGGGCTTCGCGGAAAGGGTCGCGTCGTGGTCGGCGGCCGCGGCCGAGGCGGCCGAGGGCGCCGTGTCGGGGGAGGAGGCCTCCGGTCTGCTTGAGGCGATCGACGCTGACGCCGTCCGCGCGGCGTCGGTCAGCCTGTGGCTCGTCCTTGAGTGGGCCAAGGCCGCCGCCGAGGCGCTCACTGCCGCCAAGCAGAAGCGGGAGCGGGAGGAGGAGCAGAAGGCCGCAGAGGAGGCTGCGGCGGCCGAGGCGGCCGCTGCGGAGGCCGCGGCCGCTGCCGGAGGCGGCGAGGGCGAGGGCGAGGGCGAGGAGGACGAGGACGAGTGAATGATGACCGGTGCGGGCTTGCGCGCTCCGTGCGCCGCGTTCGTCATCGCCAACGCCGCCCCGTGGTGCCATTCTTTCGGCTTTCGAGGCTCGCAAGCCCGCTGTGCCGAACCACACCACCACGCAGCCGCCGCGCGAGCCGTGCAGCCGCTGGCACGGCACAGGGACGAAGCGCGCACGAGACAGTGGAGTCGCGATGGCGCCTTCACATGAAACAGAGTGTCGCGTGGGCGCGCGACGTCAGGCCGCTTCGCTGCCTCTGCGCGCTCGATCCAACAGCGTTCGCGGGGCGGCGAGACACCACGCAGACACAGCCAAGGCGCCGTGCGGCGCCTCTCCAAGCAGGCGGGTCGGAGCTCAGGCGCGCATGGGGCCGGTGGGGGCGGGGGCGGCGTGGGGGGGCGTCCCTCGTCCTTCTCGCGAACGTCGATGCGGCCGTAGGGCTGGAACCTGAGGCGCTCGGGGTCGGTGATGACAAACTCGCCGGCGAAGGGCCCGGCGCTGGTGTCCGTGGTGAGCTGGACCTTGTACTTGGCGCGCTCCGTCTCGTAGCGGGCGCGGTCGGCGTCGCTGACGGACGGCTTGGTCTGGGCCGCGGCGGCCTCGAGGGTGGCGGCGGTCATGGCGGGGGGTGCGCCGATGGCCATGACTGCGTCGTCCTGCTTGGACTTGGTGGCGGCGAGGCTGTGGCGGTCGGCCGAGGTGGCGGCGGCTGCGGCGGCGGCGTCGGCTGCGCCGGCCGCGGACGAGGACGAGGCGGCGGCGGCGGCGGCGCCGACCGGGCGGGGTCCGGCGTCCGTGTCGGTGTCCTTGCGGGAGCCGTCCGAGTTGAAGCCAAAGCCGTGCTTGTCAAGGTGGCCGATGACGGCCTCCTTGCCGGCGAGCTTGCACATGCCGGCGATGTCGGCGGGGGAGAGGCCGCGGGCGAAGCACCACTCGGCGATGGCGTGCATGTTGATGCCGTCCGCCTCGAGAGGGGTCTTCCGGAGGCACGCCCTGAGGACCTTCTCGCAGGCCTCGACGCAGTCGGGGAGGCCGATGTAGATGAACTGGTCCATGCGGCCGGTGCGGAGGACGGCGGGGTCGACGCTGTCGATGAAGTTGGAGGCGCCGATGACGAAGACGTTCTTGCGCTCCTGGACGCCGTCCATCTCCGTCAGCAGCTGGTTCACCACGCTGTCGCCGGGGCCCTGCCCCTCCGAGTTGCCGCGCTTGGCGGCGATGGAGTCGAGCTCGTCGAAGAAGATGACGCAGGGGCTGGAGTTGCGGGCCTTGCTGAAGATGTCGCGCACGTTCTCCTCGGACTCGCCGACCCACTTGGAGAGGAGCTGCGGGCCCTTGATGGCGATGAAGTTGCACCCGCACTCGTTGGCGATGGCCTTGGCCATCATGGTCTTGCCGCACCCGGGGGGGCCGTAGAGGAAGGCGCCCTTGGGCGGGGTGATGCCCATGTCCTCAAACATGTCGGCGAAGCGCACCGGCATCTCGATCATCTCGCGGAGCTCCTGCTTGACCTCCTCCAGGCCGCCGATGTCGTTGAACGTCACGTTGGGCTTCTGGATGGCGACGTCGCGCATGCCCGACGGCGTGATGTGCACCATGGCCGCGAGGAAGTCGCTCATGAGCACGTAGTGGTCGTCCAGCGCGCTCACGTCGATGGTCTGCGCCTCCAGGTCCACCGTCGTTGCCACGCGCTCCGTCATCGCGTGCAGGGCGGCCTTGGTGCAGAGGCTGGCCAGGTCGCTGCCCGTATACCCGTGGGTATCCTCCGCCAGGCGGTCGACGTCCACGGCGTCGTGGGTCTCCTCTGGCCTGTCAGCGTCGACGGGCTTGAGGATCTTCAGGCCCTTGCGCTTGATGAAGATCTGCAGGATCTCCTTGCGCCCCACGCGGTCGGGGACGGGGATGACCACCTCGGTGTCGAAGCGGCCGGCGCGGCGGACGGCCGGGTCGAGGGCGTTGGGGCGGTTGGTGGCGGCGAGGACCATGACGCGGGCCTCGGACTTGACGCCGTCCATCTGCGTGAGGATGGCCGAGGTGGCGGCGAGGGCGGAGGCCGAGGCCGCCTTGTCGCGGTTGGGGGCCAGGGCGTCTACCTCGTCGATGAAGAGGATGGCCGGGGCGTTCTCCGTGCACTCGGCGAAGACCTTGCGGACGTTGGACTCCGTCTCGGAGGCCTTGCTGGCCACGAGGGCGCCGCCGTTGCAGTCGAAGAAGAAGACGTTCGCCTCGCTGGCCATGGCCTTGGCGATGAGAGTCTTGCCGCACCCGGGGGAGCCGGACATGAGCACGCCCTTGGGCGGCTTCACCCCCAGGGTCGAGTAGAGCTTCGGCATGCGCAGCGGCAGCTCGATCGTCTCGCGGATGACACCGAGCTGCGGCCGGAGGCCGCCGATGTCGCTGTAGCGCACCATGGAGGCGTCCCTCGATGCCTCGACGCGCTCCGGCGACAGCTCCAGGGTCGTCTCGGGCACCACCACCCCGAACATGGTCTCCGCTCCGGCGGCAACCACGGACGTCACCACGAAGCGCATGTTGGTCCCCATGTAAGGCACCGGCAGGACGTCGCCGACGTGCACTGGCCTCGAGCAGCCGCTGTTGGCGGCGCGGAAGTCGTCAAAGAAGGGCTTCAGGACCGTGCCGGCCACGTCGCCGCTGATCCGGTCGACGCCCTCCCCCTGCTCGAGCGCAAACGTCACGGCGCCGAGCTCCGGGCAGTCGACGGACTTGGCCACGCAAAAGTCCATGGTCAGCACCTTGGCGTTGTCGCGGGCCTCGCCGGCCAGGGCAATCACGCCGTCCGCGAGGTCATCCTTCTGGCGGAGGATGCCGATCGCGTTGCTGCGGCGCTTGCCGCGGAGCATCACGTAGTCGTCCTCGAACGCCTGCGCCAAAAGGGACCGCTCGCCAGCTCAGGCGACACGCGGTGGCAGCGGCTAGTATGCACAACAGGACGAGCCAGCCCTGGCGGGCGGGCGGCGGGCGGCGGGGCGGCGCTGGCCGGATATCGACAAGGATCTGGCAAATTCCGCGGGGCGCTTCTCTCTCTCACATCCAGGCGGTCCATCGTGTCGGGGTTGACCTGCATCACGTGGATGTCGGTGCCGGGCTCGGCGTCTTCGATCTGCACCCGCTTGGACAGGAAGTCCCTGCGGGGCGGCGGGGGCGCGGAGGGAAGGGGAGAGCCGAAAAACCTGAAGAAAACAAACAAGGTGGTGGGACGGGCGCGCTCGTTCCCGGGCAGCCTCTCTCACGACGGCAGGGCGGGGCGCTTGCGGCGCATGCGCTTAGCGGCCGAAGCGGCGGCCATGGTCTCTGGATGTGGTGGAGGGTGTGCGGCTTGGCGGGGAAAGCCAATCAGTGGATCGAATCACGGCCAGCATATTTGCGAGCCGGAATGGATTGGCCCGCCCGTTGCGTTTCTGCCTTGGCCTGCCCCACGGGCGGCACTGCGTCGCGTGTGGCGCGCGCGTGCTATAGCCTGAGTACAAGCATGGCCACTAGTCGCGGCAGCGCCTCGGACAGCCCCGCGGCAACCACGCGGGGGGCCGGCGGACCGGGAGGACCGCACAGGGCTGCCCCCCTGGCCCTGGCTGCGGCAGCACCGTCCGCTGCGACGCCCATCGTTTCGGCTTCGACGCCGACAGCATCAGCTCGGGCGACGGGCGAGGGCAGCGGCCGAGCGGGAAGCGCGGCCGGAGCTGCCCCTCGCGGCGCTGTTCTGCTCGAGCCCGGACCCGTGAGCAGGGCTGCAAGCGATCCCCTGCTCGTGCTCAATGCGCGTGTTGCGCGCTGGGCGCACGCGGCGGGGCGGTACTGCCAGTCTGCGGCTCCGTGGGTGCCAGCGGCTTGGCCCGAAACTCCTTCGTTCCTCCTGACGCCCCGCGCAGGACTCACCAATGGTACTGGACGCCGTGGGCGCGGTGTCCGGCTTCTGGGACAAAAACCTGACGCACCGGCCGACCATGGAGGACGCCCACGTGGTGGTGGACCGATTCGGCGGGGACCCCGGCACGGCGTTCTTTGGCGTGTACGACGGCCACGGCGGGGACGGGGTGGCCAACTACCTCGCGTCGCACCTCCACGACAACGTCGAGGCGGAGTTCCGCGCCAAGGGCGGGCGGGCGGCGGAGGAGTGCCTCAAGACGGCGTTCCTCTTCACCGACGTGCAGTGCGCCAAGCACCTGAAGCGGGACTCGGGGTCCACCGCCGTGGTGTGCGTGGTGCGATCGGCGGGGGCCAAGCAGTACGTCTTCACGGCCAACTGCGGGGACGCCAGGGCGGTGCTGTGCCACGACGGGGCCGCGGTGCGGCTGTCCAAGGACCACAAGGCCACGACGAGGGAGGAGGTCAGCCGCATCCGCGCCGCCGGCGGGTTCATCGCGAGGGAGCGCGTGATGGGCGTGCTGGCCGTGGCGCGGAGCTTCGGGGACTTTGCGCTGAAGCGGTACGTCACATGCGACCCCTACACGTCCACCACCAAGCTCAACGAGAAGTCCCAGTTCCTCATCATCGCGTGCGACGGCGTGTGGGACGTGCTCTCCGACCGGGCGGCCGTTGACCTGGTCAAGAACCACGTCGCGGCGGCCGGCCGCGGAAGCGCCCGCGCCAGGGCCAAGCACACGTCCTCGGAGCTGCTCGTCAGGAGGGCGCTGGAGCTGGGGTCCACGGACAACATCACCGCGCTTGTGGTATTCCTGCACAAGGACTGAGCGCGTCCCGCCGGCCTTGACAACCGACTCTGCGTGCCCGCCTCGCCCGAACCGCCCACTCTTGAGCTGGCCGCCCAGCCCTGCCCCGCCGGGTCAAACAGCCATGGCTGCACGCGCCACTCGCCACCGTGCGCTCGCGCTTTATGCCGCGTGCCTGCGCTCGGCGCGGCGGTGCCCGAGCTCGGGCAAGGCCGAGGAGATGAAGCACTACGCCCGCCTCAGGTTCCGGGAGGCCAGAACGGCGGGAACCGAGTCCGTTGAGAGACTTTTGTCGTGAGCAGGCGCTTCAGAGACGGGGGGGTAGGGGGGGGGCAGCCTTGCGATTCCCCTAGCTTCCGCTGTGAGCCGCGACCATTCGTCGGCGTTCCTCCCTCTTCTCCGCAGCGAAGGATGGCAGGAGGTCAACGACATGGAGGAATACCACCTCGCATATGCGGACAAGGTCACGGACCAGGAGGCTGCCAGCCGTGCGGTGGCAGCTCACATTGTGCCGTCAGCCGTGGCCGCGGCATCACCCGCGGCACCCGCCGACGCGCCGACCTCCGCATGGACCTTTTGTCCGCAGTGTGGAACCCAGTTTGTGTCGGGGGCAAGGTTCTGCACGTCGTGCGGGACCACGAGGAGATAACAATGCGCGAGCCCGCCGCTCTGGGCTCGGAACCTGCTCGCATGCGCACACGCCCAAGCAGCGGGTGAGGCCGCCGTGACGTGGGCGTGCCCATGGGGTCGGCACCGTGCGTTGCTGACGCTCTGCGGAAGGTGGCACGAAACCACCCCTCGCCCAGCTTACACTCTGCGGCCATGGCGGCATCAGCGTCGTCATCCAAGCATCTGACCAAGGTCGGCGGCCTCACATTCGTCAAGAACGAGTCGTACACCATCAGCAGCAAGGAGCGCCACCACAAGGAGTCGGGGAGCGCTTTCGACACCACCCGCGTCGGGGCCAGCGCCCGCGTGGTCGAGCACGTCGTGTACGGCGACCGGGATGTGGACGAGAGCGCATTCTCCGAGCATACGGCCACGGTCCGCCGCACGCCAGCCAGTGAGCTGGCGCCGGGCCGCGCCGGCAGCCCAGCGCGCCCTCGCGCGCAACCGACGGGGCCGGCCCCCCCCGCGGCTCGTGCTGCCTGGCCGACAGCTCGTGCCTCCCCGCCTCGAACTCTCACCCCTTGCTGCATTGCCTGTTTCTTTCGGTGTTGCTTGCCGCAGCCAGGCTCACGGCGGGCGCGGGCATGGGCGGCACGACGAGGCGAGGCGTTGTCGGCGGACCCAAGCGAGCCCCGGCGCCCGCCGCGCGGGGAAGGACGCTCAGGGCAACCAGCAAGAGGGTGAACCCGCCCAACACGATGTTCCGGCGGCTGTTCGAGCGCGGGGACCTCCCCATCTGCGTGCAGCACGCCAGCGCCGGCATCCGCGTGGGCTGGACCCAGGCCATCGAGAAGCTGGACCTCCACCACCACCTTCCCATCTTCATGAGCGGCCTCCGCGAGACCGAGGAGCCCTTCCAGAGCCTCAGCCTGTACGGCACACTCGACCTGCTGGCCTCGGCGGGGGACCGCGCCCTGCCCGTGGTGCCGCAGATGATCCAGCCGCTCCGCGAGGCCCTGACGACACGCGACCAGGCCATCGTGCGGCGGGTCATGGAGGTCATGCAGAAGCTCGTGACCTCGGGGGAGCTCGTCGGGGAGGCGCTGGTACCCTTTTACCGGCAGCTGCTGCCAGTGCTCAACGTTTTCAAGACCATGCACCGTGAGTGCGGGGGGCAAACCATCCCCGCCGTGCCGCGCCCTGCGTGCGACGACACGCGCCGGCGCGCCACGCCAGCCTCGCCAGCAACCCGCCTCGCGCGCGCTCGACCGCAGACGACATCGGGGACAAGATCGACTACGGCCAGCGGTTCCGCAGGAACATGGGCGAGCTCGTGCAGGAGACCCTCGAGACCTTGGAGACGCACGGCGGCCCGGACGCCTTCATCAACCTCCGCTACTGCGTGAGACGCCGCCCAGCGCTCGCTGCGGGTGGGTTGGGTGTGAGCGAAGCGGCGGTCCATGCGTTCTCCCGATTTCGCCCTCCCGCCGCGCAGGTCCCCACGTACGAGAGTGTTGTCTACACCGTTTGATCTGGATCGGCCGGATGCCTGATGTGTCGGGCCATTGCGTTAGTGTGCGTCATTCCAGAACTGCCGCTCGCGCAGCGGGCCTGCTCACCGCACACCCGGGGCGCCGGCCCAGGCCACGATGCGAACGCCAGCCGTACTGCTCGTGCTTGCTGCGGCAGCGGCCGCATCAGACCTCGACACTCTGCGCGAGCGGTGAGGCAAGACCTGTCGCGGCGAACCGGGCCTACCCGCAGAACCCCCGCTGCCATCCGCCGTCCGGACCCTTCGGCCCCCACCATGCCGCTGCAGGTTCTCTGACTACTACGTCCGCTTCGGCATGTGCACTCAGGGGCAGTGGTGCGGCGAGGGGGCAAACAGCTGCGCCTCAACCTGTGCCAACGCAACCAGATTTGCCGTGTCCCTGCTCCCAAATGCCACGTGGTCCGATGTCGACTACAAAGGCAGGTCCCTCGACAACTGGGAGCCCATCGTCCACATGGACCGGGTGCTGACCATGGGCCGCGCGCTCGGGTGCGATGCCTGCGGCAGCAGCCTCAACTCTTCCGTCGTCCGCGCCAAGGCCCACGCGGCGCTGCTCTGGTGGGTCAACGCACGGCTCAAGGGCTTCCAGTGGTGGTGGGACCAGATCGGGGAGCCCGAGTACGTGAGCGCGGCGGCGATGCTCCTGGCCCCGCTCTCCGCCGACGAGCTCGCCGGCGTCGTCGCCATCCTCGAGCAGACCAAGCCGCACGACCAGGACGGCCAGAACCTGGTCTGGGAGCTTGCCGTGGACATCAACCGCGCCGTGCTCACCGGGAATGCGTCGCTCGCGGCGGAGCGGTTCGAGTGGCTCTGGAGCGCCTTCTGCGTGCACCCGGGCAACGACGGCATGCAGCCGGACGGCTCCTTCTACTTCCACGGGCACCTCCTGCAGTCGGGCGCCTACGGGTCGGACTTCGCGCTGAACGGGGCCACGCTCACCGCCATCGCGGAGGGGACGCAGTTCGCCGCCTCGGACGAGGCCTTCCAGGCCATGGGCCAGTACATCGCCGGCGGCCAGGCGCGCATGGTATACACGTTTCCCGTGGGGCGGGCCCCCGCGCGCACCGTGTACGACCCCCTGGTGAAGGGCCGCGAGATCGTCCGGCCGCCCAACGGCTCCCTCTCCTTCCCCGTGGGGCCCATGGCGTGGGCGCTCGACCTGGTGCGCCGGTCCGGCACGGACCCGGCCGTGGCCGCGGAGCTCGGGGCTCTCAGCGACCGCATCCAGGGCAGGCCCAACGCCACGGCGCCCCAGGGGGCGGCCTACTTCTGGGACGGCGAGTACGCGAGCAACGCCGGGACCGGCTTCTCCCAAGGCCTGCGGGTGCTGTCCACCCGCATGCACAGCGCCGAGTGCGTCAACGGGGAGAACCAGCGGGGGTGGCACATGGCCGGAGGCGTGGTCACGACGATGCGCACCGCCACCGAGTACGACGGCGTCTTCGCCGCGTGGGACTGGGACAGCCTCCCCGGCCTCTCCACGGTGCGCGGGGTGGTGGAGGACACGTGCAGCCGCGTGCAGCAGCCTGGGTCGAGCCCCTTTGTCGGCGGCGCCGTCCTCGGCGGCCTCGCCGTCGTCGCCTCCAACTACTCCTCCGGGCAGTTCGCCTCGGGGCCGCAGCCCTTCGCCAGCGCCCGCAAGGCGTGGTTCCTCCTCCCCGACGGCCTCCTCGCCGTGTCCCGGGGCCTCCGGGGCGTGGTGCCGGGCGGCGGCGGCCCGCTTCCGGAGGGCACCACCCTCAGCACCTCGCTGGAGCAGCGCCGCATCTCCGCCGCCAGGCCCGAGGTCTACGCCGGGACGTCCCGCGGCGCCGGCCGCGCCGGGTGGCGGGTGCCGCAGGGCAACCGCACGCTGAGCAACGCCACGTGGGTCTGGCACGACGGCGTCGTGTGGGCCGCCTCGGCCGTCGACAGCGTCGTCGTCCCCGCGCAGAGCCCGCAGCCCGAGCTCTACCTGCTGAACCGCGATCTCAACGGGTCCTTCCACGCCATCGCGTCGGAGGACCCCGAGGACCTCACGTCCGTCGTCCCCATGCTGCTCGCGCGCGTCGACCACTCGGCCGCCCAGGCGCAGTCCGGCGTGGACTTTGCCTACGCTGTCCTCCCCGCAGCCGCCGCCGACCCTTCGGGCGCCGCAGACGCGCTCGATGCCTTTGGCAAGGCCGCCGTTGTCGTGCGGAACGAGGACGACGCCACGGTGCTCACGTACGCCCCCGGCGGCGCCTCCGGCGGCGTGTCGGTGCTCGGCGTGGCGTGGGAGGCCAGGGCGTCCTTCGCGGGGAGCCCCGCCGGCACGGTGGCGTCGTCGGTCTCGATGCCATGCACCCTCGCGCTCGCGGTGGACGGCAAGGCGCTGCAGGTCGCGGCGTCGGACCCCGCGCAGACGGGCGCGCGGTCGCTGACCTTTGAGCTGGACCGGGCGGTGTCGTCGTGCACCGGCGCCGTGTCCGCCGCTCCGTCGAAGCGCAGCAGCGGGGGCAGCACGCTCACCGTCGCCCTGCCGGGCAGGCCGGTGCAGGGACAGACGGCGGCGGGCGCGTGCGTGATCGCGTGACGAGTTGCGCGTGACGGGCGGCGGCTGCAATACGACGGGCGGCGGTTCCGAATCCGGCGCACGCGCCACCCAAGCACTCTGTCCGCCACTCCCGCGGAGGCGCCGCCCGCGGCACGGGGGGTGGCCGCGCATACGCTGCGCCTCGCCCCGCGGGCGGGCGGCAGGATCAGTCCGAGTCGGAGGAGTCGCTCTCGTTGCCCTCCCCGTCCACCGCCGTGCCCCTGCGGGCCGCGGGGCCGTCCGATTCGCTGCCGCTGCCGTCGGCCTCCTCCTCGCTGGACGACCCGTCGTCGTCGCTGGACGAGCCCGAGGCCGATGACTCGCTTCCCGAGGACTCGCTCCCCGAGGACTCGCTCCCCGAGGACTCGCTGCCGGACTCGGCGGCGCCTCCGGCGGCGCGGGCGCCGGCGCGGCGGCGCACGGGGCGGGGCTTGGACGGGTCGCGGGTGTCGGGGGCCGACGCAACCGTTGCCCACTCGGGGATGGGGGTGTACCCTGTGGCGGTGTGGCCGACCATGAAGGAGAGAGAGCCGAACTGGTGGTCGGTGGAGCCGGCGCCGGTGGAGGCGCGCTGCAGCTGGGGCGAGGGCTTGTCGACGAGGACGACGGCGGTGGCGCGGGCGGTGCTGCCCCCCGACGCCGCGGCGGCCTCCTCCCCAGCGTCGGCGCCGAGGAGCGCCCTGAGCTGGCGGGCCCTGTCGCGGAGGTCGTAGTCGAGGTCGTACTTGCAGAGCTCGAGGACGTACTGGAGGAGGAGGGCGATCGGGCGGGAGTCCGGGTTGCGGAGGGAGAGCTTGACCGCGAGGTTGAGCGCCTGGCACTTGACCGAGGCGTGCTCCTTGCGGAAGGACTTGGCGAGCATGCGGAGGGTGTCGGGGGCCATGGCGGCGATGCCGGCCTTGTCCTGGAACTCGCCGACGATCCACACGATGGCGCTGCGGGCCGTGGGGTCGTCGATGCCGGGGAGCATGCGGGCAAGCTCGACCACGACGCTCTCGTTGGAGTCGCCCGTCTGCTGGAGGAGCTGGCGGATTGCGACGACGGACTCGGCGACGACGTTGCTGTTGTCCGTCTTGACCAGGCCCATGAGGCCGCGGAGGACGCGGCCGGCGGTGTCGGGGACCGACGCGGCGATGCGGGAGATTGCCCGGATCGAGTGGCAGACGAAGGTCTTGTCGCGGTCGCGGACGTAGCGGGTGAACTCGTGGAGGACGGCCGAGGCGCAGGCGGGGGTGGCGAGGGAGGCGAGGACGTCAACCTTCATGAGCTTCACCGAGGCGGGCTCGCTGGCGGCCACGAAGAAGTCCTGGAGGAAGGGCTTGAACATCTCGGGGTAGACGCCCGCGAGCTTGACGATGGTGGTGAGCACGATGTACTGCGTCTCGCGGTGGCCGCGGAGGACGCGGACGAGGGAGCGGCCGACGGCGTCGGCGGTGGTGCGGGTGCGGGGTGCGAGGTAGTGGTAGACGCCCGCGACGGCGAGGACCACGCCGGCGTTGCGGGAGCGCAGGAGGGGCATGCAGGCGCGGACGAGGAGGGCGTGGTCGGCGTCCATGGACGAGGAGTCGTCCTCCTCGGCCGCGGCATCGGGCTCGGGCTCGTCGTCCGTCTGGCTCTCGTCGTCCGAGTAGAAGCCGGACTTGCGCCGGACCTTCTTGGGGCGGGAACGGGCGGCGGCCTTGGCCGCGGCCTTGGCGGCGGCCTCCTCAGACGACACGGCGCGGCGGGGGTCCGTGAACTGGGTGCGGGCGTATCGGGTGAGGACGTTGAGCGCGATGATCTGCGCCCACTCGTCGAGGTCCACCAGGGCCTCGCAGAGCTTGCGGTAGTAGCGGTGCAGGACGTCGGGGCGCTCGGGGCAGATCTCATTGTACGCCGCGATGGCCGACGACAGCACCGAGACGGCCTTGTCGCTCAGCAGGCTGTCGAGGATGTCGATCAGGTCCTCCTTGACGGACGGGTCCAGCGTGTAGATCTTGGTCAGGGCCAGCGTGCAGACCTTGCGGACGTACGGCGACATGTCCCGCATCAGGCGCTTCACGCTGAGCAGCTGGATCGGGACCACCTCCTTCACGCGGATGCTGCAAAGCACGCGCAGCGCCATGCCACGGACGAGCGCGTTGTGCTGCTCGATGTCCTTCTGGTACGAGGCGATCGCCATCAGCGCGAGCTCCCGGCAGTCCGTGCTGTGGTCGGCGTAGTGCGACAGGAACATGTACGTCAGCTTCTTCAGCTCGACGTCCTTGGTCTGCGAGGACGGGCGGTGCGAGGGCCGGCGCGGGGGCACGCGGCCGTGGAGCCCGGGGCCGAGCGGATCGGGCTGGAACAGCCGCGGCGGGGAGGGCTGCCATCCCGCCCGGGGTCCTGGGCACGGCCACGGCCACCGCGGGGGCTCACCACGACGTTGCGGACCACGTCGGCGTAGAATGCCGACACGTCGCGCCCCTTGGCCATCATCTGCGGGCGGAAACAAAAGCACGACGCTGATCAGCACCGCGCGCAGGCAACGGCGAGAGCCCGGGGGCGCTGTGCCCGCCCCCGCCCGCGAAGCCGACCGGCTTGCTGGTGTGCCGTGCCCTACGAGGCGCGGCACATCGCTCGACGAACGGGCGCCGAGGCGGGCAAAGTTCAACACGAGGCTCACGGCGATGAGATGCTTCATGCCCTGGATCTTCTCCTTGAGGCCGCCGGTCGCCGAGGGGGACGGGTCGAGGAGCTTCTTGATCCTCTCCGTCTGCGGTGGCGGGGGAGCATCGGCTGGCGTCGGTCGCGCTGGTCACTCGGGGGCGCGGGCGCGCTGCGCCGGGACGCCTCTCCGTGGCTCCGCGCAGCCGCCGGGACGGCCCTCACGTTGATCAGCTCCTCCCCGAAGAAGCGAGCATCGCCTCCCATTCCAATGGCCGCCATGGCTTCCCGGCCCCGGTCCGATCGGGCAGGTGCTACACGGCCTTGAGCCCTCGGGGGCTCGCCGCGAGGGCCGGCAGAGCCTGCCCCGGAACCGAGCCCGCCCGCGTCCACCCGGAGCATCATGGCGATGGAAAGGGCCCTCGCTGCGGTGAGCACGCCGCGGGCAGCTGTCATTGCACGGCCCGCTCGCGCGCGCCGAAGCGCTCCACCCGGCGGCCAGGCGTGCGCCGGGCTAGAAATTCTCGCGATCCGGCCCCACTGACCGCTGTTCGCGCCCGCGTCGAGTCGCGCAGGCCGCGGGCGTCGCGGACCACGGCGAAAAGGTGGCCAAGTATAACGAGCTGGTGGACTCGGCGATTGCTTCGTCCGATAAGGTTGGGAGGCTGAGCGCGGTGGTCGGCCACGGTGAGCCCGCTGGCCCAGGGCCCGAGACGTTGTGCCAGGGCGCCCGTGCCTGCCAGAACACGCCTGCTAGGTGTGGTGCGGGGACAGGGGCGCGAGCGCGCCCTGCGCCCCTGCCGCGATTGCGTCTCGCCGCGAACTGAATTCCCTCGCCGCAGCGCTCCGGGAGAACGTGGTGGGGACGGTCGGCCGCCCGGTCGCGGAGTACGCTGCCAGGTCCGTGGCGGAGTCGATCAAGGACTACGACGACCTGGACCCGGTGGGCCTGATGCTGGTGGGGCTTTTCAAGGACGGCGGGCCGGCGCTCGCGGACGCTGATTTCGCCATCCGCAAGGCACTGTTCGACCTGTACGCCGCGAATACAGACTTTGAGAGCGCGGCTAGCACGCTGAGCTCGTGCATCGCGGTGCCGGCGCCGCTCGAGGCGCGGACGTACGCGGACGTGGCGCAGGCGTTCATCTTCGCGGACGACCTGGGGCACGCGGAGGCGACGATCCGCAAGGTGAAGGACATGGACGGCGAGTCCAAGACGACGCAGCTGCGCGTCAGGGCGTGCCGGGCGCAGATCGCGGACCTGCAGCGGAGCTACCACCAGGCCGCCTCCCGCTACGCCTCGCTCGCCCAGGAGGAGGGGGAGGTGGAGCAGGACGAGCTCAAGCTCTTCCTCGACCGCGCCGCCACCTGCGCCATCCTGGACAGGGCGGGGCCCCAGCGGCAGCAGCTCCTGAACAAGATCTACCGCGACACCCGCTCGGCAGAGCTGCCCTCCTTCGTGATGCTGGAGAAGATGTGCAAGCAGCGGCTGATCCGCACCGCCGAGGCCGAGGCCTTCCGCTCCACGCTGAGGCCGCACCACCTGGCGTCCGTGGCCGGCGGCGGCACGGTGTTCGACCGCGCGGTGCGCGAGCACAACGTCCTCGCCGCGTCGCTCGTCTACAGCTCCGTCTCCTTCGCCTCCCTGGGGGACCTGCTCGGCCTGGCCGCCGAGGAGGCGGAGCGGGTCGCGGCCAGGATGGTGGAGGAGGGCCGCCTGGAGGCGACGATCGACCAGATGGCGGGCATCCTGGAGTTCGGGGCGGGCCGGTCGGACGAGCTGGCGGCGTGGGACTCCTCCCTCATGGGTCTCTTCGGCTCCGTCATGGCGGCGGTGGACGCGATCGGGGGCACGCACGCCCACCTGGTGCCCGAGTGAGCGCCGCGAGCCTGCCGCAGTGCATGTCCGCCCGTCTCGTCGAAACCCTTGCTTGCCTTTCCCCCCGTCGTGCGTGGTTGTTGGCGTGGCTATCCCGGCCGGTGCCCCTCGACGTCGTGAGCACGCTTCGGCCATCGCCCGGCGCCCAGTCGGCGCCGACAACACACAGTCTGCCACACAACCCCAACCGCTACGGCCTCGAGCGCTGCTGCGCCTCGAACGCCGCCGCGTACCCAGCGGTGGGCTCGCCCAGGAGCGCCGCCTTCCGCCGCTTCGACGGCGCGCGGTGGGCCCGGAAGCCGGGCTGCGAAGCCGCCCCAGACGACACCGAGGCGGACATCGCGGCCCCCTCCCTGCCGTGGCCGTCACGCACCGCCCTGCCATCGCTCCAGCCCGCCTCAGCGCCACGTCGGCTGTCCTTGCCGCCCGCAGGCCCCGGCCCGCCCTCGGCCCTAACCGGCGACACCCCGACCGCCGGACCGCCCCGCCGCCTGCCCGAGGCGTCCAGCTTTCGCGCCGCGCCGCGAGCCGCGCCCTGCTGTCGCTGCGCGCCGGCCCCGCGCCGCCGCGCCGCTGCCGCCATGGCCTTTGCGCCCCGGGGCGGCTGAGCCGCGCGGGACGGGTGCACCTCTTTCCTGGGGGCCGCCGCTCGAGGCGGCGCGTGCAGCCTCGGCCCGCCGCGTCCCATCGGCTGGTGGGTCCCCACCCTCCCGTCACCGCCCGCGAGGGGCCCCCGGGCAATGGCCTGCCGGTGCGGGTGCTGCTGCCGCCGCGGCGCCGGCCCGTCGGGAAGGAACAGCCTGCGGCGCGCGGAGTCCGGCATGCGCCGCCCTGCACCGGGCGCGTCGTGGCCCGGTGCCTCGACGACCTCTGCCCCCGCCGGCCGGCCCCGCCTCGCGGCGGCCGGGCTCCCAGCCCCGTCCCTGGCCGCCCCTGCCTGCTGCCGCCGCGACGGCGAGCCCGTGGACGGGATTCCCCACTCCCGAAGCCGCCTCCGCAGGCCCGCCGGCCTGTGAAGCGTCAGCGCCCGTAGGATGGCCTCCACCGCGTCCACGCCGCTGACGCCCGGGACGCCGGGTGTCACCCCGCGCTGCCTCGCCGCCGCCGTGCTCGGGACCTGGCCGGCGCCGGCAAACGCCGCCATGCTAGCCTGTGCCATGCACTCACAGAACTGCCCGTAGGCCAGCGACGCCTCCCGCCCCGCCCTGGCGTGCCACGCGTGCAGGGCGAGGGCCTGCTCGCGGCCGAGCCGCCCCCGTCCGAGCAGCCCGGCGTCGGCGCAGAGGCGCAGCCAGGGGCGGCGCCCCATGCCGCGAGCGCTCTTGGCGGCGTCGTCAAAGGTGCGCCGGGCCCCCACGCCCGCATCAACGGCGCAGTACTCCCCGAACAGCACCCGCAGGCCCTTGGCGTGCCGCAGCAGCACGTCCGTGATGCGGTCGTCGTCCCGCGGCGAGCCCTCGGTCTCCCCGGCCCCGTCGGCCGCCGCCCTGGCGCTCCACAACCGGCGCTCCCACGCGTGCGGCCGCGTCGAAATCTCCTCCAGCACCTCCGCCGGGTGCCGTGGCGCTCGCCGTTCGCCCCCCGGGGAGCGGCGCGAGCCGGCCCCGTTGGCCAGGCGGGCTTCTCCGGAGGCGCCGGCAGGGGCCGGCCGACTTCCCCCACCGCCGCCGCTGTGGTTCTGCCCGGACCCGGAATCGAGGCCGCCGCCCCCGGTGTCGCCGGCTTCGCTGCCGAGCCCGGCCTCGTCGTCAGCCAGCCGGTCTGACGCCGCCACCAGCAGCGCGTCCGCGCCACCCAGCTCGTCACCGATGCGCAGCGAGTCGGCACTGTCCAGGCGGTCGAGCACGGCCGAGGGGTTCTCGGGACCGGCGCCCACACCGTAGACCGGTCGTCCGTCGCGAGACTCGCCCGCCGCGCGGATGGAGGACGATGACGACGACGTGTCTGCCGCAGAACCGACGAGCATAGTGTCAGGAACGTGCGTAGCCTGTCCCCACGCCTTGCCGGGAGCTACCGGACGGAGCGGGCTCATTGCCAGGGCCAGTCCCTCGGCCGGCTCAAGGAAACCATCCGTCTCCAGCGGCCTGGGACGGCTGGATTTCCAGCTCACTCGTGCTTCTAGGCCCGCAGGCGTACTGTGCGCCGCATCGTCGTGCTTGGAGTCGGCAGCAGCTCGCCCGGACACTCCGCCTGCAGCTCGCCGTTGCGGTTTTCGCTTTCGCGACTGGTTGCGCGCCCGCTGGTCCCTCGCCGCGTCAGCCACCGCAGCCTGGAATTGTGACCACGTCACGGCCCCAGAGGGTCCGCGGGACCTGGCTGCCAGGCGCTGCTCGAGCGCCAGGGCGGCAGCCATGCCGTCCCCCCACCCACGCTCTCGGCCGACCTCGTTCAGGGACGCGCACAGCACAGACAAAGGAACGACACGATCATGCGAGCCGGATGATGCCCCAGGAACCGCGCTCCAGGCTGCTGCTAGCCGGCCAAAGAGCTCCTGAACGGCTCCTGCGTTGGCAGACAGCAGTCCAAGGGCGGCGGCGGGCTCCAACTCCATGCCGGCCCGTCGCTCGGCCTCGCCCGGGACCCGTCCCCTTACGAGCGAAGGCCGTGACGCCAAACCTAGCCCGCAAGAGGTGACGTGCCGGCGCCTCGCCGGGACAGAGGCGGCCTTGCGATCGAGGAACAGCACAATGGTTTCCCGGGCCGGGCACTTGGCTGCCCAATGGCGGCCGCTGCTCCCGGCTTGCCCGCCCCGTCGATTGCCGCCCGCGTCCTTGTCAGGCGCTCGTCGCGGCATCTTCGGCTGTTGGCGGATGCAGCGGCTTGGGCCGAGTGCTTGTCGCACCCGCTCTCGCGGGTGCTCGTCAAGCTTGCCCGGCTGCCGGGGGCGGTTGACGCCGCCATCCGCGTCGCTGGGCCGTCTGGACAGCACGCGGAGATTGCCGTCCTGATCATCGGAGCAGAGGAGCTTGACCCCGGCCGGGACTCGAGCGTGGAGGACCTGGTCGCCGCGGCCTGCGCAGCGTTTGGAAGTCGCGTCGTCGTGCTAATCAGTGCGACAGCAGTGGCCACACTCCCGCTTCAGACGGCGCAGGCCATCGCTGCGTGCAGCTGCGTTTGCTCGAGCGCCCCCCGCCTGTTTCATCCGTCGTCGCGGCACGCCGTGGTGACGGAGTCCGCGTCCGCCGCCATGCGGTGCTTCGACCCCGCGCTGGACACGCCACTTCGCGAGACGCGGGCCCGTTTGCTTGAGGCCCAAGCGGTCGGCACGCCGTCCGATCACGCGTCAGAGGCGCTCGTCGCGTCTTGTGCCGGGCATTCCGGTCCACGCGGCGTCTCCGAGTTCGCCATGCAGATGCTGGCGAGTCACCGAACCGTGGCGGCAGCAGTGTCAGCCGGGTGCGCACCTGGGTTCCTGAATGCGTGATCTGTGTGAAGGGGCGCGGTGCCGAGACAGAGGGCCGATGCAGGCTTCGTTGGGACCCAATCCAGCGCAATCCAATCGCAAAGCGCGCGTAGGTTGCCCGTGCCATCCTCGTCCTGAACCACTCCCCCGTGGAACCACTTCATGTGAGAACCAACGGTAAAAGGGCGGCCAAGATCGAGGCAGGGGCACGAGCGCGCGCGACGCAAGGATGTAAGCGCGGGGGTCCGCAATGATGCATGCAGCACCGGGCGGGACGGAAGGGGGGGAGGGGTGGCTGAAAACCGGAGCGAGAGCCGGTGAGGTCCGAATATCGGAGGCGGGGCGGCGGGCCAGTCCGGCCAGCCGCCTTCGCGCCGTTCCCTCACCGCGGCGTCAATGGCCCAGTGCTCAGATGTCCATGCCGGGGGGGTTGGCCGGCTTGGCGCCAGCGCCTGTCAGCGGGGACTCCACGACGAGGCCCTCCTTGGGCGACTTGCCGGCGCCGGGGGACCGCAGCAGAGACGACTTGGAGCGCGAGCGGCGCACCGTCTTGCGGGCGGTCGGGTTGAGGTACAGGCCCGGGGAGCCCGACACGCCCGTCTTGGGCGACGATCCGGCCGCGGTCATGGACGGGGCGAACTCGTTGCGGGAGCCGGCCTTGCCGCCGGCAGCAGCGAGGCGGGTGCGGGCCTTGACGCGGGTGGCGCCGGGGCGTCCGGCAGCGCCGCCGCCGCCGATGCCGGCCTCGGAGTCAGACACGGCCTTCTCGAGGTCACGGTTGCGCTCGAGGATGCTCTCGTAGGCGCGGGCGAGGGAGTCGATCTGCTCCTGGGTGACGGAGCCGGCCTTGAGGCTGCGGACCACGTCGCCGTTGATGCCGTCGGCGGCGCCGGACTCGTCGTGCATGGGGTTGGCCATGATGTCGAGGGTGTCGGTCTCCTCCTCGCCGCCCAGCGACACGGCACCGCCGGCCGCGGCGCCCGCCTTGGCGCCTCCCTTGGCTCCCTTCTTGCCCTTGCCGTTGGCGCCCTCGCGAGCGCACATCTGGGGGCGGGCCACGGTGGCGACCTCGAAGCCGATGGTGGAGAAGACGTACAGGATGGACATGACCAGGATGGCGATGATGAGGCCGGTGATGGTGTCGCGCTGGGAGTTGTAGTAGGACGACTCGAAGCGGGACGAGTTGAGCATGATGCCCGAGAGGCAGGTGAGGACGGCCACGAAGAGGAGCACGGCCTCGACGGTGTTGTAGTTGAACACGTACTTCTGCAGCGCGAAGGC
>Ga0306871_1000263_pt1 | contig 20871 bp, 11 predicted proteins | sample AntRauMeHopE1497_FD_190447 | JGI IMG/M metagenome (GOLD analysis project Ga0306871, IMG submission 190447) | Saline lake microbial communities from Rauer Islands, Antarctica - Metagenome Hop E1 #497 (v2) (version 2) | ecosystem: Environmental > Aquatic > Non-marine Saline and Alkaline > Saline ... | reverse complement strand
TTGGTCTTTGGCCAGTTTGAACGCAAAGTTTCCGTCATCCTTACCCTTCCAATCCCAATCTTCATGAATAAACTGTGGCTGATCAACTACTACCGCAGTTATGGCTTTCCACGCATCATCATCTAAATTCCCATCTACTTCAATGTTTTGGTCATTTTTTATGGATTGTAACTGGTGCTGCCAGTCTAAAAGTACTGTTGCAGTGGCCTCTAGTTCTATGTCTTTTCTACCATCTTCATCTCTGATGAAGCCAGCCGACAAGCTTAAGCTTTGGGCCATATTCGTGAACTGAGCTAAATCAATAGATCCATTTTCGGGCAAATAACGCAGCGATACTTGCTTAGTTTCGCCAACTTTTAAAGAGGCTGAAAGATTGGGATTTTGTGCTGTAAGTCCTTCAAGCTGATCTACATTACCACTTATATCAAGCACTCTATTGGTTGGATTAGTAAGGGTTAATTCAAGAGAAAGCTCTTTAATTAGTTGATTGGGAAATACTTTAGGCTGAATTTTTAGCCACGTACCTTTTCTTAATGAATTTATGTCGTCAAAGTCTTTTTCAGGAACTAGGTTTTTGTCATAGATACCATTCACATCAATATGAGCAACGGTTGGGCCGCTTGGTTTCATGGTTATCCAAGTGATATGATCTAGCTCACCAATATCAGGATTCCGCATCCAACTTCCGCCACCGGTTGTAGCTAAAGTAAAGTGCTCCATACCGTTATGAATTTTATATCTATAGTTATGATGATGCCCAGAAAATAAGGTATAGGATCTTTTTCCGAGAGCTTTCTCTATGGCGTCATAACCTTGTCTATCGCCATAAGACCACAACGGACGATGCATAAAAAGCAATGTCCATTCAACATCGGTATTTTGCGATAATGCTTCTTCAACATATTTTGCTTGTTTTTCACCAATGCCACCACCTGCAATTTCATCGGTATTTAAGGCAATAAAAAGCACATCTTTGTACACAAAATGATAGAAATCTCGGCCATGTCGTTGCTGCCAAACTTGTGTTAAAAGCTCATTGCTGGTATCGTGGTTACCAGGCACATAGTAAAATGGCATCGATAGTTGATCAACAATAGCGTCAAACTCGTCCCATTGGTCATTCCAAACGCCCGGATCAGTGGTATAACCGTCAATTAAATCACCAACAGATAGTACGAATTCAGGCTGCATGATTTCGATTTTTTTTGCTGCTGCTTCAAAAATTCCAGTACGCATTCCACCTGTTCTATCTGAAACTATGGCAAAACGGAAAGTGGTAGAGTCGTTATTAAAGGCTTTGTCGGTAACCGGTAGTTTTTGTGCCACAGCTGCTGAAGAAAGCAAGAATAAGCAAATAGTTATAAGTGAGATTTTACGATTCATTTTAACTCGTTGAAACTTTTGATAAGTAGATTTTTAGTTAGGCTAATGCCTTCAATTTCGGAATAATAATTCCCTTCAAATTCAATACTTATAAATCCGCTATAATCATGAGCAGCAATAAGTTGAGCCATTTTATGGAAGTCAATGCTGGTCTCAAAACCCTGCATATCAAAGTGGTGCGCTTTTGCACTAACAGATTGTGTAAATGGCAATAGTTGCTCGAATCCTAGATAGCGATTATATCGTTGATTGCTGCCCCAAATTTGCGTTTCTGACCACTCAAAATTATCGAAATCGTTCATGATACCAAGGTTTTTTGCGCCAACGGCTCCCATCATTTCTAGTAGCCAAACAGGGTGTGAAGACAATCCACCATGGTTTTCAATGAGAATTTGCATCTCTTTGCTGTGGGCATAAGCACAAAGCTTTTTCAGACTTTCGGCGCAATGAATTTTTTGCTCGTCCCAGCTTCCATTTCCGTGCGCATTTACTCGAATTGCAAAACAGCCAATTTGAGCGGCTGCATCTACCCATTTTTTATGAGCCTCTACAGCTAAGTCTCTTTTTTGGGAATCCTTATCTCCTAAAAAGCCTTCTTCATCAACCATGATCAGCAAGTTTTGGATACCATATTTCTCACAATTTGCATTGAGTGTATTCAGGTATGTTTGGTCTTTAGCCTTATCAAAGAAAAAGGTATTTACATATTCTACAGCATTGTAGCCCAATTCGTTAGCTTTCTGTGGAAAATCTAGAGGATGTAGCGTGCCTTGTAGGTTTAGATCGGAATTAACGCGTAAATTTTTCTTCCATTCGTTGTAATTATCTTCTTTTGAGCTGCCAAATTGCATTCTATTTAACGCCCACTGAGAAAGAGAGAATTTTGGGATGTATGAAGAAATATCAACTAATTCAGCAGGGCTCTTTTCAGGTCTAAATGGAAGCAAGCCGGCAAGTGTTGCTGCTGTTACAGAACCAATAAATTTTTTGCGGGAAATCATAATAATTAGGCTAAAGTTGATTGGTTGGAAAGGAGTAGATCGGCAATTTTGGCAGCAATTTTAATGCATTACTTAAGATCTTTTGCGCCTCTAAAGCCCAAATGAAAAAGAGAACTCTCGGCTGTAGTTTGGCCACGTCCTGTGACTCTATAGCCTTCACAATAAGATTTATGGCACATAAATGAGCCACCTTTTAAGGTGTAAGCAATTGGCGCCGATTTAATTTTTTGTATTAGGCTTTGTTCTGCATGGGGGTAGGCTTGGTAAACAGAGGAAGTCCATTCCCATACATTCCCACCCATTTCCATTAAGCCCAAAGAGTTAGCGCCAAAGTACCCGATTGGGGAAGTCAGTAAGAAGCCATCTTCAACGGTATTTTCTGAGGGGAAAGTGCCCGTCCACGTATTGGCAAAATAGCCGTCTTTGGTTTTGAGAGAATCGCCCCAGCTGAAGCGCTGACTGGAATTTATGCCCAGTTTCGCAGCATGTTCCCACTCAAACTCTGTGGGTAAACGCTTGCCGACCCAAGCCAAATAAGCTTGCGCATCGCTAAAGCTAATGTGTGTAACAGGGTGGTCATCATAGGCTGCTTTCGTACTATCTGCTAACGGATATTGCCAATTAGCGCCGTTTAGTAGTATCCATTGCTGCTGTTGGAAGTCAAAAACCGATGAATTCCCAAAAATTTCAGCTTCAGAAATATGTTTTGTGGCTCGTAAAAAGCTTCGGAACTCAGCAACAGTTACGGGCGCTTTATCTAGATAAAAACCGTCAATTTCTTTCTCAAAAGGCGGCGACTCATGTACTTTTCCATCCGTTGAGCCAATAGTAGTAAAGCCAGAAGGTATATAAACCATACCCTCAATTTTTGGCACATTTTGCTCGTTAAGAACTTTACTTGACTCGTTTTGACAAGCCGTAGTAAAAAGAATTAAACAAAACCCTAGAATTAGGCTCTTTAAAAGCCATCCTGAAGAGTTTTGTTTAAAATTAACTACGGGTTTCATTTCTCTAAATTACTAGCTATTTAGTCTTTTTTGGCGGGAAGGCTATACATATTTGGTAGCTCATCTTCAAAAAGAATGAATTCAGTTTCTTTGAATTTTATAAAATCATCAGCACTTAGCTGTCCTGGATAAGGCGCATAATAGTGATCTCTATTTTCGCGCGCTTTGGTAGCATTTCGCCAAACTTGTACATAAGTAGTTCGCTTGCTTAACTCAGATGAAAGCATCGATGATAGTAAATGCTCTGTCCACCAAACACTGTCAGGAATAGCTTCAAGTCCAGTCTCTGTCAATGCAGAAATCTTATTTTTATCAATTGCGATTTGAGCTGCATAGCCCATACTTAACCCAAAATCACGCTTTTTTTCCGCCATTGTTTGATTTCCGTCTGCTCTACCCGCATCTCTATAATTATCCAAACCAATGATATCTACATATTCATCACCCGGATACCCATAAAAATACCCTTCGTTAAAGTTGTCCATATCAATTCGGCTTCGGTCGGGTGAAAAGGCCCATATCAGATTATTTACCTGTTTTTTGTCCCTCAAATATTCAAGTGTAAATCGCCAAAGTGTGATATAGTCTTCTTCAGTGGTTAGACCTATTCCCCACCAAAACCAATCGCCGTTATGCTCATGAAAAGGTCTGAAAATTACGGGCATTGGAGATAATTCTTTAAAAAAATCTGCTACTAAATCTAGGGTTTGTTTGTATTCTTCATGTTTTTCTCCGCCTGGAATTATTGCATGAATAGCCCTGGTGGTATCATAAAAAGATTTATAAGTAACAGGATTTGTCATATGCCATGCGTAGGTTATTACACCTCCTCTCTCAAGCCCTTCTTTTGCATAAGCAAGATTCTGATTCCAACGCTGCTCGTCCATTTCAGCGTTTTCAGCATCTAGATTTGGAAGGAAGTCGGCAATATCCCAGCCATAAAGTGCAGGATAAGAGCCCGTTACATCTTTAACGTCTGATCTGTTTGGCTCATTTTCCCAAGAATAACCGTAAGCAAGTGTAGCTTGGTGGCCGAATAAAGAATGTTTGCCTTGTAAATTCGCCAAGTTTTGATAGAGCGCAGCCGTTTGTTCAGTGGCACTGCCATCTATGAGTGTATAGGCTGATTGGGCATCTTTCACGGGTTCTGCTTGTTGACAATTAGCCAGGCAAAAAAGCAAGCATAAGCTTAAAAGTGGCCAAGTAGAGTTAGTTAAATAATTCATATAGCAAGCGCAGGTTAGAGGAGGTTTTAATTAGTTAATCAATTTGTTTTAATAAATAGCGAAGACATACTTAGTAATTGACGATAAGTGTATGTAGCGTGGGCAGTTACTCGTCGTCTTTTTTAAGTAAAATATCGGGATTAGCAGCAAAGATATTGAACATAGGCAGCGTTGCAGCTCCCAAAGCCGCGGCATCTGCACCAGCAGAAGTCGTTAATAAGATCGGAATACTTTGGGTTTCTAAGACTCTTAATTCCCGCAGCTGTATGGCCACGCCATCTTTGATATAGTTCAATATAGATGTTGGCAGCCGCCCACCTAATATAATGGCCTCAGGGTCTAGTAAATACTCAACAGAGGTAAAAACACTGCCAAGTAGCTTTATCCCGGTGTTGAGCCAGTCCATGAAGAAAGGATTCTTTTTTTGGAAAAGTGTGAGCAAATCTTCGGGCTCAGAAGCGTGAGCGCCGTTTTTTTCTAGCCAATCGTATAAGCTGTTTAGGTTAAAATGCTCGCCAATGTGTGGTTTAGGATCTACCGAAAGTGGACTTAAGCTAGCATCAATGGGGAAAAAGCCAATCTCGCCAGCATTTCGGTTATTCCCATTATAAAGCTGTCCGTTTATGATAATACCAGAACCAAAGCCGATGCCAAAAAAGGCATACACAAAATTTGCATAGGCTTTCCCTTCCCCATACCAACGTTCGCCAATTGCTGCTGAAGAGGCATTATTTTCTAAGAATATGGGCAATTTTGTGTGTTTGCCGATCATTTCAATGATGGGAACGTGCTTCCATTTGGGAAACAATTTGGGGTTTACGGCATTGGTAACTACTTCATTGCCAATAATTTCAAGAGGACCGGGTAAACCAACGCCCACACCAATTAACTCAGACAGGTTTACGTCAACATGTTTAATAAGGTGTTCAATAGAAGAAGCAATTAATTCAACGGCTTTTTCTGGTTCAGGTGAATTTAGTTCAAAGAATACCTTGGCTTTTACTTTGCCTGCAAGGTCTACTAAAACCGCTGTTAAGTGATCTCTGTTGAAATCGATACCAATAGAAAGTGCGCCTTTTGGGTTTACTTCAAGTGCTGTAGAAGGTGCACCTCTACCGTTTGTTCTGCGTTCGCCTTCTCTAATGAGCTTTCTGTTGAGTAAACGATTTGAAATATTGGCTACAGTTTGAACGGTAAGACCCGTGCTATGGGCAATATCAGATCGTGCAATTGGGCCATGGAGCCGAATCATCTCTAGCACAATTCGGTAGTTGTAAGCCTTAGTATAATTTAGGTTGGTGCCTTTTAGCATTGCTTAAGTCGTTATTTATTTTGGGCAATATGGCAAATTATCAGATAAGTTGATAAATATTGATATAAGTCAATCTTTTATCATAATGTATTTAATTAATGTAAGTCATTGTTATTATTATATTTAAATATTTTTAAAAAGTATTATTTTCTTATGAAAAGAATTAGTTTGTGAATAAAAGTGGCAAAAAAGCGCTTCTAAAGGGTGAAATAGGACAATTATAGGATAAATAAAAAAATTGTAAGCGCTTCTTATTGATTTATTAAAATGAATTTAATAAACTGTCAGAAGAAATTAAAAAGCATAAAATCCTCGTTAAAGAAACAAATTCCTATGTTTCAGTCTTCTTCACACAACCTAACAGCTATGTCGACAAATCAAATTTTTACTTTGATTAGACCCATCTCAAAAGCATGTATGATGGTTTTATTTACGGTAATTTTTATGGGAAGCGCTTTGAAAGCTTCTCTAATTGCCAGTAACATTACTTTATTAGCAGATGTAACTATTAAAGGGGTACTTATGGATGCGAACTCAAGAGAGTCGCTGCCCGGTGCCACCGTCTTAATTGAAGGTACTATTAAGGGTACTTCAGCTGACTTAGATGGGAACTACACTATCTCTAGAGTTAAGACAATAGGTCCAGTTGTCTTGGTTGCTTCCTATATGGGTTACGAAGAGCAGCGAATTGAAGTGGTTTTAGTTGATGGGTTAAATACCATTGACATTTTAATGCAACCGCAAAGGCTACAGGGCGAAGAAATAGTTATTACTACCCAAGCAATGGGTCAAATTCAGGCTATTAATCAGCAGAGAAATTCTAATACTATAACAAATATTGTATCAAGAGATAGAATTCAAGAATTGCCAGATGTGAATGCGGCTGAGTCTGTTGGTAGGCTACCGGGTGTTTCTATTCAGCGTTCAGGTGGTGAGGCAAATAAAATTGCCATTCGTGGTTTATCGCCTAGATTTAACAACGTTACCGTAAATGGGGTGCGTTTACTTTCAACAGATGCTAATGATCGTTCTGTAGATCTTTCTTTAGTTTCGTCTAATACCTTAGACGGTATTGAGGTAACAAAGGCACTTACACCAGATAAAGATGCAGATGCACTAGGTGGCTCGGTTAATTTAAGGCTTAGAAATGCGCCAGACAAACTATTCGCAGATATTCAGGTTCAGGGTGGCTACACAGCTCTTCAGCAAACCTATGACAACTATAAGGTTAGCGGCTCATTGAGTAATCGTTTCCTAAATAGTAAACTCGGAATTATAGTGAATGGTAACGCTGATAGATACGATAGATCAGCTGATATTTTTAATTCATCGTACGAGTTACGACTTATACAAAATGAAAATGTACCTATTGTAAACCAGCTAAACCTGAATGAAAACGCATTAGAACGTAGCCGTTTAGGGGGAAGTGTGGTGATGGATTACGATGTAAAAGGTGGGCAAATACAGTTCAACGCCATTTACAATCAACTGAAAAATGAAGGCTTTGGCAGAAATAACATATTACAACTTAATAATAACCAGCACAGATACCGTTTAAGCCAGTTTGAGAATACAACCGAAATTTTTAATGGTAGTATTGGCCTAGAACAACGTTTCAGTTGGGTAGAGTATGAGGTTAATGCCTCTTTTGCTAGCTCAAGAAGTAATAGCCCTAATGATTACTCTTGGGGATTTTTACAGGAAGATGCTAGAGATACTGGTGTAGATCAAGCAGACCTTTTGCCTATTGATGTACCCGGCAACTTTTCTAATATTCTTGAACGAACCTATATGAGTGATCTCAATCTCAGTGATCGCTTAACGCAAGAAGATGAAACCAGTTTGAAGGCAGATGTTAAATTCCCGTTTATTATTGGAAAAACGGTAAAAGGCTATGTTAAAACTGGTGCTAAGTATCGTTATAAAAACCGTGAAAATGACCAGAATCAGAAGCGAAGTGGGGTATATTTTGGTGGCGATAGAGAACTTCGATTTGCCATAGCAGATGCTCTACCTGATCTAAACCTAGATCCTGTTCAACGTCTTCCAATGTCTGCTTTCCTTGACACCTATTCAAGAGATAACTTTATTGAAGGAGATTATCCACTTGGTTTTACTGCACAGCCAGATTTAATGCGTACGGTTACTCAAGCAGCTTTAGATGGGAACTTTATGGCCTATCCAAGGTTCCAGACACTTGCTAATGATTACATTGGAAATGAAGAGTATATGGCCGGTTATGTGATGGCCGAAATAGAAATAGGTAAGTACATTATATTTATGCCTGGTGTTCGTTATGAAAGTGAAGAAACCAATTATACCGGGAAATTTAGTACTGCACTAGATCCTGCACGTGGTATACCTCTAGAGGCTATTGATTTCAGAGATACCACCAGTGTTCGCAGTCAAGATTTTTTCCTTCCAATGGTGCATCTTCAAATTAAACCAACAGACTGGCTTGGTTTACGTCTGGCCTATACGGAAAGTATAAATAGACCAGATTTCCGACAATACGCGCCAAACACTTTTTATAACCCAATGAGTAACTTCGCAACTGCGCCTAACCCAAATTTAGAGACAGCGCGTGCAAAAAACTTGGATGCATCGCTATCTATGTACAATAGTAAGCTTGGTTTTTTAACCTTATCTGCTTTTAGTAAGGAAATAGAAAATCTGGTTTGGGGAACAAACTTTACACTCATTCCAGGGCAGCAAATCCTACCAGAGTTATTTATACTTGAGGCTCAAGGTAGAGCGCCTAATGTCGGAACCTTTATTAATAACCCAAACACGGCAACTATAGAAGGTTTTGAGATAGATTGGCAAACACGTTTCTGGTACCTACCGTCATTTTTAAGCGGTTTTGTTTTAAACATAAATTATACGCACATCAATTCTGAGACGCTTTATCCAACTTACGAACTACGCCAAGAAGCTATTGAGCCGCGTCCGCGCCGCCCACCTTTTACCACCAATGTTTTAGTTGATACAACCTTTACGGGAAACCTACCTGATCAGCCTACAGATATACTTAACGTAACACTTGGCTACGATCTTAAAGATTTTTCAGCACGTATTTCTATGCTGTACCAAGCTAGAACTACAACCGGTTCTTTTGGAAGACAGTTTGAGACAGCCGATGATTTATTTGTTGATGACTATTTCAGAATAGATGTATCGCTAAAGCAAAAACTGCCTAACAATATTCAAGTATTTTTGAATATGAACAACCTGAATAACCGTTCTGATGACCGAATTCAGGCACAATCTGCACAATTTCCAACCCGAAGAGAACTCTATGGCTTTACTATGGATCTCGGGCTCAGATATACATTTTAACAACACAAACCCAACCTACCGTTAATAAAATCAGTGAATACAATGAAAAACAACCGTTACAAAAATATACTAATGATGCTGCCTTTGGCACTTTTATTAGTAGTAGTTACGAACCGTGTGCAAGCCCAGGATACACTTATTGTTGAATGGCTTGATGGCGACGATTTGCTAAATAACTCTTTATTTGAGGCCATTATCTCAGATACTGTTGCTGGTGGCGAACGCGCTAATGCTAACAGAGTATATAAGCTTCGTCAAGGTGGCTTTTACTACGTTACAGAGACAATTATAAACGTTAATTATCCATTAACTATCGTTGGTGAAAAAGGCGACCCTTCTGATGAGTTCGCAAACCCACCTATGATTCAAATAAGCGCCAGAGAAGATGGATCTACCCCAGGAAAGATGTTTACCCCTCAGGGTAACTTCACGCTTAAAAATGTAATTATCAATGGTAAAACTACCCTAGGTGCACTGCCTTATGAGATTATAAATCCTACTGTAGCAGCAGGGCGTTTTATCTTTGACAATGTTATTTTTGAATATGCTCAATGGGGCATAATGGGTATTTACTCTAAAGATGCTGATATCTTCTTCACTAATTGTACTTGGAGAAACCTAATTTCAGAAACTCAACCTTGGGGTGGCCGTGGCTTCTCTGTTTGGCAAGATGCTGATACTGTATTAGTAGAAAACAACACCTTTTCAAACGTTGGTGGTTTTGCGCTACAAGTTGAAGGTGGTTCAGTGAACCATTTTATTGTTAATCAAAACACCTTTGTTAACAACGGACGTCAAATTGTATTAGCTGCATGGGCTAAAAACTTCTATTTCACGAATAATTTAGTGTTAAATCCGTTCTGGCAAGGTGAGTCATCTATGGAAATTAGTGCTGACCGCCAAGAATCAACAGATGAGCAGTTTGCTGGTTTATTTAACATTGAAAATTTACCATCTGAGTATGGCTTAGATATAGAACGTAAAATTGTTATTGCAAATAATGTGTTTTTCACAGAAAGCATTTATACCGATTTCTTCACAACTGATAATGATACCTTCCCGATAAGAAGACAACCGTTATTGAACGTTCGTATACAAAATATATTTGATGAAAATCCTAATATGATTGTTGCAAACAATAGCTTTGATGAAGCAAATCCAAACTTCACTACCTACCCAGACAACCATGCAGAGCGCGTTACGTTTATAACGGCTATTCGTAGAGGTACTTCTCCTATCCCAACACATTACTGGGATCCAAACAGAGACGATTCAAACGAATCTATCCAATGGCCACTGCCTGAAGACCTTACCTATGCAAATAATGACTATAAAACTATGGCATTAGGCGGCTACCCTGTTGGTGACTTAAACTGGTACCCTTCTGAAAAAGCCAGCTGGCAAGCAAATAAAGCGTCTCAGTATGATGCTATTCAAGAGCTATTCTCAGGCGACGTTACTGTTGAATTTGTAAAAGCAGTACAAGCTGAAAATGGAACTTACAGTGGCGATGCTAAAACAGGTCAACCAAAAGATCGATATGCCGTTCGATTCACCGCAGGTCCTGGTGAAGCAAAATGGACACCAACTATTTCTGATGCTGCTGCTTATGATATTGTTGTAAGAGCCCGTACTTGGTATGCTGATACTAACCCAGGCCGCCAGACCAATATTTCAGTCAACGGAACTGTTTCAACATTTGATTATGGTGTTAATGGTCCAGCTTGGAATGACATTGTTCTTGAAGACATAGACCTAGTTGCTGGCGAAAACGAAGTAATCCTTATCAAAAATTGGGGATTTATGGAGTATGAGTCGGTTATAATTAAAGACCAAGCAGGTAACATAGTAAGCAGTCTATCTGCATCAACGGCAACACTTACTGATGCTCAGCTTTCTGGTGAGGGTTTCTTAGCCTTTGGTGACGCTTTTGCAGAACTAACAGGTGGTGGTGTTTCTATCCCTGTTACTCTAGATAATGCGGGTAACTATACGGCTAAACTTACTTTCTTTGTACCAGGTGGCGGCGACGCAACTGCTGACATAAGCGTTAACGGTACCCTTGCTAGCGGATCTCAGACCTTCACATCTGAAGACAGCACTTGGGCAGAAATTAACCTTTCTAACCTGGCAATGAATAGTGGTAGCAATACCATAACCATCAACAATGTAGCCGGTAACCTAGTTGTTGATAAGGTTGATTTATTCATTGTTAGTACTTCTGGTAACACATCAGTAGCAACTGAAGAACTACCTGATAACTTTAAATTAAATCAGAACTACCCGAATCCATTCAACCCATCTACCACTATCGGCTTTGTTTTACCAAACGCTGGTAACGTGCAAATAGATGTGTACAGTATTTTGGGCGCAAGAGTAGCAGTACTTGTTAATCAGCCAATGATGGCCGGTTCTCATAGCATTAATTTCAATGCATCTAGCCTTGCTTCTGGTATTTATATCTACCGTTTACGCTTTAACAACCAAAGCATACAACGTAGAATGACGTTGATTAAGTAAGTTTGAGTTACGTCACACGACTTTAAAGAAAAGTAGTGTTTTCTGTTGGCAGAATGGTTGATAGCCTTCTGCCTTCTTATCCCCTTTATTAGCTGTTACGGTAGCAAAAAAAAGTACGCATCCTTTTGTAGCAGCTCTATTTGAATCACCTATTAGTTATCTGAATATGAATATGCATCCGATTGATCTTATTATCATCGGGCTTTACTTAGTAGCCACGGTCATACTAGGTGTTTGGCTCTCAGGAAAAGCCTCCAAAAGTATGAGCAATTACTTCCTCGGAGGTAACAAAATACCTTGGTATATGCTTGGCTTGAGTAATGCATCGGGCATGTTTGATATATCGGGAACCATGTGGATGGTGTACCTGCTGTTTGTATATGGCCTTAAAAGTGTTTGGATTCCTTGGTTATGGCCAGTTTTCAACCAGATTTTCTTGATGATGTACCTCTCACTCTGGCTACGGCGGTCTGGCGTAATGACTGGAGCCGAGTGGATTAAATTCCGTTTCGGCGAAGGAAAAGGCGCTATACTCTCGCATTTCGTGGTGGTGGCCTTTGCCATCATTAATGTTATCGGATTCTTAGCCTATGGCTTTGTTGGTATTGGCAAATTTGCAGCAGCATTTATTCCATTCCAACTATCTCTAGATCCTGCAACTAACGCCCATTTATACGGCCTAATTATCGTTAGCATTACCACTATTTATGTGGTAAAAGGCGGGATGATGAGCGTAGTGTTTACCGAAGTGCTTCAATTCTTTGTTATGAGTGCTGCTTGTATTTGGGTGGGAATTGTTGGTATGCAACGAGTAAGCCCAGAGCTTCTTGCCAAATATGTACCTGATGGCTGGACAAATATCTTTTTTGGATGGAAACTCGACCTAGATTGGTCTGAACTTCTGCCCGCCGCTAATCAGAAAATAGCAGAAGATGGTTGGACTCTATTTGGGTGGTTCTTTATGATGATGCTTTTCAAAGGTATGTTACAAAGTATGGCTGGGCCAGCTCCAAATTACGATATGCAGCGCGTATTATCAGCTAAAACACCTAGAGAAGCCGCTAAAATGAGTGGACTTGTGAACTTTGTGCTGCTTATTCCTAGGTACATGCTAATTACGGGCTTAACCGTCTTGGCCTTAGTTTTCTTCTCTGCCGAATTAAATGACATGGGCGAAGCCGTAGATTTTGAGCTGGTTCTTCCTTTTGCAGTCAGAGAATTTCTGCCCGTTGGTCTAGTAGGTTTACTCCTAGCTGCATTACTAGCTGCTTTTATGTCAACTTTTGCAGCTACGGTAAATGCAGCACCAGCTTATATCGTAAATGATCTGTACAAACGCTTTATTGCACCAAATGCTTCTGAGCAAACTTATGTGCGTCTAAGTTATCTTGTCTCGCTGATTGTTGTAGTAATAGGAACACTTATAGGGCTCTATGTAAACTCATTAAACGACCTAATACAATGGATTGTAGCCGCACTTTACGGTGGTTATACCGCATCAAATTTACTTAAATGGCATTGGTGGAGATTTAACAGTTACGGATATTTCTGGGGCATGGCAGCAGGTATAGTCTCAGCTATGATTATTCCTTTCGTTTTCCCGCAGTACACAGCGCTTTACACTTTCCCACTAATTCTACTGATTTCGCTAATTGGTTGTATTGCAGGAAGTTTACTAACTCCAGCAGACGACGAAGACGTGCTTATCGCCTTCTATTTGAAGGTTCGTCCGTGGGGATTTTGGAAACCTATTCACACCGCTGCTGAAGCAAAATATGGCGACGTTCTTGCCAATAAAGACCTGTTGAAAGATAGCTTTAACGTGACCTTAGGCATAATTTGGCAAACAGCACTAACCGCAACGGGTATTTTTTTGGTCCTACAAGATTTCCATTCACTTGCATGGTCAGCAGGTATAGCCATAGTTAGCTCTATAATATTGAAGAAAACCTGGTACGATCGCATGATTGATTACCCAATATTACCAGAAAAATTTGAAAAACATGAACTAGCACAACAGTCTAGCTCATCACAGTTATGAAAAGTAAAACATTGAATAGTATGGATTTTTCGGGAAGATTTGCCCAATTAACACAACAACATGCTGAACTCACACAGCAAACAAACCCTGTAGTTGAGCCTGGAAATGGCATCTACCACAGATTTAAAAATCCTGTAGTAACTGCGGCGCACGTGCCTATTAACTGGCGCTTTGATTTAGACCAGCAGAGCAACCCATTTTTAATGGAAAGGCTTGGAATTAACGCCGTATTTAATGCCGGTGCTATTTTTTTTGAAGGCCAATATCACCTGATGTGCCGTGTAGAAGGCAACGATAGAAAGTCGTTTTTTGCGTTGGCTTCTAGCGATAACCCCGTACAAGGTTTTGCATTCAAAGGCGAGCCTATTTTACTGCCTCAAACGCAAGATCCCGACGTGAATGTGTACGATATGCGGTTAATACAGCATGAAGATGGCTGGATTTACGGCATATTTTGCTCTGAAAGAAAAGATCCAAAAGCGCCCGCATCAGACACAAGTACAGCCGTTGCTCAAGCTGGTATGATTCGCACCAAAGATTTAAAGAATTGGGAAAGACTACCAGACTTAAAAACGCCTTCTCCGCAGCAAAGAAATGTGGTGCTTCACCCAGAGTTTATTGATGGCAAATACGGCCTTTATACACGTCCACAAGATGGTTTTATAGAAGCCGGTTCTGGCGGTGGTATAGCGTGGGCATTTGTAGATTCTATGGAAAATCCTGTTTCAGATCATGAGAAACTCATAGATCCAAGAGTTTACCACACCATCAAAGAGTCTAAAAATGGGCAAGGTCCGGCACCTATAAAAACGGCTGAAGGTTGGCTGCATCTAGCTCATGGTGTTAGAAATACCGCTGCTGGTTTACGCTACGTCTTATATCTATTTGTTACTGATTTAACGAAGCCTTGGGAAATAACGCATCAACCAGCAGGCCATCTAATTGCGCCACAAAATGAAGAACGTGTGGGCGATGTTTCAAACGTAGTTTTCTCTAATGGCTGGATAGCAGAAGAAGACGGCAGCATTTATCTCTACTACGCTTCCTCTGATACGCGCCTTCATGTGGCCAAAACAAGCATTGCTCAGTTGCTAGATTATGCAAAAAACACCCCAAAAGACGGTCTGTTCTCCAATGAATCGGTTAAACAGCATATCGCATTGATTAAGAAAAATGCAGCAATTCAGCACTCAGCAAAATATAGTTAGGAGATTTAAGCATGAATGAAATGACGAAGCAGCTCCAAGAACTAACGCAAAAAATGGAAGCTGATTTACGAGGAAATATTCTTCCGTTTTGGATTAATAATGCCGTAGATACTGTAAATGGCGGTTTCTTTGGAAGGGTAGACTATAGTGGTAAACCTATTCCCAAAGCTGCTAAAGGCAGTATTTTGAATGCTAGAATTTTGTGGACTTTCTCTACGGCTTATTCGTTATATGCTGATCCTAGCTACAAAAAAATGGCCGATCAGGCTTTCGCCTACTTTGCCAAATATTTTGTAGATCGCACTCATGGTGGTGTTTACTGGACCGTAGATTATCTTGGAAATCCTCACGAAACACATAAACACGTCTATGCGCAATCTTTCGCTATATACGGTTTAACCGCTTATGCACAAGCTTTTGATAACGAGGAAGCCAAAGAATTAGCTATCACCTTATTTCATTGGATAGAAAATCATGCTCATGATGATAAATATCTGGGCTACCATGAGGCCTACAGCAAAGAGGGTAAGCTATTAGACGATGTACGATTAAGCGAAAAGGATAGAAATTATCCCAAAAGCATGAATACCCATTTACACCTTCTTGAAGCCTATACCATTATGTATGCAGCTTGGCCAGAACAAAAGCTAGGCCAACGCCTTGAAGAACTCATACAACTGTTTATGGGCCCCATTTATGATAAGAGCATAGATAACCTTATTAATTTTTCTGCTTCTAATTGGGAAGCTGAGTGCTCTATGGTGTCTTATGGTCACAATATCGAAGCGGCATGGTTGGTTTGTGAAGCAGTAAAGGAACTGCCTTATGAAGATAGTTTGAAGCATTCTTGCATAGATTGGGCGCTAAAATTAACCAACAGAGTGCTTAAAGAAGGTTTTGATAAAGACGGTGGGTTATTTAATGAGCTTAAGGAAAACGGAAAACTAGACAAGAAAAAGGCTTGGTGGCCTCAAGCAGAGGCTATTGTAGGCCTTGTACATGCCTGGGAACTCAAATCAGAGCCCGCATATTTAAATCAAGCAGAGAAAACTTGGCAATTTATCGAAAATAATCTCATAGATCACACCTACGGTGAGTGGCATGAAGAAATTCAAGAAAATGGCCAACTTCGCTTGATGGATAAAATTCGTGAATGGAAATGCCCCTACCACAATGCGAGAGCAGCTATGGAAATTGTAACAAGAACACAGAAAGCCCTAAAAAGTCTAGAAGTATGAAACTAGTTAAAAGTCTATTAATCATTGCGATGTTGGGGGTATTTCAACTTTCAAGCTTGCTCGCACAGCCAGCTACTAGGATTAAAGTAGACGGCAAAGAACTCTTTTTAAACGGAGGGAATGCCGCATGGGTTAACTTTTCTCGTGATTTCGGGCCAGGCACTACACGCTTTGGCGATTTTGAAGAAATGTTTAAACAGCTTAATGAAAATGGAGCCAACAGCGTTAGAATTTGGTTTCATACTACCGGCAATAGCACCCCTGAATTTAGTAACGGCGCAGTTATTGGCCCTGGTGAAGGCACCATTGAAGATGCCCGTACTATTTTAGACTTAGGGCTAGAGTATAAAGTTGGTGTAACCTTTTGCCTTTGGTCTTTTGATATGCTTAGAGCCACAAACTCGGCTGCAGTTTTAGCAAGAAACCGGGCCATGTTAGAAGACACCACCTTCACTCGTGCGTATATCAATAATTCCCTAATACCCATGGTAGAGGCTCTAGGAGGTCACCCAGCGCTATTTTCTTGGGAAATTTTTAATGAGCCAGAAGGCATGAGTAAAGAGTTTGGCTGGCCTAGTATTACAGGAAATATTAATCAACGCGTTGCCATGACTTCCATCCAGCGCTTTGTAAACCTGACTGCTGGCGCTATTCACCGTACCCGCCCCGATAACCTGGTATCAAATGGTTCTTGGAGTTTTAGATCACTTTGGGCTGGTGGTGGCGATGCAAACAATAAGAACTACTACTCTGACAGAGAGTTAATTGGCGTTGGCGGAGACCAACAAGGTTATCTAGATTTTTATATGGTGCATTATTATTCTTGGGGTGGAACCGAGCTTTCTCCTTTCCATAACCCTGCTTCTCATTGGAATCTAGACAAACCCATCATTGTGGGTGAGTTTGGTATTCCTGATGGCAACCTTTTTGGCATACCTGCTAGTCAATTATATCAACGTCTGTTCGACAATGGCTACGGTGGCGCATGGGCGTGGCAATGGGTAGATTATTTCCAAAATAGAGGAGAATACGGCGATGATTGGTTGCGAGCACTTGGCCAAATGAAAAACCTTGCAGAAGCACATCCAGAAGACATTAATTTCGTTTTTAATTCCCCATGGATTCAATCTTTTACCGCACAATCCGCTAAAATTGAAAAGGGTGGAAGTACCAAATTAAGCTGGAAAATACTGAACCCAACAACGGTGCAAATAAACGGTGAAACAGTTGCCGGGGAAGGCGAGAAAATTGTAAGCCCTGAAGTTACAACTACCTATTTCTTACAAACAGAAACTGATACGGCCAGCGTAGTTGTTGAAGTGGTAACAGCTTCTTTATTAAATAGAGCATTAAATAAACCGGCTAAAGCATCTAGCTCAGAGCCTGATTTGGGAAATGAAGATCCCAATTTCTCCTTCGATGGTGATCCTAATACTCGCTGGAGCTCAGCATACACCAATAACCAATGGATTTCGGTAGATCTGCAAGAGTTAGTTGATATTCGTGAAGTGGTACTCAAGTGGGAAACAGCTCATGCGTCTAAATACAGAGTTGAAGGCTCACAAGATGGTTTTAGATGGTCCACCTTAAACCAAGTAGATAACGGAAATGGTGGCATAGATACCGTTAAAACAACCGCTTCAAATGCTACCCGCTATGTAAGAATATTTGGTGAAACTAAATTCGGTGAATGGGGCATTAGCCTTTACGAAGTTGAAGTCTATGGCTCATCTAGTCCATTTAATCAAGCAGAAATCACCATTAATAGTCCATTGCAAAATCAGGTTTATGGCAAAGATGATGTGCTAACTGTGGGTTATAATTTTACGGACACAGATGGCACTTTAGCAGCACTAACATTATTTTTAGATGGTGATTCACTTACCACAAAAACCAATTTTGATACGCCATTAGAGCTATTAAATTTAGCCGTAGGCACACACACTATTCAGCTAGTTGCCATTGATAATGATGGTATTGCTGCAGCTTCACCAGTTATTTCTTTTAGAATATCCGATAATTTTATTCGCAGACGTTTTGAGGCAGAAGCTGCAATTTTGAGCGGAGCTATCTCAACCCAAAATGAAAGTGTTGCTAGTAATGGCCAATTTGTGAATATGCAGGCCACAGGCAGTATTAGATGGGCCAATCTAGCCCTTCCCGCTGCCGATTCTATCCAAGTACTAATCAGATACAATCTACCTTTTGGTTTTAAAGAACAGATCTTAACATTAAATGGCAGTGTGCTAGATACCGTAGCATTTAATGAGCCTTCTGATGTTTGGCAAACAACATCGCGACGTTTTACGCTAAACGAGCCTACACAAATCAATGAATTGGCTATAAACGGTTTTTGGCACTTTATGTGGTTCGATTACCTTGAGATTGCCTATGAGCCAAGCACTAGCACCTCACTATCAAATGAATTTGGCCAGGATGACCTTCCAAAATCAGATAGAATAGACCGGGTTTATCCAAATCCGTTTAATCCCACCACTACCATACAATTTGTACTAGCATCACAAGCAAGAGTACGCCTGCAAGTTTTTGATCTGTCGGGAAGAATGGTGGCAGAGCTTGCCAACAAATCGTTTACTAGTGGCAGCCATTATGTGAACTGGAATGCCACGAATCAATCTAGTGGCGTGTACCTTTTACGCCTAGAAACAGGCAACGGTATAGTTCAAACCAAAAAATTAACCTTGTTAAAGTAAGCACATGAAATGGATAGCAACTTTTTTGGTCCTTATTACCACTTTAGCATTTGCCAGTTCGTGTGCTAAAGAAGACGTAATACCAGCTTCAAACTCCTCCTCATCTTTTGTAACAGTTGAGGATGGCATTTTCCTGCTAAATGATGAAGAATACCGTTTTGTGGGAACCAACTTCTGGTACGGCGCATATATTGGCCAGCCAGGAGAAAAAGGCAACAGAGACCGACTAACTACCGAACTAGATATTTTAGTAGAACACGGTATTACCAACTTGCGAATTTTAGGAGCTTCAGAAGAATCAAGCTTCGAAAATTCACTAAAACCGGCTATGCTCAGAAAAGACGGCAGCGTAAATGAAGATTTACTTGTTGGTTTAGATTTCTTGCTAGACGAAATGGCAAAGCGCAATATGAAAGCGGTAATTTTCCTGAATAATTACTGGGAATGGTCTGGTGGCATGAGCACCTATAACGCTTGGTATGGCGATGGACCTGCTGTTGATCCGGCTGATGGCGATTGGGAAGCTTTTATGAAATATTCTGCGCGTTTCTATAAAAATGAAGCGGCCCAAGATCGATTCAAAGCGCATATAAAAATGTTAATTGAACGCGTTAATACGGTTAATCAAACCATCTATAAAAACGATACAGCTATTATGGCTTGGCAGCTAGCCAACGAGCCAAGACCAGGCAGAGGAGAAAGCAGCTTAGTTGATGTGCCAGTTTATATAGACTGGATTGATAAAACGGCCGGTTTCATAAAATCCCTAGATACTAACCATTTAGTAAGCTCAGGTAGTGAAGGTGAAGCGGGAAGTTTGAACTCATTAGCCATATTTGAAGAAGCTCATGCTACGCCAAATATCGATTATTTAACCTTTCACATGTGGGCCAAAAACTGGGGCTGGATAGACACCGCCGATATGGAAGGAACGTACACTTCAACCCTAGAAAAGCTTGATGCATACTTAGACTCGCACGTTGCTCTTGCGCAAAAAATGCAAAAACCCATAGTGCTAGAAGAGTTCGGCTTCCCAAGAGATGGCGAGAATTATGAGCTTGACAGCCCTACGGTTTTTCGCGATAAATACTACGCCTACCTATTCGATAGAGTTGAAAATTTAGACGGTTTCTCAGGCACCAACTTCTGGAGCTGGGGCGGTTTAGGCAGATCAGCCAACGCAGATTATAGATGGTTACCTGGTGATCCGTTTACCGGTGATCCGCCACAAGAACCACAAGGGCTAAATTCCATATTTACCACAGATACTAGTACGCTAGAGTTAATTAAGGCACACGCACAAGAGTTAGAGAAGTAGAAGTTAATTTGAACTTTTGTAGTAGCCTTTATTACAAAATTCTGCGCGGGTAAACCTTTAGTATGTGCGCTGTTTTTTATGCTGTCTCCAGCTCTTTCCGCCGCGGTGGATGGGTTACTTATGTACAACATCAATGAATTCACTTTGTATCCTTATGTTATCAGCAAAGCTCAAAAAGTTTAGTGGTTCTTACATTATAGCATTTCTGCTCATAGTTTCTACCTTTACAGCCTGTAGGAACTCAGCAGATACGGCCAAAGTAGCCAATCCCCAGCAAAATACTAGCCAGCCAAATGTGCTAATCATTCTTACCGATGACCAAGGCTGGGGCGATGTAGGTGTGCACGGAAATCCGCATTTGCAAACTCCAGCAATGGACAAACTGGCTATTGATGGCGTTCAGATTGATGATTTTTACGTCAGTTCAGTTTGCGCACCAACCAGAGCTTCCCTAATGACCGGGCGCTATCACCTTCGCACCGGTGTTCAATGGGTAACGCGGGGTCTAGAGCGAATGAACACCGAAGAAGTTACCCTAGCTGAACTTTTTGCCTACAATAATTA
>Ga0306871_1000257_pt1 | contig 21263 bp, 16 predicted proteins | sample AntRauMeHopE1497_FD_190447 | JGI IMG/M metagenome (GOLD analysis project Ga0306871, IMG submission 190447) | Saline lake microbial communities from Rauer Islands, Antarctica - Metagenome Hop E1 #497 (v2) (version 2) | ecosystem: Environmental > Aquatic > Non-marine Saline and Alkaline > Saline ... | reverse complement strand
GCATCCGGTGTCACCGTCCATCGGTCCAGCCACTCACGGCATCGTGATGCGAGCTTTGCTGCCGCCGGTGAGACGGAGCTCGGTGGGCAGCCGACCACGCTGGCGCCGACAGGCAGAGCAGGCTCGGCGCCCGCTGGGCACGGCACGAAGACAACGAACACGCGGCACCCTGGCACGACGATTGGGCCGGAGCGCACGAGACGTTGCTCAACAGCGACGCTGCCAAGTCCGCAGCTCTCGCACGCTGAGTCAAAGTCCTCGTTGCACGGCCGCATCGCATCCAGCACGATGGCGACTCCGCCTGCTGCGAGCAGGGACGCACACCAACGTGCCAGTGGCTTGTTCATACTGCTCAGATACATGGCCTCGCTGCAGACAACCAGGTCCGGCGAGCAGAACCGGGCAGGTAGAAGCGCCGGCGCCTCCCCCGCGTCTCTCATGAAAGTGATGCGCCGTGTGGCAATTCTGCCTGGGCCGGCCTCATCATTGGAAGCCCCACAAGTCGTGCTGCTGAGTCCTGAGCGCAGGCCAAGGCGCTCGGCATTGTGCCTGGCGAGCGCGAGAGCCGTCTCGCTGATGTCTGTGGCCATCACATCGGCACCACGAATGGCAGCAACCAGTGACGGAATGCCGCAGCCACAAGCCATTTCCAGCACAACCGGCGGGCGCGAGCTTGAAGGCATGTCATCCAGGGCCTGGGCCACGAGCGTCGCGACCAGCGGCGCGCAGCCCCAGAAGTTGGCCCACAGGCTGTTTGTATCCCGGATCTTAGTAGAGACCGACGGAGGGTTCCGCACCCGGGAGAGCAGAAGCGCAAGGGGGTCGGCAACGGGAAGCTCGACCGACAGCGAAATGTCAACCAGGTCCAGGTCTTCGAGAGGCACGCTGCCATCGTCTGCCCACTTCTTAGATGCTGCCATTGTCACACGCCGGTCGAGGTGTGTGGGTGTGCAGGGAGCGCGGGCCGCATAGGTTGGCCGCAAGCCCTGCCAACGAATTGCTTGCGGCCCCGGTCCCGCACTCTACGGCCTCGATGGCGGCAGCCGACACAGCCGTGCCTGAGCTTTTGACCCTTAAAAGTGTAAAGGTGCGCCTGGAAGCCCCTGTAGTCGCTTGCTGTGGTCCTGGTGCCAGGCCGAGCGCATCGCCGCACCACAACGCCTCCCTGCTTGCGCGGTTGACCTCGGCACTGTGCGCTTGCTCCGTTGCAGATTGAGCCAAACGAGTGCGCAATCACGGCCCCCTTGGCTCTGAACCTGAAGTTTACCCTGGCGCGCCCGGTGGAGAACGCCTACTGGGCCGTGCAGGTGAGTGGCTGCCTGACCTGCGGCCTACCGCTGCCGTTCAGCCCACGTGGCCGAGGCAGGATTGAAGGCATGGCTTCTATTTTCGCGCAGTACGTGGTGGACTCCGTTCGTCGCCGCCATGTCATCGGTGAGGAGGCGACGGGGAACTCACGCACCGCGATGACTGCCCGTGCCGCTTTTGCCCGGTATCCTTGCAATCGCGAAGTCATATGGGCTCATGTGGTCAAAGTTGTGGTGCTCCTCGTTTGCTCCGCAGAGCTGGGTAAAACCGCCCCGGCTTCTCTTGCGGCCGGCGACCACACCATGGACTTCTCTGCTGCCAGCGTGAACGTCTCCGGGCTTAAGCCATCGCGGCTCGCCACCGCTGGCATCCTGGCTTGCTCGCTGCGGAGCAAAGGGGGCGGCCCTGGCGCTCCCGAAGAGGGTGATGTCGAGCATGCAGCAGTGAACATGGTGGTGCAGGTCGAGACCGACGACGGCGCACCAGCCAAGCGCACGACCCCGGCAGACTCGCTTATTCGCACTGTATTTGATCCCCTTGCCTGAGGCCTTGGACCGGATGCCCGCCGCCGTGGCGGTTCGTGTGTGCCAGGAGTCCAGTGTGCCCCCCGTCAGTCCCCAAAGCGCTTCATTCCAAGCCTGGCTCGGGCAGCTGCGTGACCACCAGCCTTCACTGCAGCGTCATTACCAGCACACTGACCCAGGCAACCACACGGCTCAACGTCGTCGCAGCCTGCGCCGCTTGCTCCTCCTGGCCGTCGTGAGGGACGCTTCGCATGCAAGGTTCCAGACCCAGATCCCGGCACAGCCCACAGCCCCGATGCCTGCCGTCCAGCCGAGCACCCAGGTTCGCCAAGCAACCGAGGCTGGCGCAGGCGCCTCGCCAGGCAGACGGAGAACATCCCACAGCCTGAGCGGGTCCATCGCCAATCGCCCGCTCGTGGACCGCGCATAGTCGCGAAGGCCTGCGCCCTTTGACGCTCGGCCCTGGGCCCCCACCTCATCAGCACGGGCCTTGGCACCCTCGCGGTGCTCAAGCGCCGCAAGCCGCCACCCTCCCACCGCTCCGTGGACCGAGGTGGCATGGCCGGACTGGGGCCCGAGGTGGCGGTGTTGCCTGGGTCTGGACCGCTGCTTCGGCTGCCAAGTGGACTGACCACCTGCCGCACCTTGACCAGCGGTTTCCTCGCTACGGACGCCAGCAGCAGGCACTCCGGGGCCGGGACGAGCGTGCCCACTCGTGGCCGCAACCCCTGAAGGTGACTGCTGAGCATTCAAAACACGGCCACCGCCGTGAAATTCAGAGTCTGCCGCATCAGGCACGTCTTCTGGTTCAGGGGCCAGGCCCGGATGTTCCTGCCCAATGGGTCTACTGGCGGGCTCAAGTGGTAGTGCCGGCTCGTCCCCTTGGATGGCCGCCATCATGCCTGCCAGCTCGCGTGCAGCCAGAGCCGCATGCGCCGCCACTTGGATCGTGTCTGCCTCGGGAACTTCCCCTTGCAGCCGCAACTCCCCGAGCGTTCGACCGCCGGAGTTTGGAAGGCTTGCGGCAAGGCGAATGCCCTCCTCAATCGATGAGACTAGGTGCTCCTCCCGCTCGGCGGTCCACCCTCCCATCGTGCCGCCGTCAATGTCCACAAAGTAGTCCCATACGACGGCAGCATCTCTCTCGAACCCTAATTTCACGAGCAGCGACGCCAGATTGATCAGCGACGCAGTCTGCTCAGGATTCCAGAATAGCGAGCGACGGAAGCATTCGACGGCCATCTCCCACTCTCCCCTCGAGTACCACATATTGGCCAGGTCATTCCAGCCTCCCGCAAGCGCGACCCTTGTGCCCGGCGATGTCCCCAGGGGTGGGTGTGATTGGCCTCGCGGAGCTGTAGGTGCTGCTGCTGCTGCATCGGTCAAGTCATCCGGCGGCTCATCCTCCATAGCCATGTTCAGAACATCGTGATCAAACTCAGCGTGCTCCCCATCCGGGGCAAATGCTTCAGCCAGCTGGTCAGGCTTCGAGGAAGCCTCGGCCCCCGCGATTCCCGCAAGCGTCTCGGCTTTGAGAAGCGCGACTTCCAGCCGAGCTTGAGCCACATCAAACTGCATGCCGGCCATCTTCGCGATGCTTCTCATTGCATCGAACCTCGGCGCCGCGCGCGGCAGCTGTCGGCGGTGTCGGACTGCCGTAAGCTCATCGAACGTGCCGACAAACTCAAAGCGCTCGTACACGCGCCAGCTCTGGCGAAGGATGCCCGCATCGCCGGCCAAGTCAGCCACCCACGGGTTGTCCCACTGGGTTTGGCCCGTTTCACGGTCGTGGTAGTACGGGAAGCCGGTATCGGGGTCGTACACAACTTGCCAGCCGCCCTCGGAGCTCGCGGATTCCAGTGGAGTCGAGTACAGCTGAATCATGTTGCGGAGTGACGCCCCTTCCGGCTGCTGGTCAAAGCGGCGGGGAGGCAGGGGTGGCACAACGGGCGTTGTGACGGTGCGGTGGCTTGCCTGAGACGCCAACCCCGATGCGACGAAGGCGAGCGCGGCGAATCGCCTCGGTGCCATCCACCACCGAGCTTGCGGCCCTCGATCACCGGCCGTGCCAAGCACGCCCTTCGCCGGGGGCCGGCTGAGTTGGAGTGCAAGCAGAGGCGGCGCTCGGCGCTGGATGTCGTCATTCACCCGCGCTCTGGCGCCTGCCCCGGGCGGCCGGGTTGCCTCCCACCCGAGCGCTGCAGGCAACACCCGCCGCGAGAGGCCGAGACCAGCAGCGGCGACCAGCGAGAGCGTCCATGAGAGGACGGCTGGCTAGCGGCCTTCGGCTGCTTAGCTCTGAACCGCTGGCGTCTCATCACGGCATACGCGGCACGTTCGACCTTGTTGTTATTGGAGGGGGCTCTGGCGGCCTTGCAGCCGCGCGGGAAGCCGCTGCGCTCGGAGGCCGAGTCGCGCTCCTTGACGCCGTCGTGCCGTCTCCACGGGGCACGACCTGGGGGCTTGGAGGCACCTGCGTCAATGTCGGGTGCATCCCAAAGAAGCTGATGCACCAGGCCGCACACTTTGGTGACGTCCTGGGCGCGGATGCCGCGGCGTTTGGATGGCAGCTGCAGGCCGCGGGCACCCCACAGCACAGCTGGGAGCGGCTCAGGGAGGCTGTGGCACAGTACGTTGCATCCTCCAACTATGGGTATCGTGCAGCGCTTCGGAAGGAGGGAATTGTGCTGCTTGAGACCTTTGGGAGGCTGGCCGGCCAACGGGCCGACGGAAAGCACGTTGTCAGGGCCTCAGGCAGCAGCAGCGAGCTCGTGACGTCATCTGTTCTCATCGCGACCGGCACGCGCCCTTTCATCCCTGATATCCCGGGGGCAGCAGGCCTTGGCGTCACCAGCGACGACCTGTTCTCCCTGCCACATGCGCCGGGACGGGTGCTTGTCGTCGGGGGTGGGTACATCGCCCTGGAGTGTGCAGGCTTCCTTTGTGGGTTGGGAAGCCCGGTCACAGTGGCAAACCGTACCGACACGTTCCTGCGCGGGTTTGACCGGGATCTTGCTGACGCCGCGGTCAGAGACCTGGCCCGCCGGGGGGTCCGGCTTGTCACTGGGGCATCGGTCGCAAGGCTGGACAAGGCAGCGGCATCGCCGACGGCCGTTTTGGCGGTCGTCTCGGAGGGAGGCACAGGCACGCCGTCCCTGCTGGGGGAGTTTGACACGGTGTTGTTCGCCACCGGTAGGAGCGCGACGTCATCGCAGTCTTGGCTGGAAGACGGTGCACCGGCCTTGGATTCTTCAGATGGCCGTGTCGTTGGTGGGTTTAGCTGGTCTGGGAGGGCTGCGATGCCCGAGGCAAGCTCGGCAGAAGGCGTCTTCGCCGTCGGTGACATCCTGCACGCGAACCCCGAGCTGACGCCAGTGGCAATCCACCAGGGTGTCAGAGTTGCCAGGACCCTGGCAGCCGAACAGTCGTGGAGCCACCGCGCGGGTGGCAACCGTCCCCCAGCTGCTGCTTCCGTGACGTCAGCCCCTTTTCTGGGTGGAGCGAGCCTGCTCGGGATGTCGCTCGACGGCATCACGTCCCGGGTTTCGACGGCCTCCTCCTCCGATCAGGGCGCCGACCCCGGCGTGCCCACGCGGCAAAGCTCCCGCCGGCCTTGGCAGCTCGCTGTACCACGGCCAATCACGCGCGAGAGCGTTGCCACCGCAGTTTTCACGCCTTGTGAGCTGGCCACGGTTGGGCTGTCGGAGGCCGAAGCGAAGACGAAGCATGGAGACGATGGCGTCGAGGTCATCTGGTCCCGCTACGACACACTGGAGCGTAGCATGACGCTCCAGGCAAGTTGGACGCCCGAGGGCGCAGAGGTGAGAGCTTGTCAGCATGCACGCCTTCTCCGCCTTGGAGCCTGGCGCATGCCTACAGTCGACCCTCCCCGCTCAGGCTGAGCAATGACCTGTAGTTGTCCAGTAATCCATGAACTGTGTTACAGATAACTGGACGACTGCATGAGCGACGCTTGGCCCTTGCTTCCTCCCGCGTCCAATCTGAAAGCAGCCGCAGAGCCTGGTGAAGATTGTGGCGGAGAGCGCCTCTCCTTGGCAAATCCTGGGTTTCCATTTGGCGGGCCCTGGTTCCTCGGAAGCAATCCAAGGCCTGGCGCTAGCCCTTGCTGCCGGGGTGTCGCTCCCTGACCTCCAGGACTGCGTCGGTGTCCACCCAACTGCGTCCGAGGAGGTTGTGTCGGCAAGCGTGACCAAGGCCTCGGGCAGATCTCCGATCAAGACGTCATGCTGAGGTTAGGCGGTTTGCAGCGCACGCACGCGTGGGCCAAGGCACCCGATGCGACTCCACACTGGCATCGAGGACGACGATGAGACGCTGACATCTGGTCAGAGGGGGAGCGGAGCGCCTCACCAGCTCTCACGATCTTTGCCTCGACCAGCTTGGGAATGAGCATCGGGCCGACCTCGGCCGCGCTGCTGCTGCATGCCGCTCAAACGGTGGGGATTCAACCAGGCTTCCGATGAACGATCCTGCGCCGCCCATACGTGGTCGGCGCCCTCGATCTGCCTGTGACTGCGGCTTCCGATCAACCTCTATTCTGGAGGGCGGAGGCTCCGCACGAGGCGTTCGTGGCATCCCGAAAGCCTGGACCTTGAAATTCTTTTGATGCGTGTGTTCTTCGTTGCGCAACATGACAGACGGCGACGCTGCCGTGATTCAAGAGGGTCATTCCACCACGCATGTTTCGTTGCAATCACTGCTTGGGATCATGGTCCTGCATCGCAAACGGAATCAGAGCGCGTTTCGAGCATCCTCTACAATTGTTGCAGGCCCGGGCGTCCGGCGCCAGCTAGCGCAGGATCCCCTGCAGCACCGGTGACCTTGCCCCCATCGGCTGGGACATCTCTGCCGGGGCAGGAGCGACCCGCTTAGACGCACCGGAGGAGCTGGCTACGGGCGTCGTAGAAAGGCTAGCAGCTGAGAGCAGGGATCCACCGACGGCACGAGGCGTCACCGTGTGGCCTGATTGCCAACGAACCGCCGTGCCGTGAAGCTGACGCGACCCAGCTGTCTCGTTGGTGGCTGTCGGGGTGCCCGCGCCCCCCCCCACGTGCTCAGAGGTGAATGTGGAGAGAAAGTCCCTCGCGCTTCCGAAGCTGAGGATGTTCGCTGGCGCTCCAGGCCTGATCGCTGACCCCGGGGCATGCTTGCGATCCTTTGTTGAGGCAGAGCTATGCGCGCCAACAGAATTGAACGACCCGCGGGAAACCATGCGACCACGCCCGGGAGCCATGCTGGGGGGACCTTGAGACGCCTCGGACGCCCTCGTCAGGGTCGCTTGTGGCACCCCGGGGTCTGAGGCCCTCGATCCCCTCGTGGAGCGGTTTGCCCCCCCCGGAGATGGCCCTGTGGAGCTTCCCATCGATGAGGACTTGGTCCTGCTTCGGTTGTTCTTCACAGCCATGTCATACGTCCGGGAGAACTCACACACACCCATTGCTAGCGCGGTGCGTCGCATGAGCATGAAGACGGGGGCCACCATTGCTGCGAACAGCACGACTAGGCAAGCAGCCAGCGTCTGAACTTGCGGTCTGCCCTCCAGCGCCATGTACAGGACGATTCCCCCCACTGTGCAGAGCGACTGAAGATAGATCGTGTACCCGATCCACCGGCTCTCGCCGCGCTGATAGTGCACGTTTCGGGTGATGGCCGACAGGTAGAGGGTGAAGGCCACCAGGGCAAGGTGCAAGAGTGCCCACCCTCCGAAGAACACAGACTCGGCCGGGCCATCACACCGCAGGTGCGTTATCATGGGCTCCCCAGGGTCGGCGAGTGGCGTTAGCCTCGTTGGAGAAATGGCGCTCCATGCTCCGGCGTACAGGCCCTCCATCACCACCAGCGAGGCCAACACCAGCAGCAACGCGCTCTCCGGGAATGCAACGCGGTTGAGGGAGGTGTTCAGGTGGATCTTGATCAGAAGACGGAAGACCCGGAAGACCTTGGCCGCGGGCGCCCCGAAGGCGAGGATGAACCCGAATGACTGCACTGCCCTCTTGGCATCGCAAAGTCCGGGACTGGGGGGAAGCAGCTCGAGCAAAACTGCACCCACCAGCACCAGGCTGCCAAGCCCGGCTAGCAGTGTGACGATCGGCTGGGCGCGCTTGATGAGACTCACCCCACGAGCCCAGCATACCCCGTACGAGATGATCCCGAGCAGGATGACAACCGTTGAGACGGACGCTACGACGGCGATTGCGACCGCTCCTTCTTCCGTGACCTTTCGCGTCCCCGGAGCGCACTCCACGTCGATTACGGCTCGCAGAACAGAAGACGCCAACGAGTCCGTCACCCCTGACTGCCCGCCGGCACCGTACAAGTCAGACACCCCTGTGTCGGAGGCCCAGAACAGCAGAGTCTCGGCTGCCGAGCCGCAAATGCCAATCTTGGGCACGTAGCTCACCACTGCCGCCGTCATACGCTGGTCCTCGAGCGTTGTGCTCACACCCGCTGCTTGGTCGCCCTGGGCACCCAACCCTGTTGACACTCCATTACCGGTCGACGACGAGTCAATGGTGTAGCTGGTGCCCTGCGTCCTGCGACCCTCGAGCGTGCCACCCTGAGACCTTACAAAGGCGTCCTCTTGCCAAGCATCCGGTGTCGCGCTGCCAGCAGCCGCAGCTGCCGCTGCAGCTTGTGCGCTAGTGTCAAGGATGCTGCACGCCGTGACAAAGTCCTCCGTTCCGGCGAGGATGCCAGAGTATGAAGCTGCATCGACGCGAAGGCTCAACACAGTGGACGCGGGCAGCGGTCTGGACACTACCTGAACACCGTTCTTTGCAGCCGAGAGCGCAACAAAGGTGGTGGATCGATCGTCGACGTCGGGATCCCTGGACCGGAGCATGAAAGAGATGCCACACTCGCCGAGCACCCCAGCAAGCTGTGCCTGCGCAGCTGATGAGAATGCAGAAGTCACGTTCTTGCGCACAGCCAGTAGCACGTCGTGCTCCTGTGCTCCAGTGCACTCGGCGGCCTTGAGCCGGACGCTCAGCTTCCAGCTCCCGGCAGCACTGCCTGGACCGCCGCCTGTGCCTGAGCCCTTGCTTATCGCGACGATCGTGGCGTTGATCGCCTCAGGGGTGCCAAGCAGACCACCGGCCGCGGACTTTGGGTCAAGGCCCCACGGGTTCAGAAGCTCCGGCGGGTCGTTCGATGGCAGCACACGGAGGGCCACCTCTTGGCACGGGAGAACCACGCCCCGGAACTCCCTGTCCCAGTCGCAGTCGTTCGTGGCAAAGACTAGCCTGTCAACCCCGGAGAAGTCCTTGGAAGGGACGTAGCGGAGCCAGTAGGCGGGCCGCGGAGTCTGAACCAGCCCTTCCAGCGCTCGCCCGCTGCCACCAGTCGCCGAGTATTGGCCGACGGTACCAGAGTCTCGCCGGGTGCCCGTTCCCCCGGAGCCTGTGCCTCCGGCGACCCCCCACTCCGAGGATCCATCAGCGGACTCACCCGTGTGAGTTTCGGAGTCCGACGGGCCCGGCGTAAAGAGCAGCCGGCGGGGAGGGGGTGTCCAGGTTCCCGACAGCAGCACTGCGTCGATCTGAGGGAACACTCCGCCGGTGAGAACCCCAAACGTTGATATGGACAGATCAAGCCGAACCTGGGACGTAGGGAATGGAATCGCGCACATCAGCGGGGCAAATACCCGAGAGCTGGCTCCTGCGGCCGCGTCACTGTGCGAGACAGAACCCTTCCATGCGGGAATCCAAGTTCCGTCCGGGTGTCGGAACGACACCCGAGTGACGTGGCCTGGAAACCACGTTTCGTAGATCTGGATCGATGTCACGTACAACCGCTCGCCGAACTCAAGCTCGATCCACTCTGCTGAAAGCTTGCCACCGGGAGACCAAGCCTGAGTCGAGTCGCCCGCCGCGGGATATACGTCTGGGAGTCCAAGCGTGCTTGTGGCCGCCCATGCCGAGGCTCCGGTGCTCCGCTGGCTGCTTGCTCCGACCACCTCGTGCGCCCATACCGTCAGCTCTGCTGACCGAGCGGCAGACAAGTCGACTTCGCGCTTTGGGGCAGTCTGCGAGTTCTGATTCCGCGAGCTGGTCATCAGCTGGTATAGCTTTCCATGAAACGGGGCTGAGACCATGTCCACCATGACCAGCGAGTCTTCTTTGCTGTTGATGATCAGCTTGAAGTCGATCGACCCGTCCTCAGCGACTCTGACGACTTCCGGCTCGCACAGGCCGGCACAGCTTCGCCCTACCCAGGCAAGCTCTGCCGACTGTTGTGACGATGTCAGCCTCGAGAGCTGGACCGAACCGCTGCTGTTGATGCCGCCACCGCCCACATTGCAAGCACCCGGTGTCGGCGCGTCATGGACCGACACAATGTCGAAGGTGATGTTCGCAGGCCTGGAGCGCGCGCCAACGTCGTCGGCCAGAGTGTAGGTCAGGAAGTCAATCCCAGCTCCTGAAACGTCGGCAGGCGGGACATAAACGAGCTGGTTCCTGCTGCCGGTCAGAGTAACGGGCACGTCCGACTGCAGGATCGGCTTGCCTCTCAAGGTTCCGTCGGCACCAAGCGTCGTGGCGTCCGCCTGGTACAGCTTGCCTCGCGTCGGGACCACCGTAATGTTTGCGGAGAGCGTCTGCCCTTCGGTGTCAGCCTGAAAGTGTCGACCCGACACAGCCACATCTCCAAACGCACCAAGGAGCACGCGCTGGATCGTGTCCTCTTGTAGGCTCGAGTGGAAGGCCGGTGCGAACGGGATCTCGTTCACGAGCATAATCAGCTTGAGCTGCGAGACCCACTTGAGCAGGAAGCCGACGTCGCCGCTCATCGCAGCAGATGACTGGGCTGGAAGCGAGAAGCTGGCAAAGGAGATCGTGTCGGCACGGCTCGGCGACGCACGCAGCGTACTGCTGGCGGTATAGGCCAGATGAATCTCGCCGGCTGCGGAGCTCGTCAGCCGCTGACCCAGCGTGAGCGGGGTGTCGAGCAACCCAGGCACAGCGCTGACCAGGACGACGGATCCATGCCTGGGCAGCCCGGCAACGGTGACATTGTGCAACCGCGGCACCAGCACAACCGTCATTGCTTCTCGGCGGCCTACGCGGCCGTCGATGACCCGAATCGCCGTGGAAGTGTTTTGTGCGATTGGCTGGCCGTCGATGTCAGCGGACCGCCGTGCGATCGCGGGCGATATGGCCCCCCTTGTCGACACCGCGGCAGAGGCATCGAGCCCTGCGGCGGAGGGCACTTTGGCTGCGGCGTATCCATCGAAGCGAACGGCTGGGGCGAGGGAGATGGTGCTGAAAGTTGTCCCATCAGCGTTCGTGGTTGTCCGCTGGATGAAAACAGATCCGTCCCCTCCGCCACGCACAGAGCTATCAATGATATCGCGGAGACGAAGCTCATCAAACCTCCACTCGAGCGTGGCGTGTTCAGCGAGTTCGACTGGAAGATTTCGGTTCTGGAAGACGAACCGCACCTGGTCGGCAGAGATGGGTCGGGAAAGAAGCCGGAAGTCGTCGACCTCGCCTACAAACGCAGCGCCCCACCGCGGACGGCCGACGAACGCATGTCCTGTCACTCCCCGGCTCAATGCCTCGGTGAGCAGCAGTGCAGACCCACCTCCAATGCCCCCTGATGACACGAGCGAGGAGTCGACGTACGCAGCCGCGGCCTTTGTCGTCAAGTCGATGGAGATGGTCAGCAGCTGCCAGGAAACCTTGGAAAAGAGCGCGTCAGCGCTCGCTGGCAAGGGAACGGTGACGTGATTGACGTCAATGAACAGCCGGCCGGCCGCCGTGTAAACGTCGAGCACCACGCCCTCCCTTGATGCGGGCATCAGCGTGCCAAAAGCCGAGATGTTGCTCCCCAGCGACAGACGCTCCATCTCGATGGGGCTTGACACGAACTGGATCAGGTGCATGTTGTGCGTGCCCTCGAGGGACAGCGGACGTAGGTACGTCTGCACCGTGAATCCTTGGGCGGCCGAAAAAGTCACCGGCTGGAGTGTGCCTGCCCAAGCGCTCCCGAGCAGCTGCGAGAGGGATGCGGGGACGTGGCAGGTGTTTCAGTCGGCTGCGTTCGTGCGCAGCTGTTGGGCCTAAGGAATCGCACCAAACTGGCACGCATGGGCATCGAGGAGCGGAGGCCGGGGCTCGGGAAACGCAGTCTCACCTGGAGCGCAAACCCAGAGTCCAGCTGCCGGGACTGATACGAGTCCGACACAGTTTGTGCGCTCGACACTGCCGCGAGCGCGGCTGCGCACGTCAGCGCGCGAAGCTTGATCATCAGACGTTCCCGCGGCGAACGAGGTTTTAGTGAAACCGGCTGACGGCCGGGCCACTGCGCGGCAAGCGGTGCCCCACGAGGTTGACCGAGCTCCAGCCTCAGGCCAGACGGGCTCAAGGTGGCGGCGTGCAAACGCTTCCGGCCCGTGGCCAGCGAGGTAAAGCTGGCTTGCATGGCATTGGCAGTCGGCGAACCAAGCTTAAAGCCTCACGTCACGTCGCGATGCAGGCTTGCTTGCCGCGCCGAATCGTGCATGGCCTCAAGGCCGCCGTGCACCGCGTCTGAAAGGGCGTCTCGATGCGCCCTCAGCACGACATTCGGTTTCTGCCGGGAGCCACGCACATCGACATACTGACTGGCCCTGCCATGAGCGCCGACCGACGGCCACTTGGTGTTTGATCAGCCCTGCTAGGCCCGATCGTCGACCACGGCAGAATTGTAAACGGAGCCAGCCGCGTGCTCGAGGCTGGGCGCTGTGACGGCTCGAGCCGCCGTGACGGCGTGCTGCACCGCGCGGCGAACCCACCCAGGGTACACCTTCTGCGACAGCCAGATCGCGCCTGCTGCTGCTGCTGCTGCTGCCAGGGTGGTAGCCAGTGCGATTTGCATCCATGAATGGCCCAGCCGAGCCCCGTGTTGGGTTGGCGCGCGCGGCTTCTGGGCGCCACAGCCGGCCGGCAGATGCCCGTGCTCGGCATGGTGGATGAGGGTATCGCGTCCTGGGCTGAGGAGCTCCGAGAGCTTGCTTCTGCCGGCCCATGCGGCCTGACGCCTCCCTGGAGTGTGCCGCGCCCGCCGGCCGGCGAGCTCAGCAGCTTCGGGGCCTTCCGGGCTCACTACTGCCGCCTTGCCCGGACTGACCAGCTTCGACAGGAAGCTCGGCCCCGGCTTCGGGGCATTGTCTCTGGTCGTCGCCTGGAGCGGCCCTGGGCCCGGTGCCACCGCCTCGAGCCTCGTCCCCGATGCCGGAATCAGTGGCCCAATCGGCCGCACGTCAGCCATGCTCTTCGGCCACCTTGCCAGCAGCCGATGGGCTTCATGGGACCTCAGGGGCAGCCGGACCGGTGCACACTCCTGCAGCACCGCGATGTGCACCCGGCCCCCGAAGCGGTACCTCACCGCGAGGGCACGACAGGGGTGAGTCGCTTCCATGCTGGGGCACGGGTCAAAGAACCCAGGGGTCTTGCGCTTTGTCCCTTGGGCAAAGCAAAGGGACACCACTCGCTGCTTGCGCTCGTGGCTCCACGATGCCTCCACGGCTGCCTGAACGGCCATAGTCACGTCCGTGGCCCGACCCGCCTCCAGGCGGGATTCAAACACGCGGACAGCCCCCAAACCGCTCGCAGCTGCCTTGGGGTGATGGCTGCGACCGACAAACGCCGCCCCGGGCCCGATCATCGCGATGGCCGAAAGTGCACGAGCGCGCTCGCGGGGCTCTGTGAGGGGGAAGCCCAGGTCCCCGTAGATGGCCCGTTCGACCACGAGCCCAGCACCCCCGGCTTGCTCCTCCCGCAGCTCGTTGCCGAGTTCGACCCAGTAAGACCGTTCGGAATGGTCCGTCTCGTGGCCAGCGCGTCCGCGCTCCGCCGCGTTGATGGTCAGTGGGGCCTCGTCTGCGCCTGCTTCTTCTCGGAGGAGCGCCGCTGCATACCGTGCAAGGGCCGCTCGGTCGCAGACGAGCGCGCGGGCTGCTTGCACGGCATCCAGCACGTCCTTGCGAAGGAAGGGCGGAAGGGCCTTTCTGCGCGCGCACAATACAGCGGAGGCAATGCGCCGGGTTCGGTGCTCAACGCTCTCGCAGCTGCTGAGCCTGAGCGGCGGCGGATGCCGCTCAGTTCGGATCGATGTGCGACCGGCTTCAGGCTCCTCACCTCATGAGCCAGGCTCGAGAGCCCCGACCACGGCATGCCCTGGAAAGCGCGTGATATGCGACCGTGACCTGGCGGCGGAGGCCGCGGAGCAGGCCGTCGTCGGAAAGCGCTGTCGCGATCGCTTCGCCGTCCGCGAGCGCTCCGAGCCCAAGCGCATGAAAGGGCTCCCACGCACATTCGCAGTCAGCAATCGCACAGGGCCGTAGCAGTGGCGTGGGGTCATACCGCACCAGCGCCATAGTCAGGCGCTGCAAAGGTCAGTGTTTGGCAACCAGTCGGCCGTCGCCGCGCAAAAAAACCACCCGGCAGAGCACCCCAGAATGGGCATCTGCGGTTGGGAACGAGCCCACCTGAGCTGTGAGCGTGCTGAAGGAGGACGCCCTGCACACGCAACCGTCTTCGCTCGTGGTGTGGTCGTGCCACGATGGCAGGCTTCGTGATTTCCGGGCGGGATGTGGCCTCGATGAGGGAGCGAGCCGCGCTAGGCGTTGCAGGAACGTCGGTGCTTGCTCCGGCAGTTGATCGCCCCGCAGCCAGCCGAGCCGCCCAGCGCAAGGCGGCATCAGACGCCCGAGCAGGGCGGTGGCCGAACACCCTGACGGCTCTTCGGCGGCGGAAGGAGCTTGCTCGCGTGGAGAGGCTCGAACGCGCCGAGGCCGGGCGCCGCGTCACGGACGAGCTGGAAGAGGCTCGGAGGCTGGAACACAGGACAGCGACGCTTGAGGCATCCAGGCGGCAGCTTGTGCACGACACGGACAAGATGAAGATGCTGCGCTCGCAGCGCATGATCGTCCACGACGACCTGGTCCGGCAGAAGCAGCTCGCGCACAAGCGGCGGAGGCGTGAGGCTGAGGCAGCGAGGAGCTCCCACTACCACGAGGCCCTCATGGGCCGCGTCGCAGTGGCAGCTGAGGCTGACCGAGCCGCGCACGCCGCTGCTCAGGCCAAAGCCCGCGAGGTTCAGTCCATGCTGCACGAGCAGCTGGAGGAGGCAAAGGAGGCAGCGCGTCGTAGGGCTGCAGAGGAGCGGGCAGCTGGCAAGAAGCTTCGGCGCGACGCAGAGGCAGCTGCCGCCGCGGAGGCGGCAGCTGAGGAGTCGCGCCGCTCGGCTCAGCGTCGCAACAATGCGGAGATGCTTCGTGCGAACCAGCAGCTGCGCGAGATGAAATCCGCGAAGCGGGATGAGGTGGCCAAGGAGGACGAGGCTCTGCAGCGGTACAAGGACGAGAAGGAGGCGCTGCAGACTCGTCGGCGCGACTTTGTGGCCGCCAAGCGCGCAGCGGCTGAAGCGCGGGCGGCAGAGATGAGAGCCATCATCGAGGGACGATTCAAGGCGGCAATGGCAGACGAGGGCGCGAAGCTCGATGCCCAGCAGCAGGCGTCCAGGGACAAGCAGGACGCCGCGGCGGCGTCCAAGGCGTCAGCACAGGCCAGTCTTGGGGCAGAGATCGATGCAAGCAGGCGCCAGCAGGTTGAGCGGCGGCGCAAGGCGAGGGAGGCGGCCAAGGCAGAGGACCGGGCCAATGCTGAGAAGTGGGGCGGCGTCGTCCACGGCCTCGCCGTGGAAGAGTACGAGGCTGAGATGGGCCGGCGCGAGCGGGCAAAGGTCACGATGCGGGAGAACCGATCCCGAGCGGCGGCAAGGGCGGGGATGCTGATGTCCCAAGAGGCCAAGGAGAAGGAGGCGGACTGCGAGGCGCTGGGCGTCGTGGTCCACGGCGACGCTGGCTTCGTGCACGATGCAGAGGCTCTGCTCGAGTCGGAGCGCCGGGCGGGCAGACCGACAGACTTCATTGCCCGCTCCATCGCCAGGTCGCTCAAGGAGCCGATGATCCCGGCGGGGTCAGACATGTGAGACCAGCGGGAGTGTTTGAGTGGTCGAGCCATGCGCGTGCGGGCGTAACACTGGCGTCGTGGCGATCCGCAGGCGTGCCGCTTAGCTGGTGCCCGATCACACTGACTCGGCCAGGCGTCCGACCAGCGGCCCGCGGCAGCTTGAATGTCCGCCAGGGCTCACGAGCCCTCCCAGCCTTTCCCCCCCAAATCATCGCTCTGTGCTTGCCGTTTCCGTGGAGTCGGCTGCGTGTTGTCCGCGCAGCTGTCGCTGGCTCGCCAGGGTCGCCAAGGCGGTGTTGTGCCCTTGCGGCACCGGCCTCTGCGGCAGCCATGCGGCAAACCGCCTCCCGACCTGCGCCGCTTTTGCGGAGGCACGCGCCGGCCACTCGCCCGTCGGCGCCAGGCTGCTGCGGCGGGCTGCCGCAGATGCAGCAATGCAGCCGATGACGGAGCAGCCGACGACGATGAGGTTGTGCCGGGGCATCCAGCCAAGCCTCCCGAACCTCAGCCTCGGCACGACAAGCTCGGAGCCTGAGAACTCACCGGAGACCATGCCTGTGATCGTCGTGCCGACGAAGTATCCTCCAAGACTGCCGGCGACGGCAATGCCGTAGTCCCTAGTCTTCAGGATGATTCGCTCCCTGGATGCGCCAGACGTGTCAACAACGATAGAGGCTCTGCTCTCAGCGTCCAGCTCAACAGTTCTGCGGCCGGCGGCGTCCAGGCTCGGCGCATTCGGCTCCGGGATGGCCATGCGCAGCGCCCGCCTGCCCCAGCTTCTAAAGCGTGCCTGGGCCACAGGCTCGCAGCGCAGCGAAGTTTCCGCAGACGACCACGGCCCTTGGTGTGGTGAGGTAGGGGACGCGGGGCTGAGTGCGCCGCGCCAGAGAATGACAGCCCTGCCGGCGACGGTGCAAGTTCGGCCCGTGTGCACCTCCACAGCGAGCCATGGTGGCAGTCGACCTCCTGCTCAAGGTTGTTTGCCTGGGCGTCTGGCTTGCTTTCATCCTGTCGCTGACGCTTCCCAAGGGCTTCGTGAGGCCTGGCACGCATCGCAAGCGTCGTTGGCTCGCTGCGCTTGCTCCGTTCTCAGCTTCTCCGGGAGCCCCACGACAACGCGCAGGGCTTCTTCAATTGGCACCCGATCCTCATGGTCACTGCGTTTGTGCTGCTGATGTGCCAGGGGGTGGTCGCCTACATCAGCTGGTGGGGTCCCGTGAGGTTGCACCTGCACCGCGCGCCCCATCGGCTCGCCGTGGACGAAGCCCCCGCGCTGCCCGGGTCATCACTTCGCCCTTGTGAGCTGATTTGTTGACCAACGCAGCTGGAGACGAAGTACGACCGCTCTAACCGTCGCCTCGCCCATGGCGTGCTGCAGCTGCTGGCCGGCTTCTGCGCGGTGGCGGGCTACATCGTGGTTTTCACCTCCAACATGAGCGGTGGTGTGAAGGCCGAGTTCGCCATTGGCTCAGACTCGACCACAGCCCTTCACGTATGGTTCGGGTACGCAACGCTCCTCCTCGTGCTGGTACAGTGCATTGCAGGCGTGGTCAAGGTGGTCCTCAAGGCGCGCGATGCGGCAGCGACGTGCGCACCCTGGCACGGGACGGCCGGTCCCGTCGTCTTTGTGCTTGGCTGCATCACGGCGGGCATCGGCTCGGCCATGTGGTTCCAGGACGAGTCTGGGGCCGTGACAGGCCAGGGTGCAGCCCTCATCACGGGAGTGGCGGTGACAGCAGCCCTTGCGCTCGTCGAGCTGTGCTTCCTGCCAGGCGTCACCAAGGAGCAGATGGCCGCGAAGCGGGACGACGACTACGACGCGATCGGTGCTTGAGCGCGCACGGGTCGCGGGGGCTCCGTCTCCCGTGCTTTGCTGCAGGCCACACGCGAGCGTGGAGGCCGTGCCCTCGGTGCACGGGTGAGCCCGCGTGCCAGGCCGTGGCCGGGCTGAATGCCTGGCTGAGTGAGCGCGCTCGTCGCGGGTCACGCACCACAACTACCATACTGGCAGCTCAGGAGGAGCTGTCCAGCTCGTCGAGCCAAGCACTTGAAAGCCCGAGGAAGCAGCCCCCCCTGGCGGCCTTGCTGAGCGCGCGACCGCGCCGACTCGTTGGCCAGTCCTGCGCCCGCCGTGCGCTGAGCTCCGAGTTAATGCGCTCAACTCGAGCCAGCAGCGCGGATGCCGACCACCTTCGGCGCTGTACGACCCCAGTCTTCATGATGGCGGCCCGGAGGCTGGGGGCGTGAAGGTTGGGCGGCCGGCATCTTGACGAGGTGCTGAAGAAGCCCGGGTACTTCGTCTTGAGCTGCAGCACAGCTGCATCGATGACTGCCTTGTGCGCTGGTGCCAGGGTGTCGGGAAGGTCGATCTCCGGAACTGATTCCGCGCGATTCAGGAGCAGGAAGAGAGACTTGGTGTCCTCCCACGATTCCAGCACATGGTGCTCGACCCAGACCCCGAAACTCGGCCGAGTGGCCGACGGATCAGTCTCGTCTGGCGGTCTCACCAAAGCGCATGATGCTGGGTCCGTCGGCGAGCTCATGCGAGACGGTGGCGCGCGGCTCAGCCCGACTCGGAGCAAAGCCTGGGCACGCCGGAGTCCCAGGAGGCGGTGCTGGCCGTCAATGACGCCGCAAGCCTGAAGCGGGGCCGTATCTGCAGTCCTTGAGGAGAAGCTGAACGTGGTGACCACGCCCGGCAGTGGTGACGCAGTCAGGGCCGGCCCCAAGCCGCCCGGGGCTCGAGGTCTGACTCGGTCGACGACGAAGGACGCAATTGCCTCCACCCTTTCCAGGTCTGGGGACCGCTGAAGCGCCCACATGGGAAACTCTCGGAGCAGCTCGTCCGCGGCAGCGATGCACATCACTTTCCTGGCACCGCCCGGCCTGGCGGCCTCAAGGACCGAAAGCACCTGCCCAGGCGCACCCTCGCACGTGGCATAGGTGTGCGGCCGCGCGACCAGTGGCGAGGGCACCGGGGACGGCAGAAGCGATGGCAGCGGTTCGCCGCCGCAGGGCGGCCGCTGGGCGTCCATGAGCTCCGAGGTATCTCGTTCGCATGGATCATCGTGCAAAGGCCGCAGGCCGGCCGCGCCAGACGTCACAGGTGAGCCTGTGGCAGCGGCAAGAGCCGAAACCGCCTCCTGGGCGGCTTTCCGATTGAGACTGCGCCTGGTTACGGGCCTCATGTGCGTCACGAGCTCAACAGCACAAGACCGAAGGTGAATCTGAACGAGCTGGAGGTGGCGCACTGCTTCGCAGCCGCTCAGGTGAGGCTAGCAGCGCGACATCGAACTCGTGCCCGCCACGGGCAGAGCTTCATGGAGTTTCCCAGCCACAGCCACTCCGCGCGATTCATCACCGGGCGAGGCTGGCACCTGGCTGGCTGGCTGGAATGGAGGGCAGCAGCGTTTTTGTTTCGCCAGCAGCCCTGCAGCAAGGACTGCGCGAAGCGAAGCCGTCCAAGGAAGCCGATGAGCTGGGCACCTGGTTCTACGTTGCGCCGGCCGAGCGAGAGACCCCGGGCCGAGTCCTGACCGAAAGCCCGCGCTCGGTGTCGCGGCACGACGTGGTCGTTGCCATTGCCGATGCTGTGATTCGGTCATCCATCAAGCAAGACCCACGAGCCATCCGCCACATTGCTGAGCTTGTCGACTCGCTCTTTGCCACCGCCAAGGCCTTGGCGGAGCGTGGGCAGGTGCCCACTTCGTTGAAGGGGAGCCCGGGATCGGGCCGGCCGTCGGGCCGCGCGTTCCCGGAGCAAGAGCCAAACAGTCCGCGACGGACCGGCGTCGCTTTCGCAAGCCCCCGCGCTGTCAGCGAGCCGCCATCCCCAGGGCACCCTGCCACAGGGAACGAGGATGTCACCATGTCACACGGCAGCAAGGCATCTCGCGGCGGGCTGGAGGTCGCAGCGGGAATGGGCGTTGGCGTCGGCTACTATGGCTTGGAGGGTGAGGCCGCTGCCTCGAGGCGCGGGCCGAAGTCGGACCAACTCACGGGACACGCTCCTCTTGACCGTGCTTTTGGCCAGCTGGGAGTTGCTGCCAGCAGTGGCCACCTGGTCGGTCACGCGCGCCAGGCATCGTCGCGCCTCCGCGACCACGGCGGGGCAGTGACCACGGCGACATCACTCCTCGCCAGGGAGAGCGTGCGGGGAGCTGCCGTCACGGCAGCTCGGTCGGGTAGAACAGCCGCAGCGCCGTTCCCTCGGTTGGCAGACGAGGCACCGGGGGCAAGTGCCTCGCCTGCGTTCGGCTCTCGGGCGGCGCGAGGCGCGCGCGGGCCGTCGGGACACGCGGGCCTGCCACGGGGGCACGAGCGCGGCCACCAGGCAGACGCAGCGGAGCGCGGTCTGACGCTGAGCGCCGCGGACGCCGGGCTCATCGGCTCGCTTGCCGTCAGCAGCGAGGATCTGTTCGTACAGCGGCGCCAGCGTGCCATTCTCAGGCTGCTATCCCGCTACGTCAGGCCGTCGGCGGCGTCAGCTGCAGCGACAGCGAGCACAGAGTTGGCCGACGAGGCAGTCCTCGGCAAGGAAGCCTTCCCGGCGAGCCTGCTCTCGGCTGCCCTTCGCACTTCAGTCCTTCCCCAGGCCGCTCGCGAGGCTGTGATGGCGCTCCTTCAGGGTGCGAATGCCCAGCATGGGCAAGTATCCCAGCGCATTGCCGTGGGCGGCTCGACGCTGCAGTCGATGAGGCCAGCCGAGCACTTCGCCGTGTACGCGCAGATTCCGGGCGGTGGGCAGCTCGCACCCGTGGGTCCGGAAGCGCAGGCCAGGCCTGGGAGCGGCAAAGTTCGCGCCGGCGAGACGGCCGCTCGGGCCAAGCCAACCGCTCCAGGGTCACGGAGGCCAGTGGCCAGATCACCAAGGCCGGGCTCGGGAGCCGCAGTGCCCAGGGCGGCCCTCAAGTTGCGAGCAGGGCGAAGTGCTGCCACGGGGCTCCGAGCAGAAGCGTCACCGCTGAGGGCCACGAACGGCCACGCCGCGGGGACGACAACTGAGCCTTCGAGCGTTGGCACCGTTGCGGCCCGGAGCGAGACTCTGGCTTCCTTGCGGGCCAAGGCCGGCCGCCGGGCCAGCATCAGAGCGCCATGGGCAGAGATCCTCAGCGGGGTTGAGTCCCGCGCCGCGCTGAATCGGCAAGGCCTCGCTGGGGGCATCGTCTTGGCCGGGGACCTCGCAAGTCCTGCCGCGAGTCGGGCAAGCCACAATCGTCCGACCAGCCTTGCTGATGGTGGCAGCACCCGCCGTGCCCCTTCTGCTGCTCGTGGCCCGACGGGGACGGAGGAAGCCGGCGAGCTCGGCCAGGCCAGGGCACAGCAGTCGATGGCTCGATCGGTGCATCTCGGGGCGCCACAAGCTGCTGCTGCAAAGGTGGGCGTGTTTCGCGGCGAGCTTCGCCTTCCAGAGGTCGAGCTCCCCGCAGGCCGGTCAGCCCACCCCGTCGGGGAGGCC